>JABAHO010005194.1_pt1 | contig 34308 bp, 27 predicted proteins | sample 7062071 | NCBI WGS metagenome assembly JABAHO01 (sample SAMN14534356, study PRJNA622989) | marine sediment metagenome | biome: marine biome [ENVO:00000428]; feature: marine pelagic biome [ENVO:01000023]; material: deep marine sediment [ENVO:00002113] | place: India: Gulf of Kutch | collected...
AATTCCCGCGCACCGGGCAGCGGACTCAGCGAATCGATGACCGTATGAATGTCTTCGATACGCAGTCCGTGCTCTTCGAGAATCTCGAGGCGCCGCTTCATGAGCACGTCATAATCGGAGATATCCCGGGTGGTGAGTCGAAGCTCCTCGATGCCGGTGCGCTCCGCGACGCCGATCCAGATCTCGGGCACGAGCACGCCCTCTAGGTCCAGGCAGATCAGTCTCACTTGCTTTCCTCTATCCGTACGTCTCGCGGAGCTCTCGACGCAATATTTTTCCAACGTTGCTTTTCGGAAGCTCGCTGGTGAACTCGACGTGCCTGGGACACTTGTATGCCGTCAGGTTGGCACGGCAATGCGCATCGAGAGACTCTCTGGTCAGGCCGGGATTCCGCTTCACCACGACGATCTTGACCGCCTCGCCCGTGCGCTCGTCCGGCACTCCGATGGCGCCGACCTCGAGCACGTCGGGGTGCGATGAGACCACCTCTTCGATCTCACTGGGGTAAACGTTGAAACCCGATACAAGGATCATGTCCTTTTTCCGATCGATCAGATAAACGAACCCGCGTTCATCGAAACGCGCAACGTCACCGGTGTGAAACCAGCCGTCCGCGTCCATGCAGGCACGCGTCTCGTCGGGTCGCTGCCAATAGCCCTTCATCACCTGTGGACCGCGCACGCACAGCTCGCCGGTTCCACCAATCTCGAGCACCTCCCCCTCATCGCTCTTGATGCAGCACTCCGTCGAAGACACCGGAAGACCGATGCTGCCGTTGAATCCCTCCAGGTCGAACGGGTTTGCACACACCGTTGGAGACGTCTCCGTGAGACCGTAGGCCTCCAGCAGCGTCGTGCCGGTCACCTCGTGCCAGCGCCTGGCCACCGCCGCCTGCACCGCCATGCCGCCGCCGATGCTTATCTTGAGCGCCGAGAAATCCAGGTCTGCAAAGCCGGAGGCGTGCAGAAGTCCGTTGAAAAGCGTATTCACGCCCGTTATGCCGGTGAAACGAACCTTTCTCAGCTCGCGCACGAATCCCGGCATGTCACGAGGGTTGGTAATCAGATAATTCAGCCCGCCAATCTTCACGAACGAAAAGCAGTTCGCGGTAAGTGCAAAAATATGATAAAGCGGCAATGCCGTTATCACGACCTCCTCGCCGGTGACGAGAAAAGGGCCCATCCACGCGGTGCTCTGCTCGACGTTGGCGACGACGTTGCCGTGGCTCAGCATGGCGCCCTTGGCGACACCGGTCGTGCCACCGGTGTACTGAAGAAAAGCGAGATCCTCGTGCCCGAGCGTGACCGGCCGAAGCGACGCCGAAGCACCTTCGGAGAGGGCGTCCGTGAAGCGAATCGCGCCCTGGATATGAAACGCAGGCACCAGCTGCTTCACGTACTTGACGACGAGATTGACAATGGCGGACTTCGGGAACGGCAACAAATCGCCCATCCGGGTCGTGACGACGGACCTCACGGGCGTATCCGCGAGACACTCCTCGAGCACGTGAGCGAAATTCTCCAGGATCAGGACGGCACTGGTGCCCGAGTCGTTCAGCTGGTGTCGCAGCTCCCTCGGCGTGTAGAGAGGGTTCACGTTGACGACGACGAGCCCCGCGCGCAGCGCGCCGAAGAGCGCCACCGGATACTGGAGCAGGTTCGGCAGCATGATGGCGAAGCGGTCGCCCTTATCGAGCCCGAGCCTGGACTGCAGGAAGGCGGCGAAGCGGCGGCTGAGCGCGTCCAGCTCCCTGAAGGTCAGCGTCGCACCCATGTTGGCGAACGCCGGGCGATCGCCGAAGCGGCGCACGCTGTCATCGAACATCTCCACCAGCGATGCATAGCGGTCGGCGTCGATCTGCGCCGGCACCTGCTCCGGGTAGCTTTCGAGCCAGAATTTTTCCACGCCTTAGCCCACGATTCCCGGCCTTCGCGCCGGGCAGCCATCGCAAAAGAGCAGCCATTTTAGATCAGACCCCGGTTTAGTCCATTGCGGTTGTTTTCAGCCGTCTTATGGGCTTTATTTACTGGCGTAAGAACGAATCGGCCATCGGAGGCCCGGCAGACGAGGACGCCTCCGGAAAACGGCGCCGACGACCCCGGAGGACCCATGACGCCAAACGGTTTGCGGGGCAGGCCCGGACGTGCGCACGTCGTCGGAGCATGCGCGCTCATGGCGATCCTTTGCCAGTTGCCGGCCGGGCCCGTCTCTGCTCTCGAGTGGGAGTTCGACGACGTCACGGTGCGCCTCGACACCACGCTCTCCCAGGGGATCACGGTGCGCGCGTCCGAGCGCGACTCGGCGACCATCGGCATCGCCAACGGCGGCAGCGCGTACTCGGTCAACCACGACGACGGCACGCTCAACTACGACGACGGGCGCATTTCCCAGAACGTCTCGCGCTTCACCAGCGAGCTGGATATCGACGGCGGCGCGCTGAGCGCGTTCTTCCGGGTCACGGGCTTCTACGACTGGGAGCAGGAGAACAGCAGCCGCGCGCGCACGCCGCTGACCGATCAGGCGCTCGACATCGTCGGCTCGAAGATCGAGCTGCTCGATGCCTACGTCACCGGAAACTTCAACGTGGGCCAGGCGCCCGCGCAGCTGCGCTTCGGCAACCAGGTGCTGAGCTGGGGCGAAGGCACCTTCATTCCCGGCGGCATCAACGTCATCAATCCCATCGACGTGGCCGAGTTCCGCACCCCGGGCGCGGAGCTGCGCGAGGCGCTCAAGCCCGTTCCCATGCTGAGCGGCTCGGTGTCGCTCACCGAGAGCATCTCGCTCGAGGCCTTTTATCAGCTCCAGTGGAAGGAGGTGGAGATCGACCCGCCCGGCACGTATTTCTCCACCAACGACTTCGTCGGTGCGGGCGGCTCGCGGGTGTTCCTCGGCTTCGGTGACTTCTCGGATCTCGGCACGAGCTTCGGTCCGCTGACGCCGGCGATCAACGCCGACCTGGCTGGTGCGGCGATACCGGTGCCACCCTTTCCGGCCTTCGACCCGACCTTCCTCGGCGTGCCGCGAGGGCCGGACGACGAGGGCAGCGACAGCGGCCAGTTCGGCCTGGCCATGCGCTTTTTCAGCGAGCAGCTCCAGGGCACCGAGTTCGGGCTGTACTACTTGAAGTACAACAGCCGCCTGCCCATCATCAGCGCGCGCACCGGCACTGCCGCNNGCATCGGCTAGCGCCGTGGCGAATCCGACCGGCTTCACAGCCGGAGCGGCAGGGCCCGCGACGGCCGCGCAGATCGGCGGTGCCATCGGCACCGATCGTTACGCCCAGACCGCGAGCTACTTCATCGAGTATCCCGAGGACATCGATCTGTTCGGCGCAAGCTTCAGCACCGAGCTGGGAAACAGCGGATGGGCGCTTCAAGGAGAATACTCGTTGAAAAAGGACGCGCCGCTGCAGATCGACGACGTGGAGCTGCTGTTCGCAGCGCTGACGCCGTTGGCGGCCTTGAATCCGTCATTCACCGACAACCAGGTCGGCGTCTTCGCGCCTGACACGGTCATTCCCGGCTTCATCGAGCGCGACGTCAGCCAGATCCAGGCCACCGCCACCAAGGTCTTTGGCCCCACCCTGGGCGCCAATACCGGCATCTTCCTCTTCGAGCTGGGCGTCAACCACGTGCACGGCATGCCGAGCCAGGACACGCTGCGTTTGAATGGCGCCGCCACCGATACCAGCGGCAATCCCGACCAGGCCCTGCCACTCAACCCGGTGTCGGGCGCACCCGGCGCACACGCAGGAAAAGCCGCGGAGCCGAGCAGCGCCTTCCCGACGCCCTGGTCCTGGGGATACCGCATGGCCGCCCAGCTCACCTACGACAACGTGTTCGCCTCGATCAACCTTTCGCCGCGGATCCAATGGGCCCACGACGTGGAGGGGATCTCGCCGCAGCCCGCGGGACCCTTCCGCGAGGGCCGCAAGGCCATTTCCGTCGGCCTCAAGGCCACCTATCTGCAGGAGTGGGAGCTGGATCTGGCCTACACGGACTTTTTCGGGGCCGGTAAGTACAATTTGCTGAACGATCGCGATTTTTTCAGCGCCATCCTGAAGTACTCGTTCTGAGCCCATGAACCGCAAAGCCGTCGTCACGCTGACACTCGCCATTGCGCTGAGCGCAGCTTTCCCGGGCGCGCGCGCGGAGCTATCGGCCGAGCAGATCGCGCGCCTCGGCGCCGACCTGACGCCCTTCGGCGGCGAGCGTGCCGGCAACGCCGACGGCAGCATACCCGCCTGGGAGGGCGGCATCACCGAGCCGCCGGCCGGCTACGAGCCCGGCATGCACCATCCCGACCCGTATCCCGACGACCGGGTGCTGTTCACCATCGACGCCAGCAACATGCAGCTCTACCAGGACCGGCTGACGGCGGGTCAGAAGGCGCTGATGGACGCTTATGCGAGCTTTCGCATGAACGTCTACCCGACCCGGCGAAGCGCNNGAACGGACAGCAGGCCATCTGGAACCACCTGCTGCGCTACCGCGGCGAGACCGCCGCGCGCTGGATCGGGCAGGCCATGCCGACCCGCAGCGGCGACTACACCCTGGTGCGATTCGAGGACGAATTCGACCTGCGCTACGTGCACCGGGACATGACCGAGGCGGCGCTCAACAACATACTGCTGCTGTTCAGGCAAAAGGTGGTGGCGCCGGCGCGTCTCGCCGGAGGTATCCTGCTGGTGCAGGAGACCCTCGACCAGGTCAAGGAGAACCGGCGCGCCTGGGTCTACAACAAGGGCCAGCGAAGGGTGCGGCGCGCACCGAACGTCGCTTACGACAACCCCGGAACCGCCAGCGACGGTCTTCGCACGAACGATCAGTTCGACATGTTCAACGGCGCGCTGGATCGCTACGACTGGAAGCTCGTCGGCAAGCGCGAGATGTACGTGCCCTACAACGCCTACAAGCTGCACAGCGACAAGCTCGAGTACAAGGACATCCTGACGCCGCTGCACATCAATCCGGAATATCCGCGCTACGAGCTGCACCGGGTCTGGGTGGTCGACGCAACGCTCAAACCAGGCATGCGACACATCTACAAGCGCCGCACGTTCTACATCGACGAGGACTCATGGCAGATCCTCGCGGTGGACATCTACGACAACCGCGATCAGCTCTGGCGCGTCTCCCAGGGCCACGTGATCAACTACTACGAGGTGCCGACCCTCTGGACGACGCTCGAGGTCACCACCGACCTGCAGGCCGGACGCTACATCGCCCTCGGCCTCGACAACGAGAGCCGCATCTACGACTTCAGCATCGAGCGGAGCTTCGAGGATTTCACTCCAGCGGCGCTGCGCCGCGAAGGAAGGCGCTGACGCCGTGAGCCACGGAAAGGCGGTTTGAGCCCCGTCCGCGCGCGTACCTGCCACCGTTTTCGCGCCCCTATTCCCGCGCTGGCCGCCTGTGCGCTGGCTCTCGTGGCCGCAACCGGCGCTGCGCAACGGCCAGCGCCCGATGCGGCGCACGCGGTGCGCGCGGCGCTCGTCCAACGCTCCCTGCTCCTCGACGGCGCCGCCATCGGCGATCGCATGGTCGTGGTGGGCGAGCGGGGCCACGTGCTGCTCTCCCGCGACGGCGGCGCGAGCTGGACACAGTCCGAGGTGCCGACCCGCGCAACGCTGACGGGGGTGACCCTGCATGGGCCTGCTCTCGGCTGGGCGGTGGGCTATGACGCCATCATCCTGCGCACGCGCGACGGCGGCGAGACCTGGCAAGCCGTCCACGCGGCTCCCGAGCAGGAGCGTCCCCTGCTCGACGTCTGGTTCGAGGACGCCCGGCACGGCTTCGCCGTCGGCGCTTACGGTTTGTTTCTCGAGACCCGGAACGGCGGCGATACCTGGACACCGCGGCGCATCAGCGACGACGACCCGCACTTGAACCAGATCGCGGCGGCACCCTCTGGCCCGATCTATATCGCGGCGGAAGCCGGCAGGGTGTTTCGCTCCGACGATCGTGGCCAGAGCTGGCGGCTGCTCGCCTCTCCTTATCACGGTTCGTTCTTCGGCGCGCTGCCGCTGGACGACCGGCGTGTGTACGTGTTCGGACTGCGCGGCCGATTGTTCCGATCCGGAGATGCGGGTGCCACCTGGTCGGCCGTCGATACCCGCACCGATCAGATGCTCACCAACGCCGTGGAGCTCGCCAACAGCCGGATTCTTTTCACCGGCATGGGGGGCACGCTGCTGATCGGCGCTGAGCGTGGCGATGTGTTCGAGCAATTTCGACGCGCCGACCGGCAGGCGATCGCCGGCGCTCTCGCCGCCGGCGACGGGTCCCTCGTCATCTACGGTGAGTTCGGCGTCGAGCGCACCACCACCGACCGGCTCGAGGCCGTTCAATGATCGAGCGCCTGGAAAGGATCGTCTTCCAGCGCCGCGCGCCGATCCTCGCCCTCTTTGCGCTCGTCACCATCGCTATGGCCTGGTCCGCGACCGGGCTTCGCATCGAGGCGAGCTTCAGCAAGCTGCTGCCGCTCGATCACCCTTACATGCGCACCTACAACGAGCTCAGTCAGGAATTCGGAGGCGCGGATCGGATCCTCATCGCGCTGATGGTAGAGGACGGAGATATTTTCACTCCCGATTTCTTCTCCCGCCTGGAAGCCATAACCGACGATGTTTTTTTCATACCGGGCGTGGACCGAACCCAGGTTTATTCTCTTTTCACACCGAATGTGCGTTATACGGAGGTCGTGGAAGACGGTATCGCAGCGGGCAACGTGATACCGTCAGACTTTTCAGCCGACGCCGAGGGCCTGTACAACGTCCGATCGAATATCCTCAAGGCGGGAATCGTCGGACGCCTCGTTGCCAACGATTTCCGTGGCGCCATCGTCAGCGCGCGCCTGCTCGAGTTCGATCCGCGCACGGGCCAACGTCTCGACTACATCGACGTCGCCCACCGGCTCGAGCAGACCATCCGGGCCAGGTACGCCGACGACCCGGGTTATGAAGTGCACATTATCGGCTTCGCCAAGGCCATGGGGGAGATTGCGGACGGGTCGGGCAGGGTCGTGTTTTTCTTCGGCATCAGTTTGTTCATCACTGCCCTGCTCGTCTACGCCTATTCGCAGTCCGTGCTTTTCACGGCCATTGCCCTGGTATGCTCTCTGATCGCCGTCGCCTGGCAGCTCGGCGCCGCCGCGCTGCTCGGGTTCGCAATCGATCCCATGTCGATACTCGTGCCCTTTCTCATCTTTGCCATCGCCGTGAGTCATGCCGTGCAAATGGTCAGCGCCGTGCGCGCGGAAATTTTCTTTGGTCATGACAGCATGACCGCGGCACGGCGAAGCTTCTGTCGCCTGCTCATCCCCGGCAGCACCGCGCTTGCCAGCGACACGATCGGTTTTCTCGCCATTATTCTGATCGCGATCCCCATGATTCAAGAGATGGCCGTCATCGCGAGCCTCGGGGTCGCCGCTATCGCGCTCACGAATCTGGTGATGCTGCCGGTGCTCCTTTCCTACCTGGGTCCCGTGGATAGCTACCGGCAGCGCATCGACCGAAGGGCCGAGCAGCTGCACGGCCTTTGGCGAGGCATCGCCCGGGTTGCCCGGCCACGCCCGGCGACAGCGGTCATCGGTGTCTCGGCCGGGTTGCTCGCCCTCGGGCTTTGGAAAGGCACCGACGTCCAGATCGGCGATCTTCAGGTCGGCGTCCCAGAGCTGCGCGAGAGCGCCGTCTACAACGTGGACAGCCGCGCCATCGAAGCAAGCTTCGACATCGGCGTCGACACGCTCACCGTCATCAGCGACACCGATCCGCAGGGATGCATCGACTATCGCGTCATGACGGAGATCGACGCCTTCGAATGGCACATGCGCAACGTTCCCGGCGTCCAATCCGTCGTCGGGCTGCCCGACGCAGCCAAGCTCATCAACGCCGGCTGGAACGAGGGCAGCATGAAATGGCGCGTGTTGCCACGGAATCAGGACATGCTGGTGCAGTCGGTTGCGCCCGTGCCGAGCAGCTCGGGGCTCCTCAACAGTGACTGCAGCATCATGCCCGTGACGCTGTTCACGACAGACCACAGAGCCGCGACGATCAACGGCATTATCGAAGCAGTCGAGGCGTTCCAGGCAGAATCCCAGCTGCCGAACCTGGTCTTGCGCCTGGCGATGGGAAACGTCGGCGTCATGGCGGCGACGAACGAAGTGGTCGCGGCGGCGCAGTTCCCGATACTCGCCTATGTCTTCGCCGCCGTGATCGTCCTTTGCCTCATCAGCTTTCGCTCACTCACGGCGACGCTGTGCGTCGTCGTTCCCCTCGCCCTCGTCTCTCTGCTCACCTATGCGCTCATGGCTGTTCTCGGAATCGGTCTCAAGGTCTCCACGCTGCCCGTGGTCGCGCTCGGCATCGGTATCGGTGTCGATTATGGAATCTATATATACAGCCGACTGCGAAGCATCCTTGCCACGGGCGAGCCATTAGCCAACGCGTACGAATACACCCTTCGGATCTCCGGAAGCGGCGTCGTGTTCACCGGTGTCACGCTCGCGGTCGGCGTCGCAACCTGGATATTCGCACCACTGAAATTCCAGGCCGACATGGGCATTCTTTTAACGTTCATGTTCCTGCTCAACATGCTTGGCGCAATTTTCCTCCTGCCGGCACTGCGGTGCTGGCTGTCGCGCCTGTCCNNACCACCGAGAACTCGAGCTGACCGATCTCCAGATCGGAATTCTCCAGCTCCTGAATCACCTTCACTTTCCAGTCGCCCGCAGTCGCGGTCGGGATTTTCTTCCACGTCCTGTATCGTGTCGCCCCGGCCAACGTGACATTCGACGTGTCCCTGACTTTATCTTTGCGCGAGTACTGCAAAAGGATCCTGGACTGCTCACCGACGGGCACCAGGAAATTCATCCAAAGATAGGCTTCCTCACCCTTGGCGACCTTCTTGTCGAGAATTTCCGAAACGCACTCGTTCTTCATTTCTCCCCGCTTCGGGATCTCCTTGCAAAGCTTGTACTCCATCGGTATCGCGCCCTGACCTTTTCCCATGAAGTAGTAGTTGATCACCTTTCGAGTTTCTTCCGGTGTCGGCTTCTCCTGTGCGATCGCACCGTGGCTTACCGAGAGAAACGACACTAACAGCGCACACAGCAGCTTCTTCATTGCGCACCTCCTCTCCACGTGACATGTCATGNNGCGCGGTCGCGAAGATCCGCGCGGGCGAGCCGTACGAGCGACCGTCAAAGCTGACTTTGTTGGATGTAGTAGCGCGCGCGCCGAACCTTGTCGACGCAGTTCGGATACTTGCCGAACTCTTTCTGAATGCTCGCGGCCGAGAGCAGGCTCGCGGCCTGGGTCCAGGCCACCGTGCCGCCGAAGCCCTTTGCCTTGGCGAAATCGAGCTCGTCATAAGCGGTCTCGAGGCCGTCGCGGCATTTTTCCGCGGTGTTGACGTCCTTCGGTGGTCCCGGGCACGCGCCCATCAACGCGGCCATCCCGGCGATGGCTGCGACGCGCGCCAATGTTGCGAAAGCGGGCATACCGACACTCCTGGTTCCTTAATGTCTTCTGCGCTATGGAAAACGCGCCGGGCGCTTTTCCACGAAGGCGCTGACGCCCTCCGCGAACTCGGCTCCCTTGACGCCGGCGAGGAAGCTGTCCCTCTCCGCCGCGAGCTGCGATTCGAGCCCTGTTGCCAGGGATGCATTCAGCAAAGCCTTGGTGCGCGTCAGCGCGGCAACCGGGCCGGCCGCGAGACGCGCCGCCAGCTCTGATGTGAGTTTAGTCAGTTCTGCCGTGGGCACCACCCAGTTGATCAATCCGTAGTCCCGTGCCTGCGCCGGGGTGATGCGATCGCCGAGCAGCGCAAGCTCCATGGCGCGCTTGAGTCCGACCATGCGCGGCAGTGTCCAGGTGCTGCCGCCATCCGGCGAGGTGCCGATGCGGCAGTAAGCAAGGCTGAAAACCGAATCCTCGGCGGCGATCGCCAGATCGCAAGCCGCCACCAGGCTCATGCCGAATCCGGCGCTTGCGCCGCGAACGCTGGCCACCACCGGCTTCGGCATGCTGTGGATATTGAGGACCGCAGCATGCACGGCCTCGATCTCGGCGCCGATGCGCTTATCGACATCCTGAGGGGTGTTACTGATGAGGCTGTGAAAGTGGCGCACGTCGCCGCCGGCCATGAAATGATCCCCCGCACCCTGGATGACCACGCATCGGACCGCCGCGTCCGCGGCGAGCGCAGCGGTCGCATCCCGCAGGCCGTCGGCCATCTCCGGGTTCAGCGCGTTCAGCACTTCGGGACGATCAAGGGTAATGGTTGCAACGCCATTGTGGATGGCCGTGGAAATATGCTCGGACATGTTTGATTCCTCCGAAGACCTCCGGCGGATGCTTTCAGAACGCTTCGTCTTCGAAGTCCGCGATCGATGATCCACCGGCTACGATGCAGGCATAGAGCGAGGCGGTCTGCGGCAGCACCCGCTGCATGTAGAAACGGGCCGTCGCCAGCTTGCCACGATAGAACTTGTTTTTGCTCTCGCTTGCGAGCGCGATGCGGGCCATGCGCGCCCACATGAAAGCCATTGCGACGAGGGCGAACAGGCGAAGATACTCGCTCGCAGCGGCGCCGGCCTCGTTGGGATCCCGCGTGCCGTTCTCCGCGATCCATCTCGTCGCCTTCTGAAGCAGCGCGAAAGCCTCCGAGAGCGGCGCCACGAACTCCGTCAGGTCCCCGTTGTCGCTGTTGTCGGCGATGAACGCCGCCACCGGCTGGAAAAATCGGCGCAGGTATCGGCCCGCGTGTGCAGGCAGCTTGCGGCCCACCAGGTCCATGGCCTGGACGCCGTTAGCCCCCTCGTAGATTTGACAGATTCGCGCGTCGCGCACGAGCTGCTCCATGCCGTGCTCGCGGATGTAGCCGTGCCCGCCGTAGATCTGCACGCCCAGATTGGCGGCCTCGCTCCCCATATCCGTGCAGTAGGCCTTCAGAATCGGGGTGAGCAGCGACACCAGGTCGTGCGCGTCGTCGCGCGCCTGTGCGTCGGGATTGCGCTGCGCGTGCACGTAGCGCGCGGCGACCCAGGTCGAAAGCGCGCGCGCGCCCTCAATCTGCGAGCGCATGCCGAGCAGCATGCGTCGCACGTCGGGATGCACGAGAATCGAGTCCGCAGCCTGCTCGGGCGAGCGGGGACCGTCGAGCGCCCTGCCCTGGCGGCGCTCGCGCGCGTAGGCGACCGCGCCCTGATAGGCGGCCTCCGCGATGCCGATGCCGTGCAGGGCCACTGCCAGGCGCGCGCCGTTCATCATCGTGAACATCACCCGCATGCCCTGGTGCAGTCCACCGACGAGAAAGCCTTGCGCGTCGTCGAAGTTGAGCGTGCAGGTGGCCGAGGCGTTGAGACCCATCTTGTGCTCGATGTTGCCGCAGGTGATGCCGTTTCGCGGGCCGAGCGTGCCGTCGGCGTTGATTGTGAACTTCGGCACCAGGAAAACACTCAAGCCCCCGGTGCCCGGCGGCGCGTCCGGCGTGCGCGCCAGCACCAGGTGCAGGATGTTCTCGGTGAGGTCGTGCTCGCCCGCTGAGATGAAGCACTTCGCCCCGTTCAACGCGAAGACGTCATCCCCGCGCGGCGTCGCGTGGGTGCGGATGAGCCCGAGATCGGTGCCGCACTGCGGCTCGGTGAGGCACATGGTGCCGCTCCAGCGTCCCTCGACCAGGGGCGGCAGCCAGGCGTTCCTCTGCGCCTCGCTGGCGTAGCGTCGGATGAGCCGGTAGGCGCCGTGGCTCAGACCCGGGTAGATGGCGAAGGACAGATTCGAGGCGCACAGCATCTCGTTGACCAGCGCATCCATGGTCTCGGGGAGCCCCTGGCCGCCGTAGTCGTTGTCGGCGGCGAGCCCGGTCCAACCGCCGGCGGCGAATTCGCGGTAGGCGTCCTTGAATCCGTCCGGCGTGCGCACGACGCCGTTCTCGAACAGGCAACCCTGCTCGTCGCCGCTGCGATTCAACGGCTGCAGGACGCTCGCGCAGAAGCGCGCGGCCTCCTCGAGCACGGCATCGAGCACGTCGGCACTGAATTCCTCGTTACCCGGCAACGACTGCAGCCGCTCGTCGGCGAGCAGCTCGTGCACGACGAAGCGCATGTCTTCCAGCGGCGCGGTATAAGCGGGCATTCAGTTTCGCAACGGCTTGCCGGTCTCGAGCATGTGCTCGACGCGGGCGAGCGTCTGTGGACGCTTCACCAGCGACATGAAGGCGCGGCGCTCGGCGTCGAGCAGGGCGTGCTCGTCGACGGTCTCGGTGATGTCGGTGTCGCCCCCCGAAAGCACGTCGGCGAGCGCGCCGGCGATGACGGCGTCGTAGTCGCTGGCCTTGCCCAGGCGCCGGAAACCGCCGACCGCCATCTCGAGGGCCACCTTGGCGGTGGCACCGGGCAGAGCGGGCTGCGGCGCCTGCGCCGGCGCGTAGTCGTCGGCGAGCGCGAGCACGCGCGCCTTGGCGCTCGCCAGCACCCGATCCCGGTTCATGACGATGCCGTCGTCCTGGCGCAGAAACCGCAGCCGGCGCGCATGCGCCGCGGATGTCGACACCATGGCCATGCTGATGGTCTCGAAAGCCTTGCTGATAGCCGGCATCGGGCCGCCCGGGCGGCGGCTGTCCTGCCACCAGCGCAGCAGCAGCTCCTTGCAGCCGCCCCAGCCGGGGATGAGGCCGACGCCGACCTCCACCAGCCCCATGTAGGTCTCGGCGTGGGCCTCGACCGCGTCGCAGTGCAGCAGCACCTCGCAGCCACCGCCGAGCGCCATCCCGGAAGGTGCGCCGACCACCGGGAAGGGCGCGTGCTTGAGCGCCATGTAGGCCTGCTGACCGGCCCGAACGGTGGACTCGATGTCGTTCCAGGCGGCCGTGTTGGCGGCGAAGATCATGAGGCCGAGGTTCGCGCCGACGGAGAAGTTCGTGCCCTCGTTATAGATCACGAGGCCCTTGTAACCGCTCGCAACGATGGCGAGCGCCTTGCCGATCATCTCCAGGATGTCGGTATCGATGGCGTTCATCTTCGAGTGAAACTCGAGACAGACGACGCCGTCGCCGACGTCCCAGAGGCTCGCCGAGCCGTTTGTCGCCAGCGGCTGCGCGCGCAGCTTGACATCGGCGAGCAGCTCGACGCCTGCGGGGCGCGTGACGTCGTGGTAGGCGCCGTCGGTGCCGAAGTGCTGACGGCGCCCGTCGGCGATGCGGTAGAAGCTGCCCTCACCGACCTTCTCGAGCAGCTCCGGCACCGGCTCGCCTTGTTCGCGCAGTCTCCCGGTGAACCACGCCGCACCGAGGGCATCGATGAGCTCGAACGGTCCCTGGGTCCAGTTGTAGCCGAGCTTCATGGCCTCGTCGACGGCGACGATGTCATCGGCGATCTCCGGCACCAGGCTCGCCGCGTAACAGAGCGTCTTCGCCATGATCCGCCAGGCGTAGGCCCCGCCCTTGTCGGGATGCTCCATGAGCGCGCGCACGCCGCCGCTTTTCGCGGCGTCCACGCTCGCGAGCGCCGCCTTGCCGGCGTCGCGATACTCGCCGCTCGCGAGATCGATGGCCTGCTTGACGCGCTTGCCGCCGTCACGCTGCAGGCGATAGAAGCCGCCCTTGCCCTTACGGCCGGTGTAGCCGTCGGCGATCATCTTCTGGACGAGATCCGGCACCTCGAAGTACTCGCGCATGGCGTCGTCGGCACCGAGCAGGCTGTCCATGCTCACCATGATGTGCGGCATGAGATCGATACCGACCAGATCGAGGAGCCCGAACACGCCCGTTTTCGGAATGCCCAGCGGCCGGCCGGCTACCGCGTCGGCCTCCTCCACCGTGAGTCCCTGGCGCATGGCCTCGAGCGCTGCGCACTGCAGCCAGTACACGCCGATGCGGTTGCCGATGAAGCCCGGCGTGTCCTTGCACACCACCACGCCTTTACCGAGCGCCCGGTCGCAGAAATCGCGCACCTCGGCGGTGGCGTCCTCACGGGTCGTCGGTCCGGCAACGAGCTCCAGCAAGCGCATGTAGCGCGGCGGATTGAAAAAATGCGTGATCAGAAAATCGCGCCGGAAGCTCTCGGGCATCTCCTCGAGCAGGCTCGCGAGAGGAATGGTCGAGGTATTCGAAGAGACGATGGAGCCCTGCTTTCGCACCGCATCGACTTTCTTGTACAGATCGCGCTTCACGTCGAGACGCTCGATGACCGCCTCGATGATCCAGTCGACCTCCGAGAGCCGGCCGAGATCGTCCTCCAGATTGCCGACCGAGATGCGCCGTGCGTTCCCGGCATCCATGAACGGCGCCGGCTGGGTTTTGAGCATTTTCTCGACCGCGCCCGCTGCGATGGCGTTTCGATCGCCGCCGCCCTCGGCCACGATGTCGAGAAGAAGCACCTCGTGTCCGGCGTTGGCCACCTGGGCGGCGATACCCGATCCCATGACTCCGGCGCCGAGCACCGCGACCTTGTGGATGCTCACGATACCGATTCCAGAACCGTGGCAATGCCCTGGCCGCCGCCGATGCACTGTGTCGCCAGCGCGTAACGCTTGCCTTCGCGTTTGAGCAGCGACGCCGCCTTACCGGTGATGCGCGCGCCGGTGGCGCCGAGAGGATGGCCGATGGCAATGGCGCCACCGTCGATGTTGACCTTGTCGTGGTCGAGCCCGAGCTCGCGCATGCAGGCGATGGCCTGCACGGCGAACGCCTCGTTGAGCTCGATGACGTCGATGTCGCCGAGATCGACGCCGGCGCGCTCGATGGCCTTGCGCGTCGCGACGACGGGGCCGATGCCCATGATCTCCGGTGCGCAGCCGCCGACCGCGATGCTCCTCACCCTGGCGAGCGGCTCCAGTCCGTTCGCCGCCGCGTAGTCCTCGCTGCACACGAGCACCGCGGCAGCCCCGTCGGTCAGCGGCGACGAGGTGCCGGCGGTCACGCTGCCCTTGTCGAGAAACGCGGGGTTCAGCCCCGCGAGCCCCTGCTCGTCCGTATCCGCACGGATACAGCCGTCTTCGGTGACGGCGACGCCCTCGTGCGAGATGGGCACGATCTCGTCGCGCAACCGGCCTTCGCTTCGAGCCGCGGCCGCCCTCCTCTGGCTCACGACGGCGAACGCTTCCTGCTCTTCGCGCGTGATCTGATATTTCTCGGCGAGGTTTTCCGCCGTCTCGCCCATGGACATGTAGGCTGCGGGGAAAGACGCGTACAAGGCGGGATTCGGCATCGGATTGAATCCCGCCATCGGCACCCGGGACATGGATTCCACGCCCGCGCACACGAACGCCTCGCCGGCATTCAGCTGAATTGCACCCGCCGCGATGTGAATCGACTGCATCGAGGAGCCGCAGAAACGATTGACCGTCATGCCGGCAACCGAGATCGGCAGGACCTCGGAGAGAAAGTCGATGATGCGGCCGACGTTGTAACCCTGCTCACCTTCCGGAAAAGCGCAGCCGCAGATCAGGTCTTCGATATCCTCGCCCTTGACACCGGTGCGCTCGATCAACGCCTTGACCACGCGCCCGGCCAGGTCATCGGGGCGCACCTTGCTCATCTCCCCCTTCATTGCAAACGTGAACGGTGAACGCGCGTAACCGGCGATAACGACATTCTTCATGGGCACAAACTCCAGAAATCCGTGAGTCTCAAAATCCGCAACCAGGTTAAGTAATTGTTAGACCATTACTGACCTTGGTGACACCGCACTTAATTCCTCATGGCAGCGCGCAGGTTCGAAAAATGATCCTGAAACCGCGAAAACCGCATCCCCGGAAATCACGGGGGCGCCGCACTCGGGAAATGTCAACGAAATCTTCCTTGGCGTTGCTTTTACGAGTCAACCTGCAGCAGTCCCTGGCCTCGCTCCGCATATCCTCGATGCTCTGATGACGCACATCCGCGCCATGCACATGGAGAAAGTATTGCAGTTTCTCGACAGCGCGTCGCGCTGCCCTGACTACAGGGAGACCTTGCGCCACTGCTCCTCGAGGCGTTTCGCCGAAATCCTGTACGCGGTACCGAGCTCCTGGGCGAACAGCGAGATGCGGTACTCCTCGAGCATCCAGCGGTAACGGGCGAGCTCGGCATCGCGGTGGCCGCGACTGGCGTGCTCGGACGCGCGCACCGCGAATCGATCCCAGAGCGGCATCACCTCGGCGAGCTTGCGCCCATCGCCCGCGCCCCCCCGGCACAGCTTGTCGAGGCGCACGCGCAGCCCGGCCAGATAGCGCGGGTAGGCCGCGAGCGCGTCGTCGGGAACCAGGCGTACGAACCCCCTGAACACGAGATGGGCCATCTGCCTGTCGATGTCGTCGAGACTCGCGCCCGGCAGGGCCGATCCCTGCTCCCGACGCAACGCCACCAGGGAGCGATGCTCTTCGAGAATGCCAAGGATCTGTGCGGCGAGCGACGCCATGACCGCGGGCAGCAGTGCGTCCGCTTCGGCGGCAGCGGCCTGGAAGGCTGCCTCGTCCCGGATGGCTCCGGCATCGGCCATGGCCCGTTCGATAGCGCGATCCACGATCGTCCCCGCGAGCCCGTCGGGCGCCGCCCGATCGGCCTGCAGATAGCCCGGCGGCGCGGGCAACACGCTGTGCATGAGCTCCATCGCAGCCAGATTCGGCAATTCGTGCAGCATCCGGCGCGTCGTGCGGGTGATCCGCTGAGCGTACAAACGCCGCACACCGGCCGCGTGCGCCTCGGCGGCCGCTTCGGCACTTGGAAAAAGATCCAATGCGACCGACTCGCCGCGGTCCGCCAGCGCCGGATAGCCCCGCAGCAAACGGCCATCCACGTGCGTCTCGACGAGAGTCGGCAGATCATCGACGACCCAGCCGCGCAGCCCCTCGCGCGGGTAGCCGGAACGCGCCGCTGGTGGCGGTGCCGGCGGCTGCGCCGCAAGCCGCGCCTGCAGACGCGGCAGGTCCCGGCTCTGATCGAGGCAGCGCCCGTCGGCGTCGATGACGCGGAAATTCATCAGCAGATGCGGCGCGAGCTTGCTCTCGAGCCGCGCGCGCTGCCAGGCATCTGCGGGCACGTCGACGCCACGCCGGGCGCGCAGAAACGCGCGCAGCGCATTGGCGAGCGAGCCGCTCCCGCGCGCACCTTCGGCCATGAAGTCGCGCGCGCAGTCGTTGAGCGGCAACAGCTCCCGTCGACTCGTTTTCGGCAGCAGCCTCAGCATCGCGAGCACCTTCTCCTCGAGCAGGCCGGGCACCAGCCACTCGCACGGCTCGACCCTGAGACGCGGCAGCAGCTCCAAGGGTATCTCGAGCGTCACGCCGTCGTCCTGTCGACCCGGGTCGAAGCGGTAGACCAGGGCAAGGCGCTGCTGCTCGAACTCGAGCGTGTCGGGAAAATCGTGACCGGCGCTCTCCGGCAGCCGGCCGCGCATGAGCTGCTCGGCATCCATCAGCAGGTGCTCGGGATCCTCGCGCTCGGCGCGCCGTCGCCACGCCTCGAAGCTCTTGCTGTCGCAGACATCCTCCGGGATCAGGCTCATATAAAAGGCGTATACGTCGTCATCCGCCACCAGAACGTCCGGGCGCCTCAGCTTGTGCTCGTAACGACGCAGGCCGTCGACAACCTCGGCGTTTTTTTTCAGAAACCCGGCCGGTGACGCGAGGGTGCGATCCATGATGGCCGATTGAACGAAAATCGCGTGGGCGTCCGCTCGGCTCACCGGCGCGAGGCGCACGCGGCGCCGCGGCGTCACCGTGAGACCGTGAAGGCTGGTCTGTTCGTAGACCATGACCTCTCCGCGCCGCGGGTCCCAGTGGGCGTCGAAGTACGCGCGACGCAGCAGATCCCCCGCGGCGCGCTCGATCCACTCGGTACGAATGCGCGCCACCTGATGCGCATACAGACGACTGGTTTCCACGAGCTCGGCGGCCATCACCCAGCGCGCCTCGCGCCGGGCCTGGCCGGACTGGGAAGAGAGGTGAAAAACGGTGTCGTGGAGCCCGTCGTAGGCGCCATCGGCATTGCGCATGCCGATATTGCGCAGCAGCCCCGTGAGCAGCGCCCGGTGGATACGCGAGTAGCTCGTCTCGTGGCGGCGCGGGCGCAGCCCCATGTCCCGCACGATCTCCTTGAGCTGACGATGCACCTCCTGCCACTCGCGCAACCTGGGAAGGCTCAGGAAGCGCTTTCGGCAGAAAGCTTTCGAGGCGCCCGCGCCAAGGCCGCGGGTTTGCTCGTGGACGTAGTCCCAGAGACTCAAGAGCCCCATGAAATCCGAGCGATCGTCCTGATAGCGTTGATGCGCCAGCGCCGCCGCGGCTTCCGCATCCGGCGGCCGCTCGCGCGGATCGGCGACGCTCAGGGCGCTTGCGATGACCAGCACCTGGGCGAGACAGTCGAACTCCTCGGCGGCGAGTATCATGCGGCCGATCGGAGGGTCCACCGGAAGGCGCGCCAGTCGGCGACCGATGGCCGTCAGCGCGTCGGCGGCGTCGATGGCGCCGAGCTCGCGCAAAAGCCGGTAGCCGTCGTTGACGCGGCGCCGGTCGGGCGCATCCAGAAAGGGGAAGGCTTCCAGATCATGGATGCCGAGTGCCCGCATGGATAGCAGCACCGCGGCCAGATTGGTGCGTCGGATTTCCGGCTCGGTGAACTCGGGCCGCCCCAGGTAGTCCTCCTCGCTGTACAACCGCACACACACCCCCGGCGCCGTACGCCCGCAACGCCCCATGCGCTGATCCGCGGATGCCCGGGAAATCGGCTCGACGGGCAGGCGCTGCACGCTGCCGCGCCTTCCGAAGCGGCTGATGCGCGCGAGCCCGGGGTCGATTACGTAGCGTATGTCCGGGACCGTGATCGAGGTCTCGGCGACATTGGTCGCGAGCACCATGCGGCGTTTGCCGCGGGGCTCGAACAGGCGCTGCTGCTGAGCAAGCGGCAGGCGCGCGTAGACAGGCAGGATCTCGCACGACTCGCCGAGACGACGGCGCAGTGTCTGCAGCAGCTCGCGAATATCGCGTTCGCCGGGGAGGAACACGAGCACGTCCCCCGGACCTTCGTCGCACAGCTGCTCGACGGTCGCGACGATGTGGTCGTGCAGATCGAGCTCGGCGCCGGCGGTGGCCTCCACAGGCTGATAGCGCAGCTCCACCGGATAGCCCCTTCCCGAGACCTCGATGACGGGCGCACCTTCGAAGAACTCGGAAAAGCGCGCGGTATCGATGGTGGCCGAGCTGATGACGAGCTTCAGATCGGTGCGCCGCGCAAGCAAGCGCTTCAGATAGCCGAGGAGAAAATCGATATTGAGGCTGCGTTCGTGGGCCTCGTCGATGATGATGGTGTCGTAGGCGGCGAGATCGCGGTCCGCCTGGATCTCGGCGAGCAGCATGCCGTCGGTGAGCACCTTGAGATAGCACGCCTTGCCAACCCGCTGGTCGAAGCGAAGCTTGTAGCCGACCTTGTCGCCGAGAGAGGTCCCCAGCTCGACGGCGATGCGCGCGGCGGTGCTGCGCGCCGCCACACGGCGCGGCTGGGTGTGGCCGATGAGTCCCGCGGCACCGCGCCCGATGGAGAGACAGATCTTGGGGATCTGGGTGGTTTTGCCCGAGCCGGTCTCACCGCAGACGATGACCACCGGGTTGGCGCGGATGGCGTCGGCGATCGCCTCGACCTGCGCGCTGATCGGCAGTGCCGGCGGATAGTCCGGCTTGGGCAGGCTGCGCTGGCGCTCGCTGCGGCGCCGCTCGGACTGCTCGATCTCCGCGCGCAGCCCGGCGAGCCCTGCGGGTCGATCGTCAGGCCGCGCGGCGCCTTTCTCCAGACGACGCAGGCGGCGCATGAAGCGCCCCTGATCGGCGAGCATGCACTGTTGGATTCGGGATTCGAGGCTGGCCATGGTGTTCGGCGGCAGGCCGGACGGCACGCGCGGGCCCCATTGCGGTTAATGAAAAAAAGCCACGCGCATCGGACACTTAGGCTCTTCCGTCGGCCCGCTTGGCGTGCTAGGGACGAACTTATACCATGCCTGCACGGCCTGTGGGAGGGTGTTGCGATGTGTGGTCGCTACGTGCTCAAAGCGGCGCTTCCCGACATCGCGCGCATGCTCGGCATGGACGTCGACCTTGCCCTCGAGCCAAGCTACAACATCAGCCCGACGACGTCCGTTCCTGCCTGCAGGATGCGCGAGCCAGGACACAAGGAGCTGCTGCTGCTGCGCTGGGGCCTGATCCCACACTGGGCCAAGCAGGCCGATGGCGGTTACCGCATGATCAACGCCCGCGCCGAGACCGTGGCCGAGAAGCCCGCCTTTCGAATCCCGTTCCGCAAGCGGCGCTGCCTGATCCCGGCGGACGGCTACTACGAATGGAAGCCCGTGGAGGGCCGCAAGCAGCCGTATTATTTCACCATGAAGGACGGCCATCCCTTCTGCTTCGCGGGCCTTTGGGATCGTTGGCAGCCCGCCGATGGGGAACCGGTCGAATCCTGCGCGATTATCACCACCGGCGCCAACGATCTGGGCGCCGGCGTTCACCCCCGCATGCCGGTCATCATCGCGGCGGACGCTTACGCGCGCTGGCTCGACCCCCGCCTGACGCAGGCCGAGGCTTTGCTGCCCCTGCTTGCGCCCTTCCCCGCCGACGCCATGACGGCCTATCCCGTGAGCACGCTCGTGAACAATGCGCGGGTCGACGAGCCGCGCTGCATCACCCCGCTCGCCGATCCGGCCTAGGCGCAATCCGCGCTCTCGTAAGGTTGTCACAGGGTTGATGTATTACTGGACCGCGGAGGTGCCAGACCACGGCTGATTCGCCGCTCGTCGTCTGTCTGATGGCCGGCTAGGCGCCTTTACCGATTTTCGCCCACGAATCTCTGAGCGTTACGGTGCGGTTGAGCACCGGCGTACCCGCACGGCTGTCGGCGCTGTCGACGCAGAAGTAACCGAGCCGCTCGAACTGAAACGGCGTGCCCGGCGCGGCGTCGACGACGCTCGGCTCGATGTGTGCCGCGTCCAGGGTCTCGAGGGAGTGCGGGTTGATGTGGGCGACAAAATCCTGGGCGTCCGGGCTCGGCACGTTGAAGAGCCGGTCGTAGAGCCGCACCTCGGCACGGATAGCGTGGGGCGCGGACACCCAGTGAATCGTTCCCTTGACCTTGCGCCCGTCGGGCGCGTCGCCGCCGCGGGTTTCCGGATCGTAGGTGCAGCGCACCTCGACCACCTCGCCGTCCGCGTCCTTGACGACGTCGACGCAGGTGACGAAGTAGGCGTAGCGCAGGCGCACCTCGCGTCCGGGCGCAAGCCGAAAGAACTTCTTCGGCGGATCTTCCATGAAATCGTCGCGCTCGATGTAGAGCTCCCGCGAGAACGGCAGCGAGCGCGTACCCATTTCCGGATTCTGCGGGTGATTGGCGGCCTCGAGCGCCTCCTCCTGCCCCTGCGGATAGTTGACGATCACCATACGCAGCGGACGCAGCACGCCCATCACGCGCGCGGCCTTGGCATCGAGCTCCTCGCGCACGCAGTTCTCGAGCAAGGCCACATCGATGACGTTGTCTTTCTTGGTAATCCCGACGCGCTCGCACATATCGCGAATTGCGGCCGGCGGAAAGCCGCGCCGACGCATACCCACCAGCGTCGGCATGCGCGGATCGTCCCAGCCGTTCACGTGGCCGTCCTCCACCAGCTGCTTGAGACGCCGCTTGCTCATCACCGTGTAGCTCAGATTCAGGCGCGAGAACTCGATCTGGCGCGGCCGGCTCGGCACGTCCAGATTGTCCAGAAACCAGTCGTAGAGCGGGCGATGATCCTCGAACTCGAGCGTGCACAGCGAGTGGGTGACGTGCTCGATGGCGTCGGACTGACCCTGGGTAAAGTCGTACATGGGATAGATGCACCATGCGTCGCCGGTCCTCTGGTGAGTCGCATGCAGGATGCGGTACATGACCGGGTCGCGCATGTTCATGTTCGGCGACGCCATGTCGATCTTCGCGCGCAGCACGTGGCTGCCGTCGGCGAACTCGCCGGCGCGCATGCGCGCGAACAGATCCAGGTTCTCCTCGACGCTGCGGTCGCGGTACGGGCTCTCCCGCCCGGGCTCGGTGAGCGTGCCCCGGTACTCGCGGATCTCGTCAGCGCTCAGGCTGTCCACGTAGGCCTTGCCGGCGCGCGTGAGATCCACCGCCCATGCGTAGAGCTGCTCGAAGTAGTCCGAGGCGTGACGCAGGTGCTCGCCCCAGTCGAAGCCGAGCCAGCGGATGTCCTCCTTGATGGACTCGACGTACTCCATGCTCTCCTTGACCGGGTTGGTGTCGTCGAAGCGCAGGTTGCAGTGGCCGCCGTACTCCTCGGCGATGCCGAAGTTGAGGCAGATCGCCTTGGCGTGGCCGATGTGCAGGTAGCCGTTGGGCTCGGGCGGAAAGCGCGTCACCACGCGTCCATCGTTTTTACCGCTGCGCAGGTCCTCGTCGATGATCTGGCGGATGAAGTTAGTGGGCGTTGCGGCTTCGGTCATCGTCGCATGTGTCCGTGTGCTGGTGACGCAATCGTATCGGCAAGCCTCAACTTTTGCTCCTCATGCGGCGCACTCTTTCCAGGAGCGCCGCCGTGGATCCATCGTGGCTGCCGACACCGCCGCCGGCAAGCTCGGCAACGATGCCCTGCGCGAGCTCCTTTCCGAGCTCGACACCCCACTGATCGAACGCATTGACCCCCCAGCAGACGCTCTGCACGAACAGGCGGTGCTCGTAAAGGGCCACCAGAGCGCCCAGAGTGCGCGGCGTGAGCCGCTCGTATAACAATGTGCTGCTCGGCTGGTTGCCCGCGAACACGCAGTGCGGCAGGCGCGCCTTGAGTGCCGGCCCGCCGAGCCCCTGGCCCTCGAGACGCGCACGGGTCTCGGCGGCCTCGCGTCCGCCCATGAGCGCCTCGGCCTGGGCCAGGGCGTTGGCGAGCAGGGTGTCGTCGTGGCCCGGGCTGGCGTGCGCGCCGCGCGCGGCGACCAGGAAATCGCAGGGCACCAGCTCGCTGCCCTGGTGCAGGAGCTGGAAGAAGCTGTGCTGGGCGTCGTTTCCGGACGCGCCCCAGACCACCGGGCACGTGGCGATGCCGAGGGCGTCGCCGTCGCGCGCGACGCTTTTCCCCGCGCTCTCCATCTCCAGCTGCTGGAGATAGGCGGGCAAGGCGCGCAGCGGGTAGTCGTAGGGCAGCACGGCGCGGGTGGCGGCGGCGAAGAAGTTCCGGTACCAGACGCCCAGCAGCCCGAGCACCACCGGCATGTTCTGCTCCAGAGGTGTCTCGTGGAAATGCCGGTCCATGGCGTGGGCACCTGCCAGCAGCTCTTCGAAGGCATCCATGCCCGCCGCCACGGCCACCGGCAGCGCCATGGCCGAGGTAAGCGAGTAACGCCCGCCGACCCAGTCCCATACCGGCAGAATATCCTCGGCCGCGACGCCGAAGGCGCGCGCGGCATCGTCGTTCGCCGTCACCGCGATGAATTGCCCGGCGATGGCGTCGCGTCCGCTGCCGGCGCGCAGCCACTGCGCGGCGCTCGCCGCATTGAGCATGGTCTCCGCGGTGGAGAAGGTCTTGGAGGCGACGATGAACAGCGTGGTCTCGGCATCCAGGCCCTGGAGCGCGCCGGCCAGGTTGGCCGCGTCGACGCTGGAGACGAATCGCACCGCCGGTCGGCCCGCCTCGCGGGCTGCCAGCGCCTGAACCGCCATTTCCATACCCAGATGCGAGCCGCCGATACCGATGTGCAGCACGCTCGTGATCGGTTTTCCCGAGTGGCCCAGGCGCGTCCCGGCGCGCAATGCATCGCTGATTTCCCGCATGCGCCGGCGCGCCGCCAGCACCTGCGGCATGACGTCGCGATCCGCGTGCGGAAACGGCGCGTCGCCGGGGTGGCGCAGGGCCACGTGCAGAGCCGCCCGCCCCTCGCTGGTGTTGATGGCGTCGCCCGCATACATGCGCTCGCGCCAGGCCTCGACGTCCGCCTGCCGTGCGAGCTCGAAGAGCAGCTCCATGGTCTGCGCGGTGATGCGGTTTTTCGAGTAATCGAGAAACAGATCGCACGCCTCGAGTGAGAAGCGCCGGGCGCGCTCGGCGTCGTCGGCAAACAGGCGGCGCATGTGCAGGGACGCGATGCGGCTGTGGTGGGACAGCAGGGCCTGCCATGCCGGCAGGTGATTCGGCGCACGGGTGGTCACGACGGTGTTGCTGCTCTGCGATTGCGGCGACCGCTAGCCTACTGGCTGGCGACCATACACTGAACCGCCCGCTGGCCGCCATCGGCGCGCCCGCGGCGTGTTGGTCAACGCCTCGCGAGCGGGTATACTTCGCCGCACCCGTGGACACGGTGGGTCCATGCGGTGGGGGGCAATCTCCAGTTCGGGCGCATGACGCCGACGCGAAGGGCAAGGGGCGACGATCGCCGCGCCCCTCCGGCAGCCCCTCGGGGTGAGATCAGCACAGCACGACCGAAGGAGCACCATGAAGACGAGACGTCTGCTCTTGAGCGCAATGTCGGCAGCCATCGCCGTGGGCCTGGCGGCGAGCACGGAGGTTCGCGCCGGAGGAGATGCCAAGGCCGGCGAGGTGAAGGCCATCCCGTGCATGGGCTGCCATGCCATCCCCGGCTACAGCAACGTCTACCCCACGTATCACGTGCCCCGGGTCGGCGGTCAGCAGGCCGACTACATCGTCGCGGCGCTCAAGGCGTACCGCTCCGGTGAGCGCAGCCACCGCACCATGCAGGCCCAGGCATCCAGCCTCAGCGACCAGGACATGGCGGATATCGCCGCCTATTTCGCGGCAAAGCCCGAGTAGACAGCGGGCACGCGTCCGCATCAGACACGGAGATCACCATCGACATGCGCACATTGCTCATCGCCACCGTCACCGCGCTGGCTCTCGTGCAGCCGACCGCGCAGGCCGCCGGCGACGCGCAAGCCGGCAAGGCAAAGTCTGCGTCCTGCGCGGCCTGCCACGGCCCCGAAGGCAAGCGCCCGACCACGCCCGCCTTTCCAATCCTCGCCGGACAGTACGCGGACTACCTGGTTCGGGCGCTGGAGGACTACAAGACCGGCAAACGCAAGAATCCCATCATGGCTGGACTCGCCGCGGGCCTGAGCGCCCAGGATCGGGAGGACCTCGCCGCCTTCTATGCGAGCCAGGAAAGCGACCTTTACACCGTCGAGTACTCCAAAGAGCTGCAATAGCAGCAGCCCGTCGGCGCGCGGCGGCCGGCGCCTGCCGGCCCGAAAAGAATGCTTCGGTCACCCGCCGCCACCGAAACCGACGCCGGCAGCGGATGCCGAACCAACGCCCACACACCGGACCGGCGGCGCACGCCGTTGTTTCACCGCGCACCCGGCGCGCATGGGCGCCCAGGGGGCCCTGGCCCGGCGCTACCAAGGGGCCCCAGGCGAACCGACCTGTTTCCTGAGACCGGGCCGAGGGAGCAACTATTCCCCCTCCGGACCTGGTTCACACATTCCCACGCATTATCCCGGGCGGCGAAATAAACCCTTGGACTCGGCGGTCTATTGGCTGTAGGAGTCACGGGATGCCGGATGCGCGCATGCACAACGCCCAGGCCCGCTTCGAAAGACTGGTCAACGCCGTTTCCTCCGACCTGTACCGATACGCGCTGATGCTGTGTCGCAACAGGGCCATGGCCGAGGATCTGGTGCAGGAGACATTCATGCGCGCATGGCGTTTCCTCGACAGCCTGCGCGACGAGAGCAAGGCCAAGAGCTGGCTCATGACGACGCTCAGACGCGAGTTCGCCCGTCAGTTCGAGCGCTACCAGCCGGTATTCGAGGACGTGGAGCTCGATCAGATCCGCGGCGATCAGGGTATCAACCCCGAGGTGTGGGCCGTGCGCCGCGGTCTGATGCAGCTGCCGACAAAGTACCGGGAAGTCCTCGTGCTGCAGGTCATCGGTGGCTACAGCGGCGCGGAGATGGCGAAGATGCTGGACCTTCCGACAGCGACGGTGAATACGCGCCTGTTCCGGGCCCGCCAGCGGCTTCGAGAGATTCTCGAGGGCGACGCGCACAGCGACAGCGCAAACGAGAGAGGCCGGGTATGAACTGCATGGAATTTCGTCGAATGCTGCTCACCGATCCGCGCTCCTCGGAGCCGGCTTTCATCGAGCACCGCAGCCATTGCCCGGAGTGCGCGGAAGCGGTGGCGCGCAGCGCGCGCTTCGAGCGCCGGCTGGCCGAGGCCGTGAACGTCGAGGTGCCGGAGAATCTGGCATCCCGGATTCTGCTCAAGCAGTCGTTCGAGCCGCAGCCGCGGCCGGCCTGGTGGCGCTCCGCACGCCTGCTGGCGCTCGCGGCCAGCCTGTTGCTCATGGTGGGGGTGGCCGCCCTCGGCTGGCAGTCCTATCGTGCGCAGCAGCAGCTCGCCGACGAGTTCGTGGCGCTCGTCAACGGCGCACCCTATGCGCTCAGCGCCACCCGCGCGGTCAGTGGCAGCGAAATCTCCGCGACCCTCGAGCCAACCGGACTCGATCTCGCCGGCACCATCGGCGACGTGACCTTCGCCGGGCGCTGCATTATTCGCGACAAGCTCTCCGGTCACCTGGTGGTCAAGGGCGACACCGCTCCGGTGACCGTGTTCCTGATGACCGACCGGCTGGTGGAGAATCGCACGAGGATTCGCACTGCGCAGTACAGCGGCATCGTGCTGCCCCAGGGCAGTGGCACCATCGCTATCGTGAGCGCGCCCGGCGAGATGCTCGATGATGTCGAGGCGCGTGTGCGCGCGGCGCTGCGATTCCGATCGACCCGGGATGCGTGAGACCTGTCGCCCTCAGGCGGCGACGTCCGGATTCAGGCTGTAGATCCCCGTGAGCGTCGCCGTTTCGAGCACGTGCCCTTCCATGGCCGCGAGCACATCCTTCGCAGTGAATTCGCCGCCAACGGGACAGCGCTCGAAATCCAGGGCGTAGAGCGTGAAATGATAACGGTGCGCGATGACATCGTTCCAGGGCGGACACGGGCCGTCGTAGCCGAAGTAGTTGCCCGCCATGGCCTCGTCGCCGGCGAACCAGCGCGTGTAGTCGTTGATGCCCTGGCGCGTGCCGCGGGCGCTCGCCGGTCCCGATTTTCCCCCCTGGGTGACACCGTCGGAGAACTCGCCCTCCTGGATGCCGACGACATCGGCGGGAATGTCCACCAGCACCCAATGGTAGAAATCCGCGCGCTTTCGCCGCGCCGTGATGCGCTTGCCTTCGGTGTTGACGCCGTCGGGCTTCGCCGGTGCGTCCGGGTCGTGACAGATGAGCACCAGAGACTTGGTGCCCTCGGGCACATCGCTCCACGACAGGTGAGGATTGAGATTGCTCCCGAGGCATGCGTGCTGGTCGGGATCCGCCGCGCAAAACGCGCAACGTTCCGGTATCGGCTGCTCGTGGGAAAAGCTGTCGCTGGTCAGCTTCATGGTGGTCGTCGCTTCCCCCTGCCGGTCACGAGGCAAACGCTGCGCGTCGTGAAGTCGGCGCAAGCCTAGCACGACCTCCCGCGCCACTGGAAGCCGCGCCAAACTTCATGTCAGTTTGCAATAAACCCTATAACTTTATAATCCGTATGAAATTTTTCGAACCTCATGTAATTTCTCATGCGCCGCGTTCACCGAGCCGCTCGCGCAGCGACTCGACCTGCGCGCGGGCGCCGTGATCGTGCGGATGAATGGCGAGCACGGCTTCGAATGCGTCCAGCGCCCCGGCATCGTCGCCGCGGCGCAGAAATATCAACCCCATGCCGGAGATGGCGCCAAAGTGCCTCGGCTCGAGGGCGAGGGTTCGGCGGATGTCCTCCACCGAGGACACGTCGTCCTCGTTCAGATAGTAAGCGGTGGCGCGCTTGTTCCAGCCCTCGGCGAAACCCGGCGCCCGCTCGGTGATGCGGGTGAAGATGCTGATGGCTTCGTCGAGCCGCCGGTCGCTCATCGCGAGTATCCCCTCTTCCATGAGGGCGTCGATGTCCTCGCGGCCGCTGTTGAGCCAGATCCGCCAGATTGCCTGCTCGGCCGCCACCGCCGCCCCTCGGTCGGCGGTGCTCTGCAGCAGTGCGAACAGGTCGTCGAGGCGCGCGTCGCTCTGATCGGCGCGCGTAACGGCAGCTGCCAGCGCGAGCAGCACAACGCCACTCAGGGCGGCCAACCGCCAACGCTTTGTCGCCATCGCCCCCTACTCCTTCGCAGCCCCCTTCGCCACCCGCATCATGGCGTGGTACTCCTCCATCACCACCAGAACGGCCGCCTCGTTATCGCAGGCCGGACAGGTCGCATCGAGCATCACGCCGAGCGCTTCGGGGTCGTCGTAGTTTTCGTCCTTGCGATGCACGAACTCCAGCAGGCCCTGGAATCCACACTCCTCACAGCTGCTCCAGGATTGGTAACGCTCGACTCTTTTCGTCACCACACTGCTCCAATCACCGCCAGGAAAGGTTACCGCAACGGCCTTTTGACGAAAACAAGCGGTTGTTGTCAAATTCGGCCCGGCAGTGCTTTACTTTGCCGGCCACGGACGAAGACGGTAGGAAACCACCATGTTTAATTCCTCGCGCGCCGAATCGGTCCCGGGTTTCAGGACCCTGGCGGTGATCGTGATGCTCGCCGTGATCGGCGCGTTCGTGCCCCCTGCGCACGCCGCGGGCAGCTGCGAAGGAAGCAGCCACGAGGATGCGCTGCGGCTCGTGCGCGAGACCACCGACGCCCTGTTCGCGGCGGTCGACGCCTACGATGGCGTGATTGCCGACAACCCCGCCGACGCCCGGGCGCTGGTCGATCGGTACATCACCCCGCACGTGGATCTCGAAGGATCCTCGAGGCTGGTTCTGGGCAAACACTGGAAACGGGCGACGCGCGAGCAGCAGCAGCGATTTCTCACCCAGTTCCACAGCTTGATGCTGCGCACCTACGCCACCGCAGTGACCTCCTACACGGGCATCAAGATCCAATACCTGCCCATGCGCGACGAGAGCCGCGAGAACTTCGCGACGGTGCGAACGCTCATTCCCCAGACCCAGGGCGAGGGCGTCGAGGTCCACTACCGCCTGCACTGCCGCAACAACACATGGAAAGTCTTTGACGTCAGCATCGCCGGTGTCAGCATGGTGACCACCTACCGCACCACGTTCTCCGCCGAGGTGAGAAAATCCGGGCTCGAGGGCCTCATCAAGGCGCTCGAGCAGAAAAACGACGAGATCGGCGCCTGAAAAAGAGCGCCCACCGCTGCCCGCCATCTCAGCGCATGGTGACCAGCTCCTCGGCGTTGGTCGGATGGATGGCGACGGTGTCGTCGAAATCGCGCTTGGTGGCGCCCATGCGGATGGCGACCGCGAAACCCTGCAGCATCTCGTCGGCGCCCAGGCCAAAGATGTGGCAGCCGACGATGCGCTCATCGGCGCCCACCGTGACGAGCTTCATGGCCGCTCTGGTCTTGTGGCGGGTGAACGCGTGGTACATGGGATTGAACTCGGTCCGGTAGACCTTCACGTCGTCACCGAAGCGCGCTCGGGCCTCGCTCTCGGTCATACCCACGGTGCCGATGGTGGGATGGGAGAAAACCACGCTGGGGATACAGTCGTAATCGAGCTTTCGATCCGTCATGCCACCGAACAGGCGATCGGCGAGACGCCGCCCAGCCGCGATAGCGACGGGCGTCAGCTCGTGGTGACCGGTGACGTCGCCGATGGCGAAGATACCGTCGACATTGGTGGCCTGGAACGCGTCAGTGGCGATATGGCCGTCGTCGCTGACGGCGACGCCCGCGGCCGCCGCGTCGAGCTCGCGCGTGCGCGCAGCGCGTCCGATGGCCCAGAGCACCACGTCGCAGCTCTCGATGCTCTGCGCATCGCTGGTGCGAACCGCGATGCCCCCGTCACTGCCGCGCGTGAGATGCTCGACCTGGCTCTCGGTGCGCACCTCGATGCCGTCGGCCCGCATGGCGGCCGTCAGGTGCTCGGACAACATGTCGTCGAACTGCCGAAGCAGCCTCGCCTTGCGAACCAGCAGGGTGACCTCGGCGCCCAGCGCATGCAGCATGCCGCCGAGCTCGACCGCGATATAGCCGCTGCCGACCACCACCACCCGGCGCGGGCACTGCGCGAGCTCGAAGAAGCCGTCGGAGGTGATACCGAGCTCCGCACCGGGCAGATCGGGAACCAGGGGAACGCCACCGGTGGCGATCAATATCTTTTCGGCACTCAGGCGCTCGCCGTTGACTTCCACGGTCCGGGCGTCGACCAAGCGCCCCGTGCCGCGGATGTCGGCGATGCCGGCATCGACCAGGCGCTTGGCGTAGATGCCGTTGAGCCTTTTCACGTAGGCATCGCGTGAGTGCTTGAGCGCCGCCCAGTCGAGACCGCGGCGCTCGAGGTCGAAGCCGTAATCACGGGCGTCCTCGAGCATGTGCGCGATGGAGGCCGTGTACCACATGACCTTCTTGGGCACGCAGCCGACGTTGACACAGGTGCCGCCGAGGCGGTGATCCTCGAGCAGCGCGACCCGCGCGCCATGGGAACGCGCTCGCACCGCCGCGGCGATACCGCCGCTGCCGCCGCCAATGACGATCAGATCGTAGGTGGTGCTCATGACCAGAGCACCGGCTCAGGCAGTGAACTCCGGTCCGCTTCCCGGAGAAAGATTACCGCGTCTAGCATCGAACCCTCCTGCGCGCGAAGGCTCGATTCTACGCGCCGCCTCAGTTGACGGTCACTTCCTCTTCGTCGTCTTTGCCCCACCCCGGCAGATCGAAGGCATGCTCCGGCGTGTCCAGGGTGAGCGCGGTCTCGAGAATGCTGCGGCGGATGTAAGACCCTCTCGACGAGAGATCGATGACCGTGATGCGCTCCTGGCCCTCCCACTCGATGATGAGGTGCGCCCGGGAGATGTCGCTGAAATTCTGGTCAACGGGCACGTCGCTCTCCGGATGCCGCCCGACCATGTTGCGGCCCTCCTTGAGAAAGTAGGTCACCCCGTTCTGGTCGATGAGGCTCGGCGGATGCCCGCCGATGATGCGGAACAGGTGCCCGGCGAGCATGATGTCGAGCTTCTCGCCCTGGGCGATGGGGATCTCGAGGGACTCACCCATGGGCATGCGGCGGAAATCGCCGGTGAAGCGGCGCAGCCCGTCCTCGCTGAGCGGCCCGTCGGCAGGGTTGAAGCCGGTGTCCGGCGAGGCCATGGGCGGCGGATTGGGGTACTCGGTGAGCTCCTCGGCGTAAGCGTCCATCTCGTCCAATCCCTGCTTGCGGGCGTAGATGTAGTCGAGCAGACGCTTGCGAAAGCTGAGGTACTGCAGGTAGCGGATGAGGACCGTGCGCTTGTAGCCGTCGTAGCCGCCCTCGTGGGCGCGGATGGTCGAGAAAATGGCTCGCCAGTCGTGATCCCGGGAGATGGACTTCAGGTCCAGGTCACGCAGGAAGGCGTTGGTGCTGGCGGGATTCTCCATGGAATTGACCACCGCCTCGGCGATGCGCTTCAGCACCCGGGACACGTGCTCGGATTCGCGGCGCAGCTTGTAGATCGGCCAGCCGAGGAACTCGTGCAGGCGCTCCGCCGGCACCTTGGTGCGGAAAGCGAGCCGCGACTCGAACTCGCTCGGACCGTCCGCAATCATGCCCTCCCTGGTGACATCCGACACGGTCGTGGTGTCGGAGTGGGCATACGTCATCGCTGGCTTTCCTCGCGCAAGTTAATGTGAAGTGTAGCCTAGTCGCTGTAATCGTCTGTAAACGCACGCAACGAGGCTCACACGCGCCGGGGGCGGCGCATTCGGCGCGGTCTCTTTATCAATATCGACAAGCCGTCGGCATTGTTGACGCGGCCCGCCGGCGGCCCTGTGACCCGGGTCTCATAACCGGGCCCGGGCCGCACAGCCTCAGCGACGGCCGTCGTACCACAGGTAGCAGAGGCGTCGATCGCGGAAAAAGCGCCGCGGATGGCGCAGCATGCTCAGGAACAGAAGGCCTATTTCCCGATGGCTGTACAGCCGGCCCTTGCGCCCGGAAGTGAGCATCGGGTGACGATGCAGGATGCGCAGCGCGAGTCCCCGGGCGCCACCCCATCGTTTGATGCGGCGGCTGAAGTCCAGCTCCTCGGCGGCGAAGAATTCGGCGCTGAATCCACCGATGGCGTGAAACCCATCACTGCGACAGAAAAGGAACGCGCCGGCGCTCCAGCGACACACGCGCGAGACGAGGTTCCACGCGTGCAGCGCCACGGCGATGCCGGGCGCCACGTCGTGCATGCGCATGGTGCAGCCGCCGGCCACCACCCGCGGGTCTTGCATGGCTGCCAGCAGATCGCGCATCAGCGCCGCGTCCGGCCAGGAATCGGCATCCAGAAACAACAGCCACGGGGCCCGCGCGCCCGCGGCGCCGGTGTTGCGGGCCCGTGCGATCTGCCGCTCCGGCTCGAAAACGACCCGGGCGCCGGCCTGCTTCGCCCGCTCGGCGGTCGCGTCGCTGGAAGCGTTGTCACAGACGATGATCTCGAAGGCGTCCCCGGTGAGCCCCGCCGCGCACAGGCTCGCCGCCGCGTTGGCGATGGTGTCGGCGATGAGCCGCTCCTCGTTGTAGGCCGGCATCACCACGGACAGCCGCAGGGCTTGTGGGTCAACGCTCAATGGACGGCTACCCGGGCGTCAGGGTACCCGGCTCGGGACCGGTAGCGATGGGGCGCTCTGGATCGCGGCACCATTCGCTCCACGACCCCACGTACAGACCGCCCGCCGGCAGACCTGCGTGGCAGGCCGCCAGCAGGTCGTGGCACGCGGTCACTCCGGAGCCGCAGTAGTACACCGCCTGCTCGGCCGGGGCGCCCGCCAGGGTCGCGGAAAAACGCTCGAGAAGCGCCGCCGGGGGCAGAAAACGCCCGTCGGCATCCAGGTTCTCACCGTAGTAATGATTGACCGCGCCCGGAATGTGCCCCGCGACCGGGTCCAGGGGCTCGTGCTCACCCCGGTAGCGGCGCGGATCGCGCGCATCGATGAGCCGGTGCGCGGCGCGCACGCGCTCCAGGGTCACCAGCCAGTCACGGCGGGGCTCGCCGCGGAAGGCGCCCGCCGGCCGGCGCTCGACGCCGCTGGCCGTGGGCAGCCCCGCCGCCGTCCAGGCCTTCCAGCCGCCGTCGAGAACCGCGACCGCATCGTGACCCATGTAGCGCAGCATCCACCAGATGCGCGCCGCGACGGCACCGTCGCGCTGGTCATAGGTCACCACCTGGATCCCTTCCTCGACGCCAAAGCGCGCGAACAGCCGCTTCATGGCCTGCGCCGAGGGAAGCGGATGACGCCCCGCATCGGTGAGCGGCGGCCCGCTCAGATCCTCGTCCAGGTGCGCGTACTGCGCACCGGGGATGTGCGCCTGCAGGTAAGCCCTGCGGCCCTCGTCCACGTCCATCAGATTGAAGCGCGCATCGATGACGAGCAGGCGCGGATCCTCGAGACGGCCGTGGACAGTGTCCACGTCGATGATGGTCTGAAACGGGCTGGCCATGGGACGACCTCGCTAGGCCGGAATGGAGCCGGCGCTGTTCATGGTATCGGTAAGGATGGGCGAATCGTCCAATGCCGGCCGGTCAAAAGCGGCTGAGCGGGCAGACGAGGAGATTTTTTCGTCACAAATCGTAAAAAAAGTGCGATCTGGCCCAACTAGTGTGACGGAATTCACAGAAACTGGCCCAATAGTCATTTACTCTTTAGTTACTTAGTTCCTGACAACTTCAGGCGTACCTGAAAACTCAGGCGCTCGGTGGCGACTCCCTCCTCCCCCCTTTCCGCCCCGAGCGATTTTTTTTGCCCGAATTTCGTGATCGGCACCGCCGGCGCACCGCGCTACGAGGGCCGTCCCGCGCCAATCCCGATGACGCGACCCGCCTGGGGCGGGCGAGGCATCCCGGCGTGGGCCGTCATCACGCGACGCACGTTCGCCTGTATTTCCTCGGGCATGCTTGCCGAACGCACGCTGCCCGCGTCCATGTGCATCATCATGATCTCCGTCGTCGCCGCGAGCGTATCGCCGGATGCATGAAAGAGCCGCTGGAAGTAGTGCANNGGGTGGTCACCCGGTACGCGTCACCCTCCTTCATCTCCCGCTCGTAGGTGATGTGGGCCTCGAGCACGTAGACGGTGTTTCCCGAGCGCTCCCGGTAGGCGCGATCGATGCCGATGACGTCGAGAAAATCATCCGTGCCCAGATCGAAGGCCAGCACGTAGTAGGCCACGTTCATGTGCCCGTTGTAGTCGATCCACTCGGGACGGATGACACCCCGGTGCAGGCAGAGCGGTCGGTCCACGTCCATGCCCCCGAAGATACCGCAATTTCAAGCGGGCCAGACCCTCTCGAA
>JABAHO010004871.1_pt1 | contig 33853 bp, 30 predicted proteins | sample 7062071 | NCBI WGS metagenome assembly JABAHO01 (sample SAMN14534356, study PRJNA622989) | marine sediment metagenome | biome: marine biome [ENVO:00000428]; feature: marine pelagic biome [ENVO:01000023]; material: deep marine sediment [ENVO:00002113] | place: India: Gulf of Kutch | collected...
GCCTGCACCATGCTGGCTGCTCAGGCCGATGGCGCGGACATAACGACCATAGAAGGGCTGGCGCAAAGCGGAGAGCTGCATCCGATGCAGGAGGCGTTCAGCGAGCACCACGGGCTGCAGTGCGGATTCTGCACGCCCGGCATGATCATGAGTGCACTGGATCTGGTGCGGCAGAACCCGGATCCCTCCGATAGCGAGGTGCGTGAATGGCTGGAGGGTAATCTCTGTCGCTGCACCGGCTACCACAACATCGTGAAGGCCATCAAAGCCGGTGCCCGCGCAATGCGCAAATGACGTCGAGACCGGTGGCGGGCGGGGACTCGCCGGTCGCTTCCAGCAGTCGGTTGCTCAGCCACCGCCGCGCTGAAAGTAGCGCTCGAATCGCTCCATGAAGTCCTGACGTTCGCCCGTCGTGAATCCTACGAACCTGAATCGCACCTCGACGTAAGGTAGTCGCAGCGACGCGATCGAGCGGTAGCGCTGCGGGCCGAGCTCGATGATCACGCTGCGTCCTTCTTGTTCGATACGCACCCGGTCGTTGTCGACCGTGAATGCCCGATGTGCGATGGCGGCCGGCAGGGAGCGAAAGAACTCGGCGTGCGTCAAGCCGAGTTCTCGGGTGAAGCTGAAATCTCGCGCATCCACCCCGGGCGGGCCGAGCGGGTCGGTCATTGGCGACGTTTCAGCCGCCGGCGATCGGCGGCCAGATTGCGAGCGTGTCACCTTCTTTGAGAATTGCCGATTCACGCTCGCTTTGATAAGCAAACACGCCGTTCACCAGCACCAGATGGCTGAGCTCCCGCGGCACCTTGAACCGATCGATGATCGAGTTCGGTGAAGCGTCCTCGGGGACGTCTATCTCGATGGCGTTGTCCACCGCGCCTTCGGGCAGATAATCGCTGAGCGTTGCGTAAAGCTTGAACTTTATCTTCATGTGCGCTTTGACATCATGCCGACCCCTGGGTTGCGCTCAGATAGGCCTCCATGATGCGCGTCGGGTCCTGCACGAGTCTCTGCTTCCATTTTCCGAGATGGAGCCTCGCCTGAATCAGTCCACGCAGAACACCCACGTGCTGGGTCAGTCCGAGGCTGTTTGCGCCCACCAGAACGTCGTCCTCGAACTGCAGATTGAGATACCGGTAGCGTGCGGGATCGCTGAGCTCCGCGCAGTCGCCGCCTTTTACGCCCTGCCAGGCACCGTACGAGGCGGCAATCAGCCCTAACGTATCGAGCACGTTCATGGCGACGCTGCCCTGGTGCAGCGAGGATCCTGATGTGACCATGTTGCTTGCAGCGATGCGTCCGTGATCGGCGGCAGTCGGCTGGATCGCGAGCACCGAGTACTCACCGGTGGAAAAGTCCTTGCCGCGGGCAACGTCGCCCGCGGCATAGACGTCGGGCTGACTGGTCTGCAGGTGCTCGTTGACGAGCACGCCGTTGTCGGTGTCGATACCGCTGCCGGCGAGAAACTCCGTGTTCGGCGTTACGCCCGTGGCACGAATCACGAGATCGGCGGGTAGCGTTTCGCCGCCTTCCAGTGTCACCACGAGTCCGCCGGCACCGCTCGCTGGCTCGATGGAGGCGACCCGCGCCGAGGTGTGCACCTTAACGCCCTTGCTTTCGCACCACTGCGTGATCAGTCCTCCGCAGCGCTCGTTCATCATGCGCGACACCATGCGGTTTTCCATCTCGACCACGCTGAGATCCACGCGCCTTGAGGCCAGCGCCTCGAGGATGATGGAGCCGATGAAGCCGGCGCCGACCAGAACGACCCTGGCGCCGGGACTGGCGAGCTTCAGGATGTGGCGCGCGTCCTCGAGGGTCCAGCAGGCGTGCACGCCCGGCAGGTCGATGCCCTCGATTGGCGGTATGACCGCCCGCGAGCCGCTGGCGACGAGCAGTCGGTCATAGTCCATGGTGCCGCCACTGGCAAGCTTCAGTGTCTTGTCGGCGGTGGAAACGGATTCGACGTGGTCGTGCACCACGGTGGTGGCAATGCGCTCGAAGTGGCCCTCGGTCTTGCGCAGATAAGTGCCCCGCTCATCGATCCGATCGATCAGGTAGTAGGGGATGGCCATGCGGGAGTAAGGTGGCTCGGGCTCGTCGCCGATGAGAGTGATGCGGGCGCCCGGGTCGCGCTTGTGCAGGGTCTCGGCCGCGATCACGCCCGCCGGTCCCGCGCCGATGATGACGTGGTGCATGGATGGGTCCTCCTGCCATGAGCGGGGCGGCGACGTGCGCCGCCCCGGGTGTTGCTCGAGGCGCTAGCCGAGGCTCGGCAGGCCGAGGCGGTCGCGGATCTGGGTGGTCACGGTCCCGTCCGGCGCCCAGCCGCGCAGCTCGTAGTACTCGGGCAGCATCTTCTCGAGCTCGGCGACCTTGCCCTTGGCCGGCCCGGTCTTGGCCGCCTCCTTGAGCAGCCGTTTCGGCAGGGTGTCGTCGGCCCCGGTGAGGCCGGCCGCGAGATTGAAATCGCGTTCCAGATTCCAGATGCGTTCACCGACCTCGAGCAGCCGCTCCGTGGACCAGTCGCCTTCGCAGGCCGCGTCGATCTGCGGCGCGATGTTCTCCAGCGTCCAGGCGAAGGTGGTGAACACGCACAGGCCGGAGGAGTCCACGGCGGCGGTGGCGTCCTGAAACGCCTTGACCAGCGCCGCCTTGCCGTCGGTCACCAGCGGGTCGGTCTTCTCCGGTATGCCGAGGATCTCCGAGGCCACCGTGTAGCTGCGCAGGTGGCAGGCGCCGCGGTTGGAGGTGGCGTAGGTGAGGCCCATGCCCTGGATGCCGCGCGGATCGTAGGCCGGGAACTCCTGGCCCTTGACGCTCATGGACAGCTCCGGATGGCCGTACTTCTCGCAAAGCCGCTTCGAGCCGAGCCCCAGGTCCTTACCGAATCCCTCACCGGTCGCCACCAGCTCCGCCGCGCGGGCAAGGGCTTCGGCCGAGCCGAACTTGAGCTCGAGCCCGCCGGTGGTCTTGCTGTCGATGGCGCCCATCTCGTAGAGCTCCATGGCGGCGGCAACCGTGGCGCCGAAGCTGATGGGATCCATGCCGTCCTCGTTGCAGATGAAGTTGACGTAGGTCACCGCATCGAGGTCGCCGACACCGGTGTCGGTGCCCATGGCCCAGGCGGCCTCGTACTCGAGGCCGCCCGAGTTGCCCCAGTACTCGGGCTTGTTCTCCACCGTGAAGTGGCCCTTGTCGACGGTGGAGATGCGTCCGCACGCAATCGTGCAGCCAAAGCAGGCGGCGTTGGTGGTGAGGTTGGCCTTGCCGTCGCTCTTTCGCGGCTCGTGCATCGCCTCGCCGGAAATCTTGCTGGCGTCCTCGAACTGAACGTCGCGCGCGTTGCGGGTCGGCAGTGCGCCGACCTCGTTGATCACGTTCATCAGCACCTGGGTGCCGTAGGTCGGCAGGCCCTGGCCGGTGACGGCGTTGTCGGCAAGCACCTGCTTCTGCTCGGCTGTCGCCTTCATGAAGCGCGCCGGGTCCTTGATGTTGCCGACGCCGCGGGTGCCGCGGATGGCCACCGCCTTGAGATTCTTCGAGGCCATCACGGTGCCCACGCCCGAGCGGCCCGCCGCGCGGTGCAGATCGTTGATGACGCCGGCATACAGGCAGCCCGCCTCCGCGGAGCGGCCGACCGCGGCAATTCTCAGCAGCGGGTCCTGATGTTTCTTGTGGATCAGCTCGTCTACTGCCCAGACGGATTTCCCCCACAGGTCGTCCGCCGGCAGCAGCTCGGCGTGCTCGTTCTCCACGTACAGATAAACGGGCGACGGCGCTTTGCCCTCGAATATGATCATGTCCCATCCGGCGTTTTTCATCTCGGCGCCGATGAAGCCGCCCGAGTTCGAGCAGGCGACGGCGCCGGTCAACGGACTCTTGGTGATCACCGAATAACGCCCGCCCGTGGAGGCTGTGGTTCCGGTCAGCGGTCCGGTTGCCATGATCAGCTTGTTTTCGCTTCCAAGGGGATCGCACTTGGGATCGATCTCCTCGACCAGGTATCGCGTCGCCAGCCCTCGCTGCCCCAGATACTCTTGCGCCCACTCCATGTTGAGCGGCTCGGAGGCGATTTTCCCCTCGCTGAGATCGACGCGCAGAATTTTCTTAGTCCAAGCCATGATGTCTCCTCCGAATTCTATGCGCTGGCACGGTTACCGCTGTCGGTCTTTTCGGCCCAGGCGCGCATTCGATCGAGGCCGGTGGCGCCCGCGTCGATATAGGTGATGGCCTGGGTCGGACATGCCTCGGCGCACTTCGGATCACCACCGCACAGGTCGCATTTGATCACCTTGCCGGTATCGGCGTTGTAGTTGATGGTGCCGAACGGGCAGGCGATGGTGCACACTTTGCAACCCACGCACACCGAGTCCAGCACGTCTTTGGAGCCGGTGGCGGCGTTCAGCACGATGGCGTCTACCGGGCAGGCCTGCAGGCACCAGGCTTCGTCGCACTGGGTGCAGGTATAGGGAACGAAGCGGCCCTCGTGGTGGAAGGTGAAGACCTTGATGCGGGACTTGGCGGGGTTGAAAAGCCCCTCGTTCTCGTACGAGCAGGCCATCTCGCACTGCAGACAGCCCGTGCACTTGCCTGGATCTATGTGTAGCGATCTCTGCATCGACACTCCTCCTCGGTATCCGCGACGGGCAGGTTATTCGTTGTCTTCGTCTTGCCCGAGAGGCTGCGGCCAACCCGCCGGCGCAAAGGCCTAGCCGGCGCGACTTCTGAGCCTCGGGACCGACGCGGAGCGGCCGCGGCTGCCTCGCCGCGCCGGCCCCCGCGAGGGGGAGTGCCCGACCTTCCCCAGGCCGTATCTTAATATGACCAGGGGAGCGTTGGCACGCGGTTCCGGGTTTTCCGCAGCGGCGCGGGGGTCAGACCATCGCCGGCGCCCGCTGCTCAGCGCGCAAATCGGGTCAGATCACCGGAGAGCCGTAACCCCGGCTGAAGGGGACCGGCCCGGAGAACGACAAGACGTCGCCCTCGCGAAGCGCGCGCTCGGTCTCGATGCCCGAGCCGGGGCCGAATCCGCGCATGACGTTATGTCCGTTGAGCGTCAGCAGAAATATCTCTCCCTCGGGAACCGCCAGGTGGCGCAGCGCGTCGCCGATGGTCGATCCCTCCGGCAGGGTCAACGGCAGCGGATTGCCGTTTTCCGCGTAGCGCGCGAGACTGTTGAAAAGACGGACCTCCAGCCTGATCATGTGCCGTTGCTCTGCGAATCTCCGGCCTGCGCCACTTTGCCAGCGCCGGCGCAGGCCGGCGCTTGGATAAGGTTAACCGCTGCCACTGCCGGCGCATTGATTCTTGTCAAAACGCCTCGCTGCGCCAGATTACCCGGGGGCAGGGCGCCCGGAGGTTCGCCGAGCGATGGTGCCACGCAGGCGATGGCGGGTCATGTGCGGACTCAGCATGGGTACGCCATCGGTGATGGAGTAAAAGGGTATGTATAACTTCGAGTACCGGCAGGTGTCTTCCGTGGCGGAGGCCGTCGAAGCGCTGTCCCGCGCCGAGGATGGCAAGGTCCTAGCGGGAGGTCAGTCACTGATACCGGTGATGAAGCAGCGCCTGGCGCAGCCTTCCGATGTCATCGACATCTCCACCATCGCCGAGCTGAGCGGCGTGCGTCGCGACGGCGACGCGCTCGTCATCGGCGCGACCACGCCCCACGCCTCGGTGGCCGGCTCCGAAGTGGTGCGCGCGGCCATCCCGGCGCTCGCCTATCTGGCCGGTAGCATCGGCGATCCCCAGGTGCGACATCGCGGCACGCTGGGTGGCTCCATCGCCAACGCCGATCCGGCAGCGGACTATCCCGCTGCCGTGGTGGGGTTGGGCGCGCGCGTCGAGACCAACGCCCGCAGCATCGCCGGCGACGACTTCTTCACGGGGATGTTCGAAACGGCGCTCGACGACGGCGAGCTCATCACGTCCGTGCGTTTTCCGATTCCGGTGCGCGCCGGTTACGCGAAGTTTCCGAATCCGGCATCGCGTTACGCCGTCGTCGGCGTGCTGGTGAGCGAGGCTTCCGATGGCGTGCGGGTGGCGGTGACCGGCGCGGGACCAAGCGTCTTCCGTGTGGCCGAGATGGAGACGGCGCTGGCCTCGAACTTTGCGCCCGAAGCGGTTGCGGGCATTTCGGTGCCGGCTTCCGGGCTCAACGCCGACATCCACGCCAGCGACGAGTATCGCGCGCACCTGGTCACGGTAATGGCCAAGCGGGCTGTCGCGGCAGCCATCGGCTGATGGGCCAGCGGCCGGCGCGCCGGGCCTCGTCGATGCCGGACGCGCCGCGGTTTCTGCCTTGCCTCTCGTCATGATGGCCTGCCGCCGGCGGGGTATCATTTATCGATGATGCTGCCGAGCAACGTCGAGGAAACCCATGCCCTGCTCAGGCGCGGTGACTACGTGGCGGACCGCAGCCTGGCGACGGCGGTGTTTCTCTCCCTGACGCTTCACCGGCCGCTGTTCCTCGAAGGCGAGGCCGGGGTCGGCAAGACCGAGATCGCCAAGGTGCTGGCGGCGACGCTCGGGCGGCGTCTCCTGCGCCTGCAGTGCTACGAGGGCCTCGACGTGGCATCGGCGGTCTACGAGTGGAACTACGCGCGCCAGATGATCGAGATTCGGCTCGCCGAGGCCGAGGGGCGCACCAGCCGCGAGCGACTCGGCGAGGACGTGTTCTCGCGGCGTTTCGTTATCGAGCGTCCGCTGCTGCAGGCGCTCGAGCCTCATGACGAAGGTCCGCCGGTGCTGCTCATCGACGAGCTGGATCGGGCCGACGAGCCCTTCGAGGCATACCTCCTCGAGCTGCTCTCCGACTACCAGATCACCATCCCCGAGATCGGTCCCATTCGCGCGCAGCAGCCACCGCTCACGGTGATTACCTCGAACCGCACGCGTGAGATTCACGACGCCCTCAAGCGCCGCTGCTTCTACTACTGGATCGACTATCCGAGCGCCGAGCGCGAGCGCGAGATCGTCGCGCTCAAGGCGCCGGACGCCGACGCCGCGCTGAGACGCCAGGTGGTCGCGTTCGTGCAGCGCTTGCGCGGGATGGATCTGTTCAAGCTGCCGGGCATCGCCGAGACCATCGACTGGGCGCAGGCGCTGACGCAGCTCGACGTGATCGAACTCGACGCTACGCTCATCGATGACACCCTGGGCGCGTTGCTCAAGTACCNNGCCCGGGTGCGCGGCAGCGAGGCGGCGCGCATCCTCGACGAGATCAACGCCGCCCTCGCGGCGGAGCGCGCCGGTGACTGAATCCGGCGCGTCCGGTTCCCAGGGCGGTCGGCTGCTCGCGAACATCGTGCATTTCGCGCGGGTGCTGAGGACCGCGGGCGTACCCATCGGCCCGGGCACGGTCATCGATGCCGTCAACGCGGTGCGCGCCGTGGGCATCGATGACCCCGAGGACTTCTACTGGACCCTGCACGCGGTGTTCGTGAATCGATCCCGTCATCGCGAGCTCTTCGACCAGGCTTTCCATGTCCTCTGGCGCGATCCGCGGCTGATCGAACGCATGCTGTCGATGAGCCTGCCGGGCTTCGTGTCGCCGCCCGGCGCGCCGGCGCAGGCTCTGCGCCGACGCCTCGGCGAAGCGCTCGCGGGGAGCGGAGCGGGCGGCAGCCGTCGGCACCCGACGGCCGCCCGCACGCAGAGCGATGCGGCCTTCAGCTGGTCGGCGCGCGAGGTCCTGCAGCACAAGGACTTCGAGCAGATGAGCAGCGACGAGATTGCGCGCGCCAAGTCGGCGGTCTCGCGTATGCGTCTGCTGCTCGCGCGGGCGCCGACGCGCCGCTATCGCCGCCATCGGCTCGGCAGCCGGGTCGACATGCGTGCCAGCCTGCGCAGCGCGCTGCGCTGCGGCCCCGGCATCATCCCGCTCGAGCGCCGTCGCCGCCGGATGCAGCCGCCGCCGCTCGTGATCCTCTGCGACATCTCCGGATCCATGAGCCGCTATTCGCGCATGTTGTTGCATTTTGCCCACACGTTAACGGCAGATCGCGGCAAAGTATCGTCATTTGTCTTTGCCACCCGACTCACCAACGTGACCCGCTATCTGCGCGAGAGGGACGTGGATGCCGCCCTCGAGCGCATCTCCGAGGCGGTCTTCGACTGGAGCGGCGGCACCCGCATCGGCCGCTGTCTGGAGGCCTTCAACCGCCTCTGGTCACGCCGGGTGCTGGCCCAGGGCGCCGTCATACTGCTCATTACCGACGGCCTCGACAGGGACGCGGGCGAGGGGCTCGCCGCTCAGGTCGAGCGCCTGCACAAGTCCTGCCGGCGCCTGATATGGTTGAATCCGCTGCTCCGCTACGAGGATTTCGAGCCTCGTTCGCTCGGCGTGCGCGCCATCCTGCCGCACGTGGACGATTTTCGCAGCGTTCACAATCTGCGCAGCCTCGAGGAGCTGGCCGCGGTGCTCGCCCGGGTCGGTGCCCGTCACGAGGAGGGAGTGTCCCAATGGCTGAAGCCGAGACCCTGAGCGGCGGCGTCGAGGACGTCCTCGAGACGGCCGCACGCTGGCGGGCGCAGGGTCGTCGCGTCGCCATCGCCACCGTGGTCGAGACCTGGGGCTCGTCGCCCCGGCCGGTGGGCAGCCAGCTGCTGGTCGACGAGAACGGCGAATTCCTCGGATCGGTTTCCGGCGGATGCATCGAAAGCGCCGTCATCGGCGAGGCGCTGGAGGTCATCGCGAGCGGCGCGCCCCGGCTTCTCGATTTCGGCGTCAGCAACGAGAAGGCCTGGGAGCTCGGTCTGAGCTGCGGCGGCAAGGTGCAAGTGTACGTGGAGGCGCTCGAGCCATGAGACGCGACGTCTTCGAGCGGCTGATGGCGGCGCGCGCGGACAAGCGCCCCGTGGCGCTGGTGACCGATTTGCCGGCCGGATATCAGAGCCTGGTGTTTGCTGACGAAGTCGATGCCAACGGCCCCGCCGCCGACGTCGTCGCCGCCGCTCGCGCGGCGCTGCAGTCCGGGATCAGCGGCATTTTCGAGCGCAGCGACGGCACGCGCGCGTTTCTGCACGTGTTCAACCCTCCGTTGCGTCTGTTCCTGGTCGGCGCCGTGCACATCACCCAGGCGCTGGCGCCCATGGCGAGCATGCTCGGCTACGGCGTGACGGTCATCGACCCGCGCCGCGCCTTCACGACACCGGCGCGCTTCAGCGACGTGCGCGTCATGGAGCGCTGGCCCGACGCGGCGCTGGCCGACGAGCGTCTGGATGCGCGCAGTGCCGTAGTCACGCTCACCCACGATCCCAAGCTCGACGATCCGGCGCTGGCGTCGGCGCTGCGCTCCGAGGCGTTCTATATCGGCTGCCTCGGCAGCCGCCGCACCCACGCCCGACGCCTGGAGCGTCTGCGCGCGGCCGGCTTCGACGACGCCGCCCTCGCGCGGCTCCACGGTCCGGTGGGTCTGGACATCGGTGCGCGATCGCCCGGTGAGATCGCCACCTCGATCCTGGCGCAGATGACGGCGATTCTGCGCCGCGGCGCGGCGCCATGAGGTTCGGCGCCGTTGCCGTCGACGCGTGCGCCGGCGCGATTCTGGCCCACGGCCTGCGGGTCACCGACGCCGTCTTCAAGAAGGGCCGGATCTTGAGCGCCGCGGACGTGGCGGCGCTCAAAGACGCCGGCTACGCCCAGGTGGTGGTGGCGCGGCTCGAGGCCGACGACGTGGGCGAGGACGAGGCCGCCGCCAGGCTCGCATCGGCGCTGGCCGGCGACGGTGTCAGCGCCGCTGCCGCCTTCACCGGCCGCTGCAACCTGTTCGCCCGGGCTGACGGGCTGGTGGTCGTCGATGCCGCACGGCTGGACGCCATGAACCGCGTCGACGAGGCCATGACCGTGGCAAGCCTGCCGGCCTTTGCCCGGGTCTCTCGGGGCCAGCTGCTGGCAACCGTCAAGATCATCCCTTTCGCGGTGCACCGCGCGTGCCTCACGCAAGCCGAGTCGATCCTGGCGGGCGAGCAGGCGGCGCTGCGGATGGCGGCGTTTCGGCCCCTGCAGGTGGCCTTGGTGCAGACGCGGCTTGCGGGCAGCCGGGACGCGGTGCTGGACAAGACGGCACGGGTCATCGGCAGGCGCCTCGAGAGCCTCGGCAGCCGCCTGCGCTCGGAAAAACGCTGCGAGCACAGCGAGCGAGCGCTCACCGGCGTGCTCGGCGAGGTGCTCGCGGCGGCACCGCAGATGGTGCTCATCGTCGGCGCATCGGCGATTGTCGACCGCCGCGACGTGGTGCCGGCGGCCATCGCCGCCGCCGGCGGCGCCATCGACCACTTCGGCATGCCGGTCGACCCCGGCAACCTGCTGCTGCTCGCCCGCCACGACGGGACCCCGGTGCTGGGCCTGCCGGGCTGCGCACGCTCACCGAAGTACAACGGCTTCGACCAGGTCCTCGAGCGCCTGCTGGCGGGACTGCCGGTGGCTGCCTCCGACATCATGGGCATGGGCGTTGGCGGGCTGCTCACCGAGACCCACGAGCGCGCCCAGCCGCGCTTGTCGACACCGGGCGCGTCTTCGTCGGCGCGCCGGCCGCGCGTCGCCGCGCTGGTGCTGGCGGCAGGCCGCTCCCGGCGCATGGGCACGCGCAACAAGCTGCTGGCCGTCGTCGACGGCGTGCCCATGGTGGCGCGGGTCGTCGATGCCGCGCTGGCCAGCGTCGATGCCGGCGTCTACGTGGTCACCGGACACGAGCACGAGCAGGTGGCCGGCGTGCTCGCCGGGCGCAAGGTGCGGCTGGTGCACAACCCCGACTACGCCGAGGGGCTGAGCACCTCGCTTCGCGCCGGGCTGGCGGCGCTCGGAGAGGATGTGGACGCGGTGCTGGTGTGCCTCGGTGACATGCCCCGGGTGAGTCCGGCCCACATGCACAAGCTCATCGCCGCCTTCGATCCGAACCAGGGCAGAGCCATCTGCGTTCCCATGTGGCAGGGCCGGCGCGGTCACCCGGTTCTCTGGGCACGCCAGTTCTTTGCCGAGATGCGCGCCATCAAGGGCGACGTGGGCGCGCGCCACCTGCTCGGCGAGTACGCCGACCTGACCTGTGAGGTCCCGGTTGCCGATGACGGTGTGCTCGTCGACGTGGATTCGCCCGAGGCGCTGCGGGCGCTCACCGGCGGGCGCTGAAGCGCACCGGCCGGCACGGTCGCGTCCGCCGAGGCGGCCCGCGCGCCGCGGTCGCCGGGAGTCGACTTCAGCCGCCGGGATTGGACGCCGCGCTTGGCGGCCGCCCTTCGATGCTCTCGATGAGCATGGAGACGAGCCGTCCCTCGCCGTCCCGGTGCTCGAGCTTCACCGGCAGGAAGCCGAGCGACGGCGCGCACCACAGCGTTGCCTCACGATCGTCCTGGTGACGTGAGCGCCGCACCTTCACGGTCTCGAGAGTGCCCAGCGCAGTGACCAGAGTCTCGCGGCCGACGGCGCGCAGCGCGTAGCGCTTGAGGTGGCCGCCGTCGGCCACCGCGTACTGCATCAGCCGTTTGCCGTCGGCGAGATCGCGCATCAGCACGAGCAGATAGCTGAGCTTGTCGAGTGTCCCCACCGGGACCGCCATGCGCCAGGTGTGCTCTTCGACGGTGTTGAGCGCGACGCCGTCGCTCCAGTCGAAGCTGACCTCCACATGGCGGGCGGCGTTCGCGTCGCGACGATTGTAACGGTAAACGCGGGGACGAAAGGAATCGCCGTAAATTTCCGCCTCGCTGCGCTCGGTGATGTAGACGTTGCGGACGAGCGCGCCGGCGCCGGCTTTGCGCTCATCGGCTTGTGATAATATCGCGGGCCGTGTTGCTGTTCCGCGGCGCTCTTTGCCTGCACGGCGCACAGGCTGCGGGGATGAGGGGGGGGAACGGCCGGCGTGGTCAGACAGCTCTACAGCGCGCTTCACTATCTGGCACTGCCGTATATCTTCCTGCGCATGATGTGGCGCGGCCACCGCGACCCGGGTTACTGGGAGCGCTGGGGCGAGCGCTTCGGGCGCATCCCGCCGCTGGCGGCCGGGCCGAGGACGCTCTGGGTGCATGCCGTTTCGGTCGGCGAGGTGCAGGCAGCGGTGCCGCTGGTCAGGGCGCTGCGCGCGCAGGACGCCGATGTGCGCATCGTCGTCACCACCACCACGCCCACCGGCCGGGAACGCGTCCGCCAGGCGCTCGGCAATGCCGTTATTCACCGCTACACGCCCTATGATCTGCCCGGAGCCGTGCGCCGGTTTCTCGAACGCGCTGGCCCGGATCTGGTCATCATCATGGAAACGGAGCTGTGGCCGAACATCCTGCATCACTGTGCAAGGCGGGGCGTGCCGGTTCTTCTTGCCAATGCGCGCCTTTCGGAGCAGTCAGCGTCGAGCTACCGGCGGGTGGCGGTGACAACACGCCGCATGCTCGCCACCATCACCTGTATCGCCGCCCAGACACGCGACGATGCGGCGCGCCTGGTATCTCTGGGCGCGCCGCCCGAGCGCGTTCACGTCACCGGGAACACGAAGTTCGACGTGAAGCTGCCGGCGAGCCTCGCTGAAGAGGCGCAGGTGTTGCGGCGCTGCTTTGGCGTCGATCGCGGCGTGTGGATCGCGGCGAGCACCCACGACGGAGAGGAGCAGCAGGTGCTGCAGGCCTTCGACGAGGTGCTCGAGGCGGTGCCCGACAGCCTTCTGGTGCTGGTGCCGCGTCACCCCGAGCGTTCCCAGTCGGTGGCTGCGCTGGCGAGGCGCTTCGGGCATGTCACGGTGATGCGATCCGAGTCTCCGTCCACATGTGCCGGTGCCGGCGTTTTCATCGGCGACACCATGGGCGAGCTGCCGCTCTTCTACGCGGCCTCCGACGTGGCTTTCGTGGGCGGCAGCCTGGTGCCCGAAGGCGGACACAACATGCTCGAACCGGCGGCTCTCGGCATTCCGGTGCTGTTCGGTCCACACGTGCACGACGTCGCCGAGATCAGCGAGCGGCTCGCCGAAGCCGGCGCCGGCAGGCGCGTCGCGGACAAGCGGGCGCTCGCATCGGCGGTGGTCGAATACCTGCACGATGCTAATCTTCGTCATGTGGCCGGTCAGCGGGGGCGCGAGTTCGTGGAGCAGAATCGGGGGGCGCTCGGGCTGGTCATGGCGCTGATTGACCAGCTGATTACACCGGCGACGGCGCAGCCGGCGGAATCGCCCTCGTGACTCTGGGCGGGTTCGGGCCTCGCCTTCGCCGCATCCTGATCGTCGCCGCGGACGATGCGCGCGGCCGGCGCCTGGCGAGCCTGATCGAATCCGAAGGCCTGGAACCCGTCATCGCCGCAGCGGCGGACGAGGCCGACGCAAACCCTCCCGATGGCGATTTCGCCGCCGTCGTCGTCGACGAGCGTTGTCTCGAGTCCGCGGCCGGCGAGCTCGTCAAGACTCTGCGCCGACGCGATCCCGAGCTTCGCGTCGTGGTCGACACGAGTAACGGATTTCCCGGCGTCACGACGAGCTCGAGCGCCCTGGACGAATGCGCGCCGGTCCTCGAGGCGGGCGATACCCTGGAGCTGCTGTTGTGCGTGCAGCGCGCAGTACGGGCCCGCTACGAGGAACGCCTGCAGCGGGTCGAGGAGCAGCTCGCGCACGTCAGCGCCGCCAGCAGCGACGGCATGCTCGTCATCGACCCACTTCGCGAAAGGATCGTGGCCGCCAATCCACGGGTGGCGCGGTTGCTGGAGTACGCCCCCGGCGAGCTAGTCCAGCTGCCCGCGGTGCGGGTGCTGCCGGATGCCATGGCGGGGCTGCGGCGGCTGGTGAGTGCCAAGCGCAGCGGCGGTCGCGCCCATACGCTCGAGCTCGATTGCCGCACCAGGGGCGGGATGGCAGTGCCGGTGGAGATGAGCGCCTCGGTGCTGAGGGCGGGTGGCCAGCCGCTCATCCTGGTGCTGCTGCGCGATCTCAGAGACAGCCGTCATGCCCAGCGGGCGCTCACCGAGAGCGAGGAAAGACTTCGCGCGGTGTTCGATCACTCGCCGGTGACCATCGACCTCAAGGACACCGAGGGTCGATATCTTCTGGTCAACAGAAATTACGCTGCCCAGCACGACGAGACCGTCGAGGCGATATCCGGGGTGCGCACCACCGACGTCTATCCGCGCGAGGCGGCCGAGGCGATCCGGGCACACGAGCTGGCGGTGCTCGACTGGGGCAAGGCCATCGAGCGCGAGTACCGAATCCGGCGCAATGGTGCCGAACGCACCCAGCTCGTGGTCAAGTTTCCGATACGCGACGCGGAAGGCGAGATCGCCGGAATAGGCGGCATTGGAACCGATATCACGGAGCGAAAACGCGCCGAAGCGGCGCTCGCGCTGAGCGAGGAGCGCTTCCAGGGTTTGTACGACAATTCCCCGGACATGTATTTCACAGTGGTCGCGGACGGTACCGTCACCTCGGTCAATCAGTTTGGCGCCGAGTATCTCGGTTACAGCAAGGACGCTTTGATCGGGAAACCGTTCTGGACGTTGATCCATTCAGAGGACTTGTCTTTGGTCCAGGGCCAGATCGGAAGTGCTTTCGAAAATCGCGCGATCGAGACCGAGCTCGAATTCCGGATGATTCGGCAGGACGAGTCGGTGCTGTGGGTGCAGGAGCGCGTTCGATTACTTGCGAAGACATCGAGTGCGCCGGCGGAGCTGCGGGTTGTGTGCCGCGATGTCACCGAGGCGCACAACCTTTCCGAGGAATTGACCTATCAGGCGTCCCACGATTCGCTCACCGGTCTGGTCAATCGCCGCGAGCTGGAGAACCGACTTGCGCGGGTCCTGGAGACGGCGCGCACAGACGGCTCGCACCACGCGCTTTGCTACCTGGATCTCGACCAGTTCAAAGTCATCAACGACACCTGTGGGCACGTTGCGGGGGACGAGCTGCTGAGGCAGCTTGCGGAGGTTTTGCGCACGAAGGTCAGACGACGGGATACGCTCGCGCGCCTGGGCGGGGACGAGTTCGGCGTGCTGATGGAGCACTGCGCGCTGCGCCAGGCGCAGCGGGTCGCCAACACGCTTCGTAAGTGCGTCGAAGAATTTCGTTTCAGCTGGGAGAACAAGACGTTCAGCGTCGGTGTGAGCATCGGTCTGGTTCCGGTGACCTCGGATAGCGAGAGCGTCGCGGGGACATTGAGCGCCGCGGACACCGCCTGCTACGTCGCCAAGGACCAGGGGCGCAACCGCATCCACGTGTATCATCCCGAAGATATCGAGCTCGCCCGCCGCCACGGCGAGATGCAGTGGGTAGCGCGTATCAACCAGGCTCTCGAGGAAGACCGCTTCTGCCTGAGCGTGCAGCCGATTCGGCCTCTCTCGGAATTGAGCCGGGAGGGCTCGGACGTGATGCCGGGGGGCGACGGGCAGGGTTATTTCGAGCTGCTGCTGCGCATGCGCGATGCCAACGGACGTCTGGTGCCTCCGGGAGCCTTTCTGCCGGCCGCGGAGCGCTACAGCCTTTCTGTGCGGCTCGATCGCTGGGTGGTCGAGAAGATCTTCTCGTGGCTCGACGCGCATCCCGAGCAGCTTCGGCGCCTCGCCATGTGCTCTATCAATCTTTCCGGTCACTCGATCGCCGACGAGGAGTTCCTGCAGTTCGTGATTTCGAGTCTCGACAGAACCAATGTTCCGGCCGAGAAGCTCTGCTTCGAGATCACCGAGACAGCGGCCATCACCAACCTGGTCAGCGCGACGCGTTTCATCACGGCTTTGAAGGGATGGGGCTGCCACTTCGCACTCGATGATTTCGGCAGCGGTCTCTCGTCCTTTGCCTATTTGAAGCAGCTCGCAGTCGACTTTCTGAAAATCGACGGCGTGTTCGTGAAAGACGTCGTCGACGATCCGATCAATCTGGCCATGGTGAAATCCATCAACGATATCGGCAAAGTCATGGGTAAACGCACAATCGCGGAGTTCGTGGAGAGCGACGGCATCCTCGAGAAGCTCCGCGAGGTCGGCGTCGACTACGCTCAGGGCTATCGCATCGGCAGGCCGAAACCTCTCGAGCGTTTGTTGACGGCCGAGCCGACGGAAATCCCGGCGCGTGAGCCGTTACGCCCTGCCGCTCGGTGAGCAATCATGAAAAGGCTCGTACTACTGCGGCACGGAGAGAGCACCTGGAACCGGGAGAACCGCTTCACGGGCTGGACCGACGTCGATCTCACCGAGCAGGGCATCGGCGAGGCGCGCCGCGCCGGCCGCGATTTGAAGGAGCAGGGATTCGTTTTCGACGTCGCGTACACGTCGGTTCTGAAGCGCGCCATTCGGACCCTGTGGATCGTGCTCGACGAGCTCGATCTGATGTGGATTCCCGTGCATCGCTCCTGGCGATTGAATGAACGTCATTACGGCGCGCTGCAGGGACTCAACAAGGCCGAGACGGCCGCCGAGTATGGGGAGCAGCAGGTTCTCCTGTGGCGACGAAGCTACGACACGCCGCCGCCGAGGCTCGATGAGGACGACGCGCGTTTTCCTGGAAGCGATCCCCGTTACGCCGATCTGGAGGTGAAGGACATCCCCCGCACCGAGTGCCTGAAGGACACCGTCGCGCGCTTTCTTCCCTACTGGCACGAGACGATCGCGCCGCAGGTTCGCGCCGGCAAGCGCGTCATTATCGCGGCTCACGGGAACTCGCTGCGCGCGCTGGTGAAGTATCTCGACGACGTCTCAGACGAGGACATTGTCGGCCTGAATATCCCGACCGGCATGCCGTTGGTCTACGATCTCGACGACGATCTCAAACCCGTCTCGAGCCGCTATCTGGGCGATGCCGACGCGGTCCAGAAAGCCATGCAGGCCGTGGCCAATCAGGGCAAGGCCGGGTAGCCTGACCCGGGCGAGGCGCCAGCGCACGCGCGTTCTAAGCCGTCTGATAGTCCCCGTAGAGCTTCGAGTAGAGTCCGCCGGCGGCCATCAAGGTCTCGTGGGCGCCGGTTTCGATGATGCTGCCGGCGTCGAAAACGTAGACCCTATCGGCCTGCTTAACCGCGCTCAGCCGATGCGCGATGATGAGAGTCGTCCGATCGGCCAAAAATTCCTCCAGCGCCTTGTGCAGGCGAGCCTCCGTTTCCGTATCGAGCGCCGAGGTCGCTTCGTCGAGGATGACCACCTTGGGATTCGACAGCATCATGCGCGCGATGGCGAGCCGCTGGCGTTGTCCGCCCGATAGCCTGATGCCCTGACGCCCGATGATGGCATCGAGGCCATGGGGCATCGCCGCGATATCATCGGCGATTTGCGCGACGCCGAGCGCCTTCCACAGGCTTGCCTCGTCGCATTCGCGTCCGAGCGTGAGGTTTGTGCGCACTGTGTCGTTGAGGAGCGCGGGATGCTGCAGCACCACCGCTACGTTTTCCCTGACAACGTCGAGCCCGATGCGCGTCACCGGCACGCCGTCGAAGGCCAGCTCTCCCGAGATTGGCGGATAGAGCCCGAGCAGCACCTGCACCAGCGTCGACTTGCCGCCGCCGCTGGCGCCCACCAGAGCCACTTTCTCACCCGCAGCGATCTCGAGGTTGAGGTGATCGAGCACCAGCGGGCCGTGGCCGTAGGCGAAGCAGAGGTCGTGCACGCTGAGCGACACGGTTCGCACTGCTTCGAAGGGATTCAGATCGTGTGGATAGTGAGGCTCCGCGTGCAGCATCCAGAGGCGATTCACGCGGGCGAGCGCGGCTTTCGCACCGTACCACGCAAACTGGATGTTCAGAACTTCCTGAACCGGCGCCATCATGAACCACAGATAACCGAACACCGCCATCATCTGCCCTATCGTGAGATCCGAAAACACCACCAGCAGCATGCTGACTGCCCGAAATGTGTCGAATCCGACGAGAAAAACCATGAATGACAGTCGATTAGCCGCATCGCTTTTCCAGGTGAATGCGGCACCATGGTTACGAACGTCCCGGGCATGCTCGGCGACACGCTTGAGGTAGTGTCGCTCACGATTGGCGGCACGTATGGTCTGAATGACGTCGAGTGTTTCGGTCAGGCTTTGCTGAAAAATCTCGAACGCGGCGTTCTCGCGGCGTTTGAGCTCCTTGACGCGCTTGCCCATCACGATGGTGAGATAAACCACGATGGGGTTCATGCACAGAATGAAAAGCGCNNGTGAGATAAACCACCACAGGGTTCATGCACAGAATGAAAAGCGCGAGCGGCCAGTGCATCCACAGCAGCACAGCCGCCGTGCCGGCGAGGGTCAAGACCGAGATGAGAAACTTGGCGACCGTCGTGCCGACGAAGGTATCGATGGCATCCATGTCGGTTACGAAATGAGACGCGACACCACCGCTGCCGAGCGTCTCGTACTCGGCCATCGAGATGCGCTCGAGCCGGCCGAGCAGCTCGCGGCGCATGCGAAAGACCATGTCCTTTGATATCCGCGTGAACTCGCGTACCTGCAAGGCGGCGAGAATCAGCGCGATGAAGCGAAGCACCACCGTGAGCAGCAGGATCGCGAACACGTACAGAATCGGTCCGTGCCAGGCGTCCGGGAAAATCGCCTGGAGCGTGTCCACTACCGCTCCTGGCCGCTCGAGCAGCACCTCGTCGACGAGCAGCGGCATCAGCAGCGGTATCGGGATCGCCGCAAGCACCGCGGCCACCGCGATGATATGCGCAATGACCAGAGTGCGGCGATGTCGCCGGACGATGCCGAGCAGGTAAGACCAGCCGTAGCGATACGGCTCGGCGCTGGGTTCAGCCGCCGTCATAAGCGCGTTTGACTTCGTCGGCGATAATCGCAATGCCCTTTTCGACGACTTGCGGAGACTGCGAGTAGGTGAGACGGATGCATTCGTGTCGGTGTGGCCAGTCCTCACGCAGTCCGGGAAAGAAAAAATGCCCCGGGATAATCAGCACGCCGCGTTCCTTCAATCGCTGGTAGAGGACCGCGCTGGTGATGGGCAGGTTCGGAAACCAGAGCCAGAGAAAGATCGCGCCCTCGGGCCGGTGGATGCGGAAGTCGTATCCAGCGAGAGCGCTACGTATCCAGTCGACGGCTTTGTCGGCCTTTTCCTGGTAGAAAGGCCGTATGACTTCCTTGCTCATCGAGATGATCTCGCCGCTCTCGATCATGTCCACGGTCAGCGCGGCGCCGAAGCCGCCGGTGGTCAGATTGACGATGGCGTTGACGCCGGCGAGGGCACGGATGATCGGCTCGCTGGCGATGACGATGCCGGTGCGAACGCCCGGTAGCCCCAGCTTGGAAAGGCTCATGAGAAGGATCACGTCCTCGTNNGGGCGGGATACGCAGATCGCGCTCACGTCGTCTTCGATGTCGAGGCTGTCGAAATCGACGTGGTACTTGAACAGGTTGTCGTCGAGCAGCTCGATTGAGGGTCGATTCGCCGTGAACATATCCGCCATGATGCCCTGGTCGGCGTAGCCAATGTACTCGGGCGTCAGAGGTAGAAGGATTCGCCGCGCAGCACCGGCATCGTCCCGGCCGGCGAGCATGTTGAAGAGCATGAAGGAAGCGGACTGGCTGCCATTGGTGACGGCGATGTTACCGGGCCCGAGCGGCCATCCGAACTCGCGCGAGAGCAGCGCCGCGAGCGCCTCGACGAAGCGCGATTCTCCCTGGGGGGGATCGTAGTCGCCGATCAGGCGCTCGAAGCGATCGCTCTCCTCGAGTATGGCGTACATGCGCCTGCGGAAGCGCGCCTGCACCTGCGGAATCTGGCCGGGATTTCCGCCACCGAGCATGAGCATGCTCTTGTTGACAGAGAGTGCATTTCCGAGATCGTCCATGAGCTGGACGATTCCGGCCTTGCTGCTGAAGCTCTTACCGAAGCTGGAAAATTCCATTGCCGCACGTCCCAACGGAGGTGCGCTCATTGTAGCGGATAGCCGTCGGACGAAATCGCAAAGCGGCGGATTTCCGCCGCTGCGGTATCAGTCGGCTGCGCTCAGGGGATCAGCCAGCCGTTGACCTGCTCGACGTCGGCCTCGGAGAGTGTCCCCGCCGCCTGCTTGAGCGTCAGCCGGTTGATGATGTAGTCGTAGCGCGAGAAGGCCAGATCCCGGCGCGCCTCGAAGACGCGTCGCTCCGCGTTCAGCACGTCCACCGAGGTCCGCGTGCCGACCTGGAAGCCGGCGTCGATGGCCTCCTTGGCCGATACGGTCGACTTGACCGCCTGGACGAGCGCTTTGACCCGTGAGATGTCCGACTCGAGATTCTGGTAGGCGGCGCGCGCCTGTCGCTGCACGGCGCGGCGCTGCCGCTCGAGATCGTCGAGGGATTGCTGGTACAGATGCTCGCTCTCGCGGGTCTGCGACACCACCAGCCCGCCCTCGTAGATGGGAACGTTGAGCTGAAGCCCGACCTGGCCGTCGACGGTCCGGCTGTTGAAAGTGAAGCCGCCGTCGGTGTTGAAATACTGGGCGCGTCCGACCAGGTCGAGGGTCGGGAGGTGGCCCGCACGGATGCGATCGATCTCTTCCTTGGCCGTGGCGGCGGCGTGGCGGGCGGCGGTTATCTGCAGATTCTGGCGCAGGGCTGTCTCCGTCCACTGGTTGATGTCGGCCGGCTGGGGCGTCACCAACGGCATGCCGTCGCCCAGCGAGGCGAGATCCGTCGTGTAAAGACCCGTGACCTCGCGCAACGCCTCGCGCGCATTGTCGAGATCGTTCTCGGCCGCGATCACGTCGGCGGTCGCGAGGTCGAAGCCCGACTGGGCTTCCTCGACGTCGGTGATGGCGATCAGGCCGACCTCGAAGCGCTGCTGCGCCTGCTTGAGCTGCTGCCCGAACGCTTCCAGCGCCGCCTTGGCGAATGCCAGCTGGTCGCGGGCTCTGAGCACGTCGAAGTAACGCACCGAGATGCGCAGTATGAGCTCCTGGCGGGCGAAGGCGAACTCCGCGTTGGCCTGCCTGGTGCGCAAATCGGCCTGCTCGAGCTGCACCCAGAGATCCTGGCGGTAGACCGGCTGGGTGATGCTGATATCCGCTCGTTGGTCACCCCAGTCGATGTTTCCCTCGGCGGCCGCTTGGCCGGATTTTTGCACATCCGACCAGTTGTGTCGGACCTCGCCGCCGGCGCTCAGATTCGGCAGCAGGAACGAGCGCGCCTGGGGCGTGAGCTCCTGCGCGGCCTGGTTGGCGGCTACCGCGCTCTGGTACTCCGGATCAGCCTCCTGGGAGATTTCGAACAGCTCGATCAGCGATGTGGCCGCGCACGCGGCACCGGCCTGCACTGCGAGCACTAGCCCGGCAATGAACGACAGTCGCTCGCTGTGCAGCATTGTGTGCGTATTCCGTTTCTGCATCGTTGGGCTTCCGCTCGTAATCAGAGGACGAAACGCTCTGGCTGATCGACACCGATGAGCGGCGGCACAACGGTCTCGAAGAGACTCTCGGTCGACCACTGCGACGCGCCCGTGCGGGTGACGAGCAGCGCTTCCATGGCGGGTTCCTGGCCGACGATGACGAAGAGCCTTCCGCCGGTGGCGAGACTCGCCTGAAACCTTTCGTCCAGGACCGGCAGGGAGCCGGTGACGGCGATGACATCGTAGGGCGCGCCCTGGTCCCAGCCGTGGCAGGCGTCCCCGGTAAAGAGCTCGACGTTGTCGATGCCGTGGCGCTCGAGCTTGTCCTCGGCATCGCGGCGCAGCGCGTCGTGGATCTCGACGCTGGTGACGTGTGCGGCCAGGCGCGCCAGCAGGGCTGTGACGAAGCCGCTGCCGGTGCCCACCTCGAGGACCCGGTCGCCCGGCTCGATCTGCAGGGCCTGCAGCATGCGCGCCTCCACGCGTGGCAGCATCATCGTCTGACCATGGGGCAGCGGAATGCAGGTATCGGCGAAAGCCAGGTTGCGATACGCCGCCGGCACGAAATCCTCCCGCGGCACCTCGGCCATGATATCGAGCACCTTTTGATCCAGGACCTCCCAGGTCCGGATCTGCTGCTCTACCATGTTGAATCGAGCCTGCTCGAGGTTCATTGAGAGGGTATCCGGGCTCACCACTGGGTGCCGAGGCTGTTGGCGGGCAAACGCATGGCAAAAGTATAATTTAAAGTTCTTTCTCAGGCGAGGAAGAGTAAGCGACTGTTATAAAGAGAAATTTCCAGACTGTGACCCAGTCCCCACTCGCAATTTCGGCGCCTCGGCGCGGCCTTCGGGAATGCCGTGCCCAGGCCACCACGCCCGGCAGCCGGGCTGCCGCAGGCGTCGGCGTCTCGAGACGTGAAAAGTGTAGCAGGCAGGCTGCGGGGTATTGCCCCGGCGCCCGTGGCGGCTGGCTCGGATTCGTGCCCGGGTCGTCATTTCCGATGCGTCGCAACCGGGCGGCGAAGCGCCTGCTATGAGCACCGGCGCGTCCACAGCGCGGGTGCTGCTCGGTGGCCTGGCGCTTCTGCTGGTGGTGTGCATCGCCATCGACGTGTACCTCATCCTCGGCGCCCGCCTGTCGCCGTCGCAGCTGGTGCTCACGCTGGTGCTCGAGGCGGTGCTGCTGGTCGCCGCCATCGCGCTCTATTGGACGTGGCTCGAGACACGGGTGCTGCACCCGCTGCGCGTGCTGGAGGAGGACATCGATCTGCTGGTGCACGGCCACCCCGGCGAGGAAGCGCAGCCGCCCGTTGGGCATGCGCTCGGCGGTCTGCCGGCGGCGGTCAAGCGGCTGGCGGACGCGCACGCCCGTGCGCGGGTGGATACTGCCAAGGCCATGGAGTCGGCGCGCTCGGGCTCGGAGCGACGCAGAACGCGCCTGGAGGCCATCCTGAGGGATCTCAGCGAGGCCGTCATCGTGTGCACCGAGCAGCATCGCGTGGTGCTGTTCAACGATTCCGCGGCGGCGCTGTTTGCGGACGCCGGCGGGCTCGGCATTGGGCGCATGCTCACCTCTCTCGTGCAGCCGGCGGCGCTGCGCGGCGCGCTGAGTGAATTGAATCAGCGTCATCAGCGCGGCGAGGCGTCGCCCGGTGTCGTCGAGTGCGCCTGCACGCTGGCGGCCGGTGCGCAGGCGCCGCTCGCCGGGCGCATGCGCCTGGTCATCGAGCAGGACGGCTCGTCGAGTGGCTACGTGCTGGCCCTCGGCGGGGGCGCCGCGCCGCGCCCCACGGAGGCTGCCGCGCGCCGGTCCGTCGACCTGCTCGAACGCCCGGCGTTCTACGATTTCGACCTGTTCGACCAGGATCTGGACCGGGATCTTCTGGCGACGCCCCTGCGTGATTTGAACCTGGTGATTTTCGACACCGAGACCACCGGTCTGGAGCCGTCCAGCGGCGACGAGATTGTGCAGATAGCCGGCGTGCGTGTGCTCAATGCTCGGATGCTCGAGGGCGATCGTTTCGATGAGCTGGTCAATCCGGGTCGGCCCATACCGCGAGCGTCGACCCGTATCCACGGAATCAGCGACGACATGGTTGCCGGTAAGCCGCCGGTCGCCGACGTGCTACGCCGCTTTCACGCCTTCGTTGGCGACGCGGTGCTGGTTGCCCACAATGCCGCCTTCGACATGAAGTTTCTCAAGCTCAAGGAGCAGCAGGTCGGCGTGCGCTTCGACCAGGCCGTGCTCGACACGCTGCTGCTGTCGGTGGCCCTGCAGCCGAGCCACGTGACGCACACGCTCGATGCCATCGCCTATCGCTTCGGGGTCGAGAGTCGGGATCGGCACTCGGCTCTCGGCGACGCCGTCACCACCGCCGAGGTCTTCATCAGGATGATCGATGTCCTCGAGGCCCGCGACATCCGCACGCTGGGCGAGGCGCTGCAGGCCGCCGACACGGTCCAGGAGGTCAAACGGCTTCAGGAGAAGTTCTGAAGCGTGGCCATGGCGCTCAGTGGCGCTCCCCGCCGGCGGCCGCGTCCACGTCCTCCTCGGCAAAGTCGGCCGGCGGTTTGACGATCTCGAGCTCTCCGGGTCGACGGGCCTCCGCCTGCGCGGCCGCTGCTGCCGGCGCCGGCCTTTCCTCGTCGTCCCCGCGTCGCGGCCTGCGCGGCAGCGCGTTGCCCGAGGGGTCCGTGAAGCGGGCGTTCAGCGCCTGCACGTAGCTGTCGGCCTCACCGAGCACCTGGGCGAGCCGCCTGCGGGTGGAGGCCGACCAGCCGGCAGGCTCCACGCCGAGCAGGGGCTGCCAGGCGCGGGTGTTGCGCTCGAAGGCGTGCTCGAGCCATTCGGCGGTGTCGGCGTCGAAGTCCAGGCGGCGCATGGCCGCCGCGACGCCGTTGGCGGCGACGCGACGCAGGCGAAAGTGCAGGTACACCGCCGCAATGACCAGGGCGCCGGCGCCGAGCCAGAAGGGCACCGGGTGGTCGCTCAACCAGGCCAGCCATGGCGCGGAGAAGCTCAGGCCCTGCCAGTGGCCCGCCCAGACGCTGGCGCCCAGGGCTGCCACCAGGATGGTTCCGAAGACCGCCGTGTCGAGCCAGAGCGTGCGCCGCTTCCAACGGCGTCGAGCTTCGCGCAGGGTCGGCACCAGCCGCTCCTCGATGGTGCGGGCAATCTGCTCGAGAACACCGATAATGCGGTAGGCACGCTCGACCTCTACCTGATCGATTCGATCCATGATCGCGTTCATGTCCGCCGCGCGGCGCCCTTCGAAGCGTGCGCGCAGGGTAGCGCTTTGGATGGGGATCGCCGCGTCCAAATCGTAGATGCTGTAGAAGCGTCCGGCAGTGAGGCCCTTCTGCGCCAGCGCCCGCTGCCACGCCCCGAACACCTCCTCCGGATTGTCTTCCCTGGCCGCGTTGTCGATCTGATTGAGTATGTAGAGGAACTTGTTGGCATCCGATCGTCTGACGGTATTCGCTACCAGATGCTCGAGGGTATCGTGCATGGCGCCAGGCTCCGGGTGCCTCGCATCGAAGAACACCAGCACCAGGTCCGACAGATCGATGATGTGATCGGAAATCTTCAGCGTCGCGGTTCGCTGCTCGTCCGCGTCGAAGCCGGGCGAATCGATGATGATCTTGCCGCGCAGGTGCTCACTGTGGCAGGTCTTGAGCTGCAGGTACGAATCGATGCGCGATCCTTCGCCGGCCGCTACGGCCTCCAGGTCGCGGCTCATCTGATAGAACGGAAAGCGGGGATCGGCATCCAGCGCGAGACCGGGCAATACCCGTTGTGTATCGTCGTTGCTGTAGCAGATCACGGTGAACTTGTCGTCCACGGCCTGATTGCCCGTTTGCTGGAGCTTCTGCTTGAGGTAGTAGTTGATGAAGGTCGACTTGCCCGAGGAAAAGGTGCCGAGCACCGAGATCATCGGCCACCACGGTACGCGTGTGGTGAACGAGGTGGTGTCATCCAGCATGCCGAGACGATAAGCTACGCCGTCGAGCACGCGGAAGCTCTTCACCACCTGCAGCAGAAGGGGATTTTCCTGGGCCAGGTGCGAGCGAAGCTTTCTGATACGCTGTTGCAGCGCGGATGGTCTACCGAACATTGTTTCTACCACCGGTGATGTGCGCTGAATATTTTAGCATCGTGCTGCGGCATTCGGTCCACTCGAATGCTGCTCCCTGCGAGGCGGCTTAGGCGTGCGATTCCGCGAACCACTGGTCGCCGCGACGCTGGTGAAGCGATATAAGCGGTTTCTCGCCGATGTTACCCTGGACGACGGCACCTCGCTGACGGCCCATTGTCCCAACACCGGCTCACTGCTCGGCTGTCACGCGCCGGGGGCGCGGGTATGGCTCAGCCGTTCCGACAATCCGAAGCGCAAGTACGCTTACACCTGGGAGCTCGTCGAGGTGCCCGGCGCGGGGCTGGTGGGCATCAATACCGGTCGCAGCAACGCGCTGGTGCGCGAGGCCATCGAATCCGGCGTGATCGACGAGCTCACCGGTTACGACGCGATTCGGCCGGAGGTTCGCTATGGGGAAGAGGGCAGCCGGGCGGACTTTCTGCTCAGCAAGGGCGCCTCGGCCTGCTACCTGGAAGTGAAGAACGTCACGGCAGCGGTCGAGGACGGCATCGCGCTGTTCCCGGATGCGATCAGCACCCGAGGCACTCGCCATCTGCGCGAGCTCATGGGCAGCCTGCGCGTGGCCGATCGGCGCGCGGTGCTGTGCTTCTGCGTGCAACGTTCCGATGTGAGCGAAGTGCGCCCGGCCGACCGCATCGATCCCCGGTACGGAGACACGCTGCGCGAGGCGCTGGCGGCCGGCGTCGAGGCAATCGCCTATCGCGCGACGCTTTCTCCGCAAGGCGTCGCGCTTGCCGAGCGTATTCCCGTGGTATGCCCTTGACGATCCGCGCCGGCCGCGCCGTCCGGCTACTCCGCGGCCCGTCGCCAGTGACCCGATCGGCCGCCCGATTTTTCGACCAGGCGCACGTCGCTGATGGTCATGCCGCGGTCGACCGCCTTGCACATGTCGTAGATGGTGAGCAGCGCAATCTGCACGGCCGTCAACGCCTCCATTTCCACGCCCGTGCGGGCAACGGTCTCCGCGCTCACCACGCACTGCACGGCGCATTCGTCGGGCAGTGGAGTGAGCGTCACCTCGACGTGACTCAACGGCAGTGGATGGCAGAGCGGGATCAGCTCGGCGGTGCGCTTGGCCGCCATGATGGCGGCGACCCGGGCCACGGCGAGGACATCGCCTTTCTTGTGACGGCCCTCGGTGACCAGCGCGAGGGTCTCGGCGAGCATGTAAATCCGGCCCTCGGCGGTGGCGGTGCGCCGGGACTCGGCCTTGTCGCCCACGTCCACCATGTGGGCATCGCCGGCAGTGTTAAAATGCGTCAGTCGCGCCACGGTCGTTCTCGCCTGATTACCTGTCCCGCGTTGCGGCGGTGCGCGACTATGATACACGTGGGTGCCGTTTCCGGTCGCCCCCGGCCCGAAAAGGCGGGGGGTGGTGAAACGGTCGGGACGAGGCCGACGAATCGATGTCTGTCACCGTGAAATACTTCGCCAGCCTGCGCGAGCGGCACGGCTCCGAGCGGCGGCTCGCCACACCGAGCGCCGGCACCACCGTGGCCGACATCTGGACCCGCGCGAGCGAGGGCGAGGCCATGCCCGCGAACGTGCTGATGGCCGTCAATCAGGAGTACGTGGGTCCCGACCACCCGGTCATGGACGGCGACGAGGTGGCTTTTTTCCCGCCCGTGACCGGCGGCTGAGAGGCGTCGCCGCTTGCCGCGGCCGTGCTAGGAAGCGCCGTTGGCGGAGTCGATGGCGGCCGCCACCCTTTCGCGGATGGTTTCGAAGCTCTCCGGGGCGAGCGGTCGGTTGCCGGCGTCGGTGACGAAGAAGACGTCTTCGGCGCGCTCGCCGAACGTGGCGATCTTGGCGTTCTGAAGTCGAACCTTGCAGTCGGCGAGCGCCCAGCCCACCGCCGAGAGCAGCCCTGGTCGATCGCGGGCAACGACTTCCATGACGGTTCGCCCGTTGCGCGAGTCGTCGCTGAAGTGAACCCGGGTCGGTGTCTGGAAATGCCGCAGCTGGCGTTTGGGCAGACGCCGATTGTCGCGCCGCGCCGAGCGGGGATCGGCGAGCGCCTCGCGCATGGCGTTGCTTATCTCGCGCTCGCGGGCGTCTCCGCTGACCGGCGTGCCGTCGAGCTCGAAAACCACGTAGCTGTCCAGGGTCATGCCGTTGTCCGCGGTGATGATTCGAGCATCGACGATGTTCAGCCCGAGGCGCCCGAGAACCGAGGTCGACGCGGCGAACAGGAACTCCTGATCGGGCGCATAGGCGAAAACCTCGGTGCCCCCGCGGCCCTGTCGAACCAGCACCAGCGGCAGCTCTTGCGCAGGCGCGGTTACGATGGCGTGCGTGTGCCAGGCGATCTCGTCGGCGGTATGGCGCAGGAAATAGTCGTCGCCGAGACCGGCCCAGAGCTCCGCCACCGCCCGGCCCAGGCCGTCGGAACCTTCGAGCAGACGACGGGCTTCCTCCTGCGTCTCGGCGATCAGCTCGGCGCGGTCGATGGGATTCTCCAGGCCGCGCCACAGCGCATGCGTGGTCGATTCGTACAAGTCATCGAGCAGCGTCGCTTTCCAGTCGTTCCAAAGAGCGGGGTTGGTACCGCGCACGTCGGCGACCGTTAGAAGCAGCAGGTAGTCGAGATGATTCTGATCTCCCACCGTCTCGGCGAAATCCTTGATGACGTCCGGATCGGTTATGTCCCGGCGCTGCGCGGTCAGCGACATGGTCAGATGATGGCGCACCAGCCAGGCTACCAGCCGGGCATCGTACTGGCCGAGACCGTGATCGATGCAGAACTCCATTGCCAGCGTCATGCCGAGCTCTGAATGATCGCCGCCTCTGCCTTTCGCAATGTCGTGAAAAAGCCCTGCGATGTAGAGCAGATGCGGTTTGGGCACACGCGCGAAGATTTCCGCGCAGCGCGGCGTGGCCCGCGAGCGCTCAGGGGAAGCGAATGCGCGGATGTTCTGCACCACGAAAAGACTGTGCTCGTCGACGGTGTAGGTGTGGAAAAGGTCGTACTGCATTTGGCCGACCACCGCCCCGAAAACCGGAAGATATCTCTCCAGCACGCCGTAGCGGTGCATGCGCCGGAGCTCACGGGCGATGCGGTTGGGCTGCTTGAAGATCTCCATGAACAGGCTTCGGGCGCGAATGTCGGCGCGGAATTTATCGTCTATCAGATGCCGATGATCGCGGATCAAGCGGATGGTAGATGCGCGCACGCCCTTGAGGTCGTCGTGTTGCTGGACAATCAGGAAGACCTCGAGCAGCGCGAACGGGTATCGTTTGAAGATATCTTCGCTGGTGACTTCAACGAACCCGTTGACCGACTGGAAACGCCGATTGATCGGCGTAACGGTACGCGGCGCGTCGGCGTGCAGGATGGCTTCCTGAAAAAGCTCGAGCAACATTTCATTGAGACGACTGAGATCCATAATCGTCCGGTAATAGCGCTTCATGAACTTTTCGACGGCCAGATTCGCATCGTCGTCGCTATAGCCGAATTCGGCAGCGAGCGTGCGCTGATGGTCGAACAGAAGTCGGTCCTCGCGGCGACCCGTGAGAACGTGCAGGGCGAAACGAACCTGCCAGAGAAAGCTCTGACCCTCGATGAGCGACCCGTACTCGGATTCGGTCAGAAATCCGTGAGTGACCAGATCGTGCAGCGTTTCGGCACCGAAGTGGCGTTTCGCGACCCAGCCGATCATCTGGATGTCACGCAATCCTCCCGGTCCCTCCTTGACGTTCGGCTCGAGGTTGTAGGCCGTGTCGTGAAACTTGTAATGACGAGCGCGCTGCTCCGCCCATTTCGCTTCGAAGAACTGGCGGCTCGACCACAGCTTGTCCGCGCTGGTGGCGCGGCGCATGCGCTCGAACAAGCGCGCGTCGCCCGCGACGAGGCGAGCCTCCATCAGGTTGGTGGCTACGGTGATGTCCTGGCGCGACTCCCGAACACAGTCCTTGACGCTGCGCACGCTGTGTCCGATCTCGAGGCCGATGTCCCAGAGGAACGTGACGTACGATTGGATCCGGGCGCGAACGGAACGAGGCTTTTCAACCAGGATGAGAATGTCGATGTCGGAGCCGGGATGCAGCTCGCCGCGGCCGTACCCGCCCACGGCGACCAGCGCGAGGTCCGTGTCGGGTGGAAGCCCGTGCGCGCGCCAGGCTTTCGCCAGCAGCGTGTCGATGAAGTGGGCGCTCTCATGCACCAGGTCGCTCGCCGGGACGCCCTCCCGGAAGCGATTGGCGACGTCGCGACGGGCGTTGTTCAACGCCTCGCGGTAGCTGTCCAGGTCGAGGCGCTCGTCCGTGCTCGGTGCTGTCGTGATGTGTTCCACGTTCGGCAGGCGTCAGTTCTGACGCCGGATGCTAGACGTCATCACCGTTGCGCAGCGTAAGCACCTCGACACCGGTTTCGGTCACCAGTACCGTGTGCTCCCACTGAGCGGACAGGCTGCGGTCCTTCGTCACCACGGTCCAGCCGTCCTTCAGCAGCTTCACCTGGCGCTTGCCGGCGTTGACCATGGGCTCGATGGTGAAGGTCATGCCCGGCACCAGCCTCTCGCGCGTGCCCGGCTTGCCGTAGTGCAGCACCTGGGGATCCTCGTGGAACTTCCGGCCGATGCCGTGCCCGCAGTACTCGCGCACCACCGAGTAGCGGTGCTTCTCCACGTGCTGCTGGATGGCATGACCGATGTCTCCGAGATGTATGTCCGGACGCACCATCTCGATGCCGATGCACATGGCATCGTGACAGACCTGCGAGAGTCGCCGACCGATGATCGAGGGCTCGCCAACGAACATCATCTTGCTGGTGTCTCCGTGGTAGCCGTCCTTGATGACCGTGATGTCGATGTTCAGGATGTCACCGGACTTGAGCTTGCGCTCGCCCGGAATGCCGTGACAGACCACATGATTGACCGAGGTGCAGATGGACTTGGGAAAGCCCTGGTAGTTGAGCGGCGCCGGTATCGCATTCTGAACGTCGACGATGTAGTCGTGACAGATGCGATCCAGCTCACCGGTGGTGACGCCCGGCTGAACGTGGGGGCGGATCATGTGCAGCACCTCCGCCGCCAGGCGTCCGGCGACACGCATCTTGTCGATTTCCGCGTCTGTCTTGATGGTGATGGGCATGGGTTCCGCCGCCGCTGGTCCTCTGGAGGACTTTTCTCTTCTGTTACCGATACTTACCGATTGTTGTCCGGAACTATCTATGGTATAAAAGCGCGCCTTTTGGGCGCAAATCCCCTGCTCGAAGCCGAAATGTTGAGGCCGTCGGATGCCGGGCCGGGGTGCTCGACGGGCACGAGGTTTTACTGAGTCGCGAAACCGCAGCTTCGGCCTTCTCGGTTTCCAATATCGTTCAAGCACTTACGGTGCTCGAGAAGCGGCCCGCCGGGGTACAGATGCCGGCAGGTCCAGAGGCGGACGGCGGCACCTGGGTGGGCGCCGTCCCAAATACACACATGCGTCGGCACGTGCATCCGGGTGCCCCGGCGGGGTCCGCGGTCCTTCTTTGGGGGACCGGGACCGGTCGGGGTCGGTGCACGGGGCGCATGGAGGCTCAACCCGAATTCGGAGTCGTGACATGTCCGCAGTGAGCATGCGCGAGATGCTGGAGGCCGGCGTTCATTTCGGCCACCAGACGCGCTTCTGGAACCCGAAGATGGCGCCGTACATCTTCGGGGAACGCAACAAGATCCACATCGTCAATCTCGAGAAATCGCTCCCGCTCTTCAACGAGGCGACCAATTTTCTCGGCCGTATGGCAGCCAATCGCGGCACCATCCTGTTCGTCGGCACCAAGCGCGCCGCCGAGGAGGTCGTAGCCCGTGAGGCGAAGCGCTGCGGCATGCCTTACGTGGATCGCCGATGGCTGGGCGGGATGCTCACCAACTTCGGCACCGTTAAGGAATCCATCGGGCGCCTGAAGGATCTCGAGGCGCTCATCGAAGGCGGCGGCCTCGATCGTCTGAGCAAGAAGGAGGGGCTGTCGCTTCAGCGCGAGCTCGCGAAGCTCGAGCGCAGCCTCGGCGGCATCAAGAACATGGATGGCCTGCCGGACGTCATGTTCGTCGTCGACGTGATGCGTGAACATATCGCCATCAGCGAGGCAAACAAGCTCGGCATCCCCGTTTTCGGCGTCGTGGACACGAACAGCGATCCCGACGGCGTCGATTGGGTGATCCCTGGAAACGACGACGCCATCCGGGCGATCCGTCTGTATGTCACCGCGGTGGCGGATTCCATCCAGGAAGGCATCGACAACGCGGCGGGTGCCGTCCGTCCAGGTGAGTTCGTCGAGGTGGAGGCTGAGGCTGAGGCCGAGGCGGAGGCTGAGGCGGAGGCTGAGGCTGAGGCTGAGGCTGAGGCGGAGGCTGAACCCGCGGCGGAGGCCCCATCGGAGCCTGCACCTGTGGCGGCAGAGCCCGCCACGGAAAACGAGGCGGTCGAGAGTGCAGCCGAGCCGGAGCCCGATGCCGCGGAAGTTGCTTCGGACGAACCGGTCGCCTCGGCGGAGGCCGACGCCGAGAACAAACGGACGGAGACTTGAGACATGGCGATCACCGCAGCAATGGTCAAGGAGCTCAGAGAGCGTACCGGGCTCGGCATGATGGACTGCAAAGTGGCGCTGACCGAGGCCGGGGGCGACATGGAGCTCGCCATCGAGGAACTGCGCAAACGCAGTGCCCTGAAGGCCGCCAAGAAAGCCGGCCGTACCACGGCAGACGGGCTGCTCGGCATCAAGGTCGCCGACGACGGATCCCGGGGCGCCATGGTCGAGGTCAACATCGAAACGGATTTTGCGGCCAAGAACGAGAAGTTCGTCGATTTCGTAGGCGAGGTTCTGGCGGCCGCCTTTGATCGGCGTGAAGAAGACGTGGCCAAGCTGATGGCGGGCGAGCTGGAGGACAAGCGCGAGGCGCTGGTGCAGGAGATCGGCGAGAACATCACGGTTCGACGCGCGGTCGCGCTTGGCGCCGGCGACGGGTTCGTCTCGTTCTACCTGCACGGCGACAACCGCAAGGGGACGCTCGTCGAGCTCTCGTCGCCCAACGAGGAAGTCGCTCGCGATCTCGCGATGCACGTTACGGCCATCGGTCCGATGGTGGTCAAGTCTTCGGACGTGCCTGAGGACGTGCTCGCGAAAGAGCGCGAGATCTACGCCTCCCAGGCCGATGCCAGCGGCAAGCCGCCCGAGATCGTCGAGAAGATGGTCGAAGGGCGGGTTCGCAAATTTCTCGCGGAGGTGAGCCTGGTCGATCAGCCCTTCGTCAAGGACCCGGACGTCAAGATCGGCAAGCTGCTGAGCGACGCAGGGGTGGAGTGCCGTGGTTTTGTTCGATACGAAGTCGGTGAGGGTATCGAGGTCGAGGAAACCGATTTCGCGGCCGAGGTGGCCGCCCAGGTTGGCGGATCGGAGTAACCGGAAACCAGCCGCGATCGGCCGGAGGTCATAGCGTTGCAGAGACTGCTGCTGAAGCTCAGCGGGGAAGCCCTGGCGGGCGACGCGGGCTTCGGCATCGATCCCGGCGTGGTGCGTCGGCTGGGACAGGAGATTGCCGAGGTGATCTCCGCCGGCGCCCAGGTGGCGGTGGTTCTGGGCGGAGGCAACCTGTTCCGGGGCGCCGCGCTCGCCGAAGCCGGCATGGATCGGATCACCGGCGATCAGATGGGCATGCTCGCTACGGTGATGAACGGGCTGGCCGTTCGCGATCTCATGCGCTCGGCAGGGGTCACAGCCGAGGTGCTCTCTGCCATCGAGATCCCCGGGGTTGTGCGCAAGTTCAGCCGCGACGCGGCGGAAGCGTTGCTCGGTGGCGGGCAGGTTGCCATCTTCGTCGCCGGCACCGGCAACCCCTACTTCACCACCGATACGGCCGCCTGCCTTCGCGGCATTGAGATGGCTGCCGACGTCGTTCTCAAGGCGACCAAGGTCGATGGTGTATACAGCGCCGACCCGATGCAGGATCCGGACGCGCAGCGGTTCGACGAGCTCACCTACGACGAGGTGCTGCGGCGTGATCTCAAGGTCATGGACAGCGCCGCAATCAGTCTTTGCCGCGACAATGAGATGCCGTTGGTAGTTTTCGCCATGGCCGAGGCCGGCGCATTGACCCGGATTGTCAACGGTGCCAAGGTTGGCACCCGAGTCGTGGCGGTCACGGACGAAACGGCATGATCGAAGAAATCAAGCAGGATGCGAACGAGCGCATGGATAAGTCGCTGTCGGCCCTGCACGCGAACTTTTCGCGGATCCGGACCGGCCGCGCCAACCCCAATCTGCTAGACGGCATTGAGGTCGCCTATTACGGCAATGACACCCCTTTGAACCAGGTCGCGTCGATTACCGTGGAAGATGCCCGCACGCTGGTGATCTCGCCCTGGGAGAAGAGCCTGGTCCCGGACATCGAAAAGGCGATCCTGAAAAGCGATCTGGGCATCACGCCTGCCTCGACCAGCGATCTCGTGCGGGTGCCT
>JABAHO010001097.1_pt1 | contig 33428 bp, 32 predicted proteins | sample 7062071 | NCBI WGS metagenome assembly JABAHO01 (sample SAMN14534356, study PRJNA622989) | marine sediment metagenome | biome: marine biome [ENVO:00000428]; feature: marine pelagic biome [ENVO:01000023]; material: deep marine sediment [ENVO:00002113] | place: India: Gulf of Kutch | collected...
CAGATCCGGACACGCCGTCGCGATACTGCAGAAGGGCTCGTCGGCCCAGTGGATGTGCTCGTAGATATCGTCCGCCAGGACGATGACATTCGGATGCCGCAGCAACACCTCAGCAAGGGCGGCGAGCTCTTCCCGCGTGTAGCAGCTGCCCGTCGGGTTGGACGGACTGTTCAGGAACAGGACTTTCGTCCGGTCCGTAATCGCGGCTTCCAGCTTCTCCGGAGTGACTTTGAAGCCGTCCTCGATGCCAGTCTCGATGATCACCGGCGTGCCTTCGGCAACACGCACCATGTCGGGGTAGGAGACCCAGTAGGGCGCCGGGATGATGGCCTCGTCGCCGGGGCTCAGCAGCGCCTCGAAGGCATTGAAGATCGAATGCTTGGCCCCGCAGGAGACCAGAATCTGCTTGCGCTCGTACGCGAGGTCGCTGTCGCGCCGGAGCTTGGCGATGATGGCGTCCTTGAGCTCGGGGATGCCGTCGACCACCGTATACTTGGTGAATCCTNNGCAGCTCGGCCGCCCGCGAGGAGACCACCAGCGTCGGCGATGGCTTGATGGCCCGAACCCGGTCCGATAGCGCGATGTCCAATAGCGGAGTCCTCGGCGTTTTGTTCGTCGAGGCGCTACTATACGCCACCGTGCCTGCCGGAACACGCGCCGGCTTGCGCTTCGCCCCGCGAGGACCAACCTGGACCAGGCACAGGTGAACGGAGCCCCGATGCCCGACCGACCCTTCACAATTCAGGCCGACTTCGCGCCCGCCGGGGACCAGCCGGAGGCCATTGCGCGGCTCGTGGAGGGGCTGAACGACGGGCTTGCTCACCAGACGCTCCTCGGTGTGACCGGCAGTGGCAAGACCTTCTCCATCGCCCACGTCATCCAGTCGGTGCAGCGCCCGACCCTGATCCTCGCGCCCAACAAGACGCTCGCCGCCCAGCTCTACGGCGAGATGCGCGAGTTCTTCCCGCACAACGCGGTCGAGTACTTCGTCTCGTACTACGACTACTACCAGCCGGAGGCCTACGTCCCGAGCACCGACACCTACATCGAGAAGGACGCCTCGATCAACGAGCACATCGAGCAGATGCGCCTGTCGGCGACCAAGGCGCTGCTCGAGCACGACGACGCCATCATCGTCGCCACCGTGTCCGCCATCTACGGGCTCGGCGATCCGCAGGCCTTTCACAGCATGGTGCTTCATCTGGTGCGCGGCGACACCGTCGATCAGCGCCTCATCCTGCGCCGCCTGGCCGAGCTCCAGTACTCGCGCAACGAGGCCGAGCTTCGCCGCGGAACCTATCGCGTGCGCGGCGAGATCATCGATGTCTACCCGGCCGAGTCAGAGAGGGACGCGGTGCGCATCGAGCTCTTCGACGACGAGATCGAGTCCTTGAGCTACTTCGACCCGCTCACCGGCGAGGTCATGCGCCGCGTGCCGAGGCTCACCATCTACCCGAAGAGCCACTACGTGACACCGCGCCAGACCGTCGTCGACGCCGTCGAGCAGATCAAGCAGGAGCTCGAGGAGCGGCTCGCATTCCTGCGCGCGCACGACAAGCTGCTCGAGGCCCAGCGCCTCGAGCAGCGCACCCGCTTCGACATCGAGATGATGCACGAGCTCGGCTTCTGCAAGGGCATCGAGAACTACTCGCGCTTCCTCTCCGGACGCGCCGCCGGCGAGCCGCCGCCGACCCTGTTCGACTATCTGCCGGCCAATGCGCTGCTGGTCATCGACGAGAGCCACGTCACCGTGCCCCAGCTCGGCGGCATGTACCGCGGCGACCGCTCGCGCAAGGAGACGCTGGTCGAGTACGGCTTCCGGCTGCCGTCGGCGCTCGACAACCGGCCGCTGCGCTTCGACGAGTTCGAGGCGCTCTCGCCGCAGACCATCTTCGTCTCGGCGACGCCCGGTCCCTACGAGGAGGAGCACTCGTCGGACGTGGTCGAGCAGGTTGTGCGCCCGACGGGGCTCGTCGATCCGTCGGTGGAGGTGCGCCCGGCCTCGACCCAGGTCGACGACCTGCTCTCGGAGATCCACAAGCGCGTGGCGGTCGACGAGCGCGTGCTGGTGACCACGCTCACCAAGCGCATGGCGGAGGATCTCACCGACTATCTCGCCGAGCACGGCGTGCGCGTGCGCTACCTGCACTCGGACATCGATACCGTGGAGCGGGTCGAGATCATCCGNNCTCGACATGCCGGAGGTTTCCCTGGTGGCGGTTCTCGACGCGGACAAGGAGGGCTTCCTGCGCTCGGACCGCTCGCTCATCCAGACCATCGGGCGCGCCGCGCGCAATATCAACGGCGCCGCCATCCTGTATGCCGACCAGGTGACCGGGTCGATGCAGCGGGCGCTGGACGAGACCGCGCGACGGCGCGACAAGCAGCTTGGCTTCAACCGGGAGCACGGCATCACGCCGCGCGGGATCCGCAAGGCGGTCAGCGACATCATGGAAGGCGCCCATTCGGCGGGGGCGGGCTCGCCGAGGCGCTTTGCCGAGGTCGCCGAGGAGATCGGCCGCTACGGCGAGCTGACCCCGGAGGACGTGTCCCGGCGCATCGAGGCGCTCGAGAAACGCATGTACAAGCACGCCGAGAATCTCGAGTTCGAGGAGGCCGCGAGGCTGCGCGACGAGGCGGCCCGGCTGCGGGATTTCGGCCTCGAGCTCAAGGCGGGATGAGCTTGCGGGCCCGGATCCGAACCGGTATCTTGCAGCGAGTTCCAGGCGCGTAGCTCAGTGGTAGAGCACTACCTTGACATGGTAGGGGTCGGTGGTTCGATCCCACTCGCGCCTACCAGCTTTCCCTGCCGGGTCTGAGCCCTTTTGGGCTTGAGAATCCCCTACATCGGACCTAAGATCCGCCGATACGCCTGCCTGTGCGTGGCCCGTGGGTCGGGGAGGCCGCTCGGGGACGCGGGGCAGAATCGGTTGGCCGTGCGCGCGCATACCCCGTGAACACAGCCGGGGTCCGGAGCTGCAGCATCCGGACCGGGGCTAGCAGCGGGCGATCGCGAGCCGCGGCCTCAGTTTTTTTTGGAGGAATACAGGCATCGCAGCACCCAGGAAGAATCGGGTCAACCAAGAAATAACGAGCGCCTCCGTGCGGCTCATCGACGCCGAGGGCGGGCAGATGGGCATTGTGCCCCTGGAGCAGGCTCTCGAGGCCGCCGACGAGACAGGCTTTGACCTGGTGGAGATTTCTCCCAACGCGGAGCCACCGGTTTGTCGCTTGATGGACTATGGCAAATTTCTGTTCCAGCAGAACAAGAAGCGCCAGGCCTCCAAGAAGCGCCAGCAGGTGATACACCTCAAAGAGGTCAAGTTCAGGCCGAGCACGGAGGAAGCGGACTACCAGACCAAGCTCAGGAATCTGAAACGATTCCTGAACAACGGCGACAAGACCAAGGTGACGCTGTGGTTCCGCGGCCGCGAGATGCGGCATCAGGAGCTGGGGCTGAAGCTGCTGGAACGGGTCGAGCACGACCTCGAGGAACTCGCCAAGGTCGAGCAGTTCCCGAAGATGGAAGGTCGCCGGCTATCGATGGTTCTGACACCGCGCAAGTAGGCGCGGCGTCGCAGGAGAAGGCGGATAGACGAATGCCGAAGATGAAGACAGTTCGTGGCGCCGCGAAGCGCTTCAAGAAACGCGGCGACGGCCGCTTCAAGCGTGCCCAGTCGCACCGGCGCCACATCCTGACGAAGAAGTCCACCAAGCGCAAACGTCACCTGCGCGCCATGGACGTCATCGCCGAGGCGGACACGCCGGCCGTGCGCCGCATGCTGCCCGGCACTTGAGGAGGCTTCGCAATGCCCAGGGTTAAACGCGGCGTCACCGCACGTGCGCGGCACAAGAAAGTCATCGCCCAGGCCAAGGGCTACCAGGGACGGCGCAAGAACGTCTACCGGGTCGCCAAGCAGGCCGTCATCCGCGCCGGCGCCACCGCCTACCGCGATCGCCGCCAGCGCAAGCGCCAGTTCCGGGCGCTGTGGATCGCGCGCATCAACGCCGCGGCGCGCGAGTACGGGCTGTCCTACAGCCGGCTCATCAACGGCTTGAACAAGGCCGACATCGACATCGATCGAAAGGTGCTCGCGGATATCGCGGTCTTCGACAAGGCCGCTTTTGCGGAGATCGCAGCAAAGGCCAAGGCCAGTCTCTGATCCTCCGATGCCGTCGGCAATGACGGCGCCCGACACATCGAAGATTGAACGGACGGGGAAAGGCCTGAAATCCTTTCCCCTTTTTTTTGCCAAGGACAGACATGGTTGAACTGACAGACATTGTCAGCCAGGCGCGCGAGGAGCTCTCCGAGGCCCGCGACGCGGTTGCGCTCGACCGGGTGCGCGTGCGCTACCTCGGCAAGCAGGGCCTGCTCACCGAGCAGCGCAAGCTTCTCGGCAAGCTACCGGCGGGCGAGCGTCCGGCCGCCGGTAAACGCATCAACGCGGCGCTCGAGAGCGTGCAGGAGGCGCTCGACGCGCGGCGTGCGGCCATCGAGGCGGAGACCCTCACGGCGCGTCTCAACGAGGAGCGCCTCGACGTGACGCTGCCCGGGCGCGGCCAGCGCGCCGGCGGTCTGCATCCCATCACCCGCACGCTCGAGCGCATCGAGTCGTTCTTCGCCCAGGTGGGCTTCGAGATCGCCACCGGCCCCGAGGTCGAGAGCGACTATCACAACTTCGAGGCCCTGAACATCCCCAGCCACCATCCGGCCCGGGCCATGCAGGACACCTTCTACTTCGCGGACGGGACGCTGCTGCGCACGCACACCTCGCCGGTGCAGATCCGCGTCATGACCGACAAGGAGCCGCCCATACGCGTCATCGCTCCGGGCCGCGTCTATCGCTGCGATACCCCGGACATGACCCACGCGCCCATGTTCCATCAGGTGGAGGGCCTGATGGTGGGAGAGGACGTGAGCTTTGCGCACCTCAAGGGCATGTTGATGGATTTCCTGCGCCACTTCTTCGAGCAGGACGATCTCGACGTGCGCTTCCGGCCCTCCTATTTCCCCTTCACCGAGCCGTCGGCCGAGGTAGACATCCGCGGCCAGTCGGGCTGGCTGGAGGTCATGGGCTGCGGCATGGTCCACCCCTGGGTGCTCGAGAACGTCAACATCGACTCGGAACGCTACACCGGCTTCGCCTTCGGCATGGGCGCCGAGCGCCTCGCCATGCTGCGCTACGGCATCGACGATCTGCGCCTGTTCTTCGACAACGACCTGCGCTTCCTGGAGCAGTTCCGATGAAGGTCAGCGAGCAGTGGCTGCGCGAGTGGGTCGATGCGCCGGTGGATACCGATACCCTGGTCGAGCAGCTCACGGCCGCGGGCCTCGAGGTGGACAGCGCAGAGCCGCTCGCGCGCCTCGGCGACGACATTGTCGTCGCCCAGGTGCTCGAGGTCGGCGCGCATCCCGAGGCCGACCGCCTGAGCGTGTGCAAGGTCGACGCCGGCAGCGGTGAGACGCTCTCGGTGGTGTGCGGCGCGCCGAACGTGTTTGCCGGCATGCGCGCGCCCGTGGCGCTGGTCGGCGCGCGCCTGCCCGACGGGCGCAAGATTCGCCGCAGCAAAATCCGCGGTGTGGAGTCCCAGGGGATGCTGTGCTCGGCCGCCGAGCTGGGACTTGGCGAGGACGCCGACGGCATCATGAGCCTCGATGAGCAGGCGCCGGTCGGCGAGCCGCTCGCGGCGCACCTGCAGCTCGACGACGTGGTGATCGACATCGAGCTGACCCCGAACCGGGGTGACTGCCTCGGCATCTCGGGGGTCGCGCGCGAGATCGGCGTCATCAACAGGGTGCCCGTCGCCGGCCCGGACATTCAGCCGATGACGGCGGAAGTCGACGATCGCTTCGCCGTGCATCTGGACGCGCCGCAGCACTGCGCGCGCTACGTCGGAAGGGTCATCCGCGACATCGACCCGGGCGCGCGCACGCCGGTGTGGATGCAGGAGCGCCTTCGCCGCTGTGGGGTGCGTCCGATCAGCCCGGTGGTCGACATCACCAACTACGTGATGCTCGAGCTCGGCCAGCCCATGCACGCGTTCGATCTGGACGCGCTGAGGGGCGCGATCCACGTGCGCATGGCGCAGCCCGACGAGGCCCTGACGCTTCTCGACGGCAACGCGATCACCTTGAGCGGCGATTCGCTGGTCATCGCCGACGAGGAGCGCGCCGTGGCGCTCGCCGGCATCATGGGTGGTCTCGACACGAGCGTTACCGAGGAGACCCGCAACCTCTTCCTCGAGTGCGCCTGGTTCACGCCCAAGACCATCTCCCTCGAGGCGCGCCGCCTGGGACTGCACACCGACGCCTCCCACCGCTTCGAGCGCCATGCCTCGCCGGTCGGCCAGATGCGCGCCGTGGAGCGGGCCACCCAGCTGCTCCTGGAGATCGTCGGCGGCAGCCCGGGCCCGCTGGTGGACACCTGCGTCGAGGAGGCGCTGCCGTCGGCGCCGCAGATCACGCTTCGCAGCGCCCGCATCGAACGGGTGCTGGGCATGCCGGTGGACGACGCGTCCGTGGTCGACATTCTCGAGCGCCTGGAGATGGGCGTGCACGCGGGCGGCGGCCAGTGGCACGTGACGCCGCCGCCGTTCCGCCCCGACATCGGCATGGAGACCGACCTCATCGAGGAGCTGGCGCGCATCATCGGCTACGACGCCATCCCGGCGCGGGCACCGACGGCGGAGCTGGTCTTGTCGCCGCGCGCGGAAGCCCGCGTCCCGGAGGCCGCGGTGCGCGCGGCGCTGGTGCAGCGCGGCTACCAGGAGGCGATCACCTACAGCTTCGTCGATGCCGGCGTGCAGCAGCGGCTGGATCCGGACCAGGAGCCGCTGCCCATCGAGAACCCCATCACCTCGGACATGAGCGTGATGCGCACCAACCTGTGGCCGGGTCTGCTCAAGGCGCTCGAGCACAACCTGAACCGCCAGCAGCGGCGCGTGCGCCTGTTCGAGACCGGGCTGCGTTTCCGCCGCATCGAAGGCGAGCTTCAGCAGCAGCCGGCGGTCGCCGGCCTCGCCACCGGGCCGGTGGATCCGGAGCAGTGGGGCCGGGCGGCGCGGGACGGGGATTTCTTCGACCTGAAGTCGGACGTGGAGGCGCTGCTGGCGCTGGCCGTGGCACCGGGGGAGATCCGCTTCGTCGCGGCCGAGCACCCGGCCCTGCATCCCGGGCAGCGGGCGCGCATCGAGCGCGCCGGCGCGCCCATCGGCTTCGCGGGCGCGCTGCACCCGGCGCTGGCCCGGGAGCGCAAGCTGGGCCTGGCGGTCTACCTCTTCGAGCTCGATCTGGACGCCCTCCAGGCGGGACATCGGCCGGAATTTAGGGCATTATCGAAATACCCCACCGTGCGCCGGGACGTGTCTGTAGTGGTCGACGAATCCGTCACCGCCGAGGCCGTCCGGGATTGCGTTGGACAGGTGGGAATCCATGTGCTAGAAAACTTAGAGTTATTTGACGTTTATCGCGGCGAAGGTATTGATTCAGGGAAAAAAAGTCTCTCCTTTGGATTGACTTTTCAGGACCCGTCCAGGACCCTGACGGACGCGGAAGTCGACCAGAGTGTCGAGCGGATCGTGGCCTCTCTGACGACCAATCTCGGTGCCATTTTGAGGGGGTAAAATGGCGTTAACCAAGGCGTTTATGGCGGAAAAGCTCTACGAGGAACTGGGCCTGAACAAGCGCGAGGCGAAGGAGCTCGTCGAGGCTTTCTTCGAGGAGGTGAGGGCGGCGCTGGAGTCCGGTGATCAGGTCAAGCTGTCCGGCTTCGGCAACTTCGACCTGCGCTGCAAGAACGAGCGTCCGGGACGCAACCCGAAGACCGGGGAGGAGATCCCCATCACCGCGCGCCGGGTCGTTACCTTTCGGCCCGGTCAGAAGCTCAAGGCACGTGTAGAAGCGTATGCTGGATCCGTCCAGTCACAGCAGTGATCTTCCGGCCATCCCCGGCAAGCGCTACTTCACCATCGGTGAGGTGAGCGAGCTGTGCGGCGTCAAGCCGCACGTGCTGCGCTACTGGGAGCAGGAGTTTCCGCAGCTCAAGCCGGTCAAGCGCCGCGGCAACCGGCGCTATTACCAGCGCCAGGACGTCATCCTGATCCGCCAGATCCGCAGCCTGCTCTACGAGCACGGTTTCACCATCGGCGGCGCCCGTCAGCGGCTCTCCGGCGAGGAGGCCAAGGTCGACGTCAACCAGAGCCAGCAGATCATCCGACAGCTGCGCTCGGAGCTCGAGGACGTCCTCCTGATCCTCAAACGTTGAGCCGTGCCACCGAAGGCGCGGGCCCGGTCTCTCAACGCAGTCGTATCCACCGTTCCGGCGCATCCGCCGGAGGATTCGAGCGAATCCGATTGCGGTGAGAGGCCGGGCTGGCGTCGCTGGGCATTGCCGCAGATTCTCGTTTATCATTCCGGCCTCTCGGGGTGTAGCGCAGCCTGGTAGCGCACCGCAATGGGGTTGCGGTGGTCGGAGGTTCAAATCCTCTCACCCCGACCAGCCAACGACAGGGCCCACCGCGCGCGGTGGGCCCTTTTTTTTCGCCGCCGCCGAGGCGGCCGTTCCCGGCGGGCGATGCAATCCTCCCACCCCCCGGCGCGCTGGCGGCCGGGGTGCCCCGGCAGGGAACCAGATTCCTGCCTATACTTGCCCAGTCAATCCGGGGGAGATCCGATGAAATATGCAGCCAGATTGCTGATACGCGTGTTGGTGGCCGGTGTGGGCCTGTCGCTGGGCGTCCAGGCGCAGNNCGGTGAGGTCACGGTTGTCGTCGATTCTGACGTGCTCGATGACACCGTTGCCGTTGGCGGTCGCGTGAGGGGCACCTACACCGTCGCCACGCCCGGCACTGGCGGCGTGTACGATGTCGTCGGCTGGACGTTGCGGGTGGGTAATTACCTGTTTACTTATACCAAAAACGATAGCGATACGGGCATCACAACGCTCCGTCTGGAGGACACAGGTTCTAGATACGAATTCTCTATTAGCACCACCCCCCCCGTTGGTGACGACGACGTGCACGTCGTTTCGTCGACGGACACGGAATTCGCGTGGCCCAACGCCGGCCTTGTTCTTAACGTGACCGTGCAAACTTACAACGACGTATGGAATGACTTTGACACTGAGGGCGTTTCAGACACCACCGGGTCAACTTTTCCAGACCAGCCCTTCATAGATACTGAGGACGAACTATTTGCAGCGGCTGACTCATCGTTCTCAATCGGCTGGCGAACCGATTATCTGCGCAACTCCAGCGCCATGCCGGTATTCATCGATGTCAGCCCGGGCACGGATCTGAATTCGATACCCCTGGACCGTGGCTTCATCCGGGTCGCAATCCTCACGGGCGGAGGCTTCGACGCGTCAGACGCGTCAGATGTGGACGTCACCAGCGTAAAGCTTGGCCCCGGCGATGCCCCGCCAAACGTCAGTCTCGCCCGGTATGTCGACGTGGATCGGGACGGAGACGTCGATGTCGTTCTGACTTTCGATCTTTCCGAGGCAGGATTCGCTTGCGGGGACAACTACGCCACGCTCACGGGCATGCTCCAAGAGGAAGACGGCACGGATGTCGTGGGGACGGACGCGATCAATCCGCCCCTGTGCCAAAAGCTTCAGTAATGGCGTCCCCCGGCGCGTGACAAGGCTCGCCGCGGCGGCGCCGAGCCGGAGATAGTCACGCGCTTGACCGGGCCCTGATCGGGCCGGCATTTTGGCGTGCCTCCGGCCACCGCCAGCGCGCCAGCCGCCGGATGCCCCGGCGCGCGCCGTTGCCGGCGCACACCCGATCGCTCGTGCGCTGATCCCCTGTCGCGCCGTCACGAATGCGGTTCCCGTCGCCGCTTCGACGCCGGCGGGCAGGCGGGCGGCCGACTATGCTCTACGGGTTTCCCGCCCTCCGGGCGTTTCGGTTCAGGCTGCATTCAGCGGCGCGGGGATAGGCTCCGGCTCCATGAGCATACGTCGAATTCTGCGTGCGGGTGCCGTCGTGCTGCTGGCCATGGCAGCTCACGGCTGCGCCACCACCGCGCCCCCGCCGGTGGCCGTGGCTGAGAGCGGTGAGCACAACCCGGTGGTGGCCGCGGCGGCCGGTGTCGTCGGCGCACCCTATCGCTACGGCGGCAGCACTCCGCGGGGGTTCGACTGCAGTGGCCTCGTGCACTACGCGCATGGCCGCGCCGGCATTGCGGTGCCGCGCACCACCGAGGCGCAGCTTCAGCGCGCACGGCCGGTCTCCATCGCCCATCTGCGGGCGGGCGACGTGCTGTTCTTCGAGCTCGACGGCAGTAAGGTTTCCCACGTGGGCATCTACGCCGGCGCGGGCCGCTTCATCCACGCGCCGTCGACCGGCAAGAAAGTGTCCTACGCGAGCCTGGGTTCGCCCTTCTGGAGCCGTCGCCTGCGCGGCGCCGGCCGATTCCACTGAGAAGCAGCGCGCCCCGGCGTGTGTGCCCGCGGCGCGTTCAGGCCGCCGGCTGGATGGAGGCGACGATCGCCTCGGCGAACCCCCGGTACTTGGGGTAATAGTATCTGCGCGTTCCCGCGTAGAGAATCAGATAGAGCTTCTCCTCACTGATGGCGCCCACAGCAAAGGCGTCGTACTCCAGACCGTCCTGGTTGACGTAGCTCAGTTCGAATCGGAAACCGGACAGCACGCCGAAGTCCCACGGTCTCAGGTTGGAGGCTTCCACGCGGGAGGCGCCCGACGCCGAGAGGGTGTCGACGACGAACTCCTGCACCTCGGACGCACGCATGTCTTTCTTGAACGTCGGCAGCGTCTGGTCCGGCCCGGGCACCAGCAATGGATCGCCGTCCGCGCGCGCGTCGAAAAAGCGCACCGACTCGAGCAGGGGACCGTCCACGGTCCAGATTTCAACGTGCTGGGTCTTACCACGGCTCCACTTAATTTGCGGATCGACGGTGTAGGACCCGGCGACCTCGACGCGGGTGGGCTCGAGCGGCTCGAAGTACGGCAGCGCGCAGCCGCTCAAGCCTGTCGCGAGCACGGCAATGGCCATGATGTTTTTCATTGCGGCGTCTCCAGCTCCTTCACATACGCTTCGACCATTTTCCGATCCGATGCATCCGGCGCCGCACGCAGATACTCTGCGAAAGAGGCGCGCGCCTCGTCGTTGCGTCCGGCGTCCCAGAAGACGAGTCCGAGCGAACGATGGGTCTCCGGCGGCGCGCCATCGCCGAGCAGCGCCGCCTTGTAGGCTTCGATGGCGCGATCCTCGTCGCCGCTCTCGTCGCGGATGCGATAGAACTCGCCCTTCATGAAGAGCACGTCGCCGTTTTGGCGTTCCTCGGCCAGCAACCGGTTCATGACGACCTCGGTCTCCGCGTACTCGCGCTTTCGAAACTCGTCGCGCAGCCACTCGTCGCGGAACGGTCCGACGATTCGTTTGTATTTCTCGGCGCCGGCGTCTCGCGGTGCGCCCTTCGCGATGAGCGCCTGCGCTTGCTCGCGCAAGGTCCCGATGCGCTCTTCCGTGCTCGGGTGGGTGGCGAAGAAGACGACCTGCTCGGGCTTGTCCGATGCGTCGCGCTCCTCGAGCAGCGCCTCCCAGATGCGCGGCGCCTGCTCCGGGTCGTATCCCGCATTCGCCATGGTCGTGAAACCGACGTCGTCGGCCTCGCGTTCCTGGTCGCGGGAGAACGACAGGATGCTCGCGATGGCCGCCAGGCTGGCGAGCGAGCCCGCGTAGCCGGCGCCCGCGGCCGCCGCCGCGACCTGGAAAACAGCGGCGAAGTCGGTCTTGTTGCGCGCGTCCCGCCAGCGTTGAATGCTGTGGCGGCGCTGGAAGTGGCCGATCTCGTGGCCGATCACGTAGGCGAGCTGTGCCTCGTTGGTGGCGCGCAGCATCAGCCCGGTCCAAACCTGCATGAATCCGTTCGGCGCCATGGTGGCATTGAAGTGGGGCGTGCGCACGATGTAGATGCGGATGTCCCGGCAGTAGTCGGGGCTCAGACGGCAGACGATGTCGCGCACGTACGCGTTCAGCGCCGGATCGGTGACGACGCGTCCCGAGGTGGCCAACGCCGTTTCCATCCGATCCATGTACATCCACAGCCCGGCCTCGTCGGTCTCCAGGCTGGGACGCTCGCCCGGCTGGATGTCCTCGACGGGACCCACCGTTGCGCAGCCGGAGCATGCGAGCACGAGCAGGGCAACGCTGCCGAGGCGGCGCATCGGCGTCACAGGGGAAATCCCGCCAGCAGCGCGTCGATGGCCTCCCGAGCCGGCTCGGGGCTGCGCAGATCGCCGGTGGTGCGAAGCAGGAGGTTGAACCAGACCACTTCACCGGAGCCCAGGTCCACCAGCGAGGCAAAGCCTGTCTGAGCACCGCCGGGCATGCCGTAGCCGAATACCGTCATCGCCACCATCATGGCCACGCGGCCCGGCGAGGAGTAGCTGTCGCGCAGGTAAACGAACAGCGCGTACTGGGCGTTGTACTCCTCGCGCAGCATCTGAACGTCCGGTCCGAGCCCCCAGTCGAACACGTCCTTCTTGGTGGGCAGCACCAGCGGCTCGAAGTACTTGTGCTGGATGATCGATACACCCACCGCTCGGTGCAGCTTCATGATCTGCTGATGGTCGTGCGCGCGGCCGGCATCGCCGACGGGTGCGTCGTAAGGAATCATCGCCGCTTTCCTGCGGCGCATGCGGTCGGCGAGCGCCTGGTTCACGTTGGAGAGCCCCTGAGCGGTCCACTCGGCATTGGGCTCCACCAGTCCGCCCACGGTGAGCTCGCTCAGCTCCACGTCCGGGGGCATGAGCAGCACCACCGCCTGTCCTTCGTGCCTCAGGGTCCCTCCGGTCGGTTCGAGGTGACCCTGGGTGACGCATGCCGAGAGCATCAGCGCGAGCACGGCGCCGAGCGCGAGCAGCCGATGCGGCAAAAGCGTTCGCAGCGCCGGTGAGAGACGGATATTCACGGCCTGTTTGTCCTCTTTATCCTCGCTTGCGGCCCGCCCTCGCCCGCAGGGGCGTGTGTCTGGCAGTCGCTGATGGGTATGCCCAAACAGCCTAAGCGGCGCGTATTGAAGGCCGCAACCGGGCGCGCGCAGGATCGTTTGATCCCGATCAGGAAGTCGCCACAAAGCGGGTGACTTCCGGTCGGTCGCGGCGGCTCGGCTGACGCTCGGGCGGCCGTCGGGGGTACACTTGGGCGCCATGAAAGGGCGCGGTGGTAAGGCGCTTAAGGTCGGCATCCAGCTGCCGGAGGTCGAGCGCGAGGTGCGCTGGCCGGAGCTGGCGACCATGGCCAGGCTCGCCGAGGACGTCGGCTTCGACGCGCTGTGGGTCGGCGATCACCTGCTGTACCGCAACCCCGGCGAGCCGGCCCGGGGTCCGTGGGAAGCCTGGTCGCAGCTGGCGGCGCTGGCGGCCATCACCGGCCGCGTCGCCATCGGGCCGCTGGTGGCGGCCACCAGCTTTCACAGCCCTGCGATGCTCGCCAAGAAGGCGGCGACGGTGGAGGAGATCAGCGGTGGCCGCCTGATTCTCGGTCTCGGCGCCGGCTGGAACCCGGTCGAGTACGCCGCTTTCGGCTTTCCTTACGACCATCGGGTCTCGCGTTTCGAGGAAGCGTTCACCATTATCCGCACCCTGCTTCGTGAGGGCGCCATCGATTTCGACGGTGACTACTATCAGGTGCGCGAGTGCGAGATGCTGCCGCGCGGTCCCCGGCCCGAGGGTCCGCCGCTGATGGTGGGCTCCCAGGGAGCGCGCATGCTGCGTATCACCATGCCCCACGTCAACGCCTGGAACGCGTGGCACGACTGGTACGCAAACGACGTCGAGGCGCTTCCGGCCGTGCTCGCGAAGGTCGATGCGGCCTGTGCGGAAGTGGGCCGCGATGCGCGTGAGGTGGTGCGCACCACCACGGTGCTGGTGCAGCTACCCGGCGGCGCCGGGCGCGCGTCCGGCAATGCCGAGAAGCGCGGCGCTACGCCGCTGCGCGGCTCGAGCGAGGCCATCGCCGCGCGGCTGCGCGCCTACGCCGATCACGGCATCGGCGAGGTGCAGCTGGTGCTCGATCCGATCACCGCCGATTCCATCGAACGCCTGGCGCCGGTTCTCGCCCTGCTCAGGGAACAAGGCACGTGAGCATTGTCGTCGAGCCATTGGACGCGCCGCTCGGTGCGGCGATCGCCGGCGTCGACGCGCGCGCGCGACTTTCGGATCGGGAATTCCGCATCATCGAGCAGGCGCTGCTGGATCACCTGGCCATCGTTTTCGACGTGCCGGAGAATTTCGACTGGCTGCTCGATTTCGGCCGCCGTTTCGGTCCTCTTGTTCCGCATATTCTCACCCAGTTTCATCATCCGCGGACGCCGGAGATGTCCGTCATCAGCGCCAACATGGACAGCGACGAGTCGCGCAGCACCGCGAAGCCCGCGGGCGCCTTCTGGCACTCGGATCTGTCCTACTGCCGCGATCCCTCCGACGCGATCTTTCTCTACGCCACCCACGTGCCGAGCGACGGCGGCGACACGCTCATTGCCAACATGCAGCGCGCCTACGAGGCCCTGCCGAGCCCGTTGCGCAGCGCCATCGGGGGATTGACCGCCACCCACCGTTACGGCTGGGGTGGCACGGGCGCCATCACCGAGCCGGATCCCGCGCGCCGAGCGCAGTATCCGGACGTGGTGCACCCGGTGGTGCGCGTGCATGCGCGCACCGGGCGGCGCTCGCTGTTCGTCAATCCCGGCTACACCATGTGCATCAACGGCATTCCCCGCGACGAGAGCGACGCCATGCTCGATGAGCTGTTCGCGCACATTGCCAGGGACGAGTTCTGCTACCGGCACCGCTGGACGGTGGGACAGCTGGTGGGCATCGACAACCGCGCGACCCTGCACTGCGCCATGGCGGATTACCGGGAGCCCATGAGGAAGCTGCGCATGATCGTCGGCTGCAGCGAGCGCGCCGCGCCGGGCGCCGGAAATCTGCTGGACTAAACCGGTTCCAATCGATCGTCGCGTCAACCCGCGGTCATCGGCTCCAGGCCCCACGAGAAGAGAGGCTCACCGCCATCGCGGGTGATGAGCGCAACTTCCTCGAGCCAAATGCGCTGGTGCTCGTCGCCGGGGTAGAGCAGGTGCAGGGGCACCACCATGCCTTCCTCCAGGGCCCAGTCGCGGTTGACGCGCCCGTCGGCGGTGGTGCGTTCGATGTCCCAGTGACTGAGGCCCAGACCGTGGAAGAAGATGACGGCGGCATCGGCGTCCGGGACGCCGGCCTTTCGAAAGGTCGCACGCGCCGCCGCCTGCAGCTCGCTGACCCTGGCGCCCGGGCGCATCGCCGCGAGCAGCGTCTCGCCCGCCGCCGCCACAGCGCGCGCGTTGCGCCCGGCATCGCCCTCGGGTTCGCCGTCCACCACCCAGGTCTTGCCGCCGTCCCAGCAGTACAGATCGACGGTGCCGTGGCAGTCGAACATCACGTGCATGCCCGGCTCGACGGCAAAGTCCTCGAGCCCGGTCTGCAGGTTGATGGCCGCATCGCCGCCGCGCGGATGTCCCCACACCATGCCGCCGGGGTCGCGCACGAAGCCGCCCAGCTCGGTCACCGCGCAGTGATAGGCGTGATTGAACTCGCGCCAGCTCATGCCGCGCTGCCAGGCGTCGACGGTGCGCTCGATGGCGCGCTGGTTGAGCGCGGTGGCGCGCCTGAGCAGCGCGATCTCGGCCTCGCTCTTGACCGCGCGTGCGAACATGAGCGGATCGTAGCCGTCGACGATCTCGGTCGACTCCAGGCCGAGCCGGTGACCGAAGGACGGATCGTCGAAGGCGATGCGCCCGCCCTCCAGTCGCAGGTCCCGGATGGCGCCGCGGCAGGCCTCGCCCATGTCGAAGACATACCTCTCGCGGGCCTCGCCGACCCAGCTTTCGCCGGCACCACCGGCGGGGATGAAACGATCCACGTCCTCGCGCGCGGGCGGCAGATCGAGCGGCATCATCACGGCGCGGAACGGTCTGACGTCCTCGATCCAGGTGGGCTGGCTCAGAAGGCTGCCGAGATAGTAATCGGCGAGCACGAAGATCGGGTGATCGGGCGCGTGGCGGGAGAGAATCACCGCGTACACGCGCGGCTCGTCGGATTTGTGGGCGATGCTGTTGAAGCCGGAGAGGTAGAACACGTTGAGCATCGAGGTTGCGACGATGCCGTCGAGGTCGCGCACCTGCATGGCGTGCAGCAGGCGCTCCAGATTGCAGAAGCGTTTCGGCAGCGGCGTGCGCTCGGGCGCGGACGGTGCGCGCGGTGATGTTCCCCCCATGGCTGCGGTCTCCCTGTCGGCGTGGTTCGCGCGTCACTATAACGCAGTTGGCGCCGGACGCCAGACACGCGGGCGGCACGGGTGTGATGGCGCCGCGCACCGGCCAGGCCATGCGCTGCCGCGGGCCGCGATCCATCACCCGTCGGCTCCGTTCGCGCGCGCACTCTGACCTTTCCCCGTGCCTGCCCCTGGCCTACGCTTTTCATGAAGATGATCGACCGCGGGGAGGGAGTCATGAGTTCGACCTCGCTGGAGCTTCTCCAGGCAATGCCGATTTTCGGCGCAATCAGTGACGACACGCTGACGTTTCTCACCGAGCGTGCGAAAGAAGTGAACGTCGCCAAGGACGAGTACTTCTTTCGCGAGAACGACCATGGATCGTCGATGTTCGTGCTCGAGGACGGGCGTGTGGCGGTCAGCAAGAGCTGGGTCGGGCAGGTTCAGAATCTCGCCTATCTCGAAAAGGGTGACTGTTTCGGCGAGATGGCGCTCATCGAGATGGGCGCGCGCAGCGCGTCGGTTCAGGCAGTGGAGAACTGCACTGCGCTCGAGCTGTCCATCGACATTCTCCACGAGCTGTACCAGCACGATCTCGAGCAGTTCACCGTCATCCAGATGAACATGAGCCGCGAGGTGTCACGACGCCTGCGTAAGGCAGACGATCTGCTGTTTCAAATGCAGATGCAGAGCAGCGGCCAGGACCAGGGCTACCGGTTTTATTCCGGCTGAGCGGGGAGAATCGTCGGCGCCTCGAACGCCTGCACCTCAGGCACGTCGTCGTCCATCCGCTCCATTTCCACCAAAGCCGTGTGGGCACTGGCGCCCTGCGCCAGACGCGAGGTTCCCTTGTCGAGCGTCAGCACGTTCGGATTTCCGTGGCGCTCGAGTCCGGAGGGCGACTGCGGGTCGTACCACGCGCCGGTGGGCAGCACCACCACACCCGGCCGCACGGCGTCGCTGATGCGCGCACCGGCGAGGCACGTGCCACGGTCGTTGAACAGTCGCACGACGTCGCGGTCTTCGATGCCGCGGGCGGCGGCGTCGTCGGGATGTATCAAAACCGGCTCGCGATCGCGGATCTTGTTGGCGACGCTCACCTTGCCCGGATCGAGCTGGCTGTGCAGGCGCGTGACGGGTTGGTTGGAGACCAGGTGCAGGGGGTGGCGGCGGGCGGCGTCTGCGCCCAGCCATTCTGCCGGCTCGAACCAGCGCGGGTGACCCGCGCAGTCGTCGTAGCCGAATGCGTCGATGGTTTCCGAGAAGATCTCGATGCGCCCCGAGGGTGTCGCCAGCGGATGCCCGCTGGGATCGGCGCGGAAATCGGCGAACAGCACGCGCGCGTCGTCCTGCAGCGCGAGCTCGATCTCTCCCGCTTCCCAGAACGCATCGAAGTCGGGCAGCTCGACGCGCTCGCGGGCCGCCTGCTGGCGAAACACGTCATAGAGGTGGCGCAGCCACTCCATCTCCGTGCGGCCCTCGGCGAAGCGCTCCTCGAAGCCGAGCCGCGCGGCAAGGGCCGCGAAGATGTCGTGATCGTTCCGCGCCTCGCCGACAGGCTCCACCGCCTTGTGCATGGCGATGACGTGCGCGTCGTTGCTGGCACGGCCGATGTCGTTGCGCTCGAGCGGCGTCGTCGCTGGAAGCACGATGTCGGCGTGGCGCGCCAGGGCGTTCCACCACGGCTCGTGCACGATGACGGTTTCGGGCCGCTGCCAGGCCTTCACCAGGCGGTTCAGATCCTGGTGATGGTGAAACGGGTTGCCGCCGCACCAGTACACCATTCTGATATCGGGAAAACGCAGTCGCTGCCCGTTGTAGTCGAAGGGCGCTCCGGGCGAGAGCAGCATGTCCGCGATGCGCGCCACCGGAATGAACGTCTGCACCGCGTTCTCGCCCTGCGGCAGCGTGAGCCCCCTGAGCGGGCGGACCGGATTACCGGCCGCGGACTCCGCCGCGTAGCCGTAACCGACCCCGCCGCCGGGCAACCCTATCTGGCCGAGCATCGCCGCCAGCACCGTTGCCATCCAGTAGGGTTGCTCGCCGTGGTCGCCGCGCTGCAGCGACCACGCCAGGGAGATGAGGGTGCGCTTTGCCGCCATGCGCCGCGCCAGTGCGCGGATCGTCTCGGCGGGAATTTCACAGATGCCCGCGGCCCAGGCGGCGTCCTTCGGCGTGCCGTCGCTCTCACCGGTGAGGTAGGGAACGAAGCGCTCGAAGCCGACGCAATAGGTATCCAGGAAGGCCCGATCGTGAAGGCCCTCGCTGTAGATCGTGTGCGCGAGCCCGAGCAGCAGCGCGGTGTCGGTGTTGGGACGCAGGGCCAGCCACTCGGCTTCGAGAAAATCGGCGGCGTCCTCTCTGAGCGGGCTGACGTTGACGAACGCGACGCCGTTCGAGCGGGCGCGCTGGAGCCAGTGGCGGGTCACGTGCCGGCCGATGCCGCCGGCGTTGACCTGGGCGTTCTTGAGCGCGATACCGCCGAGCATGACCACGAGCTCGGAGTGAGCGGCGATCACCGGCCAGGCGGTCATGACGTCCACCATGTCGAGAAACGGCGAGCCCAGCACGTGCGGCACGATCACCTGGGCGGCGCCGGTGCTGTAGCTGTTGACCGAGTACGTGTAGCCGCCGAACTGCTTGAGAAAACGGTGGACCTGGCTCTGGGCGTGGTGAAAACGCCCGGCGCTCGCCCATCCGTAGGAGCCCGCGAAGATCGCCTCGTTGCCGTGCAGCGTTTTGACGCGCCCGAGCTCGCTGGCGACCAGATCCAGGGCCCTTTCCCAGCTGACGGCCACGAAGGGCTCGGCGCCGCGCCCGCCGCCGTGGGCCTCGGGTCCGCGCTCGAGCCAGCCTTTGCGCACCGCCGGCTGCATGATGCGGCTCGGGTGGTGCACGGCGTTCTCGAAAGACCTGCCGATCGCCGACGGATCGGGATCGTCGGCGAGGGGATGCACGGCGACGATGGCGCCGTCGGCCACCTCCACGTCGTAGGCGCCCCAGTGGGTGTAGGTGCGTTTGAGGCGTCGCGCCTCGGCCTTCACGCTCATTCGGGCTCCACGTCGTGGGCGGGATCGCCGGGCGGCAGCGCGTCCTTGATGTCCTCCGCCACCTTCCATGCCGGCACCGGCGGCACGTAGTCGTTCTTCGGCGCGTATTTCGAGTGCTCGACCACCTCCATGGTGTGAATGTAACGCGGGCAATTGGGGAAAACCCGCTCGGCGCGCACCCGCACCATGAGCTGGGCGCCCGGAAACTCGCCCATCAGCGCGTCTTCCTCGTGAACGCTCGCTTCGCCGTTGACCCGCAGGCGCCTGGGGCGCTCGAAGTCGATGAACAGCATGCCGACTCTCGGGTTGACGCGGATATTGCCGAGGCTGCGGTACATGCCGTTGCCATCGTAGGACGGGAACGCCAGCGTGCGCTCATCGATAACGCGCACGAAGCCCGGCAGGCCGCCCTTGTAGGAGCAGTCGGGCCAGCCCTCGGCGTCGGTGGTGGCGAGGAAGAAGAAGGTGCTGGCCTCGATGATGTTGCGGTGCTCCTCTTTGAATCCGTCGTAGTGCCGCACCTGCTCGAGCCGGTCGGCCAGCCGGCGGGTGTCGAAGCGGTCCTGAAAGTAACGCATGCCCTGGTGATACATGGGTTTTCTGGCCATTGCACTGCACCTCGTTCTAGACGCTCAGCGGCTCGAGGCTCGCCTCCCCGGCGGGGTCGGCCGGCATGGACTGCGGGCCGAGGAGAAGATCCCGCATCGCCTGCGGATCCGCGATCATGGTCGCGAGCGTGCTGATGGACGCGTCGATGGCGTCGGCGAGCCTCGCCGGCCCGCCGAAGCGCTCGAGCGTCTCCGGCGGCAGGAACTTGATCATCAGCGCCGCGGTGCCGGGCGGAATGCCGGCGAAGTGCACGCTGAGCACGCCGTAGTCGCGCAGCATCAGCATCGCCAGCGCCGCGGTTGCCTCGTAGGGAACCACCGGCGGCGCGTCGATCTCGGCGCGCTGCATGGCCAGCTCGAGCAGATCCTCGGCCATCAGCTGCACCGTCACCGGCGTCTCGAAGAGCCGGTTCGCGCCCACCCGCGTGCGCAGCTCCGCGGCCACGCGCTTGGTCGCGCCCACCAGATCGCGCACGCGCTCGGGCTCGTACTGCGCGAGCGAGCGCACCACCGCCGGGTAGAGCATCGGCCGCGCCTCCATGCCCATCTCGAAGGCGCGCGCCCGGATGCGCTTGACCACGTCCGCGTCGCCGGCGAGCAGGCCGAGACGCGGGCCGGTGGTGCCGTACTTGTCGAGCCCGGTCGCGGCGATGTTCACGCCGAGCTCGAGGGATCTCGGCTGATCGAACACCGCCGGGCCCACGCGCGCGCCGCCGGCGTCGTCGACGATGATGCGGGCCCCGGCCTCTGCGGCGAGTCCGACGATGGTGCGCAGATCCCGCTCGGAGAGGATCTCGTAGCTCACCGCGAGACGCGTGAGCATCACGGTGGTGACCTTATCGGTCTCGGACAGAGCGTGCTCGAAGGCGGCGACGCCCGCGGTGTCGACGAAGTTTCCGCCCGCGCCCGCCACCGCGCGCACCACCGCGGGGTGGCTGTAGCGTGGTGACACGCCGATGACGTTGTCGCCGCGGGCGATGACGGCATCGGCGGCGAGCCACAGCGCGGCGGTCAGGCGGTTCAGGACCATGACGTCGTGGCGTCCGGCATCCCCGCCCATGTGGGCGAGCGCGAGGCGCGTGAGCTCGTCGATGAGCAGCGCCGGCGCGATCTCGTCGTCGAGGAGCGCGGCATCGTCGGCGTGCGGCGCGAAGCTGCGCTCGAGGCCGCTCAGGTTGAACACCGCGTCCTCGCCGCCGGTCTCCATGCGCGCGCGCACCAGCCTCCAGGCGGCGCGCAGCTTGGTGAGATCGTCCTCGGTGCTCGACAGGATCGCGCCCCGGGCATAGGGCACGCCCGCTGCGTGGAAATTGCCGAACCTGTCCTTTTTCATTCGCGCCGCCCGCTCAAAGCAATGGCGCGACCTCGCGCGCGAACGCTTCCATCTGCCGCATGCCGAAGTCGACCGATTCCAGGCCGTGGAACTGGAATTCCACGACGAAGTGGCACACGCCGGCGGCGGCCAGCGCGTGGATGCGCTCGGCGCAACGCTCGGGCGTGCCGGCGAGGGTGACCTTGAGCGGATCGACCTCGGGATTCTCGAAAGCCACCGCCGTGCGCAGCAGCGGCAGGCGGGATTGGAAGTCCTGCTCGTCTTTTGCCACGTAGACGAACGTGAACGAGGCGAGCTTCGGATCGGTGCCGTACTTCTCGCCTTCCTCGCGCAGCTTCGGCGCCCACAGCGTGCGCACCTCCTCCTCGTTCGGCCAGAAGCACAGCAGGTACTCGCTGTAGCGGGCGGCCCGCCAGATGGATTTGACACCGCCGCCCATCCAGATGGGCGGGTAGGGTTTCTGCACGGGCTTCGGATACAGGGTCATGTCCTCGATCCGATAGTGCTCTCCCTCGAACGTGGTCCGATCCTGGGTGAGCAGGGCGGTGATCGCCTCGAGCTGCTCGTCGAACAGCTTGCCGCGTTTCCTGCGCTCGACGTCGACGGCGGCGAAATCCTCCTCCCACCAGCCCATGGCGACGCCGAAGATCGCTCGGCCGCCGGACATCACGTCCAGGGTCGAGATGTACTTGGCCCACTGGTAGGGCGGCAGAAGCGGCAGCAGCACGGAGTTGAAGCCGATCTTGATGGTCGAGGTGGCGGCCGCGATGGCGGGCACGACGGCCAGCGCGTCGAGGACGTCGCGATTGGGAAACGTCTCGAACAGCCAGCCGGGCGGCATGGTCATGTGGGTGGGCAGGGTGACCGAATAGAAGCCGAGATCCTCGGCCAGCTTGGCCGCCGAGATGATCTCGTCGGCCCGGGGATTTTTCGCACCCCACGGGAACAACATGACGCTGATGTCGGAAATGCCGGCCATTTTCCTCTCTNNGCACCATAACACGTGTCCGGGCGACGCGGATCCACCCGCTCGGGGTGGAGGCGGGGCATGGGCGCGGATCGCCGGCGATCCGAGCGGCCCGCATGGGGCGCCCGTGGGCGAGCACGACGGGCCCATGGCGATGCCGAACGGCTCGAATACGCCGAGGGCCATGCGTTAATCTCTCCCGCGGGGGGCGCGCCGGCAGGGCCGCCGTGGTCCCGATCGAAGGCTCGCAGGCGACGACCGGCGACTCATTGACGAATCGTGCGATCACATATGAACGTGCTTTTCATCACCGCCGACCAGTGGCGCGGGGACTGTCTCTCCGCCGCCGGTCACGCCTGCGTGCGCACCCCGCATCTGGATGCGCTCGCCGCCGATGGCGTCCTTTTCCGTCGTCACTACGCCCAGTCGACACCGTGCGCGCCTTCCCGCGCGAGCCTCTACACGGGCATGTACCTGCACAACCATCGGGTGGTCATCAACGGCGCGCCGCTCGATGCGCGGCACACCAACGTGGCGCTGGAGGTGAGAAAGGCCGGTTATCTTCCGGCGCTTCTCGGATACACCGACACCGCGCCGGATCCACGCACCCGCGCACCCGACGATCCCGCCCTGCGCGACTACGGCGGCGTGCTGCCCGGCATGACCCCGGTCGTCTGGTCCGAGGAGCACTGGCTCGCCTGGTTCGCCCATCTCAAGGCCAAGGGCTACCCGGTGCCGCACAGATTTCTCGAGATCTTCAGACCCCGTGACGACGTCGCCGGCGCCGAGGGCCGCGGTCTCACCTATGCACCGGCGCGCTTCGCCGCCGAGGACACGCAGCAGGCCTTTCTCATCGGCGAGGCCATCAAGTATCTGTCCATGTGCGACGGCAAGCCGTGGTTCCTGCACATCTCGTTTCTGTCGCCGCACCCTCCGTTCGTGGCGCCGGAGCCTTACCACGACATGTACGCGCCGTCGCAGGTGCCGCCGCCGGTGCGCGCCGGCAGCGTCGAGCAGGAAGCCGCGCAGCATCCGTTTCTCGCGCACTACCTCTACAACCAGCGCGGCTGGGGTATCCACTTCGATCACGATTCCAGGGACAACCTCGCCTTGAGCGACGAGGATATTCTGCAGGCGCGCGCGACGTACTACGGCATGATCAGCGAGGTGGACGCGCAGATCGGGCGGCTGCTCGATCACCTGCGCGCATCCGGCGCCTACGACGACACGCTGATCGTGTTCACGTCGGATCACGGCGAGCAGCTCGGCGATCACTGGCAGTTTGCCAAGTACGCCTACTTCGATCAGTCCTTCCACATTCCGCTGATCGTGCGCGATCCCCGCCGGCACGCCGATGCGGCTCGTGGCAGGCAGATGGAATCGTTCACCGAGAACGTCGACGTCATGCCGACCATCCTCGACTACCTGGGACTCGATATCCCCGCCCAGTGCGACGGCGAGTCGCTGCTGCCTTTCTGCAGCGGTGAAGATCCCGACGCGTGGCGCGACGCGGCCCACTGGGAGTTCGACTTCCGGGATTTCATCGCCGACGGCGAAAGCCGCTTTCTGGGTCTCGCGCCGGATCAATGCACCATGAGCGTGCTGCGCGGTGCGCGTTACAAGTACGTCCACTTCACCGCGCTGCCGCCGTTGTTCTTCGATCTCGAGAAAGATCCGGCCGAGCTTTGCAATCTCGCCGAGGATGCGGCGTCCCGGGCCGAGGTCCTCGAGCACACGCGCAGGATGCTCAGCTGGCGCATGAACCACGAGGAACGCGTGCTCGCCAACACGCGGCTCACATCGGGCGGCGTGCAGGTCACCAAGCCGCCGCGTTACTGAGCGCGTTCGAGCTCTTCGAGCGTCTCGTAAAGCGAGGCCGGTATACGAATCCCCTCGGTGGGTGTGCGCCGGCGCGCCGCGTAGCGGCGATCCGAGGGCAGGCGCGCGCCGTCCTGCTCGAGGATCTTTTCAAACAGCGCCTCGGCGTGGGCCAGCTGGCCGGCGCGCTTATCCTCGGCCACGCAGCGTCCCGGATCGATAGCGATGACGAGCTCGCCGCCCTCCGGCGGGCCGCCGTCGCCGTTGTCGCGGGCGCTGGCCTCGAAGCTGAAGACGTCGCCCACCAGCGCCCCCGCGAGCAGCTCGACCATCAGCGACAAGGCGGCGCCCTTGTAGCCGCCGAAGGGTAGCTGGGCACCGGCGAGCGCCGCCCGGGGGTCCGTGGTCGGCCCGCCGTCGGGTCCGATGGCCCAGCCCTCGGGGATCGGCTTGCCGTCGCGCAGGTGGATCTGGATCTCGCCGCGGGCGCTGACGCTGGTGGCCTGGTCGAAGACCAGCGGCGGCCGGCCTTGGCGCGGCCAGGCGAAGGCGATGGGGTTGGTGCCGTAGAGCGGCTTGCTGCCGCCGGCCGGTGCCACGTAGCTGAACGAGTCGACGCACGCGAGGGCGGCCAGTCCCTGCTCTGCGAGCGGCTCGACTTCGGGCCACAGGGCGGCGAAGTGATGGGCGTTGACGACGGCGAGCGCCGCGATGCCCTGGCTGCGCGCGCGCTCGGCGAGCGGCGCGCGACCCACCTCCAGCGCCCGGGGGGAAAAGCCGTGCTGGCCGTCGACCTGAATGACCCCGGGGGCCAGATCCCGCATGGTCGGCACCGCGCGCGGATTCACCTTGCCGCTCTTCACCGATGCGACGTAGCCGGGCACGCGAAACAGCCCGTGGGACTTGCAGTCGTCCCGCTCGGCGTTGGTGACGGTGTCGGCGATCGCGCGGGCCTGATCGGTCGACACGCCGTGAGCGAGCAGTATGCGCGTTGTCGTGGCGTGGACCTCGGCGAGACTCATGGTCACCCGATCGCTCATGGAAAGACTCCTTCGTTATACTGCCGGTGCCCGTTCGGTCATTGTGACAGTCCGCCAATGCGCATCGCCAGCATGATCTCCGCCGTCGACGTGCACGCCTGTGGCGAGCCCGGGCGGGTCATCGTCGGCGGCGTGCTGGACGTGCCCGGCGCCAGCATGTTCGAGAAGATGTGCTACCTGCGCGATCACCAGGACGGCCTGCGCCGGCGCATGCTGCGCGAGCCGCGCGGCTATCCGGCCACCTGCTGCAACCTGATCCTGCCGCCCACCAGCGCCGAGGCCGATGCCGGCTTCGTCATCATGGAGCAGATCGAGTACCCGCCCATGTCCGGCAGCAACACCATCTGCGTGGTCACGGTGCTCATCGAGACCGGCATGGTGGCCGCGAAGGAGCCGGTGACGGAGCTCAAGCTGGAGACGCCCGCGGGGCTCATCGAGGTTCAGGCGGAGATCTGCAACGGCAAGGTCACCAACGTCACCTTCGAGAACGTGCCGGCTTTCGCGACCCATCTCGACGCCGTGCTCGAGGTGCCCGAGCTCGGCCGGGTCACCGTCGACGTGGCGTGGGGCGGGATGTTCTACGTCATCGCGGACGCCGATGCCCTGGGAGTCGCCATCGAGCCGGACAACGCCGGCCGCATCGCCCGGGTCGGTGAGATGCTGCGTGCCGCCGCCGCCGAGCAGCTACCCATCGCGCACCCGGAAAATCCCGCGATTCGCGACGTCTCCATCTCCCAGCTCTCGGCGCCACCCACGCATCCCCGGGCGATGCGCAAGAACGCCGTCGTCGTGTCCACGGGGCCGCTCGACTGGCAGCGCCCGGAGACCTGGGGTGGAGTGCTGGATCGGTCGCCGTGCGGAACGGGAACCTGCGCCACGATGGCGGTCATGCACGCCAGGGGCGCGCTCGCCCTCGACGAGGACTTCGTGCACGAGGGCATCCTCGGCACGCTGTTCACCGGCCGCCTGTTGCGCGAGACGCGGGTGGGCGACTACACGGCCGTGGTGCCGACGCTGAGCGGGCGCGCCTGGATCACCGGCTTCAGCCAATACGTGGTCGACGCCGAGGATCCGTTTCCCGAGGGCTTCAAGGTAGCGGATATCTGGAGCCGGGCGGACTGACGCCGCACGCCGGGATCGGGCTACGACGCTTCCCAGACGATGGGAAACTCGGGGACGTCGAGCGGATCGCCGTCTTTCAGGCGTCCTACGAGCTCCGGGAAAGGAGGCGAGGTGCGCCCGCTGCGCACCGCGTAGGTGGCGTCCTCACCCACGAAGCGCGCCGAGAAGGCGCGGCGCCGTCGCGTCGGAGAGAGATTCGGCGGCGCGCCGTGCACGGTAAGAAAAGCAAACGCGATGGCGTCGCCGGGCGCGAGCTCCCAGGCGCGGATGTCGAAATCCCCGCGGTGATGGTCGAAATCCGGGATCGGCTCGTGATCGTCGTCGGCGCGGATATAGTCCTCGCCGCTGAACATGCGCGGCAGGAACACCCGACCCCAGCGATGCGAGCCGGCGACGAACTCCGGGCAAATATCCTGCGACACCGGATCGAGCGGGATCCAAAGGCTGCAGCTCTGGGTGGTTGCGACGCCGTAGTAGGGGGCGTCGTGGTGCCACGGCGTGCGCTCCTCGGTGCCCGGCTCCTTGACCAGCACGTGCTCGTGGAAGAAGCGCACGTGACGCGCCCGCATCAGCTGACCGGCGATGGCGCCGGCGCACGAGTGGCGAACGAAATCCTCGTACTCGGCGATGCGCTGCCAGTTGCAGTAGTCGCCGAAGAAGCGTCCCGAGCCGCCTTCGGGCGTGTAGCCCTTGGTATAGGGTCCGGGATCCGCGAGATTGCGCTCGACGCCGCGGCGAAGCGTCTCGACCCAGTCGTCGAACACGCCGCGCAGCACGGTGACGCCGTCCTTCTGATACTCCTCGATGCGGCTCTCGTCGACGCGCATTTGTGAACTCGCTGTCATGTGCTCATCCCCGGGCGTCGATGCAGGCGACGATGCGTCCCAGTGCCTCGGTCAGTCGTCCGTGCGACTGCGCAAAGCACAGGCGGAAGTGCTCGTCATTATCCGGCCCGAAAGTGTACCCCGGTGCGACGCCCACGTCGTATTCCCGCAACAGCTTTTCTGCGAAGGCGAGACTCGATCCGATGCCGTCGACGCGGGGGAATGCATAGAAGGCGCCTTCGGGTTGTGGAAGCGCGACCCGCGGATGCCGCCCGAGAACCTCCATGACGATGTCCCGGGCGCCCGCGTACTGGGTGCGCAGCGTCTCCACCAGCGCCTCGCCGTCGCGCAGCGCGGCGATGCCGCCGAACTGCATGATGCTCGGGGCGCCGGTGTTGAAGCACTCGGACAGCACGGCGATGTGCGTCGCGTAGCGGGCCGGCGCAATCATCCATCCCAGGCGCCATCCGGTCATGGCCCACGCCTTGGAGAAGCCGTTGACGATGATCACCGGATCGTCGTCGCCGGCCAGCGTGATCAGCGACGGCGCGACGTCCCGATCGAACACGGTGCGGTGGTAGACCTCGTCGGATATCAGCACGATGTTCCGCTCCCGGCACAATGCCAGCAGGCTCTCCAGCGTCGTCTGGGGAACGATCCAACCGGTGGGATTACACGGACTGTTGATGTAGATGGCGTGAGTGTCGGCGCGCACCGCGGCGATGATGTCCTGCGCATCGAGATGCCAGCGCCCGTTCTCCACGCGTTGCCGCACGAAGCTCACGTCGGCGCCGGTGGCGCGCAGGGTGTTCTCGATGTTCGGCCAGTTGGGACTCACGATGAGCGCGTGTCGGCCGTGCCCCACGCTCATCTGAGCGGCGAGGGTGATACCCATCATGCTCGATCCGGGCACCGAGATGCGCTCCGGGTCGAGATCAATGCCGTAGACACGGTCCAGATACGCCTTGATGGCATCGCGCAGCTCGGCGCGGCCGCGGGTGTGCGCGTAGAAGGTATGGCCCTCGTCGATGGCGCGCTTGGCCGCTTCGCGGATGAACTCGGCGGTGATCGTGTCGCCCTCGCCGATCCAAAGCGGAATGACATCGGGGTCGGTGAACCGCGGCAGAGCGATTCTCGCAATGCCGCTCGGCTCCAGATCTTCGATCTCGGGGCGCATCAAGCTCATGGTGCCAATCTAATCACTGGCGCTGCGTCGAACAAGCGCATCGAGCATGCGCTGTGCCTGCGCCGCGAGCAGGGGGAAGAAGCGGCGAAAATCCTCCTCGAGCGCGGCGTAGTTTTCCTCGATCTCCGGCAGCGCGCCCGCCAGGGGATTAGTGCGCGTGATGCGCCGCGCGATCCCGTCGAGCGCGCGGCCGACATTGGCCAGCTCGGCATAGGAGCCGAGCCAGTCGTCCTCGATCATGCGCGGTGCGATGCGCCGCAGTCGATCGGGTAGATCGTCGCGATGCTCGCGCAGTACGTCATACACGCGCGCGGCAAAATCGGTGAGATTTTCGCTCGAGTAGTCGGCCCAATGCCGGCTCAGGAAGTGGTCGTAGCAGACGTCGACGATAATGCCGGCGTAGCGGCGCCGGCTCGGCCCGATTCGATTGCGGCTTTCGAGGTGCAGGGGATGCGCATCGGTGAAGCTGTCGATGGCGCGGTGAAGCCGGATGCCCCGGCGAACGGTCTCCGGGAGCCGGTCATCGAGCGGACCCTTGACGAAATCGCCGAGCAGACTGCCGAGCAGTCCCTGTCTGCTTTGCTCGGCGAGAACCAAATGGGCCAGATAATTCATTCACCGCTATTAAATTGACACTTCCGTGTGGGCGTCAATACCATCCTGTATGGTCAGCGAGTACGTTTTTGCGCCACCGCCCGTTGCGAGTCTCGCGGTGCGCGGAAGCGAGAGGCGTTTTCCCGTGCATCGTATCTACTGCGTGGGGCGCAACTACGCAGCCCACGCCATAGAGATGGGTCACGACCCGGATCGCGAAGCGCCTTTTTTCTTCCAGAAAAACCCCGACACGCTGGTGGCGGATGGAGGCGAATTCCCTTATCCCGACAAGTCCGGGGACGTGCACTACGAGCTCGAGCTGGTGGTGGCGCTCGCTTGCGGCGGCAAGGACATCCCGCAGGACAGGGCGCTCGACTGCGTGTATGGCTACGCCGTCGGCCTGGACATGACGCGGCGCGATCTGCAGGGCGAGGCGAAAAAGATGGGGCGCCCGTGGGAAGTCGGCAAGGCCTTCGATCATTCGGCGCCGTGCTCGGCGATCGTGCCCGCCGACGTCATCGGACACCCGACGTCGGGTCGCGTGTGGCTCGAGGTCAACGGTGAGCTTCGCCAGGAGGGCGATCTCAACCAGATGATCTGGAAGGTCCCGGAGATCATCGCGTACCTGTCGGGTCTGTTCACGCTGGCTGCCGGCGATCTCGTCTTCAGCGGCACGCCGGCCGGTGTCGGGGCGACCGTGCGCGGCGACGTGCTGCGCGGTGGCGTGGACGGCGTCGGCGGGATTGCGCTCACCGTGATCTGAGTGTCCGCCGGGGCTCGGGATCCGAGCCCCAGCGGGCCGCGCCCCCGGCGTGCGCCGGTCAAAAGCGCCGCTCGCGCCGAGTACACCCCTCATCCCGAGCCGGGTACACTGGTGCTGCGGCACGCGCCGCTCAATTTCCTGGTGCGCCCCGTTCTCGCCGGAAAGACCCGGGGTCAGCATCGGGTTCATCAGCTTGCCCGAGTGGCTGAATCAGCATGCGCCGGAAGTCTCAACCGATGAAGCCCAATGAGATCCTGCTTCTGGCGCTGCTGGTGCTCGCGAGCATGGTCGTGGCCGCCGCGGTGCGCGGCGCCGACTACGACGCGGCCGTGGCTGCCGCCAACAAGCGCGACTACGTGGTGGCGGCTCAGGAATTCCAGCTTCTTGCCAACGCCGGCGATCCGCGCGGTGAGAATGGTCTCGGCGTTCTGCATGCCAACGGCCTCGGCGTGCGCAAGGACGAGCCCCTGGCCGCCCGGTGGTTCCGCAAGGCCGCCGACAAGGGGTACAAGGCGGCGCAGAACAACCTCGGTGAGCTCTACATGGCGGGGCGTGGGGTGCCGCTCGATTATGCGCTCGCGCAGGAGTGGTTCGGAAAGGCGGCCGCCCAGGGCGACAGCGACGCGCAGAAGAATCTCGGCCTGATATTTGCCGGTGGGCTCGGCGTCGAGAAGGATTATGCCAAGGCGATGGACTGGTTCCAGCGCGCCGCGAAGCAGGGCAATGCCGCTGCCCAGGCCAACGTCGGCCATCTGTTCCGCACCGGCGACGGCGTCGGGCGCGACTACCTGATGGCCTTTGCCTGGTACGGCGTGGCCTCCGCCGGAGGATACCCCGGGGCACCGGAATTCCGGGATTCGGTGGCCCAGTACCTCACCAGCGCCGAGCTGGCGGCTGGCCGGGACCTGGCCCGGGAGCTGTTCGTCAAGTACGGCAGCCGTTAGGGCGCGTTCGGCACTTTTTTGCCGCACACGCTTTTTGTCATATAGTGGGCACCGACTCCGGGTACCCTGCCCGGGAGGCCGGTTTCGGCAACAACAAAACCCCTCGGAGGGAGGACAATCATGAACGAAATTTCTTCGCTCACCAGCCGCATCGCCGGGTGGACCGTCGGTGGCGTGCTCGCGGCGCTGTTTGCGGTTTCGACGGCCTGGGCGGAAACCCTGACGGTCTACACCGCTGTAGAAGCGGAAGATCTCAAGAAGTACGCGGCCCGCTTCAACGAGGACTACCCCGACATCCAGATCAAATGGGTCCGGGATTCCACCGGCATCGTCACCGCCAAGCTGCTGGCGGAGAAGGACAACCCCAAGGCCGACGTCATCTGGGGGCTGGCCGCGACCAGCCTGCTGCTGATGAAAAAGGAGGGCATGCTCCATCCCTACGCGCCGGTGGGTCTGGAAAAGCTCGATCCCAAGTTCAAGGACAAGGGCAGCGCGCCCTACTGGACCGGTATGGACGCCTGGGTAGCGGCAATTTGCTACAACACCGTCGAGGCCAAGAAGCACGGCCTCACCCCGCCGCGTTCCTGGAAGGACCTGACCAACGTGCAGTACAAGGGCCACGTGGCCATGCCGAACCCGAATTCCTCCGGTACCGGCTTCCTGGATGTTTCCAGCTGGCTGCAGATGTTCGGCGAGAACGACGGCTGGGCCTTCATGGACGGCCTGCACGAGAACATCAACCACTACACCCACTCCGGCTCCAAGCCCTGCAAGCAGGCGGCGCGCGGTGAGGTCGCGATCGGCGTCTCCTTCGCATTCCGCGGCGCCAAGTCCAAGGCTCAGGGTGCACCGCTCGAGATCATCATCCCGAGCGAGGGCATTGGCTGGGACATGGAAGCGACCGCCATCGTCAAGGGCACCAAGAATCTCAAGGCTGCCCAGAAGCTGGTGGACTGGTCGGTGACCGAGAAGGCTAACAAGATGTACAACGAGGGCTATGCCGTCATAGCCATTCCGGAGCTGGCCAAGGAAGTGAAGTACTTCCCGCCCGGGATCATCGAGGCGATGATCAACAACAACTTCGAGTGGGCGGCGGAGAATCGCAAGCGCATTCTGAAAGAGTGGCAGCGACGCTACGATTCCAAGTCCGAGCCGAAGAGCTAACTCGAGCCAAAGCCATCGAAGCCGGTTGCGGGTGCCCGTGGGCACCGCAACCGGCTCTTTTTCTGAACAGCCGTGCCGCTACCGTAAAAATCCGCTAAACGCGCGCCGGCGGGGACCAGCACCATGAGCGAGGCTCAGCAAGCGCCAGGCGAGCCCTATCTGCGCATCTCCGGCCTGACCAAGATGTTCGGACCGTTCGCGGCCCTGAAGGACATCTCGCTGGAGATTTTCGAGGGAGAGTTCGTGTGCTTTCTGGGGCCTTCGGGCTGCGGAAAGACGACCCTGCTGCGCGCCATCGCCGGCCTCGACATCCAGACCACGGGCACCGTCGAGCAGGCCGGGTGCGACATCTCCGCGCTGCCGCCCGCGGAGCGGGATTTCGGCATCGTTTTCCAATCCTACGCCCTGTTTCCCAACATGTCGGTGGCGAAGAACGTCGCCTACGGCCTGGAGAATCGCAAGATGTCGAAGGCGGACATCCGCCGGCGCGTCAATGAGCTGCTCGAGCTGGTGGGACTCCCCGAGCAGGGCGACAAGTACCCATCGCAGCTCTCCGGCGGTCAGCAGCAGCGCATCGCGCTGGCCCGCGCCATTGCGGTCTCTCCCGGCCTGCTGCTGCTCGACGAGCCGCTCTCGGCGCNNGATCATGGTGACCCACGACCAGGAAGAGGCCCTGACCATGGCGGATCGTATCGTCGTCATGGATCACGGCAAGATCGAGCAGATTGGCACACCGCTCGAGATCTACCGCGAGCCGGGCACCTCCTTCGTCGCCGATTTCATAGGCACCATGAACTTCGTGCCGGGCAGTGTGCGCGGCCCCGGGCGGGTGAGCATGGGCGAGCTGGAGCTCGTCTGCGACACCGATGGGCTCGCCGACGGTGCGCACGTGACCATTGCCGTTCGGCCCGAGGACATCGTCGTTCAGGGCGTCACCGCCGAGGACGAGAATGTCTACCCGGCGCAGGTGTGCGGGCTCGAGTTTCTCGGCTCTTTCGTGCGCGCCGAGCTCGCCTCGGAGGTGACCGGTGAAAGCCGGTTGCTCGCGGATTTGTCCATCAACCTCATGCGCCATCAAAGCATTGCCGAGGGTGATTCCCTGCTGGTTCGTGTTCCCAAGGAGCACATTCGTATCTACAGGGGCAGCGTGAGCCATGAGTAGAGCCGCGGCCGAGGTTCTCTCCGCGCCCATCGTCAAGCCGAAAGCCAGTCGTGACGACCGCATGATGCGCGCCTTCATGGGCGTCATTGGCGTCTATCTGCTCGTGTCGCTCGCCCTGCCGCTTTACGNNCGACGGGGCCTTCGTCGGCATTGCGAACTACATCGAGTATTTCTCGACGCCGGCGCTCGCCTACTCGATCAATAACAGCCTCTACATTGCTACCGTCACTACCGTCATCACCGTCGTTCTGGCGTTCACCTTCGCCTACGCGTTGACGCGCAGCTGCATCCCGTTCAAGGGGCTGTTCAAAAGCATCACCATGATTCCGATCCTGGTGCCGTCACTGCTGCCCGGCATCGCGCTGGTCTACCTGTTCGGCAACCAGGGCTTGATCACCGGACTGCTCATGGGCAACAGCATCTACGGACCGATCGGCATCGTCATCGCCGAGGTGTTCTTCACGCTGCCCCACGCGATCATCATCATCATCACCTCGCTCTCCATCGCCGATTCGCGACTCTATGAGGCGGCGATCAGCCTGCGCGCGAGCAAGCTGCGCATCTTCTTCAC
>JABAHO010001354.1_pt1 | contig 33083 bp, 34 predicted proteins | sample 7062071 | NCBI WGS metagenome assembly JABAHO01 (sample SAMN14534356, study PRJNA622989) | marine sediment metagenome | biome: marine biome [ENVO:00000428]; feature: marine pelagic biome [ENVO:01000023]; material: deep marine sediment [ENVO:00002113] | place: India: Gulf of Kutch | collected...
GATGTCGTCATGGCGGTGTGCGGCGGCGGCCTGCGGCGCTACCTGCTGCGCGCCGACGCCCTCCCCGCGACCCCCCTGGTAGCGATGGTGCCCGTCTCGATGCGCACCGGCGACGAGACCGACACCTACACCAATCGCGTCTCGGGAGTACTCGCGGAAATCGCGACGGACGAGGCGGACCCGGTCGAGCGTCTGGCGCGGGCGAGCCGCGCGATGGCGGGCGCAAAAGAGATGCACCGCGCCATCCCCGCGGACCTCCTGCAGGACTTCGCCCACTTCGCACCCCCGGCCGTCGCGGCGCAGGCCTCGCGGATGGTTGCGGGCCTCGGGTTGGCCGACCAGATGAACCTCCCCTTCAACCTCGTCATCTCGAATGTCCCCGGCCCGCGAGAACCCCTCTACAACGCCGGCGCCGAACTCAAGGCCATGATTCCAGTCTCGGCGGTGGGCGATGGAATAGGGCTGAACATTACGGTGGTGAGTTATCGCGACCGGCTCGACTTTGGTCTCGTCGCCTGCCGCGAGCTGGTCCCCGATCTCTGGGATCTGGCGGACGACCTGGTTGCGGCCTTTGGCGAACTCCAGGACGCCGCGGCAACCCGACACTGAGGAGGGCGCTTGTGGCCACCGATCGCGACCGGGATCTCGCAAAACTGATGGGTGCGCACCTCGTGGCGCTGTCGAAGGCGACGAGTGTGTACCAGGCGGAGCTCGCAAAGCTCTTCCTGGGGATCGAAGACGAGGACGACACCGAGGCGGCAGGCCCCGCCTACAAGATGGTGCGCGAACTCGAACAGGTCGGCGCCGCCTCGTCGTTCTTCGACCAGAGCCCCGATTCGGCCGAGCGCCGGATGCGCAGCCTTAGCGGCGCCAACGCGGTGCTCTTCGAGAATTGGCTCGAATTCGTGGGGCAGCCGTGGCGAACGATGCTCGAGGTGATGGAGCCCCCTCGAAACGACGGCGACGACAAGAGCTAGTCCGTCTCGGCCTCGCCCCGCGCTCTCACGAGCGCGACGTAGTCGGTGAGCGCAGCGCGGAGCGGCGGCGGCGAAAACCCGAGATCGTTTCGCGCCCGCGCGGTGTCGAGCACCGAGTAGTACGACACGCCGAACCCCATCGGGTCCAACCCGGGTCCGATCTCGATGTCCGCCCCCGGAACCAGCTCCCGGACGATCGACGCGTATTCCGCCATCGAAACACCGCGACCGCCCGCAATATTGTAGACGGGGTGCGGAAGCGGGCCCTCGTAGAGGGCGGTGGCCACGATCGCGGCGGCCGCTTCACGAACATAGATGTAGTCGTCGCGCTGCTCGGCGCCCTGCGCGATCCGCACCGGCCGACCCGCCACGGCGTCTTCGACGATCCCGGACACCTGCGCCATCGGGCCGTGGCGCCCCACTTTTCCCGGTCCGAAGATCGTGGCAAAGCGCAGTGACACGAACTCCGGCCCACCGCCGCGGTGGACGTTCTCGCCGAGCCCTTCCGACGCCACTTTCGCGTAGTCGTAGACCCCGCGCGGGTGAAGCGGGTCGTCTTCGCGCAGCGGCTGATAGCTCGGATGGCCGTGGACGCCGCCGACTTCACCATACGCCGCCTTGGAGCTCGTGAACACGACCCGGCGCGAGGCGATTGCGCGCGCCGCTTCCAGGACGTGCGAGGTTCCCATCACGTTGACGACGTACCCGCGGTGGGGATCGGCCAGGGCCTCGACCGGAAGCATCGCGGCGAGGTGGATCACCACCTCCGGCGAAAAGGGCCGGAAGGCGGCTTCCACGGCGTCTTTGTCGGCGACGTCGAGGGTGGCGAATCGCACCTCCCCTTCGAGCTCCGGGGCGAGCGCGAAGTTCTCGCGGCGCCCGGTCGCGAGCACCTCGACCCCCCGCGCGCGGAGCGCACGGAGGACCCAGACGCCGATGACGCCGAGGGCTCCAGTGACGGCGATTCGCACGGTGCGACCCTCCTCGCGGTCTAGAGTATCAGCAGCCGATTCTCGGGGTTGCGGCCGCGCCGGAACCGCGATGGCGGGAGAAGAGGCCGCGGGTTCCACCCCCGTTCTCGGTGGAGGAGACAGCCCTTCCATGCTTTTGTTGACGTCGATCCTGAGCGGCCTCGTCGCCGTGGGAATTCACTACGAGACGATCCTGCTCGCCACCGCGACGGTTCGTCGAATGGGGCGATTGCGACATCGAATTGCGATCGCTGTCGTGATCGTCCTCATCGGGCACCTCATCGAGATCGCGGCGTTTGCAATCGCGTGGTCCCTCCTCCTCGCCGCGGGCTACGCGGAACNNTACGCGGAACTGTCGGTGCCACCCGAGACCTTCTCCGAGGTCGCGTATTTCTCGGGTTCCGTCTACACCTCTCTCGGCTTTGGCGACGTGGTGCCGATCGGCCGCTGCGGTCTCTTCGCGGTGCTGGAGGCGGTGACCGGCCTGGTCCTGATCGCGTGGACGGCCTCGTTCACGTTCTTGCACATGCGCGATCTGGCTCGGCCGCGGGGCGGCGAAGCCCACTAGATTCGGCACACTTCGGAGGTCGCCGGCTCACCCGTCGCGATTCGCGGCGGGCCAATCGGGCTTCGGTGGTTCGGTGCCTCGGGGGCCGGGGGATCGGGCGGCTGGGCGACGCAATCGATCCGTCGCGCGGGGGTTGCCATGAAACGACAGGCTCTCAATACCTTGGCCGGATGTCTGCTTCTCGCACCCTGCCTGCTCTGGGCCGGGTGTGACACGGGGCCACCGCTCCAGGAGAGCGCGGAACCCGAGGCCGCGAGCGCTCCGGAGCCGCCCAAGCCCTATCGCACCCAGATGGTGCTCAAGGGCAACGAGGTTCATCTCACCGGCAGCGCGCCGGATGAAATCGACCGCGACGCGGTGCGCGCCTCCCTCAAGGCGCGGATGGGCCGGCGCGGCAAGATCCGCAACGACCTGAGCTTCCGCACGGGCGCGCCCGCCGGCTGGTCGCCCACCCTGCAGGTGGTGGGGGGGCAGCTGGTGCACTTCAAGACGGCCAAGGTCGTCCTGGTCGACCAGGATCTCTCGGTCTCCGGGGAAGCGATCTCCGCCGAGGCCCGGGACGAAGCGATGCAGACGATCGAGCGCACGATCCCCTCGGAGATGAATGTGACCTTCGAGGTCGCAGTCGCGGAGGAGGCCACCTCTCCGTAACGAGCCGGCCGGAAGCTGGGCTCGGNNCTCGGTGGACCTCACGCACGCCCGGGGGTGGGGGCGATCGTCGCTGCCGGATCTGGGGCACAATCGGGTGACACCGCCCGGACCCGGGAGATTCGAGGAGCCACCGAATGAGCCAACAGGTTCTCGCCCACGACAGCGCCGACTACGGCGGCGAAGAAGCTGCGATGCAGGCCTATCTGGCGGAGGGCGAGGCCAAGGCGCTCGCCCTTCCGAACCGCGGCCCGATTCGCTTCGACGCGTCCGGCGCCGTCCACTCCGAGATCCTCGACGCCTACTGGCGCTACGGCTTCTACGTGTTCGAGGGCGTCTACGCTGCGGCCGAGCTCGCCGAGATCGAAGCCGACTTCCTGGCCCTCAGAGAGCGGCTCCCCGTCGCCAAAGATTCACCCGTCGACGCGTCCGGGCGCCCCGCGCTCGCCTCAGGACTCGAGTCGCACACGCTCTTCTGGTCGAAGCCCCTGGGTGACCCCTTTGGTGGAACCAAGTTCGGAAACGGCCGCCATCCGGTCAAGATGATCGAGCCGACCCCGGCCGCCGACGCACCCGAAGAGGTGGTGTATCTGATCCTCGGCTCGCTCCAGTTCTCGGACGCCGTGCTCCGAGCCTACGCCCACCCGGGCCTCCTGGCGGTCGCCGCCGCCGTCAACGGCGAAGACTTCGTGCCCTACACCGACGCGCTGTTCATCAAGGAGCCCGGGCTCGGCGCCTCGGTGGCCTGGCATCAGGACGGTGTGACGCACTGGGATAGCCCCGCCTGGGACCAGGGTTCGCACGGGTTCAATTTCATGGGACAGCTCTACGGATGCACACCGGCAAACGGGGTCTGGGTCGTTCCCGGTTCCCACAAGGTCGGGCGTATCGACATCGTCGCCAAGGTCGCCGAAGCGGGCACCGAGCGGTTGCCCGACGCCGTCCCGATGGTGTGCGCGCCGGGCGATTGCGTGATCAGCAACCGCCAGCTCCTCCACGGTTCCTTCGCGAACACGAGTGAGGATTGGCGCGTCACCCTAAACGCCGGCTTTCACCGCCGCTCCGCGGTGTTGGGCGTCCAGGGCGGAGGCATCCTGGGTTTCGATCGGGTCTACGACGAGGCGCACATCCACAAGCGCTCCGCTGCGATCGGGTACGCCATCGACGCGCGTCGCCAGCACTTCCCCGACGAAACGCCGCACGTGTATCGGCCCTTCGAGGAGGCGGGCGAGAGCTATCGCTGGGACGACGCCGGCCGCGCGGCCATGGTCGACTACAACCTGCTCGACATGGGCGTCTAGCCAAATCGAGGCGCCGCCATGAAGCTCTACGAGCATCCGCTCTCGGGGAACAGCCACAAGGTCCGCCTGCTGCTCTCCTTTCTCGGAGTGGCCTACGACTCGGTCGTCGTCGACCTTCTCGCCGGCGAACAGGACGGCGCCGAATTTCTCGAGGTGAATCCGCGCGGCGAAGTCCCGGTGCTCGACGACGACGGTCTCGTACTCCGGGACTCGATGGCGATCCTCNNGATCCTCGTCCATCTGGCGCGCACTCGGGATCCCGCCCGGGCCTGGCTCCCCGAAGACCCCGCGACCCACGGCGCGGTGATGGAATGGCTCGCCTTCGCGGCGGGCTGGATCCAGTACGGCGTGTTTACGGCGCGGGCGGCCGTGGCGTTCGGAATGATGGCGAACGGGCTGCCCAACGATTTTCCGGTCGACCCCAAGGAGGGCCAGGCGCGCGGCCGGATTTCGCTCGGCATCCTGGAGCAGCGCCTCGCTGCGAGTCCGTGGCTTGCGGGCCCGGCACCCACCATCGCCGACGTCGCCTGCTACCCCTACATCGCCCTCGCACCCATGGGCGAGGTGTCGCTCGAGCCCTACCCGGCTGTACGCGGCTGGATCGAACGGTTTCGCGGGCTTCCCGGCTATCTCACGATGCCGGGTCTCGACGACGCCGCCTAGACACGCACCGAGAGTCGGGTGAGAGCGATCGCGCCCGAGAAACACGCCTCCACATCCCCACCCGGGTCTCGCGGTCGCGCGTGGTAGTCGCCGGCCCACTGATACACACCGCCCTCCCTGCGAAAACGGACGTTCATCGGATTCGGATCGAGTTGGGTCTCGACGATCTCGCAAGGCGCCAGCGGGTCAGGCGGGTGTGGGAGGTTCGCGTTCCAGTAATCCCCGGCCGACTGGGAGCACCGGAGCACGTACCGGAGGACACCCTCCGCGCGTTTCTCCGTGGCCGACCACTCGATACTGCGGTCGCGGGCGATGTACTGCGAGATCGCGAGGGCCGACCGGCCGAGCAGCGCACCTTCGCGCGCCGCAGCGACCGTGCCCGAGGTGTAGGTGTCGGCGCCGAGATTGCCTCCCGCATTGATCCCCGCGATCACCCAATCTGCGTCCGGGAGAAGCTCGGCGAGACCGATGCGCACACAATCCGCCGGAGTTCCGTGGAGCGCGTAGCGGTCGACCCCGTGCTCCTCGATCCGGATCCGATCGTGTGTGGTGACCGCGTGCCCGACGCCGCTCTGGGGCCCCGCCGGCGCACAGCGCACCACGCGACCGAGCGGCGTACAAAGCCGCAGCAGCGCCTCCATTCCGGGCGCATCGAAACCGTCGTCATTCGTCACGAGGATCTTCACGGCGGCGGGAACGTAGACGATCCTCGGCGGGACGATCCTGCGGTGAGGTCCCGGCCGCGGTACAGGCACGGTAGGCTGCGCCGATGCGCCATCTCGGGTTCTCGCTCTTCCTCCTCTGCGTTCTGCCCCACGTCGCGACGGCCAACGCGCCGGAGTGCCCCCGGGCAGACACTCCTGACCGGATTGCAATCCGTGTCGAGGTGGCCTGTCTGCTGTCTCACTACGTCCAGCTCGACACCACGAATCCGCCCGGAAACGAGGCACTTGCAACGATCTTCCTGAAGCGGGTTCTCGACCGGGAGGGGATTCCCTCGCAGGTCTTCGAGTCGGCCCCCGGCCGGGCCAACCTCGTCGCACGTCTGCCGGGTCGCGGCGCCTCCGGAGCGGTCGCGTTGATCCACCACACGGATGTGGTTTCGGCGAATCCGGACGAATGGAGCGTCGCGCCCTTTGCGGGAGAGATCCGTGACGGGTTTCTCTGGGGGCGTGGCGCCATCGNNACGGGGATGGTGGGGCTGGTGAGCATGCTCCTGCTGCACCGAATGGGCGATCCCTTGGCCCGCGATCTCGTCCTCGTCGCGGTGGCCGACGAGGAGACCGGTGGCGCCTACGGCGCGCGCTGGCTGCTCCGGGAACACCCCGAACTCTGGAGCGACATCGAGTTCATCCTGGGCGAGGGCGGCGCCATCATCAGCCGGCGCCCGGGCCACCACCAGTACAGCGTCGAACTGGCACAGAAGGCTCCCCTCTGGCTGCGGCTCACCACCCGCGGAACCCCGGGACACGGGAGCAGCCCGAGTCCCGACGCGGCACCGCATGTTCTGGTGCGCGCTCTCGCGCGACTCGAGGCGCACCGCTTCCCGATCGAGGTCATCCCAGAAGTGCAGCGGGTGTTCACCCAGCGCGCGGCGGCGATGCCCGAAGACGAACGGGGCCCCTTTCTCGATCTCGCGACCGCGCTCCGCGATCCGGAGTTTCGCACCGAGTTCCTCGAGAACCGACGAAACGCCACGTTGGTGCGGCACAGCCTCGCGATCACGCAGCTCTCCGGAAGTGACAAAGAGAATGTGATCCCCGGCTCGGCGAGCGCCGTGCTCGACATGCGGATCCTGCCCGGACACGACCCACAGGACATCATTGCGGAGGTGGTGCGCGTGATGGACGAGCCCCGGGTGGAGGTGGAGACGATCCTCTCCTGGGAGGGACATGCGGCCCCCCGCGATACCGCCCTCTTCCGAGCCATCGAGGCGCATGCCGCGCGTCGCCACCCCGGCGCCCCGGTCAGCGCCAACTTCATCGCCGGCTTCACCGATTGCAACGCCTTCCGCCGCGCCGGAATCACCTGTTATGGCTTTTCCCCGGTGGTGTTTACACCGGCCGATTTCCCGGGGGTGCACGGGCGCGACGAACGAGTCGCTCTGGATGCGCTCGCGGACGGGGTGTTGGGCATGATCGATCTCCTCCGCGGCCTGCCGAGCGGCGATCCCGGCGATCTCGCGGATCCCGATTGAGCTAGCGTGCGCCCCCTGCGAACGGACCGGGCGGGGCGTCGACCGTGTTGATGGCGATCATCGAATTCGAGCTACAGCCGGGCGTGGAAGAGGAGTTCGAAGGCTGGGTGGCAACCCTCACGCCCGACCTCGAAACGATCGAGGGGTTTCTGGGCGCGGACCCGGCGAAGAGCCTCGGACACGAAGGGCAGCTCTACGAAATTTCCTACTGGAACGACGCGACCGCGCTCGAACGCTGGTCGGAGCACCTGCGCCATGGCGAGGCAAAGGCCGCGGGGCGCGACCGTCTGCTCAAGTGGTATCGGATCCGCGTGGGCGAGGTCGAGCGCGACTGGTCGGTCGGGCCTGTGCCCAAGGACTAGGGTCATCGCCGTGATCGGGGTCGTTGCGCAGCGCTCCGCGATACCGGCGCGTCGCGTCGTGATCGCGCTGCTCTTGGCGGCAGTTCCGCTCGCGGGGGCGAGCGCCGAACGCCAGGCACCTGCCGCGACCCCCGACGCCACCCGCCCCGCAGAATCCACCGCGACACCCGGGCCCGGGCCCGGGCCGAGCGGTGCCGATCTCGAATCGATCGCTCTCGAGCTTCCGCTCTATCGGGTTCCCGAGGCGGTATACCGCGTGGACGCGGAGACTTTGGACCGGCTTCATGTCCCCGAGCTCAGCGAAGCCCTGGAGCTCCGGATTCCCGGCATCGTCCGCAATCCGGTCCAAGCCAATCCGTTCCAGGAGGATCTGCTGTACCGCGGGTTTGCCGCGACCCCCCTCCTCGGCGCCTCGATCGGCGTGAGTTCCTACATCGACGGCGCGCGTGTGAACGAGGCCTTTGGCGACACCATCAACTGGGACCTCATCCCAGAGAGCGCCCTCGAGGCCGTGGAGCTCGTGTCGGGGCCGGAGGCACTCTTCGGGCGCAACACCTTGGGGGGAAGCCTGTTCCTGCAGACCAAGACCGGGTTNNGGCCGTGAGGGATCGCTGGGCTGGTACTTCAATACCGACTGGCTCGACGAAAACGGCTGGCGCCGACGCACCGACAGCGTGATGCGGCGTTTCTTCGGGACCCTCAGCTATGGCGAAGACGAAGACCAGCTCCACCTGAGCTACCGCTTCGCCCGCAACGATTTCACGGGCAATGGCCTCGTCCCCGATTCGGTCTACCGGCTGGATCGCAACGAGATCTACACCTTCCCGGACGAGACCCAGAACCTCCTCCACCACATCACTCTGCGCGGAACCTACGACCTGGGCTCCGGCCTCGATCTGCGCGGGCTGGCCTTCGTACGCGACTACGACCGCGAAACCCGCAATGGCGACGCCGAGCTCGAATGCGAGGACGCGCTCGGCGACCCCCTCGACGTCGTGCCGGCGCTCTGCGAAGACAGCGGCGGCGAGCTCGAGGCAGAAGCCGAAGACCGCAAGACCCGCACCAAGAGCCTCTCCTGGGGTGGTCGTCTCGAAGTGCAAGGCGTACACGAATGGGTGGGGTTCGAGCACACCTGGGCGCTGGGGACGAGCTACGAATCGAGCGAGACGCGTTTCAAGCAACGCGAGGCCGAGGGGTTCTTCAAGCCCGAGGGCCGCGCCTTTGGCGTCGAACAGAGCGAACCCTTCGAGCTCGACACCGACATCCGGACCCGGCAACGCACGGTGGGGGTGTTTGGCCGAAACCTCGTCGAGCTCACCCCCGCACTGTCGATGACGATGGGGCTACGTTTCGATTTCACCACGATCCGTCTGCGCGATCAGACGGGGCTTCCCGAAAACGACGACTTGAACGGAAGCCACGACTTCGACCGCTTCACCGGCGGCCTCGGCCTGACCTACCAGCCCTCCCCGCACTGGACGGTCTTCGCGAGCTATCGCGAGGGGTGGCGCGCGCCGACCCCCGCCGAGCTCACCTGCGCGGACCCGGACGACCCCTGCAACCTGCCCAACGCCTTTGTCGCCGACCCGCCGCTCGACGAGGTCAAGACCGGGAGCTTCGAGTTCGGGGCTCGGGGCGANNCCGCCGCTCGACGAAGTCAAGGTGGGCAATGCCGAGGTGGGGGCCCGGGGCGAAATCGCCGAAATCAGCACACGCTGGAGCGCCGCCTTCTTCCATTCTCTCGCGCGCGACGACCTGCTCTTTGTCCAGGCCGAGGTGGGTGGCGGAGGCTTCTTTCGCAACGTCGACCGCACTCGTCGTTTCGGGATTGAAGTGCAGGCGGTCGGTGCCCGCGGCCCGCTTCAATGGATCTTCAACTACGGGTTTACCCGTGCCGAGTACGAGAGCTTCGAAACCCTGGCGTCGCCGGTCGAGGCCGACGGAATCTCGATCCAGCCCGGCGATCAGATTCCGGGGATTCCCGAACACGTCGTGAGCGCGGGGATCGATTACGAAATCTTTCCCTGGTGGACCCTCGGGACCGACGCCCGCTATGTGGCTGGCCAGTATCTGCGCGGCGACGACCACAATCGGATGGCAAAGACCCCGAGCTACGCCACCGTCGATCTCCGTTCCGAATGGCGCCTGCCGCGCGGGCTCACCCTCTGGACCCGCATGTCCAATCTCTTCGACCACAAAACCGAAAACGGCGGAGCGCGGAATTTCAACGCGTTCTCCCAGCCCGACCCCGAAGAGGAGCGCTTCCTCGCACCGGGTGACCCGCGCCGGATCTGGGTGGGTCTGCGCTGGGACCTCCCCTAGCCCGCGAACGCCGAGAGACGCGGGTCGCCGCGACTCCGCGGGCCCGTGGTAGCGTCGAGCGCGGCCGACCGGAGGCGGCCACCCATGACACGAGCAATCAATCCGCTGCGCGCGCGTCTCGACGCCGATGAGGCAGCCCTCGGCGTCCTCGTCTCGATGCCGAGTGTGCACCTCGTCCAGGTGTTGTCCCGGGCGGGCTTCGACTGGCTCTTCATCGACATGGAACACGGGCCGATCGGAATCGAGTCGGCGCACGCCATGATCGCCGCCACCCAGGGCACCGGGGCCGCGCCCGTGATCCGCGTGGCCTGGAACGAGCCCTGGTTGGTGAAACCGGCCCTCGACGCGGGTGCCATGGGCGTCATCTTCCCGATGATTCGCAGTGCCAACGAGGCCGAAGCTGCGGTGCGCTCGGTGCGCTACCCGCCCGCCGGCGAGCGCGGCTTCGGACCCTTCTACGCCTCACTCCGCTTTGACTCGACGTTTCAGGATTATGCGGATCTCGCGGACCGCGAGATCGTCTGTATGGCCCTCATCGAGCACCCAGATGCCGTGGAGGACATCGAGGCGATCGCGGCCGTCGAGGGGCTCGATGCCTGTCTCATCGCGCCCTTCGATCTCTCGATGGGGTACGGATTCCGCGACGGCCCCGCGCACCCCGAGGTCCAGGCCGCCATCGCGCGCGCCGAAGCCGCGCTCCTCGCATCACCCGTCCATGTCGGCGGCCTCGCCCTCGATGCAGACACGGCGAATGGAATGATCGAACGGGGCTACCGCTTGATCATTACGGGCTTCGATGTCCAACTGATGCAGCACGCCGCGGGGCGCGCACTTTCGGGGATCCGGAGGAGCTGACCGCTCTCGCGGCGCGGGCCTGAGTCGGGCCCTCGCACAGAGCCGCGCACCCACACGCCCCGCAGGGGCGACCCCTGGGACGTGGCCGCCATTTTTTCATCACGAAACAACCCGATCCCGCCACTTCCAATACGAACGAAACCGCCCCACGGGAGACGCAGCGCGAGCCGCGGGCGGGAAGAGCACGCACTCGACCCGCAACCGATCGGCAGCGGACCCGCCTGGGCCGTGCCGTGAATGGCTAGCTGGTTTCGAGATTGGGGAGGGGTGTAGTGTGAAGTTGAGCGTGATCGTTCCCTGCTTCGACGCGATGGATCTCCTCGAGGGACAACTCGTCGCGCTCTCCCGACAGTCCTGGTCCGAACCCTGGGAAGTCCTCATCGCGGACAACGGGCGCAACGACGGGCTCGCTGAGCTCGTCGAACAATTCGCCGACGCGATTCCCAACCTCCGCATCGTCGACGCCACGGCGCGCCGCGGCCGCTCCTTTGCACGCAACGCGGCGGCAAAGGCCGCCCTCGGCCGCTCCATTGCATTTTGCGATGCCGACGACGAAGTCGACACCAACTGGGTCCGGGCGATCGGAGAAGCGCTGGAGAAGCACCAGTTGGTCGGCTCGCATACAGATCTCGGCAAACTCAACGTCTCGGAGCGACAGCGCTACCTGGGCAAGCAATACGACGGGGGCTTGAAATGGATGTCCTACCCGCCGTACCTCCCTTTCGCCTCCGGCTGCGGCCTCGGGATCCGGCGTGCTCTCCACCACCGCATCGGCGGATTCGACGAGGCCTTCATTCGCGCGCAAGACACCGAATACTGCGTGCGCGCCCAGCGCGCCGGCGCGTTCCTCCACCACGAGCAGCGAGCGGTCGTCTACTACCGACATCGAAGTGACTACTCCGGGGTGATCAAGCAGGGGTTTCCCTGGGCCTACTACGCCGTGCTGATCTACAGGCGCCACAGTGCGCCGGAAGATCGGCGCCCGGGCGGGTGGAGGGCGGCGATCACGCGTTTGGCGCACCTCCTCACCCACCCTCCCCGCGGTACCGCGGCCAAGATGAATTGGATGTTCTCCGTCTCCTGGTGTGTCGGGTTGCTCGCCGGCGGGATCCGCCACGGAGTCGAGCCCCCCGTGTTCATCCGGAGGGGTGCCGAGATTCCGAGTCTCGCCACTGCGTCGCCCACCNNCGGCGAGCGGTCGTCGTCCCCCGAGCGAGCGCTCCCAGCCTGCGAAATGCCGCGCGCGCGCCGGCCCGAGCCAGCGCGGCGGGAAGACGCGGAGACGCCTCCGCGGGCTCCACCCGCCTCGGCGTACGCGAGGCAAAGTGAGCGCCGGACCCCTGCGCTAGCCGCTCCGCTCTGGGAGGCGAGTGGCAACGGGATCGAACCCACTGCCGGACCGAATTCGCTCGCGCACCCGCGAGTACGGCACACTCACGGGCGTTGGCAGCATCTCTTCAGGCAGGGGAATTCCGTGGACACCTTTGACTTCGAGGCTCTCGAGGCCTGTCCCGATCGCGGGCCGGTTTTCATGCTCAACCTCATCAAGTTCCGCGAGCACTCGCTCGATGGCGACGGTTCGGGGCGCGACGCCTACAAGCGCTACCTCGCCACCGCCGACGGCCTCGTGGCCGGCGTGGGCGGATCGGTCCGGTGGGTGGGCAAGGTGCAGCACGCCGCGCTCTGCGAGGGCGATATCGATTGGGACCGCGCCTTGCTCGTGTTCTATCCAGATCGAGATGCATTCTTGAACATGATCAACAACCCTGCGTACCACAAAGCAAATATCCACCGCAGAAATGGTGTGGAGAAGCACGTGATCCTGGCGAGCGCCACCGTGTTCGACGGCGCTGCGGTCGCCTCGCCCTGAGTGTGGCCCCTTTCGCCCTCGAGCCACTCGCGCCGGGCTTCGCGCGCGCGGTCTCCGGATTGCAACTCTTCGAGCCCCCCTCGGACGCCGACCTCCGCTTCCTGGCGGCGCAATGGTCGGAGTGCGGGGTCCTCGTATTCCGCCGCCAGGCGATCAATGAACGCGAGCTGGTCGCGTGGAGCGGTCACTTCGGGACGCTCGAGATCATCGTCCGCGAGGATTGGCAATCGCCCGCGACCCCGGAAGTGATCCGCATCTCGAACCTGAAGGACGCAACGGGCCGCTCGCTCGGCGGATTGGGACGGGGCGAGCTCGACTGGCACAGCGACCAGTCCTATATGGAGCACCCGGCGACGGGGAGCCTGCTGCACATGGTGGAGGGCCCTGCGGACAGTGCGCACACCTATTGGGCGCACCTCGGACGCGCCTACGATCGACTCCCGGCCGCGACCCGCGACGCGGTCGAGGGGCTCGAGGTCCTTTACGACTACGAGCGTCGGCAGCGTACCTACGACGACGAAGCGCCGATGTCGACCGCACTGCGCCGGGCGACGCCGCTCGTGACGCACCCCCTCGTCCATCGACATCCGGTCACAGGGCGGGCGTCTCTATATCTCGACCCGACCGCCGCGGCGGGCATCGTCGGGCTCTCCGATGGCGAGGGCGCGACGCTTCTCGCGGAGGTGATCGAGCACGCGACCCACCCGGACGTGGTGTACCAGCATCGCTGGGAGATCGGCGACGTGGTGATGTGGGACAACGGCATCGTGATGCACCGGAGAGACGCGGTGCCCCCGGACACCCCTCGCCTCCTCAAGCGCACGACCTTTCGGCTGCCGCCCGAACGGCACGCCGTGCCCAGGGGTCGCGTGTGGACCGGTTCCTGAAACCCCGCGGCCTCCGAANNCCATGCCGAAGCGCATCAAAGTCATCTTTCCCGTCCCGCTGAGCGACGCGACGAGGGCGCTGGTCGAAAGCCAAATCCCCGACGCCTTCATCCGACCCGAATTCGATGTGGAGTTCGTCGGGTCGAAGCGACTCATGACGCTCGCCGACAGTCACTACGACCTCTACATCATGGACAGCATCATCCTCGAAGCGGGGATGCGGGCCGAAGACGAGGGCTTCGATGCGGTCTGTATCAACACCGTGAGCGACTCCGGTCTCTACGCCCTGCGCGCGCGCCTCGAAATTCCCGTCATCGCACCGGGCCAGGCCGCGTTTCACATCGCCTGCATGTTGGGGCACAAATTCTCGGTGCTCACGATGTGGGAGCGCTGGTTTCCCCTCTACCGCAAAACCCTCAGGGAATACGGACTCGAAAACCGGCTCGCCTCGATCCGTCACATCGACACGCGACCCGATGTCCAGGCGCTGCTCGAAGGCAAAGAAGAGGTCGTCTTCGAGGCGCTCGAGCGCGAGGGCTTGCGCGCGATCGAAGACGACGGCGCCGATGTGATCGTGCTCGGGTCGACGACGATGCACCAGTCCCACGCCCACCTCGCCGAGCATCTCCCCGTGCCCGTCGTCAACCCGGGGCTCGTCGCGTACAAGCTCTGCGAACTCTTTCTCGATCTCGGGTTGCGGCACTCGAAACGCGCCTTCCCCTCCCCCGAGACGCTCCAGGACGATGCGCTCTTCCCGAAGGTGTGAGCGGGCGGCTTTCCGCCCCTCCGCGTTGGGTTAGACGAGTCGATATTCGAGCGGGCTCCCGGAGACCTCCACGCGCTCGCCGATCACGTTCCGATCCCCGAGCCCTTCGAGTTGATCCCGGGCCGCGCGAGCGACCACGCGGCGTCCATCCTCGAGCGTGGCGATCACCGGGGCGCTGGCCACACTTCCGCCCCGCCCGTAGGTCACCGTCGCGGCGTCCACGGTTGCGGTCCCCGTGGCCTCGAGGGCGACATCGAGCGCCGTGGCGTCGAGCGCTTCCTGGGCGGTTCTCGTGTCGACCCGCCGGAATCCCTCGGGCGGAGGGCTCGCCGCGTAGACGCCCGCCGCGTGCTTCGACAGGAAGCCCCCGTTGGCGCTGACAAAGCCCTTCTCGCCCGACTCGCGGATGCACTCGAGCATCGAGGCGATGGCGTGGGTGCTGTAGTTGTTGCCGGGCCCGCCGAAATAGGGGAGCCCTCCCGTCACGGTCAGATCGCGGTCCCCGGCCGGGTCGACACCCAGGCCGGCGGCGGCGACCTCCACCGCCACGGGAAAACAGGAATAGAAATCGATGTGGGCGACATCGTCGATGCCGATCGCGGCGCCCTCCAGGGCGCTCCGCGCGGCGAGACGCATCGCGGGCGCAGCCCCCAGGTCGGGTCGCCGGGCGGGCTGCAACTCGCTCGCCTCGGCGCCACTCCACGGAAATACACACTGATCCGCGAGGCCCGCTTCGCGTGCGGCCGCCAAGCTGGTGAGGAGCAGTGCGGCCCCCTGATCCACGTTCGGGAAGGAGTTCATCGAGAGGGTGTAGGGCTCCGAGATCAAACGATTGCTCTCGCTCACGGTCGCGAGCTCCGCCGCGCTTCGCGCTTTCTGGAACCAGGCATAGGGGTTTTTCGACGCCACCTGGGTGAACCGCGACATGAGCGGGGCGATGGCGGCGCGTTGTTCCCCGTGACTGCGGCCCGCCCGCTTGGCGAGCACGCTTTCGAACATCGGGTAGACGACCACCGGCACGAGCAGCTTGCCCTTGCGTTCCGCCTCGCCCATCAATCCTTCAAGGGTCGGGCCCACGGTGTTGCCGCTTTTCTCCACCTCGATGTTGGTGGCGGCCACTTTCATGAAGTTCACCTCCGGGTCGGCGAGCTTCATCGAGCGGGTCGCCTCGGCACCCGCGATGAGAGCCCCGCGGATGCGCCCCGCCGTGATGTCCTCGGCGGCCCGGTTCACGAGGAGTTGCGGGATGTTGCCGCCATGGCTCGAGTGCTCCGCCGCGGCGTCCACAAGACCCAGNNGAGAACGAGATCGCCACCAGCGAGACCCGATCGACACGCGCGGCGATCCCCGGAGCGGCGTCGAGCGCCCGACGGGAGGCGCGCTCGGCGAGGCCGATGGCGTCGACTAGCTCGTTCTTTTCCGTCACCTGGCCGGCGGACACGAGGACGGGTGTGCGTGTGGGGTCGTTCGGGCTCACGGGGGTCTCCTTGCTGTCGGAATTCGGGAAGGTATGTGGCCTCGCGTTCGATTTCGAACCGCGCCCGGAGGCCCGCTCAATCCGCTCGAAGAGCCGCCAGGCGCTCCCGCAGCGGGGGATGGGTGGCGAAGAGGAAGGTGTGGACCGGGTGCGGGGTGAGGTTGTTCAGGCTCTCGGCCGACAGCCGTTTCAGTCCTGCGCACAGCGGCGCCCCGACCCCTGCGCTTCTCGCGAATGCGTCGGCCTCGTACTCGTGGCGGCGCGAGAGCATCCGCAACACCGTCGACAGCACCAGGTCGAGGGGGCTCGCGAGGAGCGCAAACGAAATGAGCCCCGCGTACACCGAAGCGGATTCGAACCCGAAGGCGCGCGGGATCCAGGGGGTTCCGAGCGCGACGGACAGCAGAAGGAACCAGAGCCCGATCTGCAGGGTCCCGAGGAGCAGTCCGCGTCGAAGGTGTCCGCGTTTGTAGTGGCCGATTTCGTGGGCCAGGACGGCGACGATCTCTTCCGTGGGGTGCTCTTCGAGGAGCGTGTCGAAGAGCGCAATGCGCTTTCGCGGCCCGAACCCCATGAAGAAGGCATTGGCCTTCCGCGATCGCCGTGAGCCGTCGACGACATAGACGTCGTCGATCGGAAACGCGGCGCCCGCCGCAAACGCCTCGATCGCGCTTCGCAGCTCGCCCTCCGGAAGGGGTGTAAAGCGATGGAACAGGGGTGCGATCCAGGTCNNGTCGGAGCGACGACCTGGAGAAGGAGCGACACCGCGGTGACCAGGAGCCAGCACACGAGCCAGGCCGAGGGCCCGGCGACCTCGAGCACCCACAACAAGCCCGCGAGGAGAGGGGCGCCAATCACCAACGACAGGAGCACGCCCTTGGCACCGTCGAGCAGGAAGGTGCGGACCGTGGTGGTGTTGAACCCATAACGCGCCTCGACACCGAAGGTCGCAACCACGGAGAACGGCAACCCGAGGAGCGCGCTCGCGCCCGCCAGTGCACCGATCACCGCCACACCCGTCGCGACACTCGACGCGCCGAGGCTCCGCATCACTGCATCGATCCAGGCGAATCCTCCGAGACCCCAGAACACCAACAGGGCCGCCAGGTGGACGGTGGCCGCCACCAGACCCAGACGCCCACGCGCCCGTGTGTATTGCTGGGAGCGGCGATAACGCGATGGCTCGTAGAGGTCGGCCAGATCCGGAGGGGCCTCGCCCTGCGCGGCCCGCAGGTTGAGGAGCTCCGCCGTCCGCCGAATCGCGAAGGCCGAGAGAATCGCCGCGAGTGCGAGCGCCGTCGCGGCGGTCATCGAGGCCAGCCGTGGGTGCGCCGCGGTGCTCGCGGCAAACGGGTTCGCAGACGCGGGACGCGAGAGATCATCGGCCAAGCGTACCGCCCACCGCCGGGCCGTCCCCTCTGCGTGGGTCCCGAGCCGCGGATGCGAAGCGCCGGTCGGATGTGCTGCAATATCGCGCGAGGAGACGCACCCATGGCCAGCGCCGAACAGTTCCTCGGAGACCTGCGGAAGTTCATCCGCGAAGAAGACAAGACCCCTCTGCTCGGGCCGAGTTTCTATCAGGGCGCCCTCGACGGCGAGCTCTCGCGCGAGCAACTGAAGCGCTGGGCGCTGAACCTCTTCTATGTGACGGGGCAGCACATCCGGGCCTTCGGCGGAATCTTCATGAACACGGGTCTGGGCCCGATGGACCAACGCATACGCCGCCACATCGTCGAGAACCTGATCGATGAAGAGACGGTGATGGGGCGCGGAGACGACGCCCATTGGATGCTCTCGAAGCGCCTCGCACACGCGCTCGGCGCCAGCGAGGAGGAAACACTCCACCCGGTCGTCGCTCCGGCATCCGTCGAGTACGTCGACTGGGTGATCGACCTCTCGAAAAGCGAGTACGGGTTGGTGACGCTCGCGGCAATGTCGATCGGCGGCGAGATGCGCAGCGACGCGTCGATGAGAGGGTTGGTGCGCGCCCTGCGCGAGCACTACGAGCTCACACGCGAGGACCTCGAATTCTTCTACGCCCACGCGGGCGAAGCGGAAGCCCACGGCGAACCCGTCCTCGAGATGGTCAGCGAGTACGCCGTCACCCCCGAGCGCCAGGATCTGATCCGGGAGCACATCCTCACCTGGTCGCAAAAATTCCAAGCTGCGCAGGAGGGCGGGTACCGCGTGGCCATGGGGATCGACGAAGGCGTCGTGGCGGACCTCGTCTGATCGGGTCGCAGCCGGCGCGGGCACCACGGCCGGTGTACGAAGGAAGGAACTGAGATGCGTGTCGTCATTCTGGGCGCGGGTGGGGTGGGGTCGGTGGTGGCCGGCCACCTCGCTCGGCAGGGTGTCGAGGCGATCATGATTGCCCGCCCGGGCCATGCCGCGGCCGTCTCCTCCGGTGGGCTCCGCGTGCGGGGGCTCGCCGAATTCGAGGTCGACCTCCCCGCCCTTCCCGACGTCGGCGCGCTCGAGACCGCCGACGCCCTCCTGATCGCGGTGAAGACCAAGGACATGGATCGAGCGCTCGAGAGCGCGAAGCACCTCAGGGTCGGCCTGGTCGCCTCCCTCCAGAACGGCGTCGTCAAAAACGAGCAGATGGCCCAGGTGTTTGGGGACGCGGCGGTTGTGGGCGCCACGACGATGATCGGGGCCACTCTCGTCCGGGATGGCGAGGTCCAGTACACGCTCGACGGAATCACCTTTTTTGGCGAGCGCGACGGGACGCGCTCGGAACGCGTCGACGCGCTCGCGGAGGCCTTCGTCCGAGCGGGCCTCCACGCCGCTGCGGTGGAGAACATTGTCTCGATCGAGTGGACCAAACAGGCGATCCAGAACCCCTTCGCCCCGCTCGCCGCGATCACGCGCCTACCGGTGCACGCGGTGTGGTCGAGTCCGGAACTCGCGACCCTTTCGGTCCACCTCTTCCGCGAAGTCGCCGCCGTGGCCGGGGCGCTCGGGATCCCGCTCTCGCAGCATCCCGCGTGGAGCTTCTTCGATCTCGAGGCGCTCCGCGACGCGCCGCTCGACGAGGCGGTCGCGATGATCGTGCGCGTGGGTGGGCAGGTGGCGGCCAGCGGGCGCACCGAGATCATTCCCTCGATGCTGCAGGATGTCCTCGCCGCCAGACGGACCGAGATCGAGGAGACCGTGGGCCACGTCTATCACGAAGGGCGACGGCTGGGCATCGCCGTTCCCTACACGGAGTTCGCCTACCGGGCCGTGCGGGCGATCGAGGACGATTACCCCCTGCGCCGATCCTAGGCGCGGGCAACTCCCCCTTTGCGAGGCCTCGATGGACATCCAGGGCGGCTGCCACTGCGGAAACATCCGACACGTCTTCACCTGGCCGGGAGATCCCTCCGAGATTCCGATTCGCGCCTGCAGCTGCGACTTCTGTATGAAACACGCCGCGGCCTACACCTCGCATCCCGAGGGACGCCTGCGCGCGACGGTGACCGATGAGTCCGCCCTCTCGCGCTACCGCTTCGGTCACAAGACCGCCGACTTCTTCATCTGCATGCGCTGCGGGACGATCGTGTTCGCCGCGTGCGAGATCGAGGGAACCCTCCACGCCGTGGTGAATGTGCACACCTTCGAGGGCATCGACCGCGACATCTTGACCCGCCGGGTGACCGATTTCGAAGGGGAGACCCGCGAAGAGCGGCTCGGTCGCCGAAACCGCAACTGGACCCCCGATGTCCGCGTCGCCATCGGGCAGGCCGCGAAATAGCCGGTGAGCGCCTCTGCTAGCGTGCGCCGCGATGGCGTGGACCCGCAATCGACCTGTCGGCCTCGTGTACACAGACCCCGCGCAGAGTGAGGGCGGTTACACGCTCTACTGCCCGGTGCGTGGCAATCACGCCAACCTCCTCGACCCGGAAGGGCGCATCGTCTGGCGCTGGCGCCACGAGGCGGGGATCCAGCACGCGCGCCTGCTTCCGAACGGCCATCTCTTGATCCAGACCCAGCCCCCCGAGGAGGCCGGGGGTCTCGAACTGATCGGGGGATCGGCCGAGGCGCTCGTCGAACTCGACTGGGATTCCGAAGTCGTGTGGGAGTACCGGGATTCCACCCAACACCACGACTACCAGCGTCTCGAGAACGGCAACCACCTACTCCTCGGTTGGAAGCCGATCCCCGAGGACATCCAGCGCCAGGTCCGCGGCGGCTTCTCCGCCCCGGATGATCCCGAGCACATGTGGGGTGACACCGTCTTCGAGGTGACCCCCGACGGCACGACGGTGCACGAATGGCGCTCGTGGGAACACCTCTCCTTCGAAGACGACGTGATTTGCCCGCTCGAGAGCCACAAGGAGTGGACCCACGCGAACTCGCTCCAGGTTCTCCCCGACGGCCGCTGGTTGATCAGCTTTCGCCTCACCAGCACCGTGGCGATCGTCGAACCCTCGAGCGGTGAGATCGTCTGGCGCTGGGGGCCCGAGGAGCTGTCGCACCAACACGCCGCCACCTGGCTCGACAACGGGAACATCCTGATCTTCGACAACGGCTGTCACCGCAAAGCGATGCCGAGCTTCTCGCGGGTGGTCGAGCTCGACCCCGAAACCTGTGAGGTGGTGTGGAGCTACCGCGCCGACGTCGTCCTCGCCTTCTACAGCTTCATGATCAGCGGCGCGAACCGCCTCGCGGGTGGCAATACCCTGATTACCGAAGGCGCCACCGGCCGGATCTTCGAAGTCACACCGGAACGCGACACGGTGTGGGAATACGTGAGCCCGTTCACCGGGGTCGATCGCCGCTTTGGCCCCACCCCCGCCGTCTTTCGCGCGCACCGCTATCCCGTCGACGACCCGGCCCTCGCGGGACGCGACCTCTCCCCGGGCCGCTTCGCCGACCTCGAGGCCCGGATCGTCGACGGGGCTCTGCCCGTGGGGGACGAGTAGCCGGCTCGGCGCCGGCGGTATGATCTCGACACATCGGTTTNNCTGGAGGAGATTCGATGGCAACCAAAGCCGAGTTGCTCGAGCGGGTACAGGGACTGCTACCGGGAATCGCCGCCCGCTCCGGCGAGAGCGAGGCGAGCCGCAAGCCCCACGACAAATCGATCCAGGAGCTCTGCGACAGCGGCGTCCTGCAGGCTCTGGTGCCGAAGCGCTTCGGCGGGCACGAGCTCAACCTCGATGCGATGGCCGAGATCGTCCGCGCCGTGAGCAGTGCCTGCGTCTCGACTGGGTGGATCACCGCCTTCTACATCGGGCACAACTGGATGGTCACCAAATTCTCGGAGCAGGCGCAGAAAGAAGTCTTCGCCGATCGCCCCTACGGGCTCGTCCCGGTTCAGACTTCGCCCACGATGGACATCGAAGAAGTCTCCGGGGGATGGAAGATCAGTGGGCGCTCGAACTGGGGCTCGGGGGTCATGCACGCCGATTGGGTGATCGTGGCCGGCGGGATCGGGCGCGAGGACGCCCGGGTGTTCCTCGTCCCCATCGAGGACGTCGAGGTCGACGACATCTGGTACATGGCCGGCATGGCCGGCACCGGGAGCAATGACATCCTGTGCGAGGACACCTTCGTCCCGGAGCACCGGAGCGTCTCGGCGGCCGAGTTCTTCCTGAAGACTGACTCGATCCACGACCACCCGCTCTACGCCATGCCCTTTCTCCCCTTCATCTATTGCGAGGCGGTCGGGGTCTACGTCGGCGGGATGGAGGGTGCCACCGCGGCCTTCGAGCAGCTGATGTCCGAGAAGGTGATGGCCTGGAGCGGCCACGTGTTGGCGGAACGCCAGGCGGTCCACGTCGACCTCGGCGACATTCGCGCCCGTGCGCGCGCCGCAGGGCTGCTCTTCGAACGTCTCGTCGAGGATACGCTCGCGTTCCAGGAGCAGAAGAACTTCGAGATCGACGTGCGCGTCGATCTCAAGCTGCGCGCGGGATTCATCGCCGACACGTGCCGCGACGGGGTGAATCAGATCATGGCGCGCACCGGAACCCGCGCGTTCCGCAGTGAGAACCCGCTCCAGCGCTACTTCCGCGACCTCAACGCGCTGGCCTCGCACGCCTTCGTCGACTGGCAGGTGTGTCGCGAGCAGTACGGCCGGCTCTTCCTGGGCCTCCCGCCCAACCACCCGCTGGTCTAGATCGCACCGCATTCAGTCCAATTTTCGCGGCGTCGATGTCGCGGAGGAGTCGCCGTGTCCGAACTCAGCCTCTCCCTCGAATCCCTTCAAAAAGTCGGGGTCGGCGTGCAGCGCCCCGAGGACGTCGTGGTCTCGCGCGACGGCGCGGTCTGGCTCTCCGACCAGGCGAGTGCCTGCGCGGAAGTCCTCCCGGACGGCTCGCTCCGGCGAGTGGGCACAGCGGGTGGTGCGCCCAACGGAATCAACATGGATCGCCAGGGAAGGATCGTGATCGCCAATTTCGGCGGGCCCGACGATGGCCGAGGCCCCCTTCAGCGCCTCGACCCGGCGACCGGCGAGGTGGAGGTAATCTGCGACGCGATCGCGGGGAGGGCGCTCTACGGATGCAACTACCCCCTGGTGGACGCGCAGGACCGCATCTGGTGCTCTCACTCGACCTGGGACGTGGAGCGCGGTTTCGCGGGGGAGAACGACGGCGAGGTGTTTCGGGTCGATCCGGATGGGCGGGTCACCGTCGTCGCGACCGGGATCGCGTTTGCGAACGGTCTCACTTTCGACGCCGACGAATCACACTTGTTCGTGTGCGAGACGACGGGCTGCGACGTGCTCCGCTACGCGATTCGCGAAGACGGCTCACTCGGGTCGCCCGAGCGCTACGGCCCCCCACTCGGACTCACGCTCGACGACGTCCGCGACAAGCGCCCCCTCTCCCCCGAACTCCGGAGCCAATTGGGCCTGACCGATGGATGCGGGTTCGACCAGGCCGGCAACCTGTGGGTCACCCTGCCCATGTCGAATCGCGTCGTCGCCATCACGCCCGAGGGCGAAGCCGTGACCGTGGTAAGCGACCCCGAGGGTGCGCTGATGCACACGCCCACCAATGTCAGTTGGGGCGGTGCAGACCTCTGCGACCTGTATATCGGGAGCANNGTGCTTCACACGCGCACCGCGATTCCCGGTGTTCCCCTGGTGCACCAGCGCTAGCACCGTGTCCCGCGAGAACTTGATCCGCGCCGCTCCGGCGCTCTTTGTGATCCTGTGGTCGACCGGATATGTCGGCGCCCGCTTCGGGCTTCCCTACGCCGAGCCGATGACCCTCACCGCGCTGCGCTTCGCGATCGTGGTCACCCTGCTCTCGGCGACTCTGGCACTTTTGCGCCGTCCGCTTCCCCGCGGCGCGGGGATGTGGGCCAAGCTCGCCACCGCGGGCTTGCTGATCCACGGCGGGTTCATCGNNCAGTGGACGGGGTTTGGGCTGGGCTTCGTGGGCCTCGCCCTGGTGGTACTACGAGGTGTGGGCGAGGGGCAGCTCCCCTTGGCCGGGGTCGCGGCATGCGTCGTGGCACTATTTGGCATCACCTTCGGCACGCTCTTCCAGAAGCGCTTTGCCGCCGAGGCCGATCTCCTGGCGGGATCCTGGGTTCAATTCGCAGCCGCCCTCGTACCCTGCGCAATCTGGGCCCTCGCATTCGAAACGCGTGTGATCGAGTGGAACCTCACGGTGATCCTGGTCCTGGCGTGGCTCTGTGTCGTGATGTCGATCGGCGCCATCACGATCTTGCTGTTTCTGATTCGCGAAGGGGCGGCCTCGCAAGTGTCGAGCCTGTTCTATCTGGTGCCGCCCGCCACGGCCCTACAGGGGTATCTGTTCTTCGATGAACGTCTGTCTCCATGGCAGCTCGTGGGAATCGCCGTCACCGCCCTCGGGGTCGCGNNCGCCTAGACCGCGAAGCGTTCGACCGCCGCTTCGTCCCACTCGAGACCCGCCCCGGGGCGATCCGGAAGGTGGACGCAGCCTCGTTCGACGGTGAAGGGCTCCGCCAGGACGGCGTTGGCCCAATCCATGTACTCGAGCCAATGGCGGGTCGGTGTCACAGCCAGAAGGTGCGCGCTGTATTCCGGAAAGAGGTGACTCGACATCGGGAGGTCGTGCACCGAAGCCATAGCGGCCGCGCGCAGCCACCCGGTGACCCCGCCGATGCGCTGCACGTCGGGCATATAGAGATCGGCGGCATCCGCGTCGATCGCCTTCTGGAATTCGAGGGGACCGAGCAGGTTCTCACCGATCTGGATCGGGGTCTCGGTGGCGGCGGTGATCTTGGCGCATTGGTCGTAGCNNATCCAGAGCACGACACCGCATGAGCGCTTCGTGCGTCCCGAGACTCTGATTGAAGTCGGACATCAGCTCGATGTCGTCGTCGAGCCGCGCGCGGACGGCGCGAACCGCGGCGAGGTCGTCCACGAAGTCCGGACGGCCGATCCGGATCTTCGCCGCCCGGAACCCGCCTTCCGCGAGCAGCGCATCTGCCTCGTCCGGAAGGGTGTCCGGCTCGGCGATCCAGAGCCCGCAGCTGTTGTAGGCCGGGACCGGCGCGGGCTCGCCGCCCAGCAAGCGGACCAGGGGGAGACCCGCCCCCTGCGCCGTCACGTCCCAGACCGCCATATCGATCCCGGCGAGGGCGATCCCGACCAGGCCTGGCGTGTCGAGAAGCGTGAGTGCCCGCCGCAGTTTCGCCTCGAGCGCCAGGGGCGCGACATCGTCGCCCCGGATCAACTCACCCAGCGCCGCGACACAGTCGCGCGTGGGCCCGAGCATGCCGCGCGTGAAGGTGAAGACATAGGCGCGGCCGACGATCCCGGCATCGGTCACCAGATCGACGAGGACGAGCGGAGCATCCGGAATCTCCCCGCTCGCCGCGCGCGGGGGCCGCTTCAGGGGAACCATCACCGCGCGGGCTCGAACTTCTCTCACCTTCATCGCTCTATACCCCTCCTTCGAAACGGGATTCCCAACGCCGGACGCTTCCCCGCGGCACTCGGCGTATGATGCCCCAAACGCAGGGGGACCCCATGGAATTCGGAATCACTCTCACGCCACGCGCCGACGCGTGGAAGGTGGCGGAGCGGGCCGAAGCGCTCGGATTCTCACACGTGTGGTTCTACGACACCCAGCTCCTCTGCGCCGACATTCTCGTCGCGATGGGCGCCGCAGCCGTGCGCACGGAGCGGATCGTGTTGGGCGCGGGGGTCCTCGTCCCTTCCAATCGCCTCGCCGCGGTGGCCGCCAACGCGATGGCGTCACTCAATCGCCTGGCCCCAGGGCGGGTCATCGCGGGGCTGGGAACCGGCTACACCGCCCGCCGCACCATGGGACTCCGCGCCCAGCGGCTGGCCGAACTCCGCGAATACGCGCGGGTCATGCGCGCGCTGTGGGTGGGCGAGCAGGTGAGCTGCGAAGTCGAAGGCGCGGCGCGCACGATCGAATTCCTGCAGCCCGACGGATTCATCAATACCGCCGACCCGATCCCGCTCCACCTCTCCGCCTTCGGGCCGAAGGCCCGACAACTCACCGCCGAGATCGCCGATGGCTTCATCAACGCGTGGGTGAGTCCCGACGCCCTCGAGCACGCCCGCGACGTGCGTGCCGCGAGGGAGGCCTCGGGCCGGTCGGGAAGCGAGCTCTACGCCACCTGCCTCATGGCCGGGTGTGTGCTCGAAGCGGGAGAACCCGCCGACAGCTCCCGCGCCCGCGCGCAGGCCGGGCCCTTCCCCGCGATCCTTCTGCACCAGATGGTCGAGGACGGGGAGGCCGCCTTCGTCCCACCCGCGCTCCGCGAGGTCGTCGATGCCTACCGGGAGGTGTACGAGCGCTATGAACCGGCAGACGCGCGCCATCTTCGCCTTCACGAGGGTCACCTGATGTACCTCCGACCCGACGAGGAAGCGTTCGTGAACGCCGGACTCATCGAAGCCTTCACCCTGACGGCGCGTCCCGCGGTAATCCGCGAACGCGTCGAGGCCCTCGAGGCCGCCGGCTATGACCAGCTCGCCATCCAGATCACCGACGGCCAGGAAGAAGCGCTCGAAGACTGGGCCAAGGTGCTCCTCGCCTGAGGGCGACACGAGGTGAATCGATGCTCCTGATCTACGGAATCCCGAACTCTCAACCGGTTCGCGCCGTCCTGTGGCTCTGTCTCCAGAAGGGCATTCCCTTCGAACTGCGGCTCACGAGCCAGAACCGCGACGCCAAGGAGCCGGCCTTTCTCGAACAGGTGAATCCGCGCGGTACGGTCCCGGCGATCGACGACGACGGTGTGGTGCTCTGGGAGAGTCACGCGATCCTCGTATATCTGTGTGAAAAGCACGGCATTACGGATCTTTGGCCTGAAGACCTCGAGCACCGTGCGAGGGTGAATCAGTATCTCCACTTCCACCATCGCAACACGCGCGAGTTGGTCNNCGTGGAGACACCCGACGAAGACTGGTACCTGCGCAACACCTTTCCCGGGGCCCGCGACAACGAGACCCTCGTGGCGCAGGCGCTCGACGTCATCGAGACGCTCCTCGGCGCCACCGGTTATCTCGCCGGTGGACCCCACCCCACCCTCGCCGACATCGCCGCCTACGAAGAACTCGGACAGAACCAGCCCCGCTACGCCAACTGCAGCGACTACAGCCGTCACCCGCGCATCCGGAAGTGGCTCGAGACCATGGCCGGTCTCCCGGGCCACGATGTCGCCCACTGCATCTGGGAGCTGGTGGGGGACGCGCGGCGCGTGGAGGGGGGAATGCGCACCATCGCCCGCGCGAACAAAGAGGCGGCGCGGCGTATTGCAGAGGCCGTTGCCGAGATGCCGAGCTAACCGACGCGCGAGGTCCGCTTCAGGCGCGCCGGCTCAAGCCTGGAGGTGGGGCATCACCTCTTTTGCGAACAGTTCGATCGACTCCATCGCCTTCGCGTGCGGCACCCCGCCGAAGTTCACTTCGAAGATGGGGTAGGTCAGCCCGAAGCGTTCCCTCGCCCGGCGGAGCCGGCCCACCAGATCCTCGGGGTTCCCGAACATCATGCAATCGCCGGCGTCGAGTTCTTCATAGGTGGTCGACCCGAAGATGCTCGCGAGACCTTTCTTGTACGCCTCGTAGTCCTCGGACTCGAAGGAGTGCTTCTTTTCGAGGGCCTCGAAGAACTCCCAGTAGGCCTTGTAGTGCGGCGCCGCCTGGCGTTTCGCGAGCCCGTCGTCCGGATCGGTGTAGAGGTGATACACCCCGAGCACCTCACGCCCGTCCCGGCTGTGTCCGGCTTCGTCGTGAGCCTTCCAGTAGACGTCGAGGAGTTGCTGGAGGGGCTCGTGCTTGGCGAACGCAAAGGGCACGGTCATGGGGTGGAGCCCGAGACGCCCCGCCCACTCGAAGCTCGCCGGCGTCACGGCGCAAGCCCCCCAGACGGGGGGATGGGGTCTTTGCACGGGTTTCGGTAGCGCTTCGACGCCATCCACCTGATAGAACTCGCCCCGGTAGCTCACGACGGGCTCGGTCCAGGCCTTCTGGATGATGTCGAAGGCCTCGCGATACCGTCCCTGGCTCTCGCTCTCGTCGATCGCGAAGAGGTCGTATTCGGCGTTCAGCACGCCGCGGCCCACACCAAAATCCAGCCGGCCGCCGCTCAGGACGTCGACCATCGCGTACTCCTCGGCCGCGCGGATCGGGTTGCTGAGCGGGAGGAGCGTGACACCGGTGCCGAGGCGAATCCGCTTCGTGCGCTGCGCCACGGCTGCGAGGAACACCGGCGGAGAGGGAAACGCATAGCCCCCGATGTAGTGCTCGGCGAAGAACACGCCGTGGAAACCCATCTCTTCGGCGAACGAGATCTCCTCGAGAATCTCCTCGTAGTACTGGGTCGCTTCGCCGTGGACCTCGGGTCGGTAATCGGTGATGTAGAGGAGGCCGAATTTCATCCCAGATCCTCGCGTTGTGGGTGGACAGCGAGAGGGTCCCGCGCCCTGTGGAGCGCCGCAAGCGCGGCTTCTTGCGCCCTCCGCCGATCCCGTCGAGACTCTTCGAACCGCCCCCCTAGCGCGGAGTCACCGACATGCCCGACGCCAAGTTCTTTGCCGACACCCCCGAAGAGATCGGTCTCGATTCCGAGAAGATCGAGCGCCTGCTCGAGCGCGCATCCCGCGAGGTCGACGCGGGTCTGTTGCCGGCCACCCAGGTCGCCATCGCGCGCGAGGGCAAGATTGCCGTGATGAAGAGCTTCGGCCGCGCCGTGCACGATGGGACGCTGCGGGACGTCGACAACGAGACGCGCTTCGTGACGATGTCGTCGAGCAAAGCGGTGACCTCGGCCGCCGCGTGGCTCCTGCTCCAGGAAGGAAAACTCCGGCTGGACGAGCGCGTGGCGGACACGATTCCCGAATACGCCTCGAACGGGAAAGAGGACACCACCGTCCTCCAGCTCCTGATCCACACCTCGGGGATTCCCTTTGCACCGCACTGGCAGAAAGAATGGGCGATCCCCGAGCGGCGCCGCGCCCGATTCGCCGCGTGGCGTGCCGACCACCCGCCCGGAGAGACCTTCCGGTACCACGTGTCCGCAAACTTCTGGCCGATCGCAGCGTTGGTCGAAGAGCGCAGCGGACAGTCGTTGGCCAAGTTCGTGCGCACCCGCATCGCCGAGCCCCTCGAGATTCCCGGGCTGCGCATGGGTCTCCCGGATACGGGTGACGCCGGCGTGGCGGACGGCCTGTGGGTGGGCGAGGCACTCACCGAAGCCGACTACGAGGAGATGGGGATCAAGGGCAACCCGGTGATCGCCGCGATCGACGAGGCGGGGCTGTTGGAGCTCAACGAGCACGAGACCCGCGCGGCGGGTGCCCCCTCCGCAGGCTGTATCACCACGGCGGGCGACTTCGCGCTCTTCTATCAGGCCTTGCTCCGCGGCGGAAGCGCGCCGGACGGGACCTCGATCTGGAACCCGGAGACCCTCGAGGATGCCCGCCGCATCCGCACCGGCGACCTCCGCGACCCCGTGCTCGGGAGCCGGGCCAATCGCGCCCTCGGGATCGTGGTGGCCGGAGACGACGGCCAGGCGAACCTGCGCGGCTTTGGCCGCACCAACTCGGCACTCGCGTTTGGGCATCCAGGCGCCGGTGGCCAATGCAATTGGGCGGATCCCGAAACCGGGATCTCCTTCAGCTTCCTGACCAACGGCTACGACCGCAACGAAATCCGCATGGGTCGACGCCAGGTGGCGCTCTCGAGCCTCGCCGCGTCCTGCGCGCTCTAGGCCGACGCGCCGCCTAGGGTTGACCGGGGATCGACGGGAGGGAGGCCACGTCGTCGATCCAATCGAGTGCGGACCGGTGCCAGATCTGGAGGGTGGGCCGCAGCTCCTCCCGTTGGTTCACCACCCCCGTGCGCAATCCGTAGCGCTTGGGTCCGTCGCCGGCGTTGGTGGCGAAGAGCGACGATCCGCAATCACCGCAGAAGCCCTGCTCGCGTTTGCGCCCGCTCTCCGCGGTCTTCACATAGACCCGGGGCTCGCCCTTCGTCACGCGAAAGCCCCCGTCTACGGTGAAAGCGGTCACGCGGTAGGGCGCGCTCGAGAAGATCTGACAATCGACGCAATGGCAAATGACGATCTTCTCCGCGTCCACCCTAGCCTCGAACGCGATCGCCCCGCAGTGGCACTGGCCGTCCACCTGTTTCACTTCGCCCATGGTTCCCTCGGAGGGCTCGGTGTCCGCGAGCCGGTATGCTTTTGGGCGGACGCTAGCCCACGGTGGCCGATGACCGTTGGGTCTGCTGGGGCGCGCGTCGAGCGCGAGGAGAGCCGGAATGAACGATGAGGTGTGTCTACTGATCGGCGGTGGCGAGGGGTTGGGTCGCGCGCTCGCCGCCAAATTCGCGAAAGAGGGCTACCGCATCGGCCTCGTCTCACGCTCGGAATCGGGGAGTGGCGCGGCACTCGCCGCGGCGCGAGAAATCGGCGGACTCGATGCCGGCCATTTTTTTCAGGGCGACGCGAGCGATCCNNCTGTGTCGCGACACTCGGCGCGCCGTCCGTGCTGATCTACAACGTGCGGGGCTACTACGTCCGCAAGCCGCCCCTCGAGCTCGACTACGAGGAGCTCGAGCTGAACTACCGGGAAGAGGTAGTGAGCGCCCTGGCGGCGGCGAAAAGCGTGGTCCCGGCGATGATCGAGGCGGGGCGTGGCACGCTGCTCTACTCCAGCGCCACCGCCGCGCTGCGGGGCTCGAAAGCAAACCCGCTCTACGCACTCGGGAAGTTTGGCCTCCGCTCGCTCACACAGAGCCTCGCCAAGGCCTACGCGACCCAAGGGATCCACGTCGTGCACGTCCGCCTCGATTGCGTGCTCGACACCCCGGGCGTGCGGAAGGTGTACGGGGAGCTCGACCCCGAGTCGATGTCCAACACCGACGACGTGGCGGAGACCTACTACTGGCTCCACCGGCAGCCCCGTTCGGCGTGGAGCAACGAGGTCGAGCTCCGGCCCTACACCGAAGAATGGACCTACTGATCTCCCCCCTTTGGGGAATCTCCTAGGGATTCTGACGGGTTAGCAGCCTTTCTCGACGGCGTTTCGAGTCCGGACGGGACGCTCGCGTTCACATCCGCGAGTGGACCGCACCGCCGCCCCTCGCGGCGCAGGGCCCCGACTCCAAAAGAGTGTGAGGAAACGGGGCTCTAGACGCGCCGTCGGCCTGTCCGAACGCCGCGGGGGCGCCTAGNNCCTGTCCGAACGCCGCGGGGGCGCCTAGACTGCGTGCTCCTCGACCGCCGGCCGCGTGGGTGCGCTCGGTGGTCGAGGCCCGCACACGCCATTGGTGTTCTCGGGCGGCCGCCCCGTGGCCGCAGGACCCCTGATCGGCCGCGGGATCACCGCGTAGATTCCGGCGGGCATCGGACAGATGGCATTCCACGAGATTGAGAAGGGACTCGACCTACCGATCACCGGCGCGGCGCGTCAGGTGGTGCGGGGCACGCGACTACCGAGCCGCGTCGCGATCATGGCCGACGATTTTCCCGGGATGAAACCCCGGATGCTGGTCGGAGAGGGCGACCGCGTGAAACGCGGCCAGGTGCTCTTCGAAGACCGCAAATCCGAGGGCGTTCTCCACACCGCGCCGGGGGCGGGTCAGGTGGTGGGTGTCAACCGAGNNGGTCGTCATCCACCTGAGCGACTCCGAGCGGGCCGGCGAACCCACCGCTGAAGACCTCGCGAGCTTTTCCAACTACCCCGGCGGTGACCCGGCCTCGTGGTCTCGCGAGCAGCTCGTGGCGCTCCTCGTGGAATCCGGCCAGTGGACCGCTTTTCGGACGCGACCCTTCAGCAAGGCGCCCCATCCCGACAGCGTGCCGCACTCGATCTTCGTCACCGCCGTCGATACCAACCCGCTCGCGCCCTACCCCGAGGTCATGATCGAAAAGCGCCGCGAGGATTTTGACCGCGGCCTGACGGCCGTAGCCAAGCTCTCCGGCGGCGACACCCACCTCTGTGTTCGCGCGCACTCGCCGATCCCCGAATTCGTGTCGGCTCGTGTCACGACGCAGGAGTTTGCCGGGCCGCATCCGGCCGGGAACGCGGGGCTCCACATCCACATGGTCGATCCGGTGCACCGCGAGAAAACCGTGTGGACGATCGGCTACCAGGACGTGCTGGCGATCGGCAGCCTCGTGGCGACGGGAGTCCTCGACGTCGCGCGCACGATCACCGTTGCGGGGCCCGCGGCGCCGGAGCCCGAGCTGATCCACACACGACTCGGCGCCGACGTCGAAGACGTCGCGCGCGCGGTCGCGGCCGACGGAGAAATCCGACTGATCGCGGGCTCGGCCCTCTCCGGCCGAACCGCCGCGGGCGAGGCGCTGGGCTTCCTCGGCCGCTTCCACAATCAGATCACCGTGATGGCCGAGGGGCGCGAGCGGGTGTTCATGGGCTGGCTCACGCCGGGATGGAACGCGTTCTCGACGGCGCCCATCTATCTCTCGCGGCTCCTCCCGGACAAGCTGTTTCCCTTTACGACGACCACCAATGGTTCGCCCCGAGCCATGGTGCCGATCGGCATGTACGAGCGGGTCATGCCGATGGACATTCTGCCGACCTTCCTGCTGCGCTCTCTCGTCGTCGGCGATGTCGAGCAAGCGGAGAAGCTCGGGGCACTCGAGCTCGACGAGGAGGACCTCGCGCTGTGCACCTTCGTCTGCCCGGGCAAGACCGACTACGGCCCGCTGCTGCGCAAGAACCTCGAGATCATCGAGAAAGAAGGCTGATGAAGTTCCTGCGCGATATCCACGACAAAGTCGACCCGCTCTTCCAGAAGGGCGGCAAGCTCGAGAAGCTCTACCCGCTCTGGGAAGCCCACGACACGGCGATGTTTACGCCGGGTCAGGTCACCCGTGCGGCGCCCCATGTGCGCGACGGCCTCGACCTGAAACGGATGATGATCACGGTGGTGGTGGCGCTCCAGCCCTGCATCCTCTTCGCGCACTACAACACCGGCCTCCAGGCGCTCAACGCGATCTCCCAGGGCGCCCTGCCCCTCGACGACTGGCGGATGGCGCTCTGGCAGATGGCCGGGCTGGGCTTCGACCCGAGCAACCCCCTTCTCTGTTTCCTGTTCGGCTTCCTCTATTTCGTTCCGGTCCTCGCGGCCGGATTCGCCGTGGGGGCCGCCGTCGAGGTCGGGAGCGCCATCATCCGCGGACACGAAGTGAACGAGGGCTTCCTCGTCACCGGCATGCTGCTTCCGCTCACCCTGCCGCCCACGATTCCGCTCTGGATGGTCTGCCTCGGGATGGCCTTCGGCCTGGTCTTCGGCAAGGAGGTGTTCGGCGGCACCGGGATGAACTTCCTGAACCCGGCGCTCACCGCCCGGGCCTTCCTCTTCTTCGCCTATCCGGCCTACATGAGTGGGGACGCCCCCTGGATCGCGGCCGACTTCTCGGCGGTCGACTCCTTCACGGGCGCCACCCTGCTCTCCCAGGCCGCCGTGAGCGACACCGCGCTGGCCGCGGCGAGCTTCAAGGACGCTTTCATCGGCCTCATACCGGGTTCGATGGGGGAGACCTCCGCGCTCTGCGCCTTCCTCGGGCTCGGCATCCTACTCGTCACCCGGGTGGGTTCGATCCAGACGGTCGCCGGCGTCGTGATCGGGACGGTCGTGCTCTCTTCTCTGATGAACCTGGCCGATTCCAACACGAACCCGATGTTCGCCGTGCCCTTCTGGTGGCACATGGTGCTCGGCGGCTGGGCCTTCGGGATGGTCTTCATGGCGACCGACCCGGTGTCCTCGGCCTTCACCAGCGCCG
>JABAHO010000808.1_pt1 | contig 32399 bp, 29 predicted proteins | sample 7062071 | NCBI WGS metagenome assembly JABAHO01 (sample SAMN14534356, study PRJNA622989) | marine sediment metagenome | biome: marine biome [ENVO:00000428]; feature: marine pelagic biome [ENVO:01000023]; material: deep marine sediment [ENVO:00002113] | place: India: Gulf of Kutch | collected...
AAGGTCGTTTTGGCTTACTCGGGGGGTTTGGACACCTCTGTCATCCTGCGATGGCTGATCGAAGAGCGAGGTGTCGAGGTCGTTGCTTACACAGCCGACGTTGGTCAAGGGGAAGAGGTGGCGGCAGCTCGCGACAAGGCGTTGGCCACGGGCGCTAAACAGGCGATAGTTGAAGATTTGATCGACGAATTCGCCGGTGATTTCGTTTTCCCGGCGCTGCGCGCCAACGCCGTCTATGAGGGTTACTACCTGTTGGGTACGGCCCTGGCTCGTCCCCTCATCGCCAAGGGATTGGTGGAGGCGGCGGCCGCGACCGGGGCAGACGCGATCTCGCACGGTGCCACCGGAAAGGGCAACGATCAGGTGCGGTTCGAGTTGAGCGCACTGGCGCTCAACCCAGAAATCAAGATCGTGGCACCGTGGCGTGAATGGGATCTCAAGGGACGGGCCGACCTCATCAAATATGCCGAGGATCACGGTATCGAAGTACCGGCGACACCCGAGAAGCCCTACTCGATTGACGCCAACCTGCTGCACATCTCGTTCGAAGGTGGTGTGCTGGAGGATCCTTGGGAGTCGCCACCCAAGGGCATGTTCCAGCGAACAGTGGATCCCGAAGAAGCGCCCTTTGAGCCTGAGATCGTGGAGGTGACTTATCGCAACGGGGATCCGGTTGAGATAAACGGCGCTCCACTGGACCCGGCCGATGTTCTTGGTCTGGCCAACGAGATCGCCGGGCGACACGGCGTCGGACGGGTCGATCTTGTCGAGAACCGGTTCATCGGTATGAAGAGCCGGGGCGTTTACGAGACGCCGGGAGGCACGCTGCTGCATCATGCCCATCGCGCGGTCGAATCGCTGACCCTGGATCGCGAGGTTCTCCATCTTCGCGACGAACTCATCCCCAAATACGCCGCCATGGTTTACAACGGCTTCTGGTATTCACCCGAGCGACAGCTCCTCCAGCGGACTTTCGATGCAGTGCAGGATCGAGTTACCGGCACGGCACGGCTGAAGGTGTACAAGGGTTTGGTTTCGGTTCTGGGTCGACGATCCGACTATTCGCTTTACGACCCCAGCGCGGCCACATTCGAAGCCGAGGACGTATACCAGCAGGCTGACGCCGGGGCCTTCATCCGACTGCAAGCGTTGCGGCTGCGGAACCTTGCCCGCCGCCAACCCTGATGTGGGGCGGCCGATTCTCGGAGGGCCCGGCTGAAGCGCTCTGGAAATTCACGGTCGACGAGAGTGACCGGCGTTTGCTGGCAGACGATCTGGACGGCTCCCTCGCTCACGTGAGGATGCTAGGAGCCAGTGGCATACTCGAGGAGGCCGACGTTACAGCAATCATCGGGGGCCTCGAGCAGATCCGGGGGACTGCTGATGTCTTCGAGTTCCGCGATTCCGACGAGGACGTTCATACTGCGGTTGAGCGCCGGCTGTATGAGCTGATCGGCGATGTGGCGGGCAAGCTCCACACCGGGAGATCGCGTAACGACCAGGTAGCGCTGGACATGCGGCTTTACCTACGGCGGGCTGCCGATCACCGTATCGACGACCTACGCGATTATGTAGCCGTTCTGCTGGGACTGGCCGAGACTGTCGGAGACAACGTCGTTCCGGCTTACACCCATCTCCAGCAAGCCCAGCCGATCCTGCTAGGAACTCACGTCCTGGCCCACGGCTGGTTGACGCTGCGCGACATCGGACGCTTTCGTGAGGTCCGGTCGCGGCTCAACGTCTCGCCGCTCGGAGCGGGTGCGGTCGGTGGAAGCAGCCTGCCTGTCCAGCCCGATCTGGTGGCCAAAGAACTGGGATTCGAGTCGTCCTTCGAGAACCCGGTCGATGCGGTTGGCGCTCGCGATGTGATCGCCGAGTACACCTTTTGTTGTGCCCAGGCGATGGCCAATCTCAGTCGGATGGCGGAGGAAGTAGTCCTATGGTCTTCGCGCGAGTTCGGCTGGCTGACGCTCGACGATGCCTTCGCAACGGGTTCGTCGGCACTACCGCACAAGAAGAACCCGGATATCGCTGAGTTGATCCGCGGCCGGGCGGCAGCTGTCGCCGGGGATCTCGCCACTTTGCTTGGGATTCAGAAGGGCCTGACCCTGAGTTACAGCCGCGACCTGCAGGAGGACAAGCGAGCAGTGTTCCATGCTGACGACATGCTGGCTCTCGCCATCCCGGCCATCGGTGGTCTTTTGGAAACCGCTCAGTTTCATCCACCCGAGCCGGGGCCCGAAACTGTCGCGCTTGACGTCGCCGAAGCGTTGGTCCGCAAAGGCGTGCCTTTTCGAGAGGCACATGAGGCAGTCGGTCGGCTGCTGATCGCAGCCGGGGAGGGCGGGTTGGAGGCCGCCACTGTAAAACAGCTGCGGGACGCCCATACGCGGCTGGAGCCGGAGGATCTGCCCACTGCACTGGAAGCGGCCTCCCGGCACGAAAGTATCGAACAGCAGATCGAGCGCTTGCGACTTGCGCTCAAGGATCAAGGCCTCACCGACTAGGGCCTACTTATTGCGGGGGAAAAGTTCGACCGATACCCGGCCGATGAATGAGGATGGCGTCTTTACGGCTTTCGACGAGGCAGCAGGATTATGGCGCGGCCATCCGCGAGTGGTCGGCCGACCTCACCGAGCGGCGGCTGTTCGCGGTTGTGGTGTTGCCAATCTTTGCGATCTACTTGGTCACCGCCACCTGGTCATACCCACTGATCAATGACGTGTTCACCAACGCGATCACCGCGTGGAACTTGGGAAACCACGGCTCGGTCTACCTAGAGGAGCACGAGCAGCTCGAGGATTACTCCGGTACTTTCGCGTGGGTCATCCCGGCCGGGGAGTCGGTTGTTAGCAAATACCCGCCCGGCGCACCGTTGCTCGCAGCGCCCCTCTACGCCGTGTGGCCCGAGGACCCGGGCTCAATAACGTACACGATTCCAGAACAACTGCGGGAAGCCGACCGGGCCGACGGCTTGACCGTGTTGACTCCGCCGGTGGCGCCGGCGGCTATTACCTCGGCATTGGCCACAGCCCTGGCAATCGGCTTCCTCGCGGTGGCTTTCGTCAGAGTCGGGGGCACGCCGCTCATGTCCCTCCTGGCTGCCTACTTGGCCGGCTTGGGGACCTCGGCCTGGGAGGTGGCCTCAGGACAGCTGTGGCAACACGGGCCGGCAATGTTGTGGATCGCTCTCGCGCTGGTTCTATCCGACCGCCAGATGGTCGGCTCCGGGTTCGCCTACGGCGCCGCCATCCTGACCCGGCCCCCACTGGCGGTCATCGCCGCATCCTCGGGATTGTTTCGAGCACTCAAGTCTCGTTCACTCAGGCCGGCGGTGATGGTCGGAATCGGTGCGCTGGCCGGGCTTCTTCTGTTCATGGCCTACAACTGGTGGCTGTTCGGTAACCCGTCGGTTTCTGCCGGCTATGGCACCGTCTTTCAAGACCGGGTGGCCGATGGCGTGGGCGGGGACTTCTTCCGGAACCTTTTCCTCGCAGCGTTTGCACTGGATTGGGGGGTGTTCGTATGGTCCCCCTTCCTGTTGGTCCTGCTTCCCGGAATCAGGTCCGGATGGAAAGCGGCACCTTCGTGGGCCCGGGGGGCGGCGCTGGGTGGAGTCTTGTACCTACTTCTTCAATACCAGGCCAACCGCTCCTCGGGCGGTTCCTTCCTCGGTTACCGCTACCCCCTCGAAGCTCTGACGGCGGCCGCACCCGTGCTGTTTCTTGCTTTCAAGGAGGGACTGGCGCAGCGCCAATCCCTAAAGCCGGCCTTTGCTTTTGCGGTGCTGGTGTCGGTGCTTCTGCACGGTTTCGCTGCCTTTGACGTCGCAGTTTTCTGAGTATTCCCCGCACCCGCAATTTCACCAAAATTGATGAGTTCAATCCGCGGTCGTTCGACCACTATGAGTCCTTAGGGCCTTCCAATACGGGTGGGCCCTGACGTAGGAAAGGGGAGCCAGTGCTTTCACAAGTAACTAGCTTCGTTCGCTACTTCCGGGCCCAGTTGGGATCGGAAGAGGGAGCCACGATGGTCGAGTACGGCATCATGGTCGCGCTCATCGCCGTCGTTTCGGTTCTCGTAATCGGGGTTCTCGGTGTGGACGTGTTCAGCGCGTTCTCGAGCGCCGAGCAGAACATCACTCCGGGTCTGCCGCAGTGCCCAGTCGGGTACACCGGCACCGTGGCGTGTACTCCGTAAGCGAACTCGAAATGGGGAGACCCGCCGCTCATGGGAGCGGCGGGTTCTTTCCCACCCCTGAAAGGTTCAAACCATGAGGAAGTTGCGATCGGATCGGGGAGCAGCCATGGTCGAGTTCGCCATAGTGGCTCCGCTGTTGCTGCTGCTCGTTTTCGGAACGATTGAATTCGGGCGGGCATACAACGCCCAAAACACGCTCACCCACGCTGCCCGCGAAGGTGCGCGTGATTACGCCATTCACCAAGACGCAGTCCAGGCCGAGACGGTGGCTCGGAACGCGATCACGAGCATGGATCGCACGAAGGCCGAGGTCCTGATCGGCTCGTGCGATCCAGGACAGCCCACTTCAGTAGTGATCACCTATCCCTTCGAGTTGCGGGTGGCGTTCTTCCCGGTCAGCACCTTCACCATGAATGCGGAAGGAGTGATGAGATGCGGAGGTTGAGGAGGTCACTTGGAAAGAATCTGGAGGCGCTGGTCGGCTCCGAAACCGGAGCCACCATCATCTTTGTGGCGGTCACTCTTGTCGCGCTGCTGGCGCTGACTGCCTTTGCGGTCGATTTTGGTCGGATGTATGAGGAGCGACGCCAGCTCCAAAACGGTGCCGACGCCGCCGCGGTCGCGATTGCCGAGGACTGTGCCCGAGGATTGTGCGACGCCAGCTACGACGAATACGCGGTCGCGGACATCTACGTGGATGCCAATGCCCGCGATGGTTCCGCCGAGGCCTGGTTCATCGACCTGGACTTGAACGCCCAGACCGTGACTGTGCACAACCGCACCGAGGACGAACTGGGCAACAACGATTTCAACATGCTGCTGGCCGGGGCGGTCGGTTTTGACGGCTTGACCGTTGGGGCCAAGGCCACCGTGGCGTGGGGCTACTCAGGCGACCCGATTGTGACTCTGCCTTTGATTATTTCCGATTGTGAGTGGGATAGGCCGTATCCGGACGGGCCTGACGGCCATCTACCACTTCCACCACCTCCAGATCCGCCCCTTCCGCCACCTCCGCCGAGCAACATCTTCCCGGAGCCCAAACTCACCGCCAACCCTCCGCTCGTCCCCTGGGCAGAGGTCCCACCGGATCACACGTTCCCACCCTGGTGGGCTCCCGTCGCCAGCGAAACCTTCCCGACGCCTGCGACTATCACCTTCCACAACGGCGCGGAAACCAGCGACTGTGCTGCCCAGGCCGGACAGGACATTGACGGAGACAACAAGCTCCCGGGCGGTTTCGGCTGGCTCGAGACCGACAACGATGGGGAGTGCGCGGCCAAGCTCTATGGCGTGGACGACGACTGGGTTGCGGCCGATCCCGGCGTTTCCGGACCTACCGACGGTTGCCTCGACATCCTCGAACAGGCTCTGATCAATACCCCAGTAGGGGGCATAGTCCAGATCCCGTACTTCAATGACTTCTGGGAGGGACCGGCCAACGGCAGCGGCCCTTGTGGCAACTCTGGCAAGTGCTATCACATCGCCGGCTACGGAGCTCTGCATATCGTCGGGTACAAGCTGATTCCGAGCAGTGCCCGGAGCAACTTTGTTTTCAACCCCCCGGGCGGCCCGGAATCTCCCATCGACCCGGCCGGCCCGATCGACCCGCCGCTCAAGCCAAACGGTCAACCGTGGCCTCAGAACCAGTGGGTCGACAAGTTCGACTGTGTTCCGGCCACTTCCGGCACGGACGAGGTTTGCCTCATCACCTACTTCATCGAGTACACCGACACCGGTGGCAGCGGCACGATCGGTGGCGGCGGTCGCGGCATCACAGTTATCAAGTTCATCGACTAAATACGAAAGGGAAAAACCAATGGATCGGAAATGGATAGGGGTGCTGATTTCGTTGGTGCTCGCCGCGCTCGGCACATGGGTGCTGGTTCAGTACGTAAACAGCGCCGATGAGCGGGCACGCGAGGGAACCGAGACAGTCGACGTCTTAGTGGTTTCGGACGCCATCCCGGAGGGGGCATCGATACAGGACGTGAGCGCGCGCGTGGAGACCCAACAGGTGCCCGTCACGGCTCAGGCGATCGGCAGCCTCAACACCCTCGCCGGGCTACAGGGCCGCGTTACTTCCGTGGCGTTGGTTCCCGGCGAGCAGGTCATTGCCAGTCGATTCATAACGCCTCAGCAATTCGTCGAAGCGCAAGCGTTTGAGCTGCCGGACGAGTTGCTGGCAGTCACCCTTTCGCTGGCACCGCCACGAGCCCTGGGTGGGGAGTTAACGCCGGGAGATCTAGTGGCGGTGGTCGCCTCCTTTGAGCCATTCGACATCAACGGTGTCGAGCCCTCCGCAGTCGATCCGACCGATGTCGATCCCGACACCGGGCAACCCGCTGCAGAAGAAGAGGACCTTCCCAAGACCCCCAACACTTCCGGAATCATCGTCCACAAGGCGATCGTGACCAATATCCAGGTGGAAGAGCTCCCAACTGAGGCAACCGAGGAGTCGGCACAAGCCCAGGGCGTCGACGTGGCTCCCACCGGAAATCTGTTGGTGACTATTGCGTCGGAAGCCGCCTACATCGAGAAGATCGTTTTCGCCGCTGAGTGGGGAACAGTGTGGCTGGCCCTCGAAGGAGAGCTTGCTGCGGAAGAATTCGATCAGGTCCAGACTCGCAACCTCGTGTATCGGGACATCCTGACTGTCGACGATCTGGCTGCTTTGGCCGATCTGGTGGCTCCCTAATGAGTGGCACCATCGTCCTCGCAAACAGCTCGGTTGCTTTCGAGCAGAACCTTCGTCGGGCACTGAAGGGTGACTTCGAGGGAAAGGTCCAGAGGTGGGAAAACCCACTGGATAGCGATCCCCACCAAGCGGTGAAGGAGCTGCTCGAGTTCGAGCCGGATATCGTGGCTGTGGGCCCGAACGGGGAGCTCAATGCAGCGCTGGAACTGTGCTGGGCATTCCAGAACTTCCATCCGGAAATTGAGACAGTCATCATCAGTGAGCCCGACGCTCACGTTTGGCGGAAAGCGCTCCGGTCTGGAGCCTCCGATGTCCTGAGCCCGAAGGCCGAATCTGGGGAGGTGGTCGAGCTTTTCCAGCGGTTGCTCGAAACGTCGACCCGCCGTCGGCTCAACCTGATGCAGGAGTTTTCGGAAGGATCTGGAACAGCGCGCATCATCACAGTTATTGCGCCGAAAGGTGGGACTGGTAAGACGGCACTCGCAACCAACATGGCCGTGGGACTCGCGGCTACTGGTGACCAGCGAGTAGTCCTTGTCGACCTGGACCTTCAGTTCGGCGATGTGGCCGATGCTCTGCAGTTGCGACCCGAAACTTCGATCGCCGATGTGCAGAGGGCGGCCGGTGCTGTGAGCGCTACGAGTCTGAAGGCGCTCTTGACAGCGCGGGGCGACAACCTTTTTGCTCTGGCGGCTCCCGCCAATCCGGGGGACGGTGAAAACATCACCGCCGGAGAGGTGGAGGAGATACTCCATGTACTGGCTGCAGAGTTCGATGTGGTCGTGGTGGATACGTCGGCCGGTGTTGCAGAGGCGACCTTGAGCGCCATCGAGGTCTCATCTGACCTGATGCTGGTCTGCGATCTGTCGGTCGCCTCAGTGCGCGGTTTGCGCAAGGTAATCGACACCCTGGATGCGCTCGAGATCATCAGGCCCAAGCGTCATTTCGTTCTCAATCGGGCGGATAGCCGGGTCGGGGTAACTGTTGAGGATGCTGCGGCAGTGGTTGGTATGCCGGTAACCGTCGCCATTCCAAGTGCCCGTGACGTCCCCCTGTCCATGAACCAGGGCATTCCAGTGATAGAAGCCGCCCCTCGGACGCAAGTCGCCCGCAAATACCTGGAGGTGGCCGCGGTCTTCTCAAATGCATCTAGCCCGGGTCCGAGTGCTCCGAAACGTGGGCTTCTCGCTCGGCTAAGGAGTGGCGATGAAGCTAAATGAGCGCCTCCGGCAGGCCGAAGAGAAGGCCAGCCGCACAGTTCTCGATGGCGAGGATGCCGACCAGGGTGCGGACCCGTACAGCAGCCTAAAACGGCGGGCGCAGGAAGCACTCTTCGTCAAGCTGGGACCGCGACTGTACGACGCCTCTCTGTCAGAGGACGATCTGCAGGAGATCGTGGCAACCGAACTCGATCTCGCCATGGAAGGCGAGGCGGTCCCTTTTTCCGCCGACGAACGGCGGACGATCGCCCGCCAAATCCGCGAAGACATCCTCGGTTACGGGCCGATCCACATGTTCCTCGAGGACGAAAGCGTCACCGAGATCATGGTGAACGCTGAAGAGTTGATCTACATCGAGCGTGACGGAAAGATTGAGGAAACCGAAGCACGCTTCGCCTCGAGGCAGCACTTGCGACGCGTTATCGATCGAATTGTTGCCCAGGTTGGGAGGCGGATCGATGAGTCGTCTCCGATGGTCGATGCCCGACTACCGGATGGCTCCCGAGTCAACGCGGTGATCCCGCCCTTGTCGGTCGACGGACCCGTATTGACGATTCGGGTTTTCGCCAAGGATCCCTTCCAAGTTCACGATCTCATAGAACTTGGCACGATGAGCGCGGAGGTGGCCGATCTTTTGCGCTCCGTCGTCGAAGGCAAGCTCAACGTCTTAGTTAGCGGCGGAACCGGAACCGGTAAGACCACGCTCCTCAACGTACTGTCCAGCTTCATTCCTGAGGAGGAGCGGATCGTCACAATCGAAGATGCTGTCGAGCTGCAGCTTCATCAGCGTCATGTGATTCGACTCGAAAGCCGTCCCCCCAACGTGGAAGGAAGGGGTGAGGTCAAGATCCGAGAGCTGGTCCGAAATTCACTGCGGATGCGCCCGGATCGCATAGTCGTCGGTGAGGCACGGGGCGGCGAAGCTCTGGACATGCTCCAGGCGATGAACACCGGCCACGAGGGCTCGCTGTCCACCGTCCACGCCAACAGCCCGCGCGACGCGCTGGCCCGTCTCGAAACGATGGTTCTCATGGCGGGCGTTGATCTTCCCGCCCGGGCAATCCGGGAACAGATCTCCTCCGCGGTTGATCTGATCGTTCACCTGAGCCGACTGCGTGACGGCTCGCGCCGCATCGTGCAGATCGCGGAGGTCGTGGGAATGGAGGGTGACACGATCACCATTCAGGATGTGTTCCGATTCGACTACTCGGCCGGGCGTGATGACAACGGACGCTTTCTTGGAGCGATTCAGCCGACCGGCATTCGCCCCCAATTCACCGATCGCCTCAAGGACTTTGGCATCGAAGTGCCGGCGGCTGTCTTTGGCAACGTGACGCTTCCTCCGAACAAGAATGCACGCGGGAAGAAGCAGCGGAACTCGTGATTCGACGCCTGCCAGTCGTCCTTCTCGCCGTCGCCACCGGCTTGGTGGCTGCTGGACCTGCCGTGGCCCAGGGAGCTGGCGTAGTTGTCGAATCGGTCGAGATCCGATCCCACCCCGACGTAGTTGTCACGGTTAGCGTGGAGAACCAGCTGCTAGGCGATGCGCCCCCTGAGTTCATCGTCAGCGAGAATGGTGTGCCTCGCGAAGCCACGGTCGAAGCCGCTGCCTCCAATGACCTCAAGGTCGTCTTAGCGCTTGACGTCTCGGGGAGCATGCGAGGCGCGCCCATTGCGGCTGCCAAGAGCGCGGCTGCTCAGTTCATCAATCAGATGCCGTCGGGAGTGGAAATGTCGATCATCTCGTTCGGTAACTCTCCCGCGCTGGCTGCCGAGTTCACGGACAACAAGGCTTCGTTGTTGGCTGCAGTCGATCTGCTGAGCACTGGAGGCGAGACGGCGTTGTACGACGGGCTCGAGTCGGCCGCGACAATCCTCAACTCGGAAACGGGGGAAGGTCGAACGATCATCCTGCTTTCCGACGGCGGCGATACTGCGAGCTCCACCTCACAGGCCGAAACAGAAGTGACCCTGCAGGAGCTCGGCGCCACTTTCTATGCGATCGAGCTGCAGAGCCCAGAAAACGATAGCGAGGCGCTACAGGCGTTGGCCGCAGCAGCGGATGGCACAGTAATCGCGGCCGATGATCCGGCCGCCCTCGAGTCACTCTTTGGGGAGATCGCGGCAGAACTGCTGAGCAGCTACCGGCTCAGCTTCACGTCCGAAGCCTTCGGCCCAGCAGAGTTGAGCGTAGAGGTGTTGGTCAGTGGATCGACGGTGGGTAGCAGTATTCGGACCGTTGACTTCCCAGCTGCTCCGCCGCTTATTGATCCTGACCCGGTCACTCCGACCGTTACGATCGCGGACGCCGCCCCGGCACCGGCACCCGCGCTGCGACCCGGCACACCGGTGAACCTGTCCTGGTGGGAGACCGGCGCTGCTTCATGGCTCGGCGCGGCAGCCCTCTTTGCTGCCTTCGCCACGGTGTTCACGATCATCTCGTTGCGGATCCGCTCTCCGCGCATTGCCAGGGGAAGCTCCACTCTCGCGGTGTCACCCGATGCTCGGACACCCACCAAGAAGACTGCGTTGGGCACGATCGCGGAATCGGCGACTTCTCTAGCCGAGCAAACTCTGAGCAGGGGAGACCGATTCAAGACAGTCAACGAGTCACTCGAAAGAGCCGGGGTGGCTTTGCGCCCCGGAGAGTTCCTCGTCTTGATCGCGAGCGCCATGCTCGCCGCCGGGGCAATCGGTTTCATCCTGCTCAACCCGCTATTCGCGCTCGGCTTTGCCGTCATTCCCGTTCTGGTAGCGCCTATGTGGCTCTCCTCCAAGCAGGCAGACCGAAGTGAGGCTTTCAATGAGCAGCTCGGCGACACTCTGCAGCTGATGTCGGCCAGCCTGCGGGCAGGCTACGGCTTGTTGCAGGCGGTTGATGCGGTGGCCGAGGAGGCGCCATCACCGACGGCCGAAGAGTTCATGCGTATCAAGATCGAGACCCACCTGGGACGGGATCTGGATGACACGCTCAGGGCCGCCGCCAAGCGGGTGGACAGTGAGGATTTTCGTTGGGTCGCCGAGGCTATTGAGATTCATCGCCAGATCGGTGGCGACCTCGCAGAGATTCTCGATGCCGTCAATGAAACCATCCGCGATCGAAATCGGATCCGGAGACGAATCAAATCGTTGAGTGCTGAGGGCCGGATCTCTGCAGTGATTCTGTCGCTGATACCGATTGTGCTGATCCTCGTCATCACCGTGATCAACCCCTCATATATCGGGGAGTTGCCTACGACCGGCGCGGGTCAAGCCTTGATCGTGTTCGGAATAATCGCCTGGCTAGGCGCCGTGGCATGGATGCGCCGCATAGTGCGCCTGATTTTCTGAGGGAGTCCCAATGACAGTTATATTTGGATCGGCCGTAGTCGCTTTCTCGCTGGTCTTTCTGGTCTATTTGGTTAGTGGTCGACGCGGACCCCGCAATGTGCTGCAGGGCGTCGACGGATCTCCACCGACCGCTCCCGACGTGCGTCAACTGCATCTGAGTCAGGGTGCCGGCCAGCGAGTGCTGGGCCCGGCACTGAGCGGCTTCGCCGACTGGATCCAGCGCATCAGTCCGCGCGGTCGAGTCGAGGCTCTTCATCGACAGATCGAGCTGGCCGGACTCACGACAAAATTCCCAGTTGAAGTAGCACTGCTCGTCAAATTTGTGCTGGCCGGCCTCATGTTGGTGTCCTGGCTGTTTACCCCTCTGCGGGACATCCCATACGGCATCCCACTGGGTTTGCTCTCGACATTCGTTGCCTTTTTCGTTCCCGATTACTTCATCCTCAAAACTGCCGAGCAGCGTCAACTCATCATCCAACGCGATCTGGCGGACAGCCTCGATCAGATCACGATGAGCGTCGAGGCTGGGCTCGGATTCGAAGGCGCGGTCGAGCGAGTCGTCGGTGCTGGCTCCGGACCGCTCAACGATGAGCTGCGCAGGATGTTGCTGGAGATGCAGCTCGGTGCAACTCGAACTGATGCGCTCCGCCACCTGGCGGACCGCACGAACGTGCCAGACCTCAAGAGCTTCGTGTTCGCCATCGTCCAGTCAGAGGCCTATGGCCTGCCGATCGCCCAGGTACTAAGAGTGCAAGCGGCGGAGCTGCGGGACAAGCGGCGCCAACGGGCAGAGGAGCGAGCCCTCAAGATCCCGGTCTTGCTCATCTTTCCGCTGGCGTTCGGGATCTTCCCGGCACTGTTCATAGTGTTGCTGGGACCTGCAGCCATCCGCATATTCCGCGACCTGAGTCCGGTGTTGAACCGATGAATGAGCTTTCTGACGAGCGGGTGCCGCCGCCCCCATCGATAAGCGGCAGAACCCTGACCGACGTCGTGCTGAACCTCGAAGATGTGGCTATCGGCACAGTAATTCCCACAGGATTCGAGCCGCTCGACAAGCTGCTGGACGGTGGTCTCAGAACCCGCGATTTGACGCTCCTCGGCGGCGTGCCTGGGGTTGGCAAGACGGTCCTGAGTCTGCAGTGGGCTCGTAACGCAGCAGTCGACGGGTTCGCCACGGCCTACGTCTGCTATGAGCACGACGAAGAGGCGCTGGCGAGCCGGCTCCTGGCCTTAGAGGTTGGTGAGGTCAAGGCCAAAGAAAAAGGGATACGATCGCAACAGACCCTGTCGTTGATACAGGATGTTGCGCTCGCAGAGAGAAGGCTGGGCGATGAGGTCGACGAGGATCCCCTGCTACGCGGTGCCCTCGAACGCATGTCGCAGTATGCGGACGATCTAGCGCTCATCCGGGCGTCGGGAACTACGACCGGCATCAACGAGCTCGCCGAGACCGCACGTCAGCTTGGACCAGGGGGTGTCCTGTTCGTCGACTACCTGCAGAAGGTTCCGCTGGGAGACCATGATTGGACTGACTCCGAACGGTCTATTCGCCAAGCGGAAGAGTTGAAGGAACTTGCCATGAAGTATGACGTGGCAGTAGTCGCCGTCACTGCAGCCAACGCTTCCGGTCTCAATGTTCGCCGGGTCCGGCCTCATCATCTGCGCGGTGCGTCCGGCCTCACCTACGAGGCTGACCTCATTTTCATGCTCAACGAGAAGTGGCTAGCCGTGTCGAAACGCCATAGCGCTTACGACCCCCTGCAGGCCAAAGGCTTCAAACGGGACATCGTCTTTACGATTGAGAAGAATCGGCGCGGTAAGACGGGTATCGATCTGGAGTTCACAAAAGACTTCGTTCATTTCCGATTCCAGTCGCAGGGGCGTTTTGTCGAGGAGCAGCTGATAGACGAGATGCTGTTTCCGGAGTAGGTGTTCCGGCGCTTAGCCGACCAGGGTCAGAGGTTCTGAACTGAACCAGTCCTGAGTCCGCGCCATAGCTACGGCCGACAGCTGCGAATTCACATTGAGCTTCTTGAGGATTCCACGAATGTGGCTTCGGACGGTGCTGACCGACAGGCACGCGTCTTCAGCGATCTGATCCGCCGACATCCCCTCGTAAACCATTGCGAAAATTACCCGCTCCTGCGCCGTGAGCTCGCCGAAGCGAACCCATCGTTGGTGTTCGCGCGTGCGGTGCTCACGGAGCAACTCCTCCAACACGTAGCGACGATCGAGCGGCATCGCGCTCTGACCGGACAGGGCCTGGTTGATTGCGCTGGCGAGGTCTTCGAATCCAGTGTCGAGCCCTAGTACGCGATCGGCACCCGCATGCATCATTTGGGCTGCCTCGACTGAAACGCTCTCGGCCGCGATGCCGACCAGAGTGGCATTGCTTTCCTTCAGCGACCGGATGGACCTGGCGATGCTCGCGACCGATGAGCCGGATCCGTCGAAGACGATTAACTCCGGGCTGAAGGCCTTGGCGGCCTCGGCTACACCATCACGCTGCGTACCCACCACTGCCACGTCTACCTGCTTCGCCGCCAATGCCAGGCGAAGCGCATCCAACAGCAGAAAACGCTCTCCGATCAAGAGCACGCGCGGTTCGTGGTCGACAAGCGTCGCGTCACGGTTCTTGGCTTGTGTTTCCCGCATTTTGCCCCATACCTGGAGGTAACCACTACTTAGAGTAGCCACTACTTAGAGTAGGTGAATTTCAGTTGCTTTGCCACTGGATGTGGTAGAAAACCCAGATTATGGGTTCAGCCCTCTGCTTGGTGTTTCTTTTTCCTGCGGCGCCACCACCAATCGATCATGTCGCCAAACACGACCGAAACCGCCATGGTGGCAACTATCACGACGATCAATGGGATTCCGAAGTCCCAGAACAAGAAGTTGACGTCGACAGATTCCGTATTTTGGAGGGCGAACAGGACAATCAAACCGAATAGCACGAGAGCTGCGACCAGCCGCCACGGGAATGCGATGCCCGGAGCCGGTGCTCGTCCACTGGGATGGCCGCTCCCGGCCTCTTCCGAGCCGTCCGGAATCGGAATGTCGGGTATGTCGGTCATGGTGGCCACGCTAGTGCTCTCCGAGTGAGTTTGCCCGGCCCCGACGCTCTCACCAGGCACGGGGAGGAGTAGTTGCTCGGGTATTCTCCGGCCATGGCTGTGGATGTTCTCGCGTTCGAGCTGCGCCGGAAAGCGTTTTCGGAGGAGATTGGGGACGGCCTCGCCGTGATTCCCGGCGGTCGGGAAGCAGTGCGTAACCACGATGTCACATATCCCTTCCGCCAATCCAGCGACTTCTTTTTTCTGACTGGTTTTCCGGAGCCGGACGCGGTGGCTGTGATCAACCCGTCTCATCCCACCGAAAGATACGTCCTCTTTGTTCGCCCAAAAGATCGCGAGCGAGAGATATGGGATGGGTATCGTGCCGGAGTGGCCGGGGCGGTCGGCGAATACGGAGCCGACGCCGCTTTTCCAATCGCCGACCTCGAACAGAAGCTACGTGAGTACGCCATCGATCGTTCCAAGATCTATTACCAGCTCGGCAATTCTCAGCTCGACGACAAGATCATTGCTTTGCTGGAGAACACAGGGGATCAGCGCAATCGGAGCGGCTGGACGGTGCCATCGTCCGTGGAATCGCCTGCTCCCATATTGCACGAGATGCGCCTCTTCAAGACGGCGCCGGAAATAGAAAGTCTCACGAAGGCATGCGACATTTCGGTCGAAGCCCACAAAGAGGCGATGCGATTCGTCCAGCCCGGCATGTACGAGTTTCATGCCCAAGCCGTGATTGAGTTCGTGTTCCGCTCGCTCGGCTCACCGCGTGACGGCTATCCCTCCATCGTCGGTTCGGGCCCCAATGCTTGCATCCTCCACTATGTGGAGAACAGCCGCCTGATGGAGGACGGCGACCTGTTGTTGATCGATGCCGGGGCCGAGTTCGGTCAGTTCTCAGCCGACATCACTCGGACTTTCCCCGTCAATGGCAGATTCACCGCGCCCCAGAAAGCCCTATACGAAGTGGTTCTGGCGGCCGAAGCGGAAGGCGTGAGCTTGTCGGCACCGGGCGGCAGTCTGCAGGATCTTCGTGAAGCCACTCGTCGCACGGTCACGCAGGGCCTGGTTGACCTGGGGCTGATTCCGACGAGTTTCGATGATGCCTATGCGATGGGCATGGACAGGGAGTTCTTCATGCACGGCACCAGCCATTGGCTCGGGCTGGATGTGCACGATGCCGGCCGCTACCGGGTCGATCGGCGGCCCCGTCCCCTCGAGGCCGGCATGACCTTTACAGTGGAGCCAGGAGTCTATGTGGACCCCAAACGACCCACCGTCAGCTTCGCTCTCACGGAATACGACGAGGAGGCCGATCGAAACCTGAGCTACGAGTTAGGTGCCGAGGCGGCTCGCAAGCAAATCGAAGAGCGCCGCGAGGCCGCCGAGAAGATCGAGCACACCATCCCCGCGGAGTTCTTGGGCATCGGTGTGCGGATCGAGGACGATGTGCTGGTGACTGAAGACGGATTTGTCAACCTGACCGACGGTGTGCCCCGCCAGCCCGATGACATTGAAGCACTTTGTGCTGAGCCTTCGTCGTTGCCTTTGCTGTGAGCCTTTTCGTCAAACGAGGCCTGGTCTTTGCCCTTGGGGCTGTTCTATTGGGACTGGGGTCCGTCGCGCTGTGGCCGGGCGATAGCGATTCCGGGCTCACCCTCGGTCATTGGGTATCTCTCGCCGGTTTCTTCCTCGCCGCATCATTCGTCGCCGTCGCGGCCGCATCGTTGTTCCTAGGTGTGATCGGGTCGGCATGGGAGGTCGAGGATTTCGACGTCAACGAATACCTGGACGACCTCAAATAGGGAGGAGCTTGGGTCCCCCAGCCTGATCTAACTCAGTGGTTGACCAGGTGGCGGATTCGCTCTTCCTCCCGATCCCCGGGATCAAGGTCGGCGCCGTAGTCGATCAGTGCCGACGGTGGTTCGCTCGGCATGTCATAGCTGGTGCGTGAGAAGAAGCTGATCAAGTGGATCGTCAAGAGGATCGTCCACGGGACCAGCAGCCAGTACGCCCAGTCGAGGCCGAGGACCGTGTCACCTCGCGCACCGTCGACGATGTCGATCCCGGCTGCAACGATGTTGACGAGCAGGAAGAGAGCGACATGACCAAACAGGTTCTGCAGCGCCTTCACCCTTCGATCACTGGTGGCATTATCGGTCTGATACATGACACCTCCTAGGAGTGCTGCTGTGGTAATTGTCGGCTTCAGGTGTATCGGACTCCAGGGTCGAATGGCAGTTTCGGATAACTAGTGTCGGCAGTAATGGGCGGTTTGAGCTCACTCGAGAAGCGAATTCGGCTGTTTGTTTACGAGTTCATTCTGCGCTTCGACCGCTGCCCAAACCTGAACGAGATCTCGGCGGAAGCCGGGCTCACGCCCCTGACTACCAAGGGAATTCTCCAAGAGCTTGATTCGACCCATTCGGCCCTTGTGCTCTCTCCCGGCTCGGGAAACATCTGGCTCGCAGACCCGTTTGCTGCTCTGCCGACTCCCTATCCAGTCTTCTCGGGCTCTCACAAGTGGTACGGGATGTGCGTATGGGACGCCTTGGGCATTCTGACGGTTGCCAAGAGCAATGGGCGGGCGCCGACCCTCTGTCCGGTCTCCGGAGAACAGCTCGAGCTCACCGTGGTAGACGGCTCCCTGGCCCGGGCCGAAGGGGTTGTGCATTTTGCGGTACCCGCCTCCCAGTGGTGGGAGAATATCGGCGCCACTTGAGGATCGATGCAGCTCTTCCGGTCGGAAGACGAAGTCGACAAGTGGTCCGAGGTCAAAGGTCATCCCAAGGGTGCCGTGTTCAGTCCGGCGCAACTGTGGGACCTGGCCCAGGGTTGGTATGACGATCGCCTCGACTTCGACTGGCGCCGCAAAACCCTCGACGAGCGTCAGGGGATCTTGACTGCGGTGGGCCTCACGGGTGACTTCTGGGAGCTCAGAGGGTCCTAGGACCCGAGGTCCCAGCCACTTTCCGTTCTCAGCGCCTCTCGGGTCAACAGGCCAATCGCATCGGCCATCTGGCTGGCGCCGGCTTCGGGAGGAACCTCGATGCGGATGCATCCTCCTTGGAAGACATGCTCTACGACGGTGCCGGCCTCATCGATCGACTCATAGCTGGTGATTCCGCGCACTGTGGCAACGCGCTCTCCGCTGGGAGTGCACGAGGGAAGGAGTGACACGACCACGTCGGTCCCGGCGGCGTTGTCAAACTGCAATCGGCTTCGACCAGACTCGACGTCAGCGTGTTCGAAGATCCAGCCGGTCGGCAGGTGTTCGATGCAGGGGAGGACGGCAGCCGTTGGCACCGACTGCGCGATCAAAAGCAGCCGTCCCGTTTCGGCGATGTCACAAGTCGGCAAGTGGCCGATGCGATAACTGTCGCTTTCGAAAGCACAACTCGACAAGAGCATCAAAGCGACCAATCCGGCTAGCAGGTAGCTCTTCACAACAGTCTGCCGACGATCGACAGGTTGAAAGCAACCAGGCGGGCGAGGATGACTGTGCCGGCGACAACAGTCGCCAAAGCTGAGATCCGGCGCGGGGTCCAGCGTTGGATGCCGATCGGCCGGCGGGGCGGCGCCAGCCGGCGATTGCGCTCCAGCAAGTTGGATTGCTTGATGGCCGCCCGCAGTTCGCCCGGGATAGTAACGCTGCGGGCGACGGCGAAAGCTTCGCCAATCTCGTCCTCCGAGAACAACAATGCGGCCCGCTCGTGAACGACCTCAGGTGGATGTCGTATCGACAGCGTGAGCATCATGTTGGACAAATCGACGGCTTGACGCCATGGACTGGGCCGAATCTCGCCGAAGGCATGGTCAATCAGGTATATATCTCGGTCCTTAACGAGGATGTTGGCCGGCTTGATGTCGCGATGAGCCAAGCCGTTGTCCCACATGGATCTCACAGCTCGAAGACCAGCGTCAACAATGGTCACGTCAACTTCGGCCTGCGAAATCTCTTCGGCGCCTTCGAGAAACTCGGTGATTAGGAGGTACTCGCGCCCGTGGGTGATTTCGACGATTCCGAATGGCTGCGGAATGGGGATACCGCCGTTCTGCATCAAACGCATTACATGGTCCTCATGCTCGGCCAACCGGCGCACGGTGCGATACGACGACTCATCCTCGAGTGCCCCATAGAGCAGCGTGCGGCCCAGCTTGTACCACCGGTCCGAACGAAGATGATTCTGGGCATAGAGCTTGGCAAAGATATGGCTGCCGTCCTCCAAGCCAATGCGTAAGGGAGTAGATCCAGCCGAGCCCTCGGCCCCGAACAGCTCGGCGGAAACGGCTTCGAAACCGAGTTGATCACGCAATCCGGTGAAGATGGCACTGAGCCGCAATTCGCTCAGATCGAGGTGAGCCGTTTTGCCCCGGGCGTAGATCACCGGATACACACTGTCCGGGGTGACCAACCTGAATGCCAGCATGGTGATGGTCGCGCCGATGATGCCTGCCACTGCCATCTCGGTCGGGCGGTCGGCGCCAAGGTATATACGAGAAATCCCCACGAGGGTGAGGACGCCGGAGATGCCAAGCAGGATTCTGGATCGGATAACCCCGGGGACTGCGAGCGCATACGCCATCGAGAGCAGGGTGACCGTCAAAACCGTGAGAGGCACCGAAGGGAACGAGAACCCACTCCAATCGGTAAGAACCTCTATCCCATCCGGCAGGGGTCGTGAAAGGCGATTGGCAAGGCCGGTCATGGCGGGCTCGGTGATCAGCATTACTGCGACAAAAACCATTAAGTGTCGCCACCGCTTAACCACCACGAGGGCCAAGATCGTGCCCACCCTCAACCCGGTGATCAACCACTCAGATCGGAGGGCGTCGAAGAACTTGGCGATGTCCGTGAGCCAGCCGGCTCGTGCATCAATCAACGGGCCCATGAGGTCCTCATCGATGTTGTTCCAGAAGGTTCCCGATCCGAGAAAGAAGGTCGTCGACGACAGCAGGAGCATGACAACTGCCAGCACGAGAACGGCCATAGCGATCCAGAACTTGCCCGATCCGGCGAAAGGTTGGCGCGGGAGCGGTTCCGGCTCGCCGGAGGGCCGGCGGCGCCGACCTGACTCAGCTCGGCCCGTCATCCATGAGACTCTCCGCGTGCGAGGCTCTTCCACTGCGCCCAGCCTCCGTTCGATGGGGCCTGCTATCGACTCAATGTAACCAGCCTGGGGAGGTGAAAACGGGGAGCCTCACGCTCAATTGAACTCGATGGGAATCGGAATCAGATGAGCTGCCGGAGCGCGATTTCTTGTTTCATCAGGCTCGCCGTCAGGCCCGAAGCCGGCAAGGGAGGCTTTCCTATTCGTAACGCAAGGCGTCCCCCGGCTGCATGCGGACAGCCTTTCGCAGTGGAATGCGCAGGACGATGATCGACACCAGCACAGTCACCGCCAGCGCCACCAGAACCGTCCACAGCGGGAAGTCGTAGCCGAAGGAGGCGTGAAACTCATTCTCGAGTACCCACATGATCAGCCTTCCCAGGGCGTAGCCAATGGGTATGCCGATCAACCACCCGGCGACGGCAATCGTGACGCCCTCGACCCGGAAAATCCCTCTCACATCACGACGACGGGCGCCAAGGCTGCGGAGGATGCCGATCTCGCGGGTGCGGTCGAGTATGTTGCTGGACATCGAGCTGACCAGGCCGATCATGCCGATGGCCACGATTGGGAGACCCATCGCCATGATCACCGTCACTACCAGCCGATCATCCGCTGCGTTCTGGTTCTGAGTCACATATTGGAGACTTGACCCCACCCGGTAGCCGTTCTGGCGAAGGACACGCTGAATCGCAGCATCGGCGGTGTCGACGGTTGCTTCGTCGGGCGCGACGGTCCTTACCCAGTAGTTCCCGGTCGTCCACCCCTCATAGTCGAGCACGGTATGGAAGGGCATGAACATGCCCTGCCCATCGTTGACGAGATGGCCGTCAATGCCCACGACTTCGAGCTCGATCGGCCCCCTTCTAGTTTCCACTGTCACGACCTCGCCTACCTCGGTCTTGGTCAAGTTGGCTAGCGCTTCGCCAAAGACGACGACGGAGGCGGCTGATTCGGCCTCAGCTTCGGTGAACCAGCGTCCCGTGATGATGTCGTGGTCGTATGTGCTCACTGCCGGCAGACCCCACACGTTCTTCTCACCGTCGAGCTCAACGCTGCTGTAGATCATCTGATGGGCAAACTCCACTTGGGGGACGGTTTCGATGAGAGAACCGGCCTCGATGCCCAGGCCCCGACCACCGTTGTTCCATACGGTGATGTCTCCCCCCTCCTGCGTCGTGGAGTTTCGCGATTCATCCAACGCGGTGATCGCGACCGTTCCGAACGCCAACATGGTTCCCACAGCAAGTCCAATGGGTATTGCGGTCGCAAGGCTTCGCCCGAATCTCCGGGTCGCGTTGCGCAGCCCGATCTGTACACGGCGGGACAGGAAGCTCGCTTTTCGTATTGAACGCTCGACCGGCTTGAGCCCGTAAGAACCCGCCACTCCGTGGTCGTCGATCGCTTCTCGGACCGTGATGCGAGAAGCCCGATGCAGCGCCGGCCAAGCTGCTAGGACCGTGCCACCCAAACCGACGCCGATGCTCAATGCCAGAGCGACGAGGCTCAACTCGAAGCCGATGGAAGTCCCTCCGAACTCCGAGCTCATGTAGCCCGCGACCAGGTTGCTCAGCGGAATTCCGAGGGCGATGCCCAGCACTGTGCCGATTCCGCCCAGAATCAAGGCCGTGCGCAGGTAACCCGAACCGATCATGCCCCGGGTGCCCCCAACGGCTTTCATCATTCCGATCTCGCGCGTCTGCTCACGCACGATCGTGTTCATGGTCGTGAAGATGAGCACTAGGGCCGACAGCATGGCGACCCCGCCAATGATCCAGAACAAGACGAGCAGGTTGTCGAAGTCTTCCCGACCCGGCCAATCACCTGCCTCCCAGACTTCGAGAACGTCCCAGTAAGCCAGATTTGGTGATTGGGTAGCCAGCGTGGACCGCAGCCTCTCCACCATTGGTGCTACGGCCTCCGGCGACCGATCGGCCGCGACCACGTCAATCGAGTTGAACGTGTCCCTTGCGAGCAATTCCCGCACGTCGAGGTTGTTCAGATAGAGGATGGGGGCGTCGTCGGCGACTGTGCTGCTGTAACGGAGCGTTCCGCCGCGGCCTGTCACTTGGTAATCCACCCAGGGCCCGGCGGCTGACTTGAGCGCCAGGCTGTCACCGACCAAGCCCTTGTAGCGGCCGGTTCGTAGATTCTCGTAATCGGTAACCAGCTCCCGGCTGGCGGCCGGGAGGGCTCCTTCGTCGACTGAGACGATGTTGACCGACTGGTTCTGGTAATCCTGCACCCCGATCAGCCACACCCACTGGGCTCGACCGTTGACCAGCATCTCGGTCCCCCCCAGGGTACGGACATCGAGATTTGCCACGTTGGGGATGGCACGTAGCGCCGGGACCTGCTCGCGGTTGAGAGCTTCCGGTGCCAACCGGACGGAATGCAGCCCATCCGCTTGCGCTCTACGGGTCAGCGATGCATCGATGTTGCCGGGAATGGCGAACAGCCAGATTCCGGCAATGGCTACCACGATCGTGAGGATTGTTAGTGCCGAGCGTGCTTTGCGACGGGTCAGTTCCCGGATCGAACGACGGGTATGGGCCGAGATCATGGCTGTCCGCCGTCGACCACCTGCCCGTCTCGAATCGAAACCACTCGCTGGGCCTTCGCGGCGAGCGTTGTGTCATGGGTCACGTACACGATCGTGGTCCCATCGGTGTTGACCTTTCCAAAGACATCGAACATGTCGGTCGCGGTGTCGGAATCGAGGTTCCCGGTGGGTTCGTCTGCCACGAGCACTGCGGGATCGCACGCCAGTGCGCGGGCGATGGCGACCCTCTGCTGTTCCCCGCCAGAAAGCTCCGCGGGGAACTTGGCCAGTTTGTCAGCGAGACCTACCTGTTCCAGTCGACGAGCGGCCCGGGCCGCTCGGTCCGCTACCTTGCCTTCCCGGGCGAAGTCGAGCGGCAGCATCACGTTCTCGTGTGCGGTGAGTGTTGGGAGCAGCTGGAAGAACTGAAAGACGATGCCGACGTTGTCTCCCCGCCAAACGGCTAGCTCTTCTTCGCTCATCTCGACGAGGTTTCGACCGGTGACGTTAACGTCGCCGGCCGTGGGTCGATCGATGCCGGTGATGATGTTGAGGATGGTTGACTTCCCGCTGCCGGAAGGGCCGACGATGGCGACCAGCTCACCCGCTTTTATCTCCAGATCGACCCCGCGCAGCGCCGGATATTCGATCTTGCCGCTGCGATACGTCTTCTCGACACCGCTTAACCCGATGACCGGGCGTCTGGTCTCGGCCTCCGCGACGGGAGCGGCGCGAATGGTTTTCATCGGTCCAGTGTCCGGCTGTGATCGAGGGTCCACTAGGGCACAAAGTCCGCGATAGCTCGTACAGTTGGCGGGTCTGGCTCGGTCTTGTGTACCTAGCCTGCGTGTATGGTTCCCCGCCAGTATCTCCAGCGGATCGGCTTTGAAAGTGAGGTCCGACACGACGTTGGCACTCTCGAGGCGCTGCAGCGGGCCCACATGACGGCGGTTCCGTTCGAAAACCTCCACGTCTTTCATCGGCGGGGCGTGAGGACCGACGACGCTTGGTCGGTGCCGAAGGTGCTAGCCGGCCGGGGCGGGTGGTGCTTCGAGCTCAANNCCGCCGTTTTGCTCAATAGCGCCCCGCCAGTGGAGCTCGACCATCACACGATCCGGGTCGACCTCGACGTGCCGTATTTGGTCGATGTCGGATTCGGTGACTCGTTCATCCGTCCCCTGCGACTGGACACTGAGAAGGAGCAGGACGGCGGAACCATGCCGTTTCGGTTGCGCAGGGAAGGGGATTTCTCCGTGTTGGAAAGTCTTGCGGGCGATGAATGGATGGCCGAGTATCGCTTCAATCTCACCCCGCGTGAATCCAGTGATTTCCTTCCGCGTTCTCAGTACCTGCAGACGGCATGGGAGCTACGGTGGACTCAAGCTCCCTTTGCTACCCGGCTCCTCGATGGCGGCCCTGATCGGGTGTGGCTCCTGCACGATCGGCTCAAGCTCAGGCGGGGAGGCGAAACCAGCGAGACTCCGGTTGTCGAAGAGAACTGGCCAGGCCGGGGCTGCTCGAGGAATGGTTCGACATTGAGGACCGCAGAACCCGCGGCACGCCTCCGGATGAGGTGGTTGCCGTCGTCGATCATCAGCCGCCGGATCGTCCGGCAATCGAGTTTCCGGTCGGCGCTGCAGTGACGATCGTTGACCGAGAATCCGATTGGCCGGCTTTTGTATTGGCGAGGACGGCAGCTGGGGAAGGCTGGGTTCCGGCCCGCTACCTGTCAGAGGATTCGGGCGAAGCGGTCGTGCACACCGCCTACAACACGTTGGAACTCGCCACCGTGGCCGGCGAGCAGCTCACCGTTGTGACCCGCGATGACGAAAGCGAGTGGTTGTGGTGCAAGAACCGCGCCGGTCTCGAAGGTTGGGTCCCGAGCCGATCGGTCCTGCCTACCGGCGCCTTCAACGTGAAATAGCATCCATCGATTACTCGACGAGGCGCAGGGTCCCCGGGATGTTCATCTTGCGCATCCGCCGCAGAGTCAGTAGCGGGGCGGCGGTCACAGCCAAGACTCCCAGCGCTATGACGGTCACCACCGTGACGTTGCGCAGCACAACTTCGAGTGTGAAGTCGGGAAGAGTCCTGGCGAGGAGGCTCTGAGTCATCCACCACACCATCGCCAGGCCACCGGCGATGCCGATCATCGTTCCCAGCGCTCCGATTACGAAGCTCTCCGTGACTGCTACCCGCAAAGCGGTTCGCACCTTCACCCCGAAGGCGAACATAGTGGCGTGTTCCCGCGCCCGGGCGTCGAGGTTGATCGCCGCCGTGTTGAAAGCAATCAGCAGCGCCAGGAACAGCACGGCCGTCACCATTATCTGAATGATGCCGAGCATCTGATCGAAGGCATCCCGTACTGCGTCGGTTACCGCGGTGACCGACTGGACCGATGAGACCCAGTCGAGCTCGAACAATTCCCGCTTCACTTGATCGACGTCGGCTCCGGTGGCCGGCAGGATGTTGAGGGCATTGGTGATCCCTTCGAGGTTGAAGATCCCGGCATGGCTGAGGTCGACGTAGACCAACGCCCGTATCGGATGCGGGTGGGTGGCGAGCAGCGGTAAGCGGCTCTCCACGAAGGTGTATGAGGCGAGCCCCTCCCGGCGCGGGTGGCGCAGAAGCACGTCGTCACCGACTGCGACGCCGAGGTCGCGGGCAGCGCCTTCCGACAAAATCAGGCCCGGCCGGGTGTCGATCTCACCGGACACAACCGAGGGTTTCCACATGCCTTGACGGAGGTCGGCTAGCTCCACGAACGCATCGATCTCTTCGCTGGCTCCGTGCAGAGTTGCCGCCAGCCGGAGAGTCGGCTCGACTGCGCCGACCGTGGATGCCTGTTCAACGACGTCTACTGCAGGAGAATCGCTGAGGTAGAAGTCGTCGAGCCGCAACGCGATCCGATCGGGTTCGTCGCCCACCGCTTGCTCCTCGGCGGTGTCGACGGCATCGAACACCGAATCCATGATTCCGAGAAAGCCGACCAGCACAGTGATCGCCGCGCCGATGCCGAGGACGGTCATGGCCGTGCGGCGAGGGGCTCGACGCAGATTGCGAAACGGCATCACGGAGAAGGTATTGCCGGCGAGCCCCCCGCGGTGGCGCATCCGCCGGCCGCCGGTGAGGTGGGCTGGCTTGATGGCGTCGACCGGCGTCACCCGAACCGCCCGACGCACCGGGATGGCGCTGGCCAGGAATGGTAGTACCAGACCGATTACCGCAACACGAGCGAAGACGCCGGTCTGGAAGGGCGTCTCCCAGACCGGGAGCGGGATGAAATCTTCCAACACTCCGCCCATCGCGCTTCCGATGAGCATCCCCACGCCCACTCCAAAGGCCACACCGAGAAAGGCGATCTGACCGCTAACCAGCAGCGGCCGTATGGCGAGAGTTCGAGGTGAAACTCCCAGGGCCATACCAATCCCGATTTCGCGTCGCTGCTGCTCGGCCAGCCGATGGATCAGATTGAAGGCCGCTCCGACAGCACCGGCGAACAGCAGGACGGCCAGCGCGTTGAACATAGCCTGGTCCTGGTCGACGTCCGTGGTCAGTGCGGTGTATGAGAGATTGTCGTCCCGGGTCAGTACCTGCGTCCCGACCGGCAGGACTTCGAGCGCGGTAGTGAGTTGAGCGGCTACAGCATCCCGGTCGGCGCCCTCGGCCAGAGTGAGAATCAGGTTGTTTACCCGGCCGTCGTGTCCGGAGAGCTCCTGGGCGGTTTCCAGAGTCGTGAACAGGGCACCGAAAGTAGCTTCCGACATGAACATTTCGCCTTCGGGAGCGACCGTGAAGTACTCGGGAGTAGTGGCCTGGGCGACATATTCGACGGCTCGGTCACCGCTGATTGCTATTTCGCCGGTTGCCGGCAGCTCGTAGAACTTGGCGAAGTTTCGCTCGACCATCACGATCGGTCGCCCGGCGTCACCCTCGTCCAGAAGGCGTCCGGTGAAGGCGTGGTACCCATTCACCTGTGGTCCCGCACCTGAGAAGTCTGCTCCGGTGATCTCGCTCCGCACCAGTACGGTTTCGTTGTCGGAAGAGGCATCCACCTGGGTGGGGACGATTAGCCGCTCCTCGAAAGCTCGCACCACCCCCGGGTCGGGTAGCGCGGAGATGATGGCGGCGAGGTCCCCTTGATCGATCATGCCGCCGGTGGCCAGGTCGACCCGCAGGTCGTACATCTCCAGTTGCCGGTAGTTGATGTCATAGGATGCTCGGCGCCACTCGGCCGTCGCGGTGAGGCCGGCGTAACCACCGGTGCCGATGGCGATGACCAGGGCTATGGCCACAACCTTGGCCCAGTGAGAGCGCAGGTCCCGCCATGACCAGCGCAGGAGCAGCCTCGTCATCTAACCCTCCTTACCAGTGCAAATCTGAGACAGGAGCCTTGCCGCCGCGAGGCGGGCCATCGCTGACGATGCGTCCGCTCGATAGTTCGACTACTCGATCAGCCATGCGGGAAATCTCCCTGTTGTGGGTGACCACCAGCACAGCTCTGCCATTGCCGGCCTGGTTCTGCAGCAGCTCAAGGATCTGCACGCCGGTCCGGTAGTCGAGTTCCCCGGTGGGCTCGTCACAGAGGAGGATCGGATTACCGGTGGCGAGGGCCCGCGCAATAGCTACTCGTTGTTGCTCGCCTCCCGACAGCTCATGGGGAAAGCGGTCCCGTTTGTTCTCCAAGCCGACGCTGGTCAGTACTTCGTCGGGATCGATTGCGGAATTGGCGGCGTCGACTCCAAACAGGACGTTCTCGCGACATGTCAGCCCAGGAAAGAGGTTGAAGGCTTGGAAGATGAAGCTGACTGTGTGGGCCCGAAAATCGAAGAGCTCTTTACGCGAGGCGTTGGTTATGTCGACCCCGTTGACCCGCACGATCCCGTCCGTGGCTGTGTCGAGGGCTCCCACCACGTTCAGCAATGTGGTCTTGCCGCTACCGGACGGCCCGAGGACTACAACGAATTCGCCCTCATCTATCAACAACTCGATCTCGGTGAGGGCACTCACCGCTAGGGGTCCCTCTCCATAGCGTTTGGCCACGTCCTTGAGCTCGATGAGCATGCGTACTCCTTGTCCTACCCCGATTGTGTGTTCGGAGTTGACATTGCCTGTAGGGCCTAAGGTCGCAGAAGGTGTGCCAAAGACAGTCTCTGTCGTCCTGTCCCGGAACCGGTGTCACACCGAACCGTTAGTCTCGATCCCAGGTGGCCGACTCAGCTGGCGACGCCCTGGGGTTGTTTTCCCAGCCCACCCGGGAATGGTTCGAGTCCTCGTTCCCGGAGCCCACTCGCGCCCAAATCGACGGCTGGCCGGCGATTGCTTCCGGCAGTCACACGCTGATCCACGCTCCTACTGGGTCTGGGAAGACGCTGGCCGCGTTTCTGTTTGCGCTCGACCGGCTTCATGGCGAACCGACCCCGCACGACAAAAGACGGTGTCGAGTGCTCTACATCTCTCCGATGAAAGCGCTGGCCTACGACATCGAGCGCAACCTGCGCGCTCCGCTTGCCGGAATCGCCAACGCGGCCGCCCGCCAGGGCCGCACGCTTCCCGAGGTCGCGACTGCGATGCGCACCGGAGACACACCGGCCGACGAGCGGCGGAGAATGATGCGCCATCCGCCCGACATCCTGATCACGACGCCGGAATCCCTCTATTTGATGTTGACCTCGCAGGTGCGAGAGGTGTTGGCCCCGGTTCGGTGGGTAATAGTCGACGAAGTTCACGCCGTCGCGGGTAGCAAGCGTGGGTCGCATCTGGCGCTCAGCCTGGAGCGTCTGGAGGAGCTTGCCGAGGAGCCGCAGAGAATCGGTCTCTCCGCCACCCAACGACCGCTGACCGACATCGCTCGCTTTCTCGGCGGCGGCGTCGTGCAAGAAGACGGGTGGCAACCCCGCCCGGTGACAGTGGTCGATGCTCCGTGGGAAAAGCAGCTGGACGTTCAGGTGGTGGTCCCCTTGCAGGACATGACCCGTCCCGACCTGGCGAACACTCGNNATGTATCCCAGGCTCTTGGAGGAAATCGAGAAGCACCGCTCAACAATTGTTTTTGGTAACAGCCGGGGCCTCGTGGAGCGTATTGCCCGTCAGCTCAATGAGCTGGCCGGGCACGAGGTCGCACAGGCTCATCATGGTTCATTGTCCCGTGAGCAGCGGGTGGCGATTGAGAACCGTCTCAAGGGGGGAGAACTCAAGGCGGTGGTTGCGACCAGCTCGCTGGAGCTCGGGATTGACATGGAAGCCGTCGACCTGGTTCTCCTGGTTGAGTCGCCGACCAGCGTTGCCAGCGGGCTCCAACGGGTGGGTCGAGCGGGGCATCAGGTGGGGGCTCCCAGTCGGGCTCGTGTCTTTCCCAAGCATCGGGCGGACCTTCTCGAAGCGGCGGTCGTCGTCGACCGAATGTATTCCGGCGAAATCGAGTCGACCCGCGTCCCACGCAACCCGCTCGATGTACTTGCTCAGCAGGTTGTGGCCGCCGTGGCGATGGACGAATGGCAGGCCGACGATCTCTTCGATCTGGTTCGGAGAGCCGATCCGTATTCGGATTTGGGACGGGCTTCCTTCGAGGCGGTGCTCGACATGCTGTCCGGCCGCTATCCGTCTGATGAGTTTGCCGAGTTACGTCCTCGCCTTATCTGGGACCGAGTCGACGGCACTCTTTCGGCCCGGGCAGGTGCCCAGATGCTGGCAGTCACCAACCCAGGCACTATCCCCGACCGGGGGATGTACCGGGTGGTGCTTCCCGAAGGGGGCATGGTCGGCGAGCTCGACGAGGAGATGGTCTACGAGTCCCGGGTCGGCGACACGATTGTGCTCGGCTCTTCCTCCTGGACGATTGGAGAAATTGACCACGATCGGGTGATCGTCACACCGGCTCCGGCCGGGACTCCCAGCCAGCTGCCGTTCTGGCATGGCGACATGGTGGGCCGGCCGTTGGAGCTGGGCCGCGCCATCGGTGCATTCATCCGGGAAGTCGGCGGGTTGAATCAATCCAAAGCTAAACAGCGGCTGGTAGAGCGATACCGGTTTGATCCCTGGGCGGCGGCCAATTTAGCGACCTTTCTTGCCGAAGAGCGGGAGGCAACGGGGGCGCTGCCGACCGATCGCACGATCGTCATCGAGCGGTACCGGGATGAAATCGGGGATTGGAGATTGGTAGTGCTGTCGCCCTTCGGCGCTCGCGTCCACGCCCCGTGGTCCCTGGCCGCGGCGCACAAGTTGCGTTCCAACCTGGGCATGGAAGTGGACGGCATGTGGACCGACGACGGGTTGATGTTCCGTTTCCCCGATGTCGACGATCCACCTGTGGCCGATGCGCTGCTTCTCGAGCCGGAGGAGGTGGAGGAGCTAGTGGTCGAAGAAGCGGCCAACAGCGCCCTGTTTGCTTCTCGATTCCGGGAAGCGGCCGGCCGCGCCCTCCTGTTGCCCCGTCGCCGGCCCGGCGATCGAACGCCTCTCTGGTTGCAGCGCCGCCGCAGCGCCGACTTGCTCAAGATCGCCCGCCAATATCCGTCGTTCCCCATCGTGCTCGAGACATACCGCGAGGTCTTGCAGGAGCACTTCGACCTGCCGGCCCTCAAGGAATTGCTCTCGGACATTCGAGCTCGCCGGATCCGAGTCACCGATGTGGCCCTCGACACTCCGAGCCCGTTTGCGTCGTCGCTCACGTTCGACTTCATCGCCGCCTACATGTACGAATACGACGCACCCCCGGCTGAAAAGCGAGCGGCAGCACTCACACTGGATCGGGCCCTGCTGGCCGAGTTGCTTGGCGAGCCGGAGCTACGCAGCTTGCTTGATAGTGAAGTCGTCGCAGACGTGGAGCTTGAGTTGCAGCGATTGGCGCTGGGGCGACAGGCTCGTACCGCAGACGCGATTCATGACTTGCTTCGCCACCTTGGGCCGCTGGATCGGGCCGATCTGGAGGCGCGAGTCGAAGGAGATCTCCGATCCATGTTGGACGCCCTCGCAGCCGACAAGCGAATCTTCGCTCTCAGTGTCGGAGGAGTCCAGCAGTGGGCGGCTATGGAGGACGCCGCCCGGGTTAGGGATGCCCTGGGGGCCGCGCTGCCGCAAGGGATTCCCGGGACCTTCCTCGAACCGGTCGCTGATCCTCTCGGCGATGTCGTCGGTCGCTTCGCCCGGACCCACGGCCCGTTCGCTTCCGGCCAGGCAGCACAGGCGCTCGGCCTGGCTCCCGCGGTCGTCCTCGAGGTTTTGACGAGGCTGGAGGCTGCCGGACGGGTCGCGAGCGGCGCCTTTCTGCCGGGCGGGGAAGGCCAGGAGTGGGTAGACACGGAGGTCTTGCGAAAACTCCGCCGCCGATCCCTGGCCCGGCTTCGGTCGGAGGTCGAGCCGGTGGAGCCGGCCGCTCTCGCCGAGTTCTTGGCCAATTGGCATCACATCGGCAATCGCCAATCCAGTCTCGATCGGCTGTACGAGATAGTGCGACAGCTGCAGGGTGCTCCGGTGCCCGCCTCGATTCTCGAAACTGAAGTGTTGCCCAGCCGAATGTCATATGGGCCCGAGCTTCTCGACCAGTTGATGGCGTCCGGTGAGATTGTCTGGGTCGGCCGCGAGCCGCTCGGAGCCCGCGACGGCCGTTTGTCGCTCTACATGCGAGATCAGCTCCCGTTGCTGCATGCGGCTTCGGAGAACGAACTGCCCGGTGAGGAGATTCACACCCGGCTTCGCCTGCATCTGGAGCAGAGCGGAGCCAGTTTCTTTCGGGAACTGTATGAGGCGGCCGGTGGCAGAGACCCGCAGGCCACGCTCGATGCCCTCTGGGACCTGGTTTGGGCGGGGGAGGTGACCAACGACACGCTCGGTCCGTTGCGGGCCTTCTTGTGGGGCAAGGTGAAGCGGGCGTCGCGGGCCCGTCGTCCGCAAATGCCTTCGATCGCGCCGCCGGCGGGCAGCGGCAGGTGGTATCTGGTGTCGTCTCTGCTCGACTCACTGGTCGATCCGACTACGAGGGCCAAGGCCACTGTCGATCAGCTCTTGGAGAGGACCGGCGTTCTCACCCGCGACATCGTTCGGGCCGAGAGCATTCCGGGGGGTTTCTCGGGTATCTATCCGGTGCTACGCGCTCAGGAGGAAGCAGGAAAAATTCGGCGCGGCTACTTCGTGGAGGGGTTGGGCGGCGCTCAGTTCTCTTCGCTGGGCGCTATCGACCGCCTTCGACAAACCTCCGAGGAGAAGCCTCAGCTGCTGGCGGCTGCCGATCCTGCGAATCCCTACGGAGCGGCGATTCCCTGGCCTGAGAATCACGGCGGCCGACCCAGCCGCAGCGCAGGGGCCTACGTGGTCACGGTTGGGGGAGAGCTCGTGCTCTTCATCGAGCGAGGAGTCAGGAGAGTTCTCACCTACACAACCGATGAGGTGTTGCTGGGTCAGGCGGCGGAGACCCTTCGGCTCCTGGCGGCGCGCCGACGACGGGTCGAGATCGAGACTGTGGATGGGCAGAAAGCCGCCGATACCCCGCTGGGCCTGATACTCGCAGCGTCAGGTTTCGTTGATTCCTACAAAGGTCTGGCTTACCGGGGCTGAGCTATCGATGAGTTCGCGGGTGCCTCCGGCTCACCCGATGGTGGTGCGGGCGCAGGCGGGGTGCTGCTGTCTCGATTCCGGCTTCGGCCTTGAGGTCAGCGATCTTTTCATTGTTGATCAACCGGGAGATCGCGAAGGCCGCCAAGATGAATACTCCGGCTGCCAGGAAGTAGGGAGCCCGGATGTCGATCACATTGGCGAGGACGCCGCCGACGGCCGCTCCGATGGGGATTGCCCCAAATGCCACGACTCTGGCGTCGGCCGCCACCCGGCCCCGTAGCTCGTCGGGTGTAAGCGCTTGCCGCAGCGAAAGGACCACCACGTTCCACATCGCCACCATGAAGCCTTCGATGGCAAANNTGCCATACCGATAACCGAAAGATTGATGACTCTTCCCGGCCCGATCAGCTGTTCGACGTGATGAGCTGAAACCGCCCCAATGATGCCTCCGACGCCGGCCGCAGCCAGCACGACGCCGAAGCCGAAATCACCGAGGTCGAGGACGTCCTGGGCGAAGAGCACGAAAACCGACAACATCGCGGTCCCCACGAGGTTGGCCAGGCCGGCCGTCAGGGAAAGAATCCGCAGGACTTTGTGACTCCAGAGCCAGCGCAAACCTTCACCGATTTCCTTGGTAAGAGCCCCCTTGCCATGAATGACCTCCCGGTCCGCCTTGTA
>JABAHO010002277.1_pt1 | contig 32088 bp, 30 predicted proteins | sample 7062071 | NCBI WGS metagenome assembly JABAHO01 (sample SAMN14534356, study PRJNA622989) | marine sediment metagenome | biome: marine biome [ENVO:00000428]; feature: marine pelagic biome [ENVO:01000023]; material: deep marine sediment [ENVO:00002113] | place: India: Gulf of Kutch | collected...
AACCATAGTTAACACGGAAAATCTCGGAGCCCTTGTCATTCTCGAGTGCGCCAACCCAGGTGCCCCAATGATCTACTGTGGAGAATCAACCTCGGCAGACATGAGGACAGGAGACATCAACTATCGGGCACCCGAGCTCCCGCTTATCGCAGCTGGCACCGCTCAGATGGCGAGGTTCTATGGGCTGCCTGTCTATGCGACTCAGTGCGGATTAGATGAAACTCCGGAAGATCTGGAAAATCTCATGGAAAGCTCAAGATGGCTTGCTCTCGCACACCTGTGTCGGGGAGATATCAGTGGAGGCTTAGGCAGCCTAGAGAACGCTGAAAGCTCCGCATTGGAGCAGGTGATTCTTGATGTCGAAGCGTGGATTCATGCCCGCGCCTACCTGCGCACGTTCAGCGTTGACGAAGACACCTTAAGTTTCGATGCCATCAGCAAGGTTGGTCCAGGAGGCAATTTCTTGGGGCTTAAGCACACTTTGGATCACTTCCAAAAAGAAATATGGCTCAAAAAAGGGACCACAATCTTACCCTCGACAGACGGTTCCATCGTCGAAAGAGCAAAAGAAAAGGTCAGAGAGATTCTTTCTACTCACACGCCGCCTGAACTCGAAGACAGCACAAGGAACGAATTGGATCAGATACTTCGCGAATGTGAGAAAGACCTGTTGCGGCATTGATAGGGTTCAAGATGGAAAGTCCGCGCGCTGCTTCAAAACTCTAAGCCTAACTCTTCCAGTTCTCTTTTAACTTTGTTATAGATCTCCAAGCATCGGGGAGACGGCTGCCCAGTTTTCATGTCAAAGCATTCCTGATATCTTGTGCCTGATGGTGGATCCGTGAGTTTATCCTTGTAAAGTGACTCAAGGTGTTTCACGATCTCATTCGCGTCCTCTCGTTTTATTCCGGAAGCGGCGGTTGCATGAGCAACTTCGGCAGCAAACCTGGGTTCTATGGGCGTCAAATAGTCCTCGTGAATCGCCTTTGCAACTCCTACAGCCTCTATGGAGAGACCGGAGATGACAGCCGTTATCACACGCGCCGCAATCTCGTGGAGGACCATCTCCGTGCAAGGTCCAGCTGCGGTGTAGGTTAAGTTTAGTGACAACAAATGGGTGTTCCTGCTGATTGCTTGACCATAAGTACTTATCACCCAAGACAACCCCGGTGCTGTACTACATCTATGTTTCAAGTGTATTGGAAAAACTAGATTACACGTTGCTTGGTACACGAGAACTCCCAGAATATGGTAGGCGGCGGAAGTGATGGCCGTGCCTTCTGGTCCGCCGCAGTAACCGCCGAACACGGGTCCAGCCTCCCCAACAATGCGCCCCCCGAGGTTCAACAGAGCGCAAGCTTTGTTCAGGCGATCGAAATCTACCTTCAACTCTGCCAGTGCAGCCAGCAGGTATCCATCTGAAGGTCTAAGTCCGTATTGCGGATGGAGGGCTGCGATCAATGACGGCGCTGACTCTGCCGTTGCGAGTGCGTTCATGATTGGCAGACCGGGTCTTCCAACTCTTCTTAGGGCTTCTCTTGCCAAAACAGCGTTTCTTATTGCCCCATAGATCTCCAAAGGCGAGCTAGTTCTTATTCTTATTCCATCTACTGAAGTTAGGGCGGGCGTAGTTATAGAATCGGCAAGAGGTATTGACCCATAGCCTTGCACTAGACTTAAAAGAACCTCCTCAGAGGTTACGGGTGCTCCTCCTGCTCCGATGAAGCACCATGGGGGCGTTTTGTCCTCAGGTTTTCTCGGAACCATAATCTTAGTGTCCTTCCCTTCTCCAAAGCTAGCTTGGGAAGGAGCATTTTTCAGGCCTTCTTTGATCTCACTTTCATCGAATCTGATTATCCGTTCCGTGTCTTTGCAGTAAACGCCAACCTCGCGATAAAGATCGATAGCGGCTCTAAAAACATCGTCAGCCAAACTGTCATCTGAAATAACCGACGACTCTGGGTCATACTTGATGTCATACTCTTTTATGAGCTCCCGTAGTTTGGTTGCGAATATCCTTAGGTCATAGTCTTTTTCAGAACAGGGTTTCCCTGTTATGGCTCTATTCACAGCGTCTAAAAAAGTAACCAATTCAATTTGCCCTCGATTCTTAATGACGAGTTTTGTATCCGCCACCGTTTTATAACGTTTACTCTCTCAAGTTTTGTCGTTTACTCAATATTCCAAAGGAACTTGGCAGAGGCATTGGTCTCTAGCATGCTTACGCTGATCTGCGCATGCCTATCTTCTCTAATTTCGCTTTAACAAATCTCATCTTATCAGCGAGTGCTGCTCTGTCTTTTTGACGGACAGCGTCCAGCCATTCCCTCGCTTTTTCGCAGAAAAGACCTTCAACGCTTTCTATCTTTGGCAAATTCGTTTGAAGGCTAGCACAAAATTCTGGATTTTGAGAAGCAACCGTTTCCGCCAGCGTCAACAGCAGCTTGTAGCTGGTTCCAGCGACTCTCTTTGTCTCAACAAGGTCAACACAATTTAACAAGGTGTCATAAACGACTATGCCAATGAAGTGGGGGAGCCCCAAAACGGCTGACATTAGTTCATCATGCTTTTTTGGAGACATAATGGAAACGTTAACCTGTTTCTCCTCCAACCAACTCTTAAAATCGTCTGCAAATTTCCTTTCCTTGCTGTCAGTTGGAGTGAGAATGAAATTTTGGTTTTGAATCTTGTCTGCGCGAGGACCAAACATAGGATGAGTTCCCAACGTTGTCCCATTCTTTATGTACTCATGCATCACTCTCACGGGAAACTCCTTAACTGAGCAGATGTCCATAACCACCTGGTCTGAACCTATGTGCAAATGTATCTCCTTTACGACCTCTTCGAAGTTCTCGATGGGCACCGATATCAAAACTCTGTCAGCACCTTTGACAGCTTTCACGTTGTCAGCGATTTCAACTCCGAGTTCATCTCTTATTTTCAGAAGCTTCTTTTCACTCCTACCAGAAACGATCACCTGCATGCCTTCATCCAAAAAAAACCGTGTGAACCACCGCCCCATCTTTCCAGTGCCGCCAATGATTGCCACTTTCATTGCAGCGCCCCGCAAATTTTTTCTAACCCCAGCTTGATTTCTTCTTCTGGCATCGTTAACGCTATTCTGAAATGCTCTCGGTAATCGCCAAAAGAGGTGCCAGGAGTTATCGCTACTCCTTTGTCCAGCAAATCGAAGGCAAATCTTTCAGAATCCAGATGGTTATACTTTGGAAAGACATAGAACGGGGCGTCGGGCTTAGTGAATCTCAGCTCCGTTTTCGAAAGAACTTTGCAGGCCAGATCTGCTCTTCGTCGGTATAGCTCCCTCATCTCTTTTGCGATGCTCTGTCGCATCTCGAGAGCCTTTAGAGCTGCCTCCTGAACGAAAACTGGAACGTTTGTAAAGGTTATCTGGTTTAGTTTGACCATTTTTCCAGCCAGCTCCTCTCCTGCAACAACGTAGCCTATCCTCCATCCCGTCATTGCAAACGTTTTGGAAAAACTGTTGACAAGTATGTGATTGCCACCGAAATCTCGAATGCTCTTTGTTCTTACGAAGCTTAAATCACGATAAACTTCATCAGAAACAACTGCGACTTTCTCTTCATTCGCAACTTCAACAACTTCTTCAAGTATGTTGTTCCCTATGACTTTGCTTGTGGGGTTGTTAGGATTGCTTAGTATCAGTAGTCGTGTCTGTTCATCGATTAGATTCCTCAATTTTTCTGGGTCAATTTTCCAGTTGGAATCAATTTCGGTCCTGTAAAATCTTGTTTCAACTCCAAGACTTTTGGCGGCGATTTCATAAGCAGTCCAGTGTGGGGTTGGCATGACAATGTTTCCTCCATTTTTCAGTAGGAGATACATTATCGAGAAAAACGCCCACTTTGAACCTGGAATGACGACAACGTTTTCCGCGGAAACCTTGTGGATGTTCGCCAGTTTCTCTCTAAGCGTTTTTTCACCAGCATAGAAGGAGTATTTTGTCTTTCCCTGCTTCATGGCTTCAAAGGCTGCCATAATTATCTCCTTAGGAGTTGATTGGTCAGGATCCCCAACATTTAATTTTATGATCTTCTTTCCTTCACTTTCAAGCTCCATTGCCCGTTGACTTATTTCATACAACATTTTTCATCACTTCTCTAAGTTCTGCAACTTTCACGCTCCTGAACACGTATGCACATAGCAATTATTCGATTATACACAGCTCTAACATCTTGTGCGTTGAGTCCCAATGTTGACGCTATTCCTGCTATTCGCGTATACTGCTCATTTTCTCTATCACGATCCCTCACTGGAACTCCTCGTTCTCGTTTGAGAACTCCAATGTTTTCGCAGACATCTACTCTCTCTTTCAAAAGGCGCAGAATCTGCTCGTCAATCTCGTCGATTCTCTTTCTTAATGTTGACAGCCGCTCCAACCTATTTCTTCTCCTGCAAAACTTTCGGTATGACCCCTGCCCGAAGCATATGATCAACCAGAACCGCTGCAACCGCGGATTCAATAACAGGAACAGCCTTCGGCACAATACAGGGATCGTGTCTGCCCCCGACTTGAATCAGTGTTTCTTCCATTTTTGGCAGATTGACGCTGCTTTGTTTTTTCAATATGGAAGGAGTTGGTTTTATTGCAGCCCTAACCACGATCGGCATTCCGGAAGACATCCCCCCCAAAACACCGCCCGAATTGTTTGTAGATGTCACAATCTTCCCGCTGCTTATGGAATAACCATCATTGTTTTCTGATCCTTTCAATTTAGCAGCTTCAAACCCTGCGCCGAACTCCACTGCCTTGACCGCTGGTACCGTAAATAGCATCTTGGCGATGTCAGCATCCAAGGAGTCGAATATCGGTTCGCCAACTCCCACTGGAACTTTNNCCTCTTCCATGGCTTTTGCACATTTCAAGTCGGGGCATCTAACAGCGCTCTTGTACGTGTTCCTCCGAATTTCTTCAATTGTAAGTTTCTTCTCAACTTTAATCTTACCGATACTAGCCGCATAAGCCAGAAGCTCTACGCCGACAAGACCTAGAAGTTTCTTGGCTATAGCGCCGGCCATCACAAAAGCCACTGTAAGTCGACCCGAAAATCTCCCTCCACCACGATAGTCGCCGAAGCCTCCATACTTGATTCGAGCGGGGTAATCTGCATGTCCCGGTCTAGGTATGTCCCTAATTTTGTTGTATTCGCTGGGAACAGCTTCTTCGTTCCAAACTAGGGTGCAGATGGGGGCGCCAGTTGTAAAACCGTTAAAGATTCCTGAGAGAACTTCAACGACGTCTTTTTCTCTTCGGGCAGATACGATCGCGGATTTAGGAGGAACTCTCTTGTCCATTTCTCTTTGAATGTCCTTTTTGGAAAGGGAAAGACCAGCCGGGCAACCGTCCACAACAACTCCTACGCATCTGCCGTGGCTCTCGCCGAAACAAGTCACAACAAAATCTTTGCCTATAGAATTACCTGCCAACAACATCCGCTCCTAACAAACGTAAATCATCAAAGAAGTTTGGATAAGATTTTCTAACGCACTCAGAGTTTTCAATTCTCGTCTCGCCACTCGCTCCCAGAGCAGCAACGGCGCATGCCATAGCAATCCGATGGTCGTTGTGGGGATTGATTGTCGCTCCGTGCAGTGGAGATTGCCCCCTTATGATTAGACCGTCTTCGGTCATCTCAATGTGTGCACCCATTTTCTTTAGTTCAATATGAAGGGAAGAAAGCCTATCAGATTCCTTGTACCTAAGTCTCCTAGCGTCGTATAATTTGGATGTTCCCTTCGAATAGCATGCCAAGACGGCGCAAACTGGAACCAAGTCAGGAATATCTTTTGCATCCACATCCACGGCGTTGAGTTGCCTTCCTTCGACTTCAATGCTCTCATCCTCAACTCTTACTTTTGAGCCCATTTTCTTCAATATGTCCAATATTGCCTTGTCTCCTTGCGTGGTACGGTGATCAAGATTCTTCACCTTGGTTTTTGAGCATGTTATGGCCGAGGCGGCTAGAAGAAAAGATGCGGAGGAGAAGTCTCCAGGAACCGTGTGATCCCATGGGCTATAGTTTTGGTTAGATGGAACTCTCAGTTGCATGAAATTGTTATACGCACATGCTTTGATGCCGTGTTTTTCGAGGACCTCAAGGCTCATTTGAATGTAGCTTCTGGATTCCAGAGGTGTAGTGACTAAGATTTCAGTGTCTTCCTCTGCCCTTGGGCATGCAAACAACAGGCCTGAGATGAACTGGGAGCTTATGTCTCCCCTTATGGATGCTTTTCCTCCCTTTATCCCTCCGCCGTGAACCTTAACTATCGCGCCTGTTTCACATTGTTGAAACCTGGATTCTGCACCCAGCTGTTTGAGGCTTTCGAGAAGAGGTTGCAAAGGCCTCCTGCTAAGGGACAAGCCAAGAGTAAAAGTGGAGGGACCAAGTGAGAGGGCGGACACTGGTATCATAAAACGGAGAGTAACTCCAGACTCCTTGCAGTCTATAGGTTTCTGAGGGACTTTAAATGTGGAGATTCCGTTAATTGTCCAGCAGCTTTCGTCCAGTTTCACTTCTGCTCCGAAGGCTTCTATAGCCTTCAGCGTTGCTTCCGTATCATCTGAGACAAGAGGATTCAAAATCTTGGAGACGCCTCTTGACAGCAGAGCGGCTATCGTCATTCTGTGCGTGTAAGCCTTGGATGGAGGGGCGTAGATTTCGCCGCCGAACCTTTTGCATTCTTTGACCACCACGTCTGCCAACCTTGATCACCCTGTCACTGTTGCTTTTTCATGGTTCACGCCACTCTGCAGAATATCTCCTTCATAGGTCTGCCACATGTCTTTAACATCGTCAATTTTCTCTTGAGGGACAATAGCGGCAACCGCGGGACCCGTGCCAGATAGTCCTGCAGCGACCGCTCCTGCCATCAGCGCGTCCATGGCTATGGAAGGATTGTATCCTAATGCTGAGGAGTAGATCAAACCGTTAAGGGTTAACGCTGACCAGTAATTTCCCTTGACTGCCTCTTTGTAGGCTGTTCTTACGAGGGATGATACCCTTTTCATTCGCTGCACGTCAGAACCACGTGTATACACTTTCTTCTGGGGAACATAAAACAAAACGAGCAAATCTTCAGCTATCTCAAAACGCTTGACGATTCTTCTTTGCAGGTTGTCAGTGACCACGACTCCCCCGAAATATGAGGCACAAGCGTCGTCGAAGGCACCCGTTATCGTAACATTTGCCTCGATCGCCGCATTTACGCTTAGGTTTAGAACAGTCAAGTCATCCAAACTTCGGTTCAAAGCCGCCACCGTGGCCAAAACTATGGCGTTTGCAGCTACACTGCTGCTCTTTAATCCCCTAGCGATCGGGATGTTTGATCGGGTTATGACGTTCGCGCCAAAACTTTTCTCAGAATTGAAATATTCGAAGACCTTGTTAACAGTCTTTTCAATCAAAATGGAATCTTCAGTGGGATCTGACACGATGTGTCCTTCAATGATTCCAGGTTTATCTGTTAATTGAACGCTGGCCTTTGTCCACAGGTCTACTCCAACAGCTGCTCCTTTACCAGTGGCAATTGCGTTGATGATGGTGGCGGCGCCATGGGAAATCGCTTTGGCTTTTCTTGTCAATGGAGGGTTCCCAGCTTCGAAAGTTGGGTCAAAACAGCCTTTTTCATCACTTTGACTGGAGCTGGATGGTCAGTCCATATCTCAAAAGACGCAGCGCCTTGGTAGACAAGCATGTCAATGCCACTGACCACGTTTGCTCCAATGGACTTCGCGTCTTTTGCAAGTTTTGTTTCTAGTGGACTATAGATTATGTCCATCACGCATAAGTCAGGCCTCAGCCAACTCGGGTCCACCAGACTCTGATCAACATCGGGGTGCATGCCAACAGAGGTTGCGTTAATCAGAATATCCGTGTCTTCCAACTCCGTTTTCAGAAGTTCATACGAAAGTGAATTTCCACTTACCTCCTTGTCAGAGTCTTTGTGCGTAGCTTCTGCCAGCTCTCTGGCTTTCTGAGCGGTTCTGTTCAATATTTTGAGTTCTTCTACTTCCTTTGCTGCGTAGAACGCTATGGCTCTTGCTGCGCCACCAGCTCCAAGTAGAAGCATTTTCTTTCCTTTTAGAATCACACCTTTTTTCTTTAGAGCGTTTATTGCGCCGATGCCGTCGGTGATGTATCCGACAAGCCTTCCTTCAGAGTTGAGGATTGTATTAACTGCCCCTATAGATCTCGCTGTCAAGTCTATTTCGTCTAGGTGCTTCATGACAGCGGTTTTGTGGGGCATGGTCACGTTTAATCCATGAACATCTAAACTTTTTGCTCCAGCTATTGCGTCTCTTAATTGCTCCCTTTCAACCCTCAAGGCTACGTAGACAAAATCAAGGTTCAACTCTTCGAAGGCCGCGTTGTGCATCACAGGGCTCAAGGTATGTTCTATTGGGTCTCCTATGACGCAGTAAACCCTTGTTTTTCCAGAAATGTTCATTCTAAACGAGCCCCAGAGCCTCGTACGCAACTTTCATTTCTTCGATGGTCAGTTGCCCCAACGCTGTTTCTTCCCCTCTCTCGAGAGACGCAAACGTGAAGAAGCTGCCGAAGAGGGGAGCCATAAGCCTGGAAATTTTGCCCCGTTCACCCATAGAAAAGCAGACTGCCCTGACACTCTTACAAGCTTTGGAAACGAAGTTCAAAACGGTTAAGTTGTCATTAACCGACTTGGCGGTAGTTACAACTTTGCACACATCGGCCCCATTCGCAATCTCTTTTGTGAGAATCTCCTCCATCTGCGGCAAACTTGGAGTGTGGTCAAAGTCATGGAATGATACTATAGACTTCACACTCATTTCATGCAAGTCGTGAACAATATCCTTCAGGTTGGAAGTGGACAACTCTACATCGACGTATTCAAAGCCGTTTTTCGCAGCATTCAATAGTATTTGTTTACGCTCGACTTCGCTTCCTCGAAAATTGCCGTGGCACTTGACTGATCGATTTGTCGCTATTAAGGGCGCCTTGCTACAACCTGCAATGTCACATAATTCATGGTGTTCTCTAAGGCTGTCCAGTCTGACTTCAATGAAGTCCGCTCCGCGGTTTTCAGCTTTCTCAACAAGTTCCAAAGCCCCGGCGACGGTTTTGGGAAGGACCGAGACGCAGATCCTGATGGTCAACGCTCTATTACCGTCTCCTCTTTAACTAAGGTTCCGAAATGTCTGCCTCCTTTCTCCGTAATATATACGAGAACCTCGTCGCCAGCCTCCAATTCAGCAACGGATTTTGAACCCTCTCTGCTTACAAGTCTGATAGTTTCGGCGTTTTGAACAATCGTCTTCATCGTCCCACCTTTGTATTCGGCCTCAATGAGTAGCATAGGTCTCCATTCAATCTTCACTCTTCCCACATGTGTTGGCCTAGTCTTTCCTCCTCGATCAACTATGAGAACATTATCGCCTGCCTTCAGTTCTGAGAGGTATCTTGTCTTGCTGAGTGAAGAAAGGGTGTATAGAGATACGGGTCCCACGTTAACTCTGAATGGACGTGTCTCAACGTAGGGGCTTTCATGGACTTCTGCCTGAACGAGGAACAAACCTGAAGATTGGCATCCGGCGAGGATTCCTTCCCCGGGTTTCATCAGGTCGCACGTATCAATGCATACTCTGGCTCCAGTACCAATTTGCTTTAGCTGCACAACTTTGACGGGCACCAGCTGAATTTTTGAAACTTGCCCCTTGATGGCAGCTGCTGTTTCTGCGAGTTCTTCGAGGATGGAGGTTTTCAGTACAACTCCGTCGGCTCCTAGCTCTAGAGTCTTCAAAGCGAGCTTGGCGTCTTTTGCGCAGGAAACCTTGGCGAGTAGTTTAGTTTTTCCACGCGTCATTGCTATGACATTTTCTAGAGGGATGATCTTCCAGTCTGGGCAGTCGAGGATTATGTAGTCACATGATCCTACGGCTTTTGCTACAGTCTTCTCATCTTGTCTCCCCTTCACAGTGACTCTAGCTGCAACAGTTTTCCCCTTCTCTTTGAGTTTCTTGGCCATGCTTTCATCAAAAAATTCCAGCACATTGATGTCGGAGTCGCCTGAACCGGCTGCTGTTTTGACTCCAGTCTGTTTGGCGGTTTCTAAATCCTGTGAGCCAACTAGAATGATATCGCAGAACTCAGTGGCTGATTTCATCAGGGTCTTTTTTGTTTTGTGAGAAGATGACTCGTCTATTTCAATCCAGAGTTCTTTCACTGAGCCTCACCAAGAACTTGTAATGCTTCGTTGATTGAAGCGTTGTTGTGTACTATTGCAGAGAGCGCCTTGATCATCAAGGTTGGATTTTCGTGTTGAAACACGTTTCTGCCAATGGAGAGTCCTGCACCGCCAGCTTTTATTGAGTCTTGAACCATCTGCAAAACCTCCCGAGTGGTTTCAACCTTTGGACCGCCCGCTATTATGACTGGAACGTGGCAACCGAGAACCACTTCTCTGAAGGTTTCGATACTGCCCGTGTAGTTGGTCTTGACGACGTCAGCACCCAGTTCAGCACCTAACCTGGCGGCGTGCGCAACCACATCGACGGCGTGCTGATTCTGTATTGCGGGACCTCTTGGATACATCATAGCTAGCAGCGGCATCCCATACTGATCGCATTCACCTGCAACCTTTCCTAGTTTTTCGAGCATTCTGGTTTCTTGCTCTGCTCCAACGTTAATGTGGACGGAAACAGCGTCTGCGCCAATTCTCATAGCTTCATCTACAGAACATACTTGAATCTTGTAGTTTGGATCAGGACCGAGCTTGGTGCTGGCGGACAAGTGTACAATCAAGCCTGCTCGTCCTGTGTCAACTTTTTTGGCTACGCCTCTGTGCACGACGATAGCGTCTGCTCCCCCCTTTAACAGTTGATTGATGATCGATTGCATATTCACAAGGCCTCTGACAGGACCCAACGTTACGCCGTGATCCATGGGAACTATGACGGTTCGTTGATCGTCTTGGAAAATTCTTTTCAACCGTCTCTTCTTGCCAGGGTTCAAACAGGTGCATCTCCTAAAGGTATTTTTTTGCTTTCAAGTATTCAGCGTTTAGAACACCGCAACCAGCGGCCCCTCTTATGGTGTTATGGCCCAAGACAACATACTTGACTCCCAAGAGGACGGGGTCTCTCCTAATTCTGCCCACGGCGACACTCATGCCATCGCCCTCCATTCTGTCCAATCTTGTTTGCGGTCTATCTTCCTCATTCCTAACGACAACTGGTTTCGCCGGAGCTGTTGGAAGACCAAGTTTCTGGGGCTCGCCGACAAATTTTTCCATCGCAGCCATGACCAATTCGGGATCTGCTTCACGTTCTGGCTCGACAAAAACCGCTTCCATATGTCCGTCCAAAGTTGGAACTCTGTGACAGCTCGCTGAAATCTTGAACTCAGCCAATTTTGAAGGAGATCCAAATACCTTCAAAGTTTCGGCCTGCATCTTTTCCTCCTCGTTTCTGATGAATGGGATAACGTTGTCTACAATGTCGAGGGATGCGACCCCTGGGTACCCGGCACCTGAAATGGCCTGCATTGTTGAAACGATCACTTTCTTAATGCCAAATTCGTCGTAGATCGGTTTTAAAGAAAGAGTTAAAACTGTAGCGCTACAGTTCGGGTTTGTAATAATCGCCCCGCTCCATTTTCTCCTCTTGCGCTGTTCGTCTATGAGGCAAACGTGATCGCAGTTGACTTCCGGATTTATCAGAGGCACGTCTGGATCCATCCTGTGGGAAGAAGCATTGCTAACTACGACGTATCCAGCCTGAGCAAAGCTTTCCTCTGCTTTGCCCGCTGCTTCAGAGGGCAGCGCCGAGAAAACTACATCGACGTCTTCTATGTCTTTAACAGCATTGGGCTCTATATCAACTACTTCTAGTTCAGAAATGTTCTCCGGGATTGGCGCAGGAAGTCTCCACCTCGCCGCCTCATGATATTTCTGTCCAACGCTCCTTTCAGAAGCTGCTACAACCGAGACGTCGAACCACGGGTGCCCGCATAACAATTGAACAAAGATTTGGCCAACTGACCCTGTTGCACCTAAGACTGCTGCCTTCATCATATCTTCAATCACCTCTCAAAGAGCTTTTGATAAGCTCTAGAGCTGTTTCCCTCTCTTTCCAGTCCACGAAGAGAAGGATGCTGGAGGTAATTGTTAGGATGCCAAAGATGTTTATTGCGTTTAGTCGGAGAGTCTCCGAGATTTTTCCGATGATGCCTGGAGTTTCTTCCAACCCTACACCGTTGACTTTGAGAAAGGCCAACTGTTTCCTCACAGACATAGCAATGGTTTCTCTGTGTCTCAGTATTGCTTCGTGAATCTCTTTCAGAAGAGAATCTACGTCTCCCTCTTCCGCTGCATATAGAATTAGTGAATTGCGATCCACAGACAACCCCAGTAGCGAGGTATAGGTTTTGACCGTTTCCGTCAGTTCTTGGATGACCCTGGGTTTCTCAGAGACTCGACAGCCCACCACGGTTATAGAGGTTGCCGGGGATTGACTTGCTACAACCACGTCTAGTTCAGTTGACAATCCTCCTGTTATTAGGGTGCCCATTGTGTTCAAATCTCCGCGAGCATGATTGATCACCCTAGCATTTATCGCTGGATCCTTGTACCTCAAGGCTTTTCTATGGATGAACTTCGTGCCTGAATCAGCGAGTCCAACCAGTGTGTTTACATCAATCTCTCGAACTCTTTCAGAGTTTTCAATGACCTTTGGATCGGCAGACATTATTCCTTCAGCGTCTGTAACTAGGACAACATCATCTGCTTCCAATGCTTTCGCTAGAATGAATGCTGTAGCATCACTTCCACCTCTTCCAATGGTGGTTATTTCCCCATCGAGTGTTCGGCCTACAAAACCTGCGATGACTGGGGTAACACCCTTTTGAACAAGGGGAAGCATGTCTCGTTGGATTCGCTCCATGCATTCTTTCTCATTTGGATTTGCGTTGGAGAAATTGTCGTCTGTTATGATAGGCCAGTCTGGGTCCAAAGGGTCAAAGTAGCGGGATTCCACACCCTTTGCTCTTAGGGCTGCAGTGAAAATTCTGATGCTGGTTCTCTCTCCCATTGCTAGAATGTCGTCTAACTCTCCATTCTCAACCTTTCCGCTAGAGGCATTCTTCGCTGCGTGAAGAAGAAAATCAGTTGTCTTTCCCATAGCTGAGACAACTACTGCGATGTGCGTACCTTTTGCCACTTCTTCCGCAACGGCCTTAGCAGCCCGCAACATTCGTTCATGATCAGCTAGACTAGCTCCACCATATTTTACCACGATTCGTTTGCGGCGTTTTGCATTAGATAATTTCATATACTACTCAAACCTCCAAAAAAGCCCACGAAGCTAAGATAATACAAAGATTTTTAGCTACTGGGCTTCAAAAATAGCGAAAGCTATAGCTGTAGGCATAGAAAGTCATTGAATAATTGGTAGTTTGGATCATCGTTTTCTGTTTCATATGCCTCAGAGCCTCATCCCTAAACAGTCGAGTTTCTTGCATAAAAGAATTTCGAATGATAAATATTGATGTAGTATTAAAGTTTAAAAATGCCTCGACGTACATTAGCTACGGGATCCAGAATGAAAGTGCTTGTTGTAGGAGGATACGGTGCCCAAGGCTCGGTTATATGCACTTATCTTGCAAAACGCCCTGAGGTTTCTGAGGTTGTTTGCGCTGGAAGAAACTTGGCGAAGGCGAAGCGGCTTATCGAGCGACTCAAGAGCGACAAGGTGATACCGAAGAAACTTGATGCAACCAAAGAAGATGAGTTGACAAGAGCTGCAAAGGGAAAGGACTTGGTTGTGAACGCAACTGTGCCTAGATACAACCTTTTGGTGATGGATGCAGTCTTGAATGGTGGAGCGAACTATCAAGACCTGGCGTCAGGACCAACCAACACATCGATGGATAAATTCGTTTCACAGCAAATAGAACGGACCCCAGAATACGAGGACGCCGGATTAACCGCTCTAATAAATACAGGATCCTCTCCAGGAGTTACAAACTTGCTTGCGAGACACGCCGCCGACAACCTTGAGAGAGTGAGTGAAATAAAGATAAGGTACACGGGCCTCATGGAAACCAAAGAGTTTATCTCAATCTGGTCGCCAGAAACGGCGTGGGCCGATATGGCAGAAGAACCATTTCTTTACGAACATGGAAAGTTACAAAGAGTCCCTCCTTTCAGTGGCGAAGAAGAATACACGTTCCCAGATCCGTACGGCACTCAAAAAGTCGTGCATCATCATCACGAGGAAGTAGTAACATTGCCGAGGTTCATAGGAAAGGGCTTAAAATACGTTGACTTCAAGATGGGCGACCCAGACATACATATTGCAAAAGCAATTTGGCAAATCGGTCTCCTCAGTGAAAAGCCTGTCAATGTTAAAGGGATTAAGATAGCTCCAAGAGATGTTTTCGTTTCTGCGATTCCTCCTCCTCTCGCCCTAGAGGAAGTGGAGCAAAAAATCAGAGAAGGAATATTGGTCGACGCCAGTGAATGTGGGGTAGTGGAAATCACTGGTGAAAAAGCAGGTGAAAGGATACGCTACAAGTATGAGTGGCCCACCTTGAGTGTCCGCGAGGCCAACAAGATAATACCCGGCGTAACTCAAGAGTCGTATTGCACAGGTGTTCCAGCNNTGCCAGTACACGAAAAAATGGAGAGAATCCTGTCTTAAAGAACAACGTGCGCGCGCACAACTTGCTACTTGACTGCAGTTATCGAAAATTATTAATTACAGGTTTTTCCCTACTAGGCGTACATTGGTGATTAACATGAGTGAAGAAGAGCTTCTCAAGAAGTTGAGTGAAGCAGTTGTTGCTTCTGACAGGGATGCGGTGGTGAAGGCAGCTCAAGAAGCAATTGAAAAGGGATTAGATCCGGTTAAGGCAATTGAGAGAGGATTATCTAAGGGCGCTATAATAGTAGGAGAAAAATTCGATAAACTTGAGATCTTTTTGACTGACCTAATGATGGCCGCGGAGGCGATGCAGGCGGGCCTAGATACTTTGCTTCCCCTAATATCCGAAGAAAAAGTCCTGAAAAAAGGAACCGTTGTCAGCGGCACTGTGAAAGGTGACATACATGACATAGGAAAAAACATTCTGGTGGCTCTCTTTAGCGCCAACGGCTTTGACGTCCACGACATGGGCGTAGACGTTTCTACGTCAAAATTCATTGAAGAAGCAGAGAAANNCTGAGGGAGACTGGGAAGAGGGAAAAATTCATCGTCATGGTAGGAGGAGGACCTACAACACTCGAATGGGCTGAGGAAATTGGTGCTGACGGATACGCAGAAACAGCCACAGAAGCCGTCAAAGTCGCTGCGGGACTCATCGAGAAAAAGAGGAGCTAACATGGTTGTATTTCTTGACATCATTGAAAAAGCTCTAACCGGAAAACCTTGTTCAGAACGAGACTATGACCTAAGAATATTTTCGACCAAATTGAGGCAAGTAGTAAAGGAATACGACATTANNCTACTGTGAAGTAGGTACATACTGCAAAGATACCGAACGGATAATTAGATTCAATGAAAGCGAGATCAAAGAAGGCCTCAGAAACGCTCCTGCCAAAATTGTGTTCGGGGAAGGGGTAGACTCAGGAACGATGCTACCCAGAAAACCTGAGGACAAGACACCGCCATGGCGTTTCGTCGGAGCAGGTGGAGTCGCAGTATCCTCTGAGGACGTCTTTATGGGACTCGTAGAAAACTACGCAAAAATACCCCTTGCCAATTCAATAACCACACCCACCTTGACCCGAGTAGACGGAATGAGAATAAGACCCTACTCACCTCTAGAGATCTTGGGCGCAATAAGAACCGTGGCTCTCGGAAGAGAAGCTATACGAAGAGCTGGAAGACCCGGCTTACCAATTTTGAACTCCATCGCAACCGCTGACTCAGCAATAGCGTTAGTCGCGGGGCTCCACCCACAATACGGTCTCAGGCCAACAGACGGATACATGGTTGCCACACTAGCAGAGCTCAAAACAAACTTCGACCTCCTAAACAGAGTGTGTGCCTTAAAGTCTCTCGGTCTTCCCACGGCTGCAATCTTTGGCCCCATATTCGGCGGCTACTGCGGCGGACCAGAAGGCACAGCCATTGCCACCGTTGCTTACCACTTGATGGGGGCCCTTGTATATCAAGCAGGATGGTTTCTCGCCTTTCCAATTCACATCAAACACATAGCGAGCAGCATGCCTGAGCTTTTATGGGTAGCCAGCGTTTACGCCCAAGCAATCAGCAGAAACACCCACTTGTTGGCACTTTACTATGACTATACGGCTGCTGGACCATGCACAGAAATGTGTCTATACGAGATGGCAGCCCAGTATACAGCGGCTGTCACATCCGGTGTCTCAATGGAAACGGGAGGCATAGCAAAAGGCAGACGGGAAGACTACCTGACACCTATAGAGCCGAGATTTGCCGCCGAGGTGGCCTACGCGGCTGCTGGAATGAAAAGAGAAGGTGCAAACGAGATCGTGAAAGACCTGGCAGCAAAGTATGTTGATAAGATTGCAGACCCGCCAATAGGCATGAAATATCAGGAATGCTGTGACCTTAAGACAGGGAAACCGTCAAGAAAATGTTTAAATATTTACGATTCGGTTAAGAAAGAGCTAAAAGACATGGGCGTAGATTTAAACAACACGTAAAGAGAATGCTTGAAAAAAGGAGTTTAATGAATTGTTCGAATTTAAGAGTAAACAACAAGTAATCAACATTGGCGGAGTCAAGGTGGGGGGAATTCCTGGACAAAACCCCACGGTCTTGGTAGGCACCATTTTCTATCATGGACACAAAATCTTTCGCAACGAGAAAACTGGAGAATTTGACCGAAAGCAAGCTGAAGAAGTAATCAAATCTCAAGAGGAGATGTCTGATAAAACGGGAAACCCTTGCATGCTGGATGTTGTCGGTGCTTCGCCGGAGCATATGAAGAAATTCATGGAGTTCACAGCAAGCGTTACGGATGTCCCCATTTTAATGGATGGACCCACCACCGAAGCTAAAAAAGCGGGGCTAGAGTATGCAAGTGAAGTTGGGATAATCGACAGAGTTGTCTACAACTCGTTAATCCCAGAGTACAAGCAGGAGGAAATTCAGAAAATTAAAGAAACAGGTCTAAAGAGTGCTCTCCTCCTTGCCTACAACCCACGAGAGTTCACGACGATAGGACGAGTCAAGGCTATCAAAACGCTTCTAGAGGTATCTCGTGAAGCAGGCATCGACAAACCCCTGATCGACACGTGCGTCCTTGACATACCAGGTCTAGGCATGGCAAGCCGCGCCGCCTTCGAACTAAAGAATGAGTTTGGTTTGCCTGTTGGCTGTGGAGCCCACAACGCGGTTAGCTTGTGGAAGGGGTTGAAGACAAAGTTTGGGAAAGAAGCGGTAAAGCCAGCCGTTGCATCTGCATGTGTTGTCGCGGCTGCTGTGGGAGCAGACTTTGTGTTGTACGGACCAGCAGAGGACGCAAAGTATGTTTTTCCTGTTATTGCGATGACTGACGCTGCTTACGGTTATCTTCTCTTCGAAAAGAAAGTTGCACTTGACCGAAAACATCCCCTTTACCGAATAGCATAACTCTGTCATTGTGGCAGCAGCAATTACAGCTTTCTTTCATGCGAGAACCAAAATAGAGTTTCACTCGACTTAGGCTAGTGCACTTTAGACGCTATTTGCGCCCCTTTAAATATTCTTTAGCTGACGGAAATCTATCCAAATCCTTGTGTGGAATAACCAAGGCAGAAGCAAATTCTCGGCTAAAATCAGGATCAATTGCAAGTTCAAGATATCGAACTCTCTTAGAAAGCGTCTCGGCGATTTCCCTTGCCTCTTTCGATACCAGAGCCATTTTGGCGCCGGTTACTGCTGTGTTACCTACAAATTCGATCTTTTCTGTTTGCACATCTGGCACTAAGCCTATTAACTTCGCGTTTTCAGGGTTAATGTAATTTCCAAAAGCGCCGGCGATTAAAACACGGTCGAGGTTTTCCCTTTTCATGCCCTTTCTCTTCATTAAAATTGAGCAGCCTGTAAACATGGCGGCTTTTGCGAGTTGGATCTCATTAATGTCTTTTTGTGTAACCGTAATCTCCTTTCTTGTTGCGGTCTCATTTTCCCACGCGAGGACAAATTCTGGCACGTTGTTAGCCGTTTTCAGTCGTGATATTTTCACTTCAGAACTTAATCTCCCATGATTGTTTATGAGACCTCCTTTTAACAGTCCAGCTACAACATCCACCATTGCAGACCCACAGAGGCCTACCGGCTTTACATCACCTATTGTTTTGTATTCGACTTCGTAGGTGTCTGGGTCAATATGAACCTGTTCGATTGCGCCTGTTACAGCTTTCATTCCATGTTTGATGTGGGCTCCTTCAAAAGCTGGACCTGAGGCGCAGGAACAAGACAAAATGTCTTCGGTGTTGCCGACAAAAACTTCCGTGTTGGTTCCTATATCTAAAAGTAACGAGAGCTCGTTGGATTCATGGATTCCGCTAGATAGGACGTCTCCAACAGCGTCTGCGCCAACAAAACCCGCAATAATCGGCAAAACATGAACAATGCCATTTCGATGAATTTTTATGCCTAACTCTCGAGCTTNNAGTAGGAAGTGATGCATGGCTGTGTTCCCAGCGACTACCATTTCGTGAATGTCGTTCGGATCCACGCTAGCTTGAGTGCACGCTTCGTGTAGAACGTCATTTACTCCTTCAACTGCTAATTTTTGCAGCATCCTCAGCTTTTCATCACTAGCCATGGCAAATGTAATTCGCGATATGACATCCTCACCATGCATAATTTGCGGATTTTCAATTGATCCTATACCTAATGTTTCGCCAGTCATTAGGTCAACAACATAACCAACAATTTTCGATGTACCGATGTCTACAGCTAGGCCTAAGAGTTTGTCAGAGGTATCTCCTGCGTCAGCCGCCACAATCTTGCAATCATTCCAGATTGCAATCGTGACGTCCCAATTTGCATCACGTAGAACGTCCGGCAATTTCCTTAGAAGCTCGTTGTCAATTTCTAATGCTCCAAGACCTTGCACATTCCCTAGGTGATCGAGAAGTCTTTGGAAGTCTGGTCTAACGTCAGAGAGCGTGGGTTTCTGTAACACGATGTGAAGTTTCTTAACTGACGGGTTTAGCTGCACGGGCCGTTCTATACCACTGATCTGAATCTTACGCGCTCCGATTCTGCTTTCTTCAGGTACCATCACCGTAACGTCTTGCCTGAGAATTGTGCGGCAAGCCAGCCTGCAACCTGAATCAATTTCTTCCGTGGATAGATGAGTCTTCTCGGTATCTGTTACTTCATTCACGGCCCTCTTGTTATTGACGATGATCCTACATTTCCCACAAGTTCCTTCTCCGCCGCATTCAGTTCGGATAACAATTCCAGCTTCGGTTGCTGCATGGAATATGCTGGTTTCACACGGTACCCTTACCCTACGTCCCTCAGGTTCAAATGTTACGGTAATGATTCTTTCCATTCTCTCTTCACAATCTGGCGCTGACTTGATATATTATGATTTGGGAAAAACCATTTATTAGACGTATCTATGAGGAAAGCTCACAAACGAAGAGCCAAACATTTTCCACCACTCCACCTGTGTTTCAAGCAAGAGCATTAATTAACAGATAACAGCAGTTCTCACAGTCCACATCTCCCACTTTTATTCACCACCACAGTATGGACACAATCTAAAATCTTTAGGAAAATCTTTCCCACATTTTGGACATAGTTTTCGAATTTTTCCTTCTCTAACTATTGGTTCCAGCGGGAATTCTGGCGCGTGTAAAGAAGGCGTAGCCGTTTCATAGAAGCAATCTCTGTGATACACTGCGCCAAAAATCTCAGGTCCAAACGATGCTGGTGCAAAGATCTTTTGCCCAATTCCCGGATATTGCCCCTGAAGAATAAAACTCTCACCCGCCCTAATCTTTTTGTTACAATAATCGCATTGTCCCATAGACATTTCTCCGTTAAGAATTACCGATTCAGAGTTTAAAAGCTCCATTATGTAAAAACAAATAGAACATTTGAAGTGAGCACGGAGTTTTTGACCCCTAAAAACGGTTCACGCGGGTGCGCACGCGCAATTCGAAAATTGCTCGATGCATGCATGCAATTAGAATCCAGAGTATTCATGCTCTGCTCAATGTTTCTTTCTCATATCTTTTCAGGATTTGAGAGATTTCTTTCTGAACGTCGTTAGGTATAGGTTCAGGCTTGTGGGTGACTAGAATTTCCTTGACCTTTTCTCGTGCTACTTGGGCGATATCTTTTGTGCCTGCCTTCTCCCAGGTATCGTATGGTTTGCGGTCGCTGATTTTTGGGACCCAGTGTTCCTTCAGAAAATTGTTGAGTGTATGCTTTTCTGCTAGATAATGGCCGCCGGGCCCAACCTTACGGATGACGTCTAATGCCAAAGTATCATGGTTTATCTCATATCCTCGGACGACTCTGAGCATGCTCTCTAGTATTTCATTGTCGATTACCAAAAGTTCTGGGGCCATCGTCTTGGCTACTTCTAACCCACCCATACCACAGATGATGTCTGGACCACAAAGCATCACAGGGAAAAGGCTAATGGTTCTCTCATAAGCGGCTTGGGCATCTGGAACCTTTGAATCTGAACAGCTACCACAAACCTCGCTTGGCAGGTTGTAATAGCGGGCCAGCTGCGCAAGGGATGCATTGAGTAAGCCTCCCTCCGGGGATTCAGCAAGTATTCCAGTCTTGAAGTCTATGTTGCCGGGACAGCCGCCATATAGTACAGGTGCTCCAGGATTGGCAAACTCGGAGATGACGAGACTTCCTAGAACCTCAGCGTTGTTGACGACAAGGGTTCCTGCCAGCGTAACGGGTCCTGTCTCGCCGGCTAAAGGCATTGACAACGGGACCACTGGAACACCAGCCTTAGCGAACTCTATGACAGCCTCTATTAATCCTGTATCATACCCAAGAGGAGCAATTGGACACTGAACTGCTGAGATGATGGGTCTCTTCTTTAACTCTTCTCTCCCCCCAACTATGGCCGCTGCAATCTCGATTAGATACTGGGCATCTCTGGCGCTGTACGCATCACCTTCGACATGCTTCTCTGTATTGTTTAGAGATATGATGAGCGCATGAAACCCTGCCACCGCGTCGGGTAGGTCGTTGGGTGCAATTGATGGCCAAAAAACGTGGATCGTATTTAGGAAATCTGCAAGCACAGCCCACTTGGCGAGGTCTGCAGACGTCGATTTTCTTCGATCTCCTGTTTCAAAATCTCGTATGTAAACGCCATATCCATCTGTTGTGAAGTGCAACTCTTTTTTTTCAAGCGTGAAATCATACTTGGGATTTCTGGCACAGTATTTTATGGTTTTTGGAGCCTTTCTCAGAGCCTCCTCGACCACATGCGATGGTATGGTTACACAAGTCTTTTCGTAGTCAACGTTAGCTCCAGCCTTCTCCAGAATTCCCAGGGCTCGTTTACTTGGAACTATCAGTCCAGGGTTTTCCAAAATCTCTAATGTGGCATTATGGATAGAGTCCAAGTCTGCTTTTGACAGTAGGTTCAAGCTCGCTCCAACCAATTTCAGCTACCTCAGTCTTGATTTTCACTCCAAAGTTTTCACTAAGATATTTTCTTTTAACAAGTTATCTGCAAAGCGTTGAAACATTGAGGGAAAAAACGCGCTCCCTCTATTTCCCTACCAACTTCTTTGCAACATCAACAGCGGCCATGGCATCTTCACCGTAACTGTCAGCTCCTATCTGTTCAGCCCAGGCAGCTGAAACTGGAGCGCCGCCTACGATCACCTTGACTTTTTCCCTTATTCCCTCTTTTTTGAGAGCATTTATCACTTCAGTCATCTTTGGCATGGTCGTTGTCAAAAGGGCTGACATTCCGATGATGTCGGGGTTTACCGCTTTCACTTTTTCTATGAACTTTGAGGTTGGAGCATCGCATCCTATGTCATGAACCTCGAAGCCATTTGCAGTGAGCATTGCGGCTACAATGCTTTTGCCAATGTCGTGGATATCCCCTTCGACAGTTCCGATAACCACTTTACCCGCTATCTTTCTGGAGACCCCCTTAGCTAGGGCAGGCTCCAGTACGGCTAATGATTCCTTCATAGCTTGAGCTGCTATCATTAACATTGGAAGGAAAATTTCGCCAGCTCCAAATTTTTCCCCAATTATTTTCAGACCTTCCCCCAAGCCCTCTTCAATTGCCTTGAGTGGGTCAGAACCAGTTTTGATTACTTCTTTAGAGGCTTCAACTGCTGCCTCAACATCGTAGTTTATGACAGCCTCCTTAAGTCGTGTCAGTACGTCTTCCGGCATAGGTTCCTTCTCCTAAACTTAGATATTTACACTCAATCTTGTTGTTTATAACTTTTACCATTCAACAACTTCGTTCCAGAATCCTCTTGTAAACGCATTCTTTGTGAACATAACCCTTTAAGAGAACTTGTTTTCAAGTTTCGTTGAGCAAAAATGGGTACATCAGATAGCATCTGGGGCGTAGACATTGGAGAAAGGCCGTCTAGCACACGACAATGCTCTGAATGTGGACACTGGTATTGCAAGAGTTTAGATAAATGTCCCAATTGTGAAGGTTATCAGAATAAACCTCTTGAAAAATGCCCTAGATGTGGACGTTCTTATCGCGGGCGGGAATATGACTGCCCATATTGCCAGCAGGAGCCTCACACTGGATAGATATAAGCGCGTCACATGAACAAGATGCGGGCGTTGACAAAAGAGATTTTGGTGAGAAGAGTCTTATGAAATGCTATGTGAATGGTCATGAAGTTTTGTGATAAGTGTGGTTCCTATATGAAGAAGACGAAGAATGGTTTCGTATGTCGAAAGTGTGGAAATCTGACCTATGCTAATACTGGAATGCATAAGATTGGCATTAAGAAAATGGAGCATTCTGGTTTAATTCACGTGGTTGATGCTACTTCAAAAGATGAGCACTTGAAAGTTGCTGAAGTGTGTCCAAAATGTGGAAGCAAAGAAGCATTCCAGCGATTCTCTCGAGTATCAGGTGAGCATGCGGGCATTAGGAGAGAAAGAACAATAGAACATTTGAAATGCACAAAATGTTCGCATTCATGGAGCAAGACTTCATAGAATTCGCGCGTGCATTTGATAAGTCGCTAAGGTTAATTAACCATGAACTTGGGACCTAATGCGAATGCTAGATCAGATTGTTGGAGAGTCTCGTGGTGGCACAGTACGAGCTGAAAATGCTCTTTAAACCACTTTTGACGGCGCTTCTTATCATCGTAGTTCTTTTTCTTGTTGTCTCATATCTCTTTTCAATACCTTTGGGGTTAACGCTGTTCTTTTTAACCCCTCAAGGAATAGACGTTAATAGACTTTACCTGATTGAGCTCCCAATTCCTCTATTCATGGATGTTGACTTTTCTATTCCTGTGGCAATCAACGCCGGGCTTCTTTTCTTATTTCTTTTGAGCGTGTACACTCTCTGTTTTGTCGGTGCTTTAATGTCAAGAGAAAGTTTTCACGGTGTAATCCGGAAAGGATTCTCACGTCCCTTCAGCCAACTTTTTAACAACAACCTTTTTGCTATGCCCATAATAACGGGCATGTTGTTCGTAAGCTTCATCACAATTCATGTTTTTTTGGGTGTCCCAACAGGTCCCGGTCCCTTTGAGCCATCTGAGGACCCTCTTCAACCCTTCAAAAACTTTTTTGCCGTAACATACTCGCCGCTAGTTGAAGAAATAGGCTTTCGCGTGATTCCGATTGGCATCTTTCTCGTCGTTTACCTCTTTGTGGTCGGAAGAGAACGGGTGGTGGCGTTGTCAGGAAGAGAGCTCTTGAAAGTGCTCTTTTTGACCCCGCTGTATCCTGACAAGGCAAAAGAATCGCTTGGGATAAGGACCGTGCGTGAATTAGGTGTCAGAAGCATCAGCTTGGCTGAGTGGATTGTGATCGTCTTAACATCGGTGGCCTTTGGGTTAGTCCATATAGGTGATGGTTGGGAGGCTGGAAAAAGCATATCGGTGACCATCGACGGATTAGCCTTTGGTCTCGCTTACCTGCTCTACGGCGTTCAAGCTCCAATACTTCTACATTGGTTCTTCAATTATTACATAAGCGGTCATGGCGCCTACAGTCTCGCCCTAGACTTTTATCCTATAGTATCTCCGATTTTTCTCCTAATATACTTGGGGACATTGATCTTGGGCCTCCTTGGATGGATAATGCTTACGACCCTACCTTGTGTCTGGCTCAACAGAAGACGAAAAGATGTTGCTCTTTCGCAGCTCCAATCTTTCCCTCACCCCTCACACGCGGTGCCAACTCCCCCACCAATAATCAGATTTTGTCGTCGATGTGATCGGTCGCTGCCTGAGGCCGTTATGTTCTGTCCGTACTGTGGGAAAACCTGTGAAGAGGAAATGGAAGAGGAAACGTGACAGTTATGTCTGTTCTAGCAGGTGTCTCGAAGAATTTCTTTGGAAAGATTCTCGATTTCAACGACTCTCTGCTCCCTCTTCTTCATGTTTCTTAGCGCCACTTTGCCTTCACTGAGTTCTTCAGGACCTACAATAACGGCATGCGTTACTCTTCTTCTGTCGGCGTCAGCTAAAGCCTTAGAAACTGTGCGCCCCATCACCTCCACCTCGGCACATATCCTCGCCTTCCTCAACTTCACCGAAAGTTCAACAGCTTTTCTCTTCGGTTCCTCGCCGACCGCGATAATCATAACCTTGTTCTCCTCCTGAACTTTTGGAGAGACTCTCTTCTTTCTCATGGCGAGCACTATGCGATCTATTCCTTGAGCGACTCCCAACGCCGGGGTTGGTTCTCCACCGAAGAGTTCGATAAGTTTATCGTAGCGTCCTCCGCCTGCCAAGGCTATCTCAACTCCGGGAACATAAGACTCAAAAATCATCCCGGTGTAGTATTCGAGCCCTCGAGCAAATCCTGCGTCTATCAATGTCTCAAACTTGACACCGCTCTCGCCGGTTAATTCGAGGATTTCCCCCAGGTTTTCCACGGCCGAAACAGCGCCATCGTAGTCTTTGACACATCGTTTCGCTTTTTTGAGAACCTGCGAGACATTTTTCCCTTGAGTTTCAAGAAGCTTTTTCAAGGTTGTTCTGCAGCTTTGCGAGGCACCTAACTCCTTTGATGCAGTTAACGCTTCGTTCCACCTCTTTTTGTCCAGCAACTGCATGATCCTGCTCTGCCGCTCCTCTGCTATTTCTTCCTGCGCTAAGATTCCCCGCAGAATTCCCACGTGTCCAACCTTGAACCAGTAGGTGTGAAATCCCAGTCTTTCCATTAAGTCGTGAGTGAGCATGAGTGTCTCTGCGTCGGCTTCAGGTTTTCCGGAGCCAACTAGCTCGTAGTTTGCTTGCCAGAACTCTCTAAAGCGCCCGTACTGCGGCTCGTCGTAACGGTAGAGACTTCCAGCTGAAAACAGTTTCAGCGGCTTGGGCTCATGTCTCATCTTGGTAGCCACTAGCCGGGCTATGGAAGCAGTGAACTCGGGGCGTAAAGCCACCATTCGACCGCCCATATCTCTGAAAGCGTACATGCGCTCTCGGATTTCCTCACCAGATTTCGCCGCCAATAGATCATAATGTTCCACGACCGGTGTAACAACTTCTTCATAGCCGTAGAGCTTTGCGAGTTCTCTTGCAACCATCTCCACATACCTCAACTTCTCCGCATCTTCAGGAAGAAAATCCCTCATTCCACGGAGAGTTCTAAACTGCTGCATATCATAACCTACCAAAGTTTTTCGCAACAAAAGACAACGGAACCATCATCATCCAGACAAGCGCCAACCTCTTAACTTCCTGCAATCTTTTTCCAAGTTTCTTATTTTAAGGTAAGCTGTGAAAGAGAATAGTAGACAACTTCTCCTCTCCTGTTGATAACCGCAAGCACCAGCTTCTTTTTGAGACCTTGAACATGCCTCAGGGCTCGCGCCAACTCCTCCACTGAAACAGGTTGACCCTCCTGAATTCCAAATATTAGGTATTTCGCGGTTTCCTTGCCGTACTCCCCCCTATCATACACGCGAAAGTCTATTCCAAGTCCAAACCCTTCCCGTGCCACGTACCCGCGACTCCTTAAATCCCGGTAGATGAGATACTTAACCCAGGCCTCCTTCTCTACTGTTTGAAAACGCTTGAGAACGTCTTGAAAGCCCAAATCTTTTCCAGTTTTTTCATCCTTAACCACGAGGATATCCTTACCCAACAGAAACAAAGCTTCATAGAAAGTAAGTGCAAGCTTCCTGTTTTCGGACACTCCGTAGCCTCTTGCAGAAAGTCCCTCAATCTCTTCTGGTGAAGAGACCAGAATTCCTTCCTCTCCGAGTGACGCTCTTATCTTCAACTCGGCTTCGCGAGCCATCTCAGCCTTGCCCCCTGGTTGTTTCAAACCCGTAATCTCCCAGTCACGTGCTAACGCTCTCTCGTATACGTTTATGATTTAAACCCTTTGTTTGAACCATTTGCAAGCTCTTGGAGCTGTGCGATCGACAGAACACCGGTTTCACAGATGATGGCGCTCACGTATTTACTCGGGGTAACGTCGAACGCGGGGTTCAGAGCCTCTATCCCCTCTGGAGCAATTCTCGTTAAATAGAAATGTGTGACCTCCCTAGAATTCCTCTCCTCGACAACTACATCTTTTGCAGAACTTGACAGATCGAAAGTGGAAGTTGGGGCTGCGACATAGAACGGAACTCCATGTTCATGGGCCAGCACAGCGATGGGGTACGTTCCAATCTTGTTTACCACAGCGTCTCGAACTATCCTATCTGCTCCTACCACAACTTTGTTCACCAGCTGCTTGGACATTACATATCCAACCATACTATCCGTAATCAGCTTCACTGGAATTCCATCGCTTTTTAGCTCATAGGCTGTGAGTCTGGCGCCTTGAAGCTTAGGCCGGGTCTCTGTAGCCATCACACTAATTTTCTTGTGCTCTTCCCACGCGGCTCGTATTACCCCCAGCGCGGTTCCATAATCCACGGTGGCTAGTTTTCCTGCGTTACAATGGGTGAGTATAGTGTCTCCATAGTCAATCAGTTTTGCTCCATATCGACCGATGTTGCGGTTGGCTTCAACATCTTCATTCGCCATTTTCTCAGCCTCATCGACTACAATTTCGGCCACGACCCTTGCACTCCCTAGGGTTTCCCGCGCTCTCTTCACAACTCTATCCACCGCCCAGAAAAGGTTGACAGCCGTCGGCCTTGTTTTCTTCAAAATCTCAGCTGAGTGTTCAATTTCTTTGATTAACTCACTTTTTTCTCCAACTCCAGAATGATACGCCGTGAGAGCCAAGCCGTAGGCAGCCGCCACTCCTATAAGTGGGGCTCCCCTTATCTTCATATCCTTGATAGCGGAAGCCACTTCACGGCACTCTCTCATTTTCAGCAGAGACGTTTCTGTGGGTAGTTTTGTCTGGTCTATTGTCGTAACCGTACCTTCTTTCCATTCTATCGTTCTCATACGCCCACCTGTTGACCTTCTTTATTACGTGTTTGTCGATTTTTGTTTTTTGTCTAACCAAATGTGTGCATACATTCAGCTTTTATGACCGTTCTAAATACACAATAATAAGAGGATTCGCGTGAAAGTCTTACCCTTGTTGATCGAGAATCTTGGGCGAAGGTATTCAGAGATTCTGGGAATTGACCTAGAAAAAGGGGATGATGATGAGATTTTTAAGTGGTTTCTGACCTCGGTCTTGTTCGGGGCTCCCATAAGCGAAACATCTGTGAAAAGAACTTACAAGTGTTTTGAGAGGCGAGAGGTGCTGACGCCACAGAAAGTTCTCAAAACAGGGTGGCATGGTCTGGTTGAGATTCTTGACGAAGGAGGCTATACCCGCTACGACTTCAAAACAAGCGACAAGCTCTTGGAAATTATGAACAACCTTGTCAAAAAACACAAGGGAAGCTTGAATCTACTTCACAAACAATCCTTGAACTCTTCTGATCTGGAAAAACGCTTGAAGGACCTAGGGAAGGGCATAGGAGAAGTGACTGTGAGCATTTTCCTCAGAGAGCTAAGAGGCCTGTGGAACAAAGCTGACCCAAAACCAACTCCTCTGATCATTCTGGCGGCAAGAAATCTGGAGCTGATACGGGATGAAAGCCCTGAAAGAGCATTGGTGGAGCTGAAGGAGTTTTGGATAAATAATGAAATAGCCGGAAAAACTTTTGCGAACTTTGAGACCGCTTTACTCAGGCTTGGAAAAGACTTATGCAGAAAAAGGAAATGTAAAGAATGCGTTGTCAGAGAGCATTGTTCAGCTACTTCGTGGGCTTAATTCTTGTCACGATTTCGACTAGGCACCCTTTTGGCAGGACTAGCTTCTTTTCCCATTCGTCTCCAACAGAGATAAGAGAGTAGACACCAGAGATTTCTGCTCTTGCTTTGCGAATGAGTGTAACAAGAGCAGCTTGAGTTTCTCCGGTCTTTATCATGTCGTCCACAATGAGCACGCTGTCTCGCTTTCTTATTGCCTCTTTCGGCACGTACAATGTCCTGGTTACACCTGAGTCTCTGAGCACATAGGTTTCCTCAAGAAACGATGGAACTCCCACTTCCTTATTCCATTTCGCCATGACCAAATTGACACCCAACGAGTCTGCGACCATGGTTGCCAGTGGCACTCCATCCACTGCGGCGGTCAAGATCTTTGTTACACGTCTCCCAGCGAAGGCGGCGAGGGCGTGGTGAGCCGCTTGCCGAAGTATGTTGAAGTCGCCGACAATCCATGTGTTATTGAAATACCCTTGATCGTTGAACTCTACCCTCTTTCGTAGCTCGGTTTGCAAGCCGACGAGCTTCTTCAGGGTGCCCCAAAGCTGTCGAGCTCTCTCAGCGTTTGGCAAGACATGTCCTTTGGCATACCGGCTCAGAACAGTCACGGGCAGACCAGTTTTGGAGGATAACTCCCGGTAGGTATATCGCTTCTTCGCGGTTCGAAGTAGCTCGATCGTCATTAATCGAAGTTTCAGGTCCTCTGCATGGGTGCTCATATGTCAATCCCTTTTTTTACAATAACGCGGCAAACTCCAATGATGTCATTGTATTTGTTTTAAGGCAATTTATAATTTGCGTCTACTTTGTAAAGCTTCAAACCACTCCAGTCACAAAAAAAGTCGCGCACACCTCGAAGACTGACGAGCTTAGTCTCATTGTCTCTTCTTCTATCTTCCACTGGCACTATTGTTTTCTGTGACTCCGCCCTCTAAGTCCGAAAGATAAATCGTTATTCCACAGGAGGTAAGAAATTAAGAAAATTAGTTAAAGAGATAAGGAAGTGTAACAAAAATTGTCAAGGGCCACATAGCTTGCTCCTTTGATGCCAGTGAACCTTCAATTGGGGCCCGTGGCCTAGTTGGATAAGGCGTCGGCCTTCTACTGTGGAAGGGAGAAAGCCGGAGATCCGGGGTTCAAATCCCCGCGGGCCCGCCACTTTTTGCATCTCTCTAACACGCAATTGAAAGAACTGAAAACCAGAACTGTTTTTCGAGGTTATCTTCGGCTCCTGAGGGGCGCTTCGTTGGCAGATATTCGCTTGAAAAAATGTAGCATGCTTTTGCGTTGTGACACGCCGCTTTCGAGATCCCGCCTAGAAAAGTTATTTTTTTCTTTCAAGAAACTCTTTTCTCATAATTCCGGGGAGTGGTGGCAATATTCTCTCTTTTTCAAATTTCTTTTTTGTCAATTCTGTAATTTGTGACTTTATGAATTCTTCGTTTTCAGGATCATTAACCCAGAACAAAGATTCTATCTCTGTAGTCCATTCTTTGCTTCGTACAACAAATCGGATTTCTTTTCTTTTCTTTTGATCCACGATCACGTTTGGGTGCTCCTTGACAACACTTTCGATAGCCTTCTTAGCTTTTTCAACTTCAAAAACGTGGTCAATATAGAAAATGATGGATGCTACGGTCTCTTTTTTGCCCCCAGTAAGATTTACTATGTCTTGTTTCACCAGCATGGAATTTGGTATTATAATCTCGTTCCTGTCATATGTCGTCAGCTTGGTTGTTCTTAGGCTTATGTCCGTGACCACCCCCGTCAATTTCCCAACTCTTATCACATCGCCAATTCGGTAGGTCTTTCCAGAGATTATCAATAGACCTGCAACCCAATTTTCGATGATGTCCTTCAGCCCAAAACCAATTATCAGAGCCCCAATACCTAAACCAGCAAGCAGTCCTGTAACATCAATATCGGCCGCCCACAAAATCAAAATAGCTGCTGCAGAATAGACAATCAGCTGAAAGAATCTTTGAATATGAACAAGACGCCCTTTCTTGACCTTGACCTTCTGTTCAGCAACTCTTAGGAAACGACTGAAGATTGCTACCAATATGAAGCTGGCTAGTATTATCACAGCAACTTGTACGATCAAAAAGAGAAGATTCAAATCTAATAGCAACTCAACCATGGGTTGGCTACCCTGTCATATTTCCAAGCCTTCACAAGATAAGCATTTTTCTTAAACTTGCGCGCGTATCATCGTCAGCGTATGTACAATGACAGCGTTTTAGGAATTGCTCGAATAGGTTCCTCTTATTCAATGTAGATGGCGGGGCGGTACGGTCTGGCTAGTTCAGCTTTTTTCTCAGGGTCGTGGCGTCGCGGGGCTTCTTCGGAACAAACATTGATCTCCGCGTCGAGTTCCTTTTGGAAGAAGCTCTCCGCCGCTATCAGTGTCTCTAATTCATCGACGCTCCCCATCTCAAGCCGTAGATTCTTTTTGTCATCAGGCATCTGGTTAACTTCATCGACGATTTGGGAAGTGAATCTTGAAACCTTTTTAGCTATTCTCCTCAAGTCTGTATGAGTCATTAGTTCTTTCATCAAGTCGTTCAAGCTGATCCTCATAGAAAAAGACTTTTTCAGCGCCATCAAATAGATCTTCCATTTCCAAGGCGCCGCAACATAATAGTTGATTCTCTTCGGGGCGATTCTCGTTGTCCTGATGATGTTTAAAGTGTCTTCCAAGATACTTCTAATCAAAGCTTCGCTTTCTTCAGCCCTAGTATCAACCTTTGCTTCTTCGTACACGGGCCAATCAGCCAGAGAAACGAAGCCTTTTCCTCCAGTCTTCTCCCAAACCTCTTCACAGATGTGTGGAGCGACAGGGGCGAGCATCTTAACCTGAGTATCCAGAATATTTTTGACCACTTGAGCAATGGCTCCTCTTCTTTCCGAAGCTTCTTTCTGTCCACCGGTCCGCCGTAAATACCATTGGAAATCCTGATCCAGGGCGTATAGGGCGCTGTGAATAGCTTTTCTAACCATGAGTTTGTCCATTGCTTCGGTTGCCATCCTTATGTGCCTCTGCAGGCGGCTGAGCATCCACTTGTCTATGAGCGTTGGCGATCCGCCCAGAAAATCCGCTTGGGTTTGCCCGTTTTCAACCGCAAATCGATAGAACCGCTCAAGCCGGTCGCGTACAGACCTCGCCAAGTTGGAGCTGAAGTCGGCATCTTGCAACAATTCAGAGGTGGCTAAAACCGCGAATCTTAGTGGATCTGCTCCAAAAAGTTTGATGGCTTCTCGAAGAGGAATTATGTTGCCAAAGGATTTACTCATCTTTCGCCCGTCCATCAATACGCTTCCATTTACAACGATTTGACGAGGCCAGAGGGCTTCTGGAAAAATCGCCGTGTGAATAAAAATCATGAAGGTCAGGTGGTTTGGGACAAGGTCTCGGCCTGAATGGCGGCTGTCTAGTGGATAAAAGTAGGAGAATTCGCTGCGCATTTGTTCTAACGCCTCTGGGTTCAAACTTGCCTCTTTGGCCACTTCACTTCTTTGTCCGACACCAAGGAAAATGTAGTCGAAAACGGAGTCGGTTAACTGGTTCGCTTTGATTCCTTGTTCTTTAATGTGTTTGACAATAATGTAGTAAGCCATGTATATGACGGAGTCTGAAAGCGACTCTATTATCCATTCTGGGTCCCAAGGCAGTTTTGTGCCGAGTCCAGCCTTTCT
>JABAHO010019449.1_pt1 | contig 31920 bp, 37 predicted proteins | sample 7062071 | NCBI WGS metagenome assembly JABAHO01 (sample SAMN14534356, study PRJNA622989) | marine sediment metagenome | biome: marine biome [ENVO:00000428]; feature: marine pelagic biome [ENVO:01000023]; material: deep marine sediment [ENVO:00002113] | place: India: Gulf of Kutch | collected...
ACGCGAATACGGCGGATTGCTTGAGAATCGCTCTTTCGGAGGGGCGCAGGTGTCGCGCACCTTTTACGCGCGTGGCCAAACCGGTCAACAGCTCTTGCTAGGCTGCTATGGCGCCCTCGAGCGCGAGGTTCAGGCCGGCCGAGTCCACATGCATCCCCGCACCGAGATGCTCGACCTGGTGGTCATCGATGGGCGTGCCCGCGGTATCGTGACCCGCGATCTCGTCACCGGGGAGACGCGGCGCTGGGTGGCGGACGCCGTCGTGCTCGCCACCGGCGGCTACACGAACGCCTATTACCTTTCGACCAACGCGGCCGGCTCGAATGTCACCGCTACGTGGCGGGCCCACAAACGCGGCGCCCTGTTCGCCAACCCGTGCTTCACGCAGATTCATCCGACCTGCATCCCGCCCTCCGGCGAGCACCAGGCCAAGCTCACTCTGATGTCGGAGTCGCTACGCAATGACGGGCGTATCTGGGTGCCCAAAGCGATCGACCAAAATCGCCGCGCCCACNNNNAGCGGGGTCGCGATGGGATCGAGGAACGCTACGGGAACCTCTTTCACATGTATCAACGCATCACCGGAGACGACCCCTATCGATCCCCGATGCGGATCTTCCCCGCGCCCCACTACACCATGGGCGGCCTATGGGTCGACTACCACCTGATGAGCACGATCCCCGGTCTGTTCGTGATCGGCGAGGCCAACTTCTCGGACCACGGCGCCAACCGGCTCGGCGCCAGCGCCCTCATGCAGGGGCTGGCCGACGGCTACTTCATCGTGCCCCTCACCCTCGCGGACTATCTCGCCCGGAACCCGCTCGACCCGGTCGACTGCGACCACCCCGAGCTGGTCGACGTCGAGCGCGCGGTGCAGGGCCGAATCGAGCGGCTACTGGGGCTGCGGGGGAGCCGGTCGGTGGATTCGATTCACCGCGAGCTCGGTCAGGTGCTGTGGGATGCGTGCGGAATGTCGCGCAACCGGGCCGACCTCGACCTGGCGATCGAGCGGATCGCGGCCCTTCGCGACCTCTTCTGGCGCGACGCGCGGGTCACGGGAAGCGGCAATCACCTCAACCGCGCCCTCGAACGCGCGGGACGCGTCGCCGACTTCCTGGAGTTTGGCGAGACCATGTGTCGCGACGCCCAGACGCGNNGCCCTCACCCGCGACGAGAGCTGCGGCGTCCACTTCCGCGAAGAGCATCAAACCCCGGACGGGGAGGCACAGCGGGACGACGAGCGCTTTTGTCACGTCGCGGCCTGGGAGTGGACCGGCCCCGACGCGGCGCCACAGCGTCACACCGAGCCCCTCGCATTCACCGAGGTGACCCTCGCAGCTCGGAGCTACAAATGAACTTCAAACTCCGAGTCTGGCGTCAGGCCGGCGCTGAAGCGGAGGGACGCTTTGAAACGTACGACGTTACCGGTATCGAACCGGATATGTCCTTTCTCGAGATGCTCGACGTCGCGAACCTTCAGCTCGCCGATCGCGGTGTGGAGCCCATCGAATTCGACTACGACTGCNNGGTTCTTGCTCGCTCGTCATCAACGGCCACCCGCACGGACCCCTCCCGGGGGCCACGACCTGCCAGACCTACATGCGGGAGTTCGAGGGCACACACGAGATCCTGATCGAGCCCTGGCGCGCGGCGGCCTTTCCCGTGATCCGCGACCTGGTCGTGGACCGAGAGGCCTTGGACACGATCATCGCCGCCGGGGGCTTTGTCTCGGCGGGGACGGGCGCGGCGCCCGACGCCAACGCGATTCCAATCGCCAAGGAGGAGGCAGAGACGGCGTTCGACTCGGCGCAGTGCATCGGATGTGGCGCCTGTGTCGCGGCTTGCCCCAACTCCTCTGCGATGCTCTTTGTCGCTGCCAAGGCGGCGCACCTCCGACACCTCCCCCAGGGCCGCCCGGAGCAATTGAAGCGCGCGGTTGGAATGATCGAAGCGCACGACGCCGCGGGTTTTGGCAGCTGCAGCAATCACTATCGCTGTGAAGCAGCCTGCCCGAAGGAGATCTCCGTTCGATATATCGCGGAGCTCAACCGCGACTACATCAAGGCCGGTTTGACCACTGACCAACTCTCAAAGCGCGCTCAAAAGCTCGACATGGAGGAATAAGACGTGTCGGAAATGTTCGAACACGAAGCGGACGAGGGTACCGTGGTGCGGATTCTGAACGAGATCCTTGCGCACGAACTCGCAGGTGCGATCCGCTACACCCAGTACTCGCTGCGGGTGTTTGGATTGGACCGCAACGCGTTGATCGCGTGGTTGCAGGCCCAGGCCAACGAGTCGCTGCTCCACGCCCAAGAGGTCGGTGAGCGGATCAACGACCTCGCGGGCGAGATGACCCTCGCCCTCGATGCCCTTCCCGACGACCAGCCGCGCAGCACCGAGGACATTCTGCGGCGATCGCTCGAACACGAGAGGGCCGCGGTCGCGGGATACCGAGCGCTCTTGCGTGCGGTGGAGGGGCGATCGCTGGTCCTCGAGGAGTTTGCCCGTCAGATGGTGGCCAGCGAAGTCACCCATTTGAACGAGGTCGGCAAGATGCTCCGAACGACTTCGACGCCCGATCTGGACCGCCGCCCATCGCCCCCGCTTGGGTCGATCCCGATCGACGCCGGCGGCGACCACCCCTTCGAAGGAGTTCCTCAATGAAGGTCGATCTCCTGTTTTGGATGGGCCGTGTAGTCGTGCGTGTCGTTCTGATCGCGACCCTCGTTGTGCTCTGGAGCGAAGCCTCGAAGGCTGCAAACGAGTCGCCGCCCGCGGCCCCGAGCTCGATCTACGAATTCGAAGCCAAGCGACTCGGCGGACCCGTGCAACCCCTCTCCGGTTTCCGCGGCGAGGTCCTGCTCATTGTGAATACCGCGAGCCACTGCGGCTACACGGGGCAGTACGACGGGTTGCAGAAGCTATACTCGCAATTCCGAGACCGAGGGTTTTCGGTTCTCGGGTTTCCCTCCAACGACTTTCGCCAAGAGCCGGGTAGCGATGTCCAAATCGGCGATTTCTGTCGCTCGAACTACGGTGTCGAGTTCCCGATGTTCTCCAAGGTTCGCGTGCGAGACCCGGACGCCCACCCCCTTTACGGATATCTCACCACACGACCCGAACCCGTCGGCGGGCCGGTGCGCTGGAACTTCCAGAAGTACCTCGTAGATCGAAGCGGCCGCGTCGTCGCGCGCTTTGACCCCGGGGTGCGTCCCGAGGACCCCGCTTTGGTCGCCCAAATCGAACGGCAACTCGCGGCGCCCCGCGTGCGGGGAGCGGCCAACGACGAGGGGAGCCCCTGATGGCACAAACTCGCGTTCGCCGTGGACCGCAGAAGCGCGGGGACTGATGGAGCTCCCGTGACTCGCCCTGCGGTTCCCGCTCCTCGCGCTCAAACCGCGGGGCTCGGGTCGGTCGGTCTTGGTGCTTCCCGGCTATGGGGCGGGCGACGCCTCGACCGTGATTCTGCAGTCGTACTTGCGCTCGCTCGGCTATCGCGCGGACGGATGGCGACTGGGCCGGAATACCGGGAATGTCCCCGCCCAGCTCCCGCGGGCCGCGGAGCGGGTGGCAAAAGCGGCACGGCGTGCCGGCGGCCCCGTTCCCCTGATCGGTTGGAGCCTCGGCGGCTACCTCGCCCGCGAGGTGGCCCGCGATCGCCCCGAGCACGTGGAGCAGGTCATCACGTTGGGGACGCCCGTCGTCGGTGGTCCGAAATACACCGCGGTGGCCCGGAGCTATCGAGACCGGGGGGTTCCACTCGACGCCATCGAAGCCGCCATCGAGGCGCGCAACCGGCGACCGATCGAGCGGCCCGTGACCGCGATCTTCCCGCGAAACGACCGGGTCGTGGCCTGGCAGGCCTGCATCGATCATCGCAGCCCCGACGTCGAGCACGTCGAGGTCACCACCACACACGTCGGGATGGGTTCTCCCCGGAGGCGTACGGCATCCTGGCCGACCGTCTCGCCGCGCGGGGCCGAAGAGCGCGACGCGAGCAATCTGCCTGACGCTCACTCGCTCTGCGCGAGCGCTTCGTCCCACGTCGACCGCGCCGCGATGAGTTTTTTGTAGCGGCGCATCGCGCGCGGGAGATTGAACGCGAGGACACCGACGAGTCTCCCTTTGCGTCCGTACAGAGCCGCAAACTTGCGCTCCTCGAGGCTGCCGGACACGACGGCGATCTCGTCGTCCGGCCGCATGCGACCCGCGAACTGGACGGCGACGTCGTATTGATCGGACCAAAACCAGGGCAGGTGCTCGTAGGGCGTGGCGCCCTCGCCGGCGATCATGTTCGCGGCCGCGTGCACCCCCTGCTCTACGGCGTTGCTCCAGTGCTCGAGTCGCATGTCCTCGTCGAAAAGCGGGTTGAAAAACCGCGCAACGTCTCCTGCCGCAAACACCTCCGGTGCGCTCGTCTTGCAATGGGCGTCGCACACGACACCACCATCGATCGCGAGACCCGAAGAGGACAGCCAATCGACCGCGGGAGCGGCGCCAATGCCCACGACCACCAGGTCCGTCTCGACGCGACTCCCGTCCGAGAGGCGGGCGCACTCCACGCGGCCCCTGCCCTCGATCTCGGTCACCGACACCCCGCAGCGCAGGTCCACCCCGTGATCGCGGTGCACCGAGGCGCTGATCTCCCCCATTCTGCGGCCGAGTCCACGCATCAAGGGGACCGCTTGCGGTTCGACCATCACGACCTCGAGACCCCGCGCCCGCGCCGACGCGGCGACTTCCGCTCCGATAAAGCCGGCCCCCACGACGAGCACCCGCGGCGCGTGTTCGAAGGCGGTGCGAATTGCGAGCGAATCATCGAGGGAGCGCAGCACGTGGATGCCTTCGAGGTCGGGTTGTCCCGGAAGGACGCGCGGCGTCGCTCCCGTGGCAATCAAGAGTGCGTCGTAGACCTCCACCGTCCCGTCGTCGAGGGCGACCGTCTTGGCGCCAGGATCGAGCGTCACCGCACGCCGCCCCAGGCGCAGGTCGAGCTCGAGCTCCTNNCGTCCGGTCCACATCCCAGATTCCCTGGAGTACTTCCTTCGACAGGGGTGGGCGGTCGTAGGGAAGATGGGGTTCGTCGCCGATCCACACGATGCGACCGTCATACCCGCGTTGGCGGAGGTGCTCGACGGCGCGCAAACCGGCGAGAGAGGCACCGACCACGACGATGCGATGGGGGGAGGTCATCTCGAAGGCATCTCTCGCTGAATCGCCACCTCTTTCGCGGCTGCGGGACCCCGCGGAGGTAGTACGCGGCCGAGCCCCCGTCCAATCGGGGTCCGTTCATAGGGCTCGACCTTATTGTCTAATTTATTTATTATACAAAAAGTGTGCGAAAAGTCGTACCCCGCGCTCTCCACCACTCCCCAAACGGGGCATTCCGATCGCTTTCGGAAGCCTGGTTTTGTTGATCTACAACTTCACGCAACAGGGCCCCGGCCTCCCTGGTCAGGTCGCGGCCGGAAAGCGCAGTCGATGATCGAGGAGCTTCTCCCGAATCTCTTGGGCCTTTGGTGCGCGGCCGCGTGTGGACCGACGTTGTTTTTCTTGCGCCAGATCTTGATGCCCCGGATCCATTCGTTCCTCGATCGCTCGCTCGCCGGCGAGGCGAACGCGGACGCGCGATTCCAACGCGCGAACCGGCACGGTGACGCGATCAACGGCGTACAAAGGGTCGGTCTCTTCGCCGCGCTCGTCCGGATGCTGCCGTGAAGCGGGCTGCCATCCGATCGAAAGCCCGGGCGACCGACGGCGGGATCCCCCCGCTTGCAGCGGGCGCTCGCCATCGAGTCGTCGTCCTGGGCGGCGGTTTTGGCGGGCTTCGCCTGGCCCAAAACCTCTCGCGCGCACCCGTCGACATCACCGTGGTGGATCGACGCAATTTCCATCTCTTTCAGCCCCTCCTCTACCAAGTCGCGACGGGTGGTCTGTCGCCCGGCGATATCTCCTCGCCGATTCGCTGGGCCCTGCGCAAACAGCGAAACGCGCGGGTCATCCTCGCAGAAGCCGCCGGTCTCGATGCGGCTGCGCGATGCGTCGCGCTCCGCGACGGCGAAGAGCTCGCCTACGACACCCTGGTGGTCGCGACCGGCGCCCGTCACCACTATTTTGGCAACGAGGAGTGGGCGCACCGAGCGCCGGGCCTCAAGAGCGTCGAAGATGCCACCGAAATGCGCCGGCGCATCTTGCTGGCCTTCGAACGCGCGGAGCGCGAGTCGGATGCGGCCGCGCGCCGCGCGCTCCTCAATTTCGTCATCGTCGGGGCCGGGCCCACGGGAGTCGAGCTCGCCGGCGCGATCTGCGAGCTGGCCCGCGACACCCTGCGACGCGACTTTCGCTCCATCGACCCGCGCGAGACGCGTGTACTGCTGGTCGAGGGTGCGGAGCGGGTGCTTCCCCAGTACCCCGCCGGGCTCTCGCAGAACGCGGCCCGATCGCTCGAGCGGCTCGGTGTTGAAATCCGAGTGAAGACTTTTGTGAAGGCGATGGACGCGCAAGGCGTGACCCTCGAGTATCAGGGGGAGCAGGCACGTGTCCCGACCCGGTGTGTTCTCTGGGCAGCCGGGGTCCGCGCTTCGCGGATGGCGCGTGTGCTCGAAAAGGAGGCCGGTGCGGCGCTCGATCGCACCGGCCGTGTGATCGTCGAACCGGATTGTTCGCTCCCCGGTCACCCGGAGATTTTCGCGATCGGTGACGTCGCGAACTTTGGCCACCAAGGCACCGCCCCGCTCCCGGGCGTCGCGCCCGTCGCGATGCAGCAAGGCCGCTTCGTGGCCCGCGCCATCACGAAGGCGCTAACCGGTCGATCGGTCGCTCCCTTCCGCTATCGGGACAAGGGCAACATGGCGACGATCGGACGCAGCGCGGCGGTCGCCGACTTTGGACGGGTTTGTTTTGGCGGGTTCCCCGCTTGGCTGCTGTGGTCGGCCGTTCATATCTTCTTTCTGATCTCGCATGAGAATCGGGTGTTGGTCGCGACGCGTTGGCTTTGGAACTATGTCACTCGAAACCGGGGGACCCGACTGATCACGGGAGACGCCTACCATGAGTGAGATGGGACGCGTCCTGGTCACCGGGGCCACGGGATTTCTCGGCTACGAGGTCGCGCGGCAACTCGCCGAACGCGGTCTCCGGCCCCGTCTCATGGTGCGCCGCCCCGAACGGGGGCGGCTGCTCTCCAAATTGGACGCGGAGCTGGTGCACGGCGACCTCGCCCGGCCCGCGAGCTTGGAGCGAGCGATGGACGGGATCGATACCGTGTTGCATCTTGCCGCTCGGGCCACCTTTGAACGGTACGAACGGGTGCGGCCGACGATCGTCGAGGGCTCGCGAGCGCTCATGGACGCCGCGCGCAAAGCCGGGACCCAGCGATTCGTCTATGCGAGTAGCCTCCTCGTATACGGAGGCGGGGATCACACGATCGATGCTGCGACGACGGCGCACCCACGGGTGGACTATGGCGTCGCCAAGCTCGAGGCGGAGGCCGCTCTGCGCCGCCAAGCCCCCGATTCTATGCGGCTGGGGATCGTCCGTTTGCCGCACGTCTATGGCGCCCGGAGCTTTCTCTTTAACCAACTCAAGCGCGGCTTCGTCTTGTTTCCGGGCTCAGGTCGCAACCTCTATTCTCACCTCCACGTCGAAGACGCCGGGAGATTGCTGATCGAGATCGCCGCGCGAGGTTGGACGGGTACGAGCCCGGTCGGGGACGACCGCCCGAGCAGCTGGAGTGACTTTTTCGGGGTCCTACGCGAGCACTACCCGAGCTTCCGTCTGGTGCGACTCCCGGCTCCGGTCGCCCTCAGCGGCGCGGCCGTACTGGAGACCTTCTCGCGTCTACGGTCCCGTCCCACCCTCCATACCAGCGACACGGTGCGCGGCTGGCTGCTCGACTTGCCGGTCGAGGCCGGATTGCTTTGGAAGGAGTTGGGACTCGACCCCAAGCATCGGACGATCGACGCGGGGCTCCCGGCGAGTCTTGACGCGGCCGTCGCCTTCCGTTGGCTGCATCCGATCGCGGACGGGTGCCGTGGTTGAGCGAAGCGGCGCGGCGCCCGCGAACCGGCGCCCGCCCCAGGGGCGCGCCGCGTCCTCGCCACGAGCGCCCGTCATCGTGGTGGGCGCCGGTGTCGCGGGTCTCACGTGCGCCCGCACGCTCGCCGCGAACGGAGTCCGTGTCCTCCTCCTCGAAGCCGAATCCGTTGTGGGCGGACGCGTGCGAACGGACCGGCAGGAGGGATTCCGGCTCGACCGCGGATTTCAGGTGCTGCTCACGGCCTACCCTGAGGTGCAACGCGAGCTCGATCTCGACGCTCTCCGCCTCCGTCCATTTCGCAGTGGCGCCTTGGTGCGGATCGCGGGACGTTTCGAAGAGCTGTGCAATCCCCTCGCGCATCCGATCGGCGCCGTCTCCACACTCACCGCGGGCGTCGGGCGCTTCACCGATAAACTGCGCGTGTTGAGGATGTGGATGGAGCTGCGACGGGGTCGGCCCGAGGCATTGCTCGCGAAGAGCGCCGGGAGTGCCGGGNNGGCTTTTCGGACTCCTTCATCCGGAGCTTTTTTCGACCCTTCTTTGGGGGTGTCTTCCTCGACCCGAAGCTCGCGGCGTCCGGTCGCGCGCTCGACTACCTCTTTCGCATGTTCGCCGGTGGCGTAGTCGCCCTCCCCGAAACGGGGATGCAGGCGATCCCCGAGCAGCTTGCGGCCCACCTGCCCGCCGACGCGCGGCGCCTGGGCGCGCCGGTCTTGGCGGTGGCGGGCGACTCCGTTCGGCTCCATTCGGGCGAGACGCTCCACGCGGAGGCCGTCGTCGTCGCAACCGCCGCCAAGGCGGCGCGGGAGCTTCTGCCGGGCCTCGAAGTCCCTTCCTCCAACCCGACGGCGTGTCTCTATTACGACGCGCCAACGCCGCCGGAACAACGCGGCTATCTCGTGCTCGACGGCGACGGCGAGGGGCCCGTGAACCATCTCTGCGTGCCGAGTGTGGTGGCCCCGACCTACGCACCCTCGGGGCGGGCGCTGGTGTCGGCCAACGTGCTCGCGCCCCACTGTCACAAAGAAGACGCCGCGCTCGATCGCTCCGTGCGCGGCCAGCTCGGAGGGTGGTTTGGCCCGGGCGTCGCGGCGTGGCGGTTGTTGCGGATCGATCGCATCGAAGAAGCCCTCCCGCGTCAGGAGCCGGGCGACTTCGAGCCCGCTCCGAGATCCGTGCGACACGAGTCGGGTGTCTTCGTGTGCGGCGACTATTGCGACCTCGCCTCTCTGCAGGGGGCGATGGCCTCGGGACGCCGGGCGGCACAGGCGGTGCAGGATTGGCGGAGACGACCCAACTGACCGAGTCCGCCGGCCCGATCACCCGCGGCCAGCGGCTTCTCTACGCCCTTCCGTCCTTCCCGGCGTCGGTCGCGATGCTCCCCCTCGCGCTCTTTCTTCCGGCCTTCTATGCGGCGGACCTCGGCATTCCCCTCGCACAGGTGGGGATCGCGATTGCGGCTTCCCGACTCTTTGATCTCGTGACCGACCCCTTGATCGGGAGCCTGGGCGACCACCTACCCACCCGGTGGGGTCGACGCAAGCCCTGGCTCATCGCGGGCACGCCGATCTTTTTATTCGCCCTCTGGAAGCTCTTTGTGCCCTCGCCGGGTGCGGACTTTGGGTACCTGCTGCTGTGGTCGGCCGTGCTTTATCTGGGTTTCACGATGGTCGACCTCCCCTANNCGAACGCTCGCGGATCACCGGTTGGCGCGAGGGGCTGGGGACGGCGGGCCAGATCGCGCTGCTGGCGGCCCTGGTGATTCTCGGTGCGCAAGGACTCACAGCCTCGGCGGATCAGCTCCGCGCCGTTGCCGTAGCGGTCGTGCTCGGCACCCCGATCCTGGTTGCGGCCGCGGTCATCGCAGTGCCCGAGCGCCCGACCGAGAGCTGGCGTACGAGCGCGCTTCGACCCGCCGAGGCGCTCCGTCTGATCGCGGGCAACCCGGCGCTGCTCCGGATGGTGGGCGCGGTGTTGCTGTTTGTCTCGGGCGTTGTCCTCCAGGGAACCCTGCACCGCCTGATCCTCGCCGATGTGGTCGGCGACGAATCGCGCTTTCCCATGATGCTGCTGATCGAGAATCTGGCGACCCTCGCTGCCGTACCCGCCTGGGTGCTTGTGTCGGATCGGATCGGCAAGCACCGCGCCCTCGCAGCGGCCGCGTTGTGGCTGGCGTTCTGGAGCTTGCCTCTGACTCAGATCGGACCGGGCGACGCGGTGTGGCTGATCGCCTGCGTGGCGATTCGGGGCTCGAGCTTTGTGGCCATCGTATTGCTCGCAAACTCGATCGCTGCCGACGTCGTCGACTTCGACACCGCGGCGTCGGGACGCCAGCGCACCGGTCTGTTTTTTGCGGTTTGGGGAATGGTGACCAAAGGAGCCCTCGCCGCGGGCGTCGCCCTGGGCACGTCGCTTCCAGCGGCCATCGGATACGTACCCAACACCGAGTTGAGTCCCGACGTCCAGAAGGCGCTAATGCGAATCTATGGCTTGCTTCCCGCCCTGCTCATGGGCGGCGGAGCGATCTTCTTGTGGAATTTCCCGATCACGCGGGAACGGCACGCCGAAGTCCGCGCCGCGATCGACGCTCGGTCGGCCCAACGCGGGCGCGGTGCGAAAGCCAGGACGAGGCGCCCGGGGTCATCGGGGGGAGGGGACGGGGAAGACCCCGAGCCACCGCGTCCGCGCGGTTCGGCCGCTTTGGATCGGCGGGGCCGTTGATTCCGCCGCTCGGGCGCAATTCGAACCGGCGCCTGCACGGGTCGTCCGAAATTGCGGTTGAAGCTCGACCGGATGACTACGTAGGCGCCGGCCGCCGCCGTGAACGTCACGGCACGTCCAAAGATCAAAAGCGTTGATCACTCACGGGTCCTACTCCCTTGCTGCGAGGACCAAGTTTCCCGCCGAAAGAATCGACGGGACCCAAATCCCGACAAAAATGCCCTGCTCTCTCGCGCCGCTGAAAAAGAGATAGATGGAGAGCAGGAATGACGCGCCCGCGGCGGCGCCAAACAGCAGCTTGGCGGTGCCGATCGAGGCGCGGCGGTCTTCAAAGCCGTCTTTGTAGATGAGATTTCTCATAGTTCCCCCAGGGGCTCAAGGTTTTCGATGTCGGTACGAAATGTGTCTTTTTACTTTTTCTAAAGTTATTTATTAGATAAAATATAGATCTCGAGCAATGCCTTGGACACCCTGGATCAGTATCTGCAGAGCATCGCGAGCATCTCGGTCCTTTCGCGGGCCGAGCAGGTCGAGCTCGGGCGAGCGCTGGCCCGAGCTCGGCGGCGCTTCTTTCTCGCCGTCGCCCTGCTCCCGTCTACCGCGCCGCTCCTGTTGGCGCGCTGGCGCGAGCGAATCGACAGCGGTCGCTCGATCGAGCCCCTCGTCGAAGCGTTTCGCGGTCCGGGGGGAGCTGGGCGCGCCCGGGAGTTCTCGACGCGCATGGAACGTCTCACCGCGCGAGTCGAAGCCAAGGCGGCCCCGCGCGCGCTCGCGCGCGAAGTGCTCGCCGCCGATGTCTCGCTCCTGGTGATGGAAGAGCTGTGGCGGCTCGAAACGCGGCATCCCGAGACCGACCCGCGCCAGACCCGCTTGCGCGGCCACGCGAAAGAAGCGCACAAGCGCTACGCGGAACTTCGCGCCCGACTCACGCGCCACAACCTCCGCCTCGTCATCTCCTTTGCCAAGCGCTTCCGTCACCGCGGCGTCGACTTCCTCGATCTCATCCAAGAGGGAAACAAGGCACTGATCCGGGCCGTCGAGAAATTTGACCCCGAGCGGGGTCATGGATTTGCGAGCTACGCTACCTGGTGGATCGAGCAGGCGATGGTCCGCGCGCTGCACGCTCAGGGCAGCCCGATCCGACTCCCGACCCACGCCTATCAGCTCAAGCGGCAGTATCTCGATCGCGAGCGCAAGCTTCGCTGCACGAACGCCGATGAACCGACCCGCGCGGACGTGGCGCAGGCCCTCGAGGTGCGCGGAGACCGCGTCCGGCAGCTCGACGCGACGCTGGCTCGGGTGTTGTCGGCCAACCAACCGCTCCGCCCCTCCGACGCGGACACGCTCGGCGCGAGCTTGATCGATACCGAACAGGTCGCGCCCAGCGAGGTGGCGCGTGAGCGAGAGCTGAGCGAATTGCTAGCCCGTCAGATCGCCGCGCTCTCCCCCCGCGAGCGCCGCGTTCTCGAATGGCGCTTCGGCTTTTTGGATGACGACGCGCAAACCCTCGAGGCGATCGGACAACGCCTGGGAATTTCCCGAGAGCGCGTGCGCCAGATCGAACAGGCGGCGCTGAGCCGACTCCGGGATCGCCAAGGGATTCGCACCCTTGCCCGGGAGCTGGGGATCGAGTTGAATGTGCGCGACGAGGAGAGCTAGCGCGATGCGAGCGAAAATCCAATCGGGGCCCTGGAGCGCCGAGCAGATTGAGGAGTTTTTGGAGACGACGCGGATTCCCCTGCGTCTGGCGCTGCTTCGGGCGGACGGCTGGCCCCTGGTCGTGTCGCTCTGGTTTTGCCGGGAGGGAGAGGCGTTGTGGTGTGCGACCGCGAGCGATTCGTATGTCGCGAAGCGGCTCGAACTCGATCCCCGCTGCGGTTTTGAGATCGCGACGGAATCGCCTCCGTATTGTGGGCTCCGCGGACACGCCGACGTCGAGCTCCACCCCGACCGCGGGATCGAGTGGAGGCAACGCCTGGCCGTGCGCTACCTCGGAGAGCACGATCCTTTCGTGAAATGGTTGACGCGCCAGAAGCGTCCCGAAACGGCGCTCCGGATCAAGCCGCGCTCGCTCTCGAGCTGGGACTACCGAAAACGGATGTCGAGCTGAGCGCCCCGTAGTCGCGGGGCGGATCTAGACCGCCGCCAACAGAATGAGCGAAACGACCGCCCGTGCGCTCCACGCGGCCGTGCGAAACCAGTTGCTCGCGAGGAGGCGCCGATGCGAACGCGCGTCAAAGCCGGCGCAGAGCTTGCGATGACGCGGGACCTGAACCAAGAAAGTCAAAGCCCAGATGCCGGCCAGGAGTAACAACCCGCCCCACGCAAGCCGCGGGAGCACACGGATGGCCGGCGTCGCCGCGATCGCAATGCCGCTCGCGAGAGTTCGATCCCCATCGTCGGTGCCACCACCCTGTTGGTCAGCTGCGTGTTGAGATTCTCGTAGCGGGCAAACGCGGCGGGGGGCACCGCGCCGAAGAGGGGGTAGTGGACGATCTGGACGAACCAGATCAAACCCGCCATCGCGCACGTCGCGTCCGCATGGACGGCATAGAGCGCGAGGCCCCAGAACGGGCCCACTATTCGACTCGAAACCCACCGGGCACGCCCTTGGCGACGGCGCTCACGGCGTCGTGGCGGCCGCCTGCACCGGAGTGCCCAACGCGTTCTCGATGCAATCGATTAAATCTCCGAACGAGAGCGCGGCCTGGCCGGGATCCAGCGCCACCGCCCTGCAGCAAAGCTCCGCTGGCTGTGGGGGGTCGCTGGCATCCCCGCCTCGGAGGCGAGCCATTCCGCGACGTCCCGAACTGCGACCCGCTCCCCAGCTCCGAATCGCTCTCGAAAACTCTCGCGAGCGCGTTGGCGCGAGAGTGCGGCGGAACAGGGGCAGGTGCTCGAGTAGACGATCTCGGCAGCCAGCTCGAGGCGCATCACACCATCTTCGAGCCGCGCGGTCACCTCGACGGGGTAGCGCTTCCAACCGCGATAGTCGCTGCGAAGCGCCGGGCGCCGCAGCATTAAATCGAAACGCAAATGCAGAAAGGCGCCTCGGCTGAGGTCGCGGTGCGAAGCGGTAGAAGTCGTCGAGAATGTCGGCAAGCGTCGTGGGCGTGAGCGCGTCGCTCGCCAAGCGCTCGTCGAGGGCGACAAAGAGCCGCGACATGTGAATGCCTTTGGCTTCCGGCCGGTCGAGTCGCACCAGGGCGTCGACCTCGGCCGGGAGCTCGGTGACCACTCCCGGCTCCCGCTCGACGCGCACTGCGACATGGATCTTCTCCATTCCGACGCGATCGAGGGCGCGCGGCAAGGCGGCGCGACGATGCGCGGCGATATCCGGAAGGGACGGCAGGAGCTGGAGCGGCAAAGTGCTTGTGGCGTGGTTCGCATTCGGATGCGGAATGGCGGATGACCTGGATCCCCTGGTGTGACTCCCGGCGCAGCCATCAAATAGACGGGTTGGGCGGAACGGCCGGAGCGAGTGGTGCCCGCGAGGTGAAGAAGGGAGCCCCGCCGGAACCGGCTCGTCTGGTGTCTTAAAAAGGAAGATGGACAATACTTAGATGATTTTAAATTATTTTCTAAATACGAATTCGATCGTGATGACACACTTCGGTCAAGAGCTGCTCGATCAGGGCCCGAGCCCGGCCGCTTCCCAGGGCGAGGCGGGCGTGCAGCGCCGCGTCTTCGGGATTCTCGTTCTTGCACGTCTCCGAATACCGCTCGAAGTGCACCAGATTGGCGATCAGCGTCGAGAGGTGGTTGGGGCACTCGCACTCGACCGACGACGCGATCTCCGAGAGCCTAGCAATCTGGCGGTCGGTGTAGATCCGCGGAGGCGCCGCGCCCTCTTCCACGGGTATCTCGATCGGCACCCCGAGCTCCGCCCCGCCGCGTCGCGTTTCGCGGATCACCAACAGGTCGAAGATCGCCCGACGCAGCGCCGCCACCGAAAGTGGGCCGCGCAGCAACTTGGCGCCGGCATCTGCCAATTGTGCCAGGTCGGAACGACGGGCGAACTCGTAGAGGACGATCCCGAGGCGCGCTCCCGCGGCGTCCGATAACGCCCGGAAATGATCGGAGTGCTCTCCTTTCAACGCCTCGAAGTCGATAACCAGGACGTCGGTGGGCTGCGATCGCAATGCGCCGAGGCAGTCCGCGTAGTTCGACTCGGAGACCACCACGTCGAGGTCGGCAAGCCCGGCGGTGTTGGCCCGCAGCCGCTCGGAGAGCGCCGACCCGAGTGCGCACAGCCGCAGCGGGCGCCGCTCGAGATCCAGATCGGCCAGGTCCGCGGCCGCCTCCCGCCGCGCGAGGCCCGATACCTCGGCGAGCCGCGCTCGCAGCTCTTCGTCGGACAACGGGGCGACGATACTAATGGCGTCCCCCGTGTCCACAGCGGCTTTGATCAGCTGGAGGCGCGCGACGTTCTCGTCGGTGTAAAGGCGCGCGCCGCCCTCGCTGCGGCTCGGCTCGATCGCGCCATAGCGACGCTCCCACGCCCGAATGGTGTGGGGATCGATGCCCGTCAGTTGGGAGACCGTGCCGATGCGAAATCCGCGGGAGGCCCGTTGGCTCGGGCGCTTTTTTTGTGTCGCCATCCGTTCATGGTACCGGGTGTGTAAAAAATGTCTAAGAAATGTACTTCAAAAATTGCCGATCGTTGTCTATGTTCTGGCTAGGTCAAGCGCGCCTCCGGAGACCAGGACCATGACCCCGTATCTCGAACCCCTTCCCTATGCAAAAACTGATCTGGCCCCTTGGATCAGCGCGCAGACCGTGGAGTTCCACTACGAGAAGCATCACCGCGGCTACGCCGAGAAACTGGCGATGCTGCTCCGGAATACGCCGGCCGCGTCGCTCCCCCTCGAACAGATCCTCCTCCTGTCGAAGGGCCTCCAATTCGAAGCGGCTGCGCAAGCGTGGAACCACAACTTCTACTGGAAGAGCCTCCGACGCGAATCGCGCGATGGTTTCGAAGCGATCGTGACCCGCGACTTTGGCGGCTTTCCGGCGCTTCGGGAGAGGATGATCGATGCCGCCGTGAACCATTTCGGGTCGGGTTATGTGTGGCTCTACCGCGACCGCCCGGCCGCGAGCGATGCGCGGCTCATCCTCGAAACGATGCACGACGCCGACAATCCGCTGCTTCGCGACGCGACGCCCATCCTGTGCGTCGATCTCTGGGAACACGCCTACTATCTCGATTACCAAAATCGCCGCGCGGACTATGTGGCCGCCGTCTTTGATCATCTTCTCAATTGGCGTTTCGCCGAGGACAATTGGCGGAAATCCGAACCGGCGGCGCGATGAACCCGCGCATCGAGACGGGGGACCGAAAAGCCACTGTCGGCCCAAGACGCGGCCTTTCTGGCGCTCGAGCGGGCCGGATACCCGATGACGATCGGCCTGATCGCGTGCTTTCGGCGTCGCGCTACCGCGACGTCGATCGATCAGGTCGAGCGGCTGGCGACCGAGCGACTCCACGCTCTCGAGGCGGCGGGGATATATCCCGCGCGCAACGGCCGAGGGGGGTCCGGATTTGGCGGCGAGGCGATCCACCGGGGTTGCGTCNNGGTCTCCTAGGCTGGTTCGCCGAGGAGCTCTCGCAGGGCTTCGAGACGGATGCGCCCCTGTGGCGAGGCTTTGTCGTTCGCGGGTTCGCCCCCGACCAGTTCGCGATCGCCCTGGCGGCGCACCACGCGTTGGTCNNCTCTCGTGGTGGCGGCAACTGCTCGACGATGGGCGGCGCACCCCGCAGACGCCCGCCACCGAGGCGCGCGCGGCGAGGGGCACTGCGAGTCTCCTCGGGGTTGGACTGCGCCGAACGCGGAACACGCCCCTAAATGGCGCCTTGGCGAGCGAGCGCATGCTCCACGCCTGCGCGCCGCCTCTTGCTTCGCTGCGAGCCCTCCAGCGATCCCGCGAGCGCGGCAGCTCGATCAACGACGTGCTCCTCGCGGTGGTCGGCGGGGCGCTCGACGAAGTGTTTACTGCTCGTTTGGGAGGACCTCCCCTCCGGGCGCTCTACCAGGTCAACCGTCGGCGGGGCGAAGAGCACTCCTCCGGCAACCGGCTCGGTGGAATGCTGGTCGACCTGCGCGCGGGCGACTCCCTGCAAGAGCGCGTCGCTTCGATCCGCCGCCAGACCCAATCCCCCCTCCGCGTTCGCCAATCGCGGGGCGTCGAGGCGCTGGGACGCGGCGCTTCTTGGCTCCCCGCAGCAGCGATCCCGGCGATCTTTGGGCTCGCCGGTCGCTTCGCCTTTTCAACTTGGTGTTCAGCGCGCTGCGCGGCCCGAAACGGCCCGCGACGCTCGCCGGCGCACCCATCGAGTCGACCCTCGCTTTTGGCCCGCTCTTCTACCGCATGCGCTGCAACATCACCGCGCTTCGATGGGGATCCGCCGTTCGGCTCGGCATGACGAGCTCGGGGCTCCCCGAGCCCTTCGCCGCTGCCCTCGGCGCGAGCATCGGGGAGCAGGTCCGACGCGCTGCGATTCGGCCGAGTGGGACGCGACGACGTCGTGCCGTCTAGGGATTTGGCGGCAAAGGCTCCCCGACGCTCAGCGCCTCGCAGTCCCGCCATAGAACACTTCGTTCGGCGTCGGTGCTGCGTGTCCCGGGCAACCATTGGCGGTGCTGGGGCCGGCGATCAAAAATGAACGCGCCGCTCTCGATCCCGTCCCGATCCGTCGTGAGGATACAGATCGCTGTGTCGACGCCGCTCTCCGCCGTGCGCAAACCCGGCCGCGTGAGCCTGTGAAAGCGCGGTAGCGAGGCGCGGAGGGCCGGGGTGTCCACCCACCCGGGATGAATCGACGTCACGCACACACCCGCAGGCTCGAGGTGCCGGGAAGAGCGCTGCGAGCTCCACCTGCGCCCGCTTGGTTTCCGCGTAGGCCGCGACGCCGTCGTGAGGGCGCTGCGTCCAGTTCCAGTCGTCGGTCTCGAGGCGCTTGGTGTACATCCCTACCGATGCGTGAAACACAACGCGAGCGTCCCGGCTTCGAGGGAGAGCGGGCGCGAGCAGCCGCGTCAGGCAGTGCGGCCCCGCGGCGTGTGTGGCAAAACAGATCTCGAGCCCTTGCGGTGTTCGCCGCAGCGCGTCCGGCAAAACGCCGGCGTTGTGGAAGAGCCCGTCGACCGGCCCTTCGGCGAGTCGCGCCCCCACCCGTCTCACCGCCTCGAGATCCGAGGCATCGAGCGTCTCGTCGCAGAGCCGCGCATCCACGATCTCGCGTTCGATCCTGCGCCTCGCGCGGATGCCGCGATCCCGGTCGCGGCAGAGCATCACGACCTCGGCGCCGCGCGAGCTCGCGCGCGCAGACCAGGTCCATGCCCGAGTTGGCACCGGTGATCAAGACGCGCGTGCCGCGGAGATCGCGCTCGAGATCGGCGGCGCGAAACCTCGCCGCGTGCACCCGATAGCCGAGCTGGCCAAACGCCCAAACACCGAGGGGACGCGTCGCGAATCGGCCCAGTGCCTGCACCGCGGCGAGAGCTCCCGGCATGGTCACACTCGCATCTCGGGCTGGCAGACGGGACACAGAAAGAGGTTGCGCCCAGCGTGTTCGACGCGCTCGATCGTGCCCCCGCACTGGAGGCAAGCCCGCCCGACGCGCCCGTAGACCGCGTGGCGGTAGTCTCGGCGTCGGGCGCCGCGACGTTTTTGCGCTGCGACGCGCCGGGCGTCATTGGTAATACCGCCCCGGCGGTAGGCTCGCTGCGAGATTCGAAGCATCGACGTCGCCAGCCGTCGCGCCTCGGGGGGTGTGCACTGCGCCGCCGTTCGCGAAGGATGAAGACCGGAGAAGAAAAGGATCTCCGAGCGAAGATAGTTACCAATTCCCGCAACGAAGGTTTGGTCGAGGAGGAGCGCGCCGAGGTTGCGCCGTGCGAAGCGTCGATCCTCCATCCGCCGTTGCACGCCCGCCGGACCCAAACCGGGCCCGAGCACGTCGGGGCCGAGCTTGTGCAGAAATGGATGGGCGTCGAGATTCGCGTGTTCGAGTAGATCGATTTCGGAGGCACTGTAGAGCAGCGCCGCGTTCTCCCGGTTTGCCACCCGCAGGCGGAGCGAGCGACGCGTGACGGGAGTGTTGCCGCTTTCGCAAATGTACCAGCGGCCATAGAGCTGGCTGTGGCAATACACCGTGAGGCCGTTTGCGAACGCGATCAGGATCGCCTTGCCCCACGACCGGACCGAGACGACCTCCTCGCCACACAAGACACCCCCGGCCTCGGCGAGACGGGGGAAAGCAAACTCCACACGCGTCGTCGCTCGTCCCACCAGCGCCCGTTCCAAGCGGTCTGCGACCCGGCGGGTTTCAGGCCCTTCGGGCACGTCGTTGCACCGATTCGCTCATCCAGTGCCCAAACCGGACCCAGAATCGCTCGAGGCCCCACGCCCAGACCCGGAGGAGGGGGGTTCGCACAAAGCTCTCAAAACGCATGCGCACCCGCGCGTGAGGTCCGGCTTTGTCGACCCAAAATTCGAGACGGCTGGGGCGAATCCAGCGGAAGCTCCCCACGTAGCTGCCGTAGAAGTAGACGAGCTCCCGGTACTGCCCCTCGCGGATCTCGGTGAGCTGGCCCGCCGCGCTGAGACCGGGGCCGTGGTGATCGCTGAGTCCTCCGACGCGAAAATCGGTCGCTCCTCCTTCGCGATCGGGCGTGAACTCGACCCGGTAGGGCCAGATCTGGCCCCGCGTGAAGGTGGCGGGGTCTTCGAGCCATTCCCAGGCGACCGCTGCGTCGGCCGGAAGGTCGTATTCCCGCTCGATTGCGTGGAGCTCGAAGCCCCGTGGCGCGCCCTGACAAGAAGGTCTGGCGACCCCGAAGTCTTGTTGTCGGTTGGGTTTGGTCGCAGCGACACCGATCATCGGATTTCTCTCCTTTTCGGTTTTTCAATTTTTTATTTGACAAATATTAGACAATAATTATCGTCCCGTCATGGAATCGGGTCTTCTTACCCGCGCGGAGTTGGGATGATCTCGCTTGCCGACGTGCTCGTGATCGGCGGGGGCCTCGCGGCCCGCTGGTGCGCCGCCGAGGCCGCTGGCCGACGCAACGATGTGCTGCAAGTCGGGTTCGGTTTCGCGGCGGGTCCGCGCCCCGGGCGCTTCGACCGAATGTCGCCGGTACCGCGTCCCGATCCGGCGGAGCTCTCCGCGCAGATCGTGCGCAGCTCTGATTGGGGCGCCGATCAATCGGTCGTCCGACAACTCGCGGAGGCCCTACCGGCAGCCGACGCGAATCCGCAAAACCCCTCCTTTGATAAGGGCGCGCCCGGCTGGGCCGAAATTGAGCGTTGGGAGCGCGTCGAGGTCCTCGAGCTCGTGTGCGATGGGGAGCGGTGTTGGGGCGCCATCGTGCGAATGGGCCACCCGGGCGAGGTCCGCGCAATCTTGGCGNNCCGGAAGTTGTCGCCGCACGAAAGGAGCGGTGCGGCGCTCGCCTTCCTCCGCGGCGTGCCCATGGGGAACCCCGAGGCGCTGCAGTTTCACCCGACCACCTTGGTACCGAGTGGTTTCGCGCTAAGCGACGCGCTGCTCCGCCGCGGCGGACGGATCCTCGATCGGGAGCTCCACCCCTTCCTCGAGCAGATCGAGCCCGAGCTGCGAGAGCGGGCGCCACGCGACGTCGTGGCGCGGGGTATGGCGCAACGTTTGAGCCAAGGCGGCGGGGTGCCGAGCCGCTTTGGACCGCACCTCTGGCTCGATTTGCGGGGACTCGTCGACACCAGTTCGGGCTCGCTCTGGGAGCGTGTGCGCCGCACGTGCAACGCCCTGACCGGTCTCGACCCGACGCGCGATCTGCTCCCGATCCGTCCCGCGCCCCACTCTGCCCTGGGCGGCGTCCGTGTGAACCGGGATGGTCACGCCTACCGCATGCGCGGTCTTTTCGCGCTCGGGGAAGACGCGTGTTGGGATCTTCACGGTTTCAACCGCCACGGCGGACTGGGCGCGGTCGCGGCGATAGCCGAGGGTTGCTTGGTCGGGCGACGGGTTGCGGTCTTCGCTGCGCGCGAAAGCCTCGGCGTCGAGCTTCAGCTCGCGTCGCGCTCGATCGCCGAGGTGAACCGACAGATCGAGTCCTGGCGCACGCGAAGCCGGAGCGGCCCGACCTGCAGCGAAATCGAGCGGACCATCCATCGCACCCTGCGCGAGCAGGTGGGAATCCTGCGCGATGAGAACGCCCTGATGCGAGCGGCCCGGACGCTCCGTACCCAGCTCGAGCTCGTCGATCGCACCGCAGCCGATGTCGGGGTCGGCTCTGCGTATCGCCTGCGGGGGCTCGCCCGCCTGGCCCACGCGACCGCTGTTGCCGCGCTTGCGCGGACCGAGAGTCGGGGCGTCCATCACCGCGTCGACCACCCGCAACGCGACGACGCCCGCTGGTTGGTGCGCACTCTCGTGCACTGGCCCGAAGAGGCCGCGGAGCCCGCCCTTGATTACGAGCCCGTGGGGCGCCTCGATCTCGAACCGGCTCACCGCTCCGCCGCCGATGCGCCCCCGGCGCCGATGCGGCAAACGATCCGTGACTACAACGCATCGGTGGACGCGGCGCAACGACTTGCCGGGGCGAGGCCCCTCGAGGAAACCCGCAACGACGCGGCGCGAGAACGCGTCGCCTAGCCGTGGAGGACATCCGATGAGCCGGTCCGCATTGATCGTCGGCGCCAGCCGGGGCATCGGCTTCGCACTCGTTGGCGAACTCCTCTCGATCGGGTTCGATCTCGTCATCGCGGCGGCCCGCCACCCCGCGGCCAGCTCGGGGCTCGTCGATCTACAGGACGAGCATCCGGCCCGGCTTCGCTGTGTCGACATCGACGTGACCGACGAGGCGTCGGTCGAAGACGCGGCGCTCCGGGTGGCCGAATTCGCCCCCCGACTCCATCGCGTCGTGGTGTGCGCCGGCGCCCTCCACGGCCCCGAGCTTGCGCCCGAGAAGCGCCTCGAGCACCTCGACGCCGAGCGCCTCCTTCAATCGTTCGCGGTCAACAGCATCGGACCGTCGCTTGTGGCAAAGCATTTCCTGCCGCACCTACGGCATCCCGAACCCGCGGTGTTTGCCGCGCTCTCTGCCCGCGTGGGTAGCATCTCCGACAACCAGCTGGGTGGCTGGTATGGCTACCGCGCGTCCAAAGCGGCGCAGAACATGCTCATGAAAACGCTCGCCATCGAGCTCAAGCGCCGCGCACCCAACGTGACGTGCGCGAGCCTCCACCCGGGCACCGTCGACACCGATCTGTCGGCTCCCTTTGCGAGCCGCTCCCAGCACCGCCGCTTCACCCCGACCGAGGCGGCGCGTCATCTTCTCGGCGTGATCGATTCGCTTCGGCCCGAGGAAAGCGGTCGATTCTTCGCCTGGAACCGAAAGGAGATCCCGTGGTAAACGACACCCCGCTTCACGAACCGGCGCGCTTCGAACTGTTTTTCGATGGTGAGTGCCCCCTCTGTGCACGCGAAGTCTCGGGGCTCCGCCGCCTCGATCGCGGCCGCGGCCGCCTCGTCCTCACGGACATCGCCGCACCCGACTTCGACGCCGAAGCGCTCGGCAAGAACCTGCGCGACCTGATGGCGCGAATTCACGGGCGTCTGCCCGACGGGACCTGGGTGGAGGGCGTCGAGGTGTTTCGACACGCCTATCGTGCAGTGGGGCTGGGATGGCTGTTGGCCCCGACGGGATGGCCCGGCCTGCGGCGCCTCTTCGACGCCGCTTACCGCGTGTTCGCGCGAAACCGGCTGCGCTGGACCGGCCGCGCCGCTTGCGAGAACGCGCGTTGTGAGCTGCCCGCCGAAGCGACGCGCTAGGCAACTGCAAACAACGCTTCACCTCGAGACTTCACCAGGACCAGGGCCAACACGTCGCGCGCGGATGGGCCCCGCCGGTCGACCGGGCACCGCGGGACGTCCGCGTTGGACGATCTCAAAGGCGCCGCGCGCGGCGAGCCGGAATGCGGCCCAGCGGCTCCGCTCGAGAAGGGGGCGCCAGTGATTGAGCCGAACGGCGCGGGGTGTACAAACCCTTGGGCCGTTCTACCAGACCCTCGGTAGAAGTTTCGGAAGAGCGGCTCGCCCTGTAGGAGCCGGTTCTCCGGTGGGACGTATCGGTCGATCCATTCCGAGAGCTCGTCGGGAAGGGCGAGCCGCCTGTCTCGGTCGGCCACGGGAAGTCCCTCGAAAGCTCGTGAATTTCCCGCCTTCGGTAGAGCCACGAGATAAACGAGCGGAAACCCGCCGGGATGTTTCGTCGAGTCTTGGCACCTCGTACCCGGCCGCTCAGCCAATCCGCCCAGTCTTCAAGCTCGGCGTCGCGAATCTCGTGAACGCTCTTGTCGAACCACCGACTGAAATGGCCTTTGGGTTTCGACCATCGCCGAAGCTCTTTCAGATACTCGCGGCTCAGGTCGCCCGCGTCGTGCTCCCGCTCTTTCTTTTCCACCCACGCCGCGGGCCGCTTTTCGATGCGTTTCGCGTTCGAGGAAGGTGGCAAGTAGGCGGCGAGCACCTCGCCGGGCGCCATGTTGGTGCGTTCTATGGCGCTTTGGATTTCCACCAGGTGGTGGCGGGCGTGCTCCTCGCCGAGAAACAGCAGGCGCACGGAGTCGCGCGTGCCCATACACCTGCTCCACCCTCCGGCCGTCGCTGTGGCCCAGCACGGACCCCACGGCCACAGTGTTCACCTGGGCGTCGAGCATGGCGGTCGCCGCGCTGTGGCGGAGCGAATACATCGGGATCTCGGCCGAGAGCCCAGCCTTCGCGAGCAACGGCTTGAATTGGCGGCTCGCCATGTTCCGGTGGTTCACCGGGTAGCCCTCGTTCGTGGCGAAGACGAACGTTTCTGCACGGGGACCCCGGCGTGCTCTTGGACAATGGGCGAGAAACGGACGAGGCCGATTTGAGGGTTCTAGAACCGGAGCGAAATCGATTACTTTGGCGGAAGCGGACGGGAATCGAACCCGCCNNACCCGCCGAGCCCGTGTCGCCACGGCCTCCACCGGATTTGAAGTCCGGGGCCGGCACCAGCCTAGCGAACGCTTCCTCAATGATTCCGGGCGGTTGGAAGGGCGACTTCTCGCCCCCTGCTGCCCACCTGCCCATTTTTCGCGGCCCCAGGCTAGTCCGGTGGGGGCCCCGAATGCAAAAGGCCCCGCCCGATTACTTCGGTGCGGAGCCTCTTAGGATGGGCCGCCTAGGTAAGCGGCTGCGGTTTGTGTGGGGGGCGGGTCAGGGGCGGAGTTGGGCCTGGGCCTCCTCGAAGGTGATGGCGGGGCCGTCAACGCCCGCAGGCAGGGACAGGGTCTCGAACCCGTATCCCTCGCTCACGCACACCGCCGCGGCGGCGACGTAGTCATCGCGTGTCGCCGGGGGCCGGAGCAGAAGTTGGTGAAGGGGTTCGCTCATGTTGGTGTTGCTCTCCTTGGTTGGTGTGTGGATTCGTGCCCACTCCTCCTGGCTCCAGCGCTCCTCGAGAGCCCGCTTCCGCAGAATCGAGTCAGGGGCGCGCTTCCCGTCGCTCCCGCTCTACTTGGCGCTCATCGACGCCCTGGGCCTGAAGCGGCTAGATCCACTGCGGCGGCCGCAACCGCAGCGTATTGAATGACTTGAGGAGGGAGCCAAGCAAGACGAACTAAGAAGAGGACTCAAACTTGATGACTAAATTGAAACGGCTCTTGGCAGCGCTGCTCTTTGCGACGCTCGTTTCTGGGTTCGCCGCGCTGCCGAACGATGATCCGAGCCTCCCGCGCCAGGCGCGGATCGAGACAGCGAGTGCACCTGTCTCGTGTGACCGATGGGGCGCGGCGTGGGAGCACTACGAGAAGACGACTCGGTGGTATGCGTCCAACACGGCCGATGTCTGGAAGCAACGCGAGGCGTCTCGTCAAAACCCGAACCTCCCTCCTCATGAGAAGGTCGGCACTACGAGGGCAGTCATCGCGACGCCGTTCTTCTTCATGGCTGACGTATTCAATATCTTGAAGGGCGTCGTCCTCGCGCCGATCGGGCTCCCCATCCGCTACGGGCTCGACGAGCGCGGGGACCACTGCAAGCAGGCGCAGCCGTGAAGCGTCTCATCTCAGATGGTGATGGTGTTGCCGATGTTGTCGAAGGGTGCACCGCCCTCCCTTCTCGGCCCGAACGGTCTGACCCAGGACGGGGCGCAGGATGGCCCGTGGCTTCCACACCGCCGCCGACTGAGATATTTAGAGCGGCCAGTCGCTGGCGGGCGAGCAGTTCGGGCGGAGACGTATAGAGACGTTTGCCCCGATCGGAGACGGGACGGGGGCTACGCACACACCTTCCGCGCCGAGAGCGTAAGCGTGCGCCCCAAAAGGGGTTTAGTCTTCTTCGTAACTAGCAGGTCGCCGGTTCGAATCCNNAGCTCAGCTGGTAGAGCAGCTGATTCGTAATCAGCAGGTCGCCGGTTCGAGTCCGGCCGTCGGCTCCAGAAATCCAGATCTAAGCCAACCAGTTACAGACCGGACGCAACATCTCCTCAGTGTCCACCCGCCGTTTGGTTAGGCCTGGTTGGGTCATTGCTCACCAAAGCGTTCGAGAAACCCCTCATCTCCGAGGGGATGACGCGGCCGTACACGTCGAGCGGCATCTTCGCCGATGACAATCTCCCAATCGGCGGGCCCACTCGACCGGGGTGCCGCGAGCGAGGTGCAGCGAGGCCCACGTGTGCCGCAAGCAGTGGGGCGTGACCCGTCTCCCCCTTCCGTAGAGCTCAACCACGACCGAGCGCCAATTACCGCGAAACGTCGGTCCCGCTTCTCCAACTCGCTCGATCGCACGGTGCAGCGGTTGTTGCGGAGCAGCTGAAAGGCCCATCCCGTCGTATCCGGCTCGTGCAGGAGCTACTCGCTTCTGTCCCCTCTCCTGGAGATGCGAGCCGGGCGCCCGAGCGCTTGCGCGCCCTCGGGTAGTTCCCGGCTGACCAAAGCGCCTGCCCCAATCGTGGCGCCCGCTCCGATCGTCAAGTTGTTCAGCACGATGGCTCCCATACCGATAAACGCTTGTGATCCGATCCTAGTCGAACCACCAATATTAACCCCCGGTGAGATCGTCACGTAGTNNTTCCGCGGTTCAAAATTACGTGGCCACCGATGCGAGCGCCAGCGGCGACGACCACACCAGCCCCAATGATGGACCCTTTGCCAATGGTGGAGCCAGGCAATACCTGTGCGGAGGGGTGTTGGATCGCCGCAAAATCGAATCCGAGTGCAGCAACTCGCTCTATCCATTTTCGGCGATGGGTGCTCCCCAGGGCGCAAACGACGAGATGCGTACGGGCCAGATCGACGATTTCGTCGTCCCAGATAATTGGCAGGCCGACCATGGTTTGACCCGCCTTGCTGCGATCGAGGCTCTCCACAAATGCGACGGGCTCATAGCGCCCATCGCACTCCGCCAAGGCGGCGACCTCGGGACCAAAACTGCCCGCNNTGACGGCCCCTCAGCAGGCATCGAGACCTCGATTTCCGCGATTCACACCACGCCGTTCTCGCGAACACCCGACGGCACGAACGAGACCAGTTGATGTCGATTTCGGTGCCCCTTCGAAACGAATATTGTTCGTTCGCCAAAGGTTGTCAGGGCCCGCGGCACGGCCAGCGGATGTCGCAGCATGATTCCGAGGCACTTGCCTGCGAAAGACGCCGCCTTCCGAAACTGGCCACCGCGAACGCACTTGGTCGCCCACCCCATAGTGCGCAGCAGTAGCATGGCCGGGATTAGGTGGTGGCGATCTCGTGGTATCCGGCGCTTGACCGTGTCTAACAGTCGCCGCCATTCCTGAACTATTAGTTCGGCGTCAACGGACATGTTTTGTGCATGATGTCGGTATACGGCCAGCGCCTCGTCTACATAGACGAAGGCATACGCGGTGCCGAGTCGCTGGANNGGCGGAACGCACGAGGATCGTCGACCCAGGAGCTATAACGAATGGACCCAACAAAAGTTCTCGATAACGGGCGGGGTGGTACCGGGCGACCCAGCGAACTCCGGCCTCGCCATGGGGCCCTAGATTCTCGCCGTAGACTGCACACCAGGCGACGTCGGCGCGTGGCTCAGCCGCCAACGCCTCCAGCTGATGCTCGAGCTTGGTGGGCAACCAGACATCGTCGTCGTCCAAGAATGCGATTAGATCGCCTCTGCTATTGCGAACGCCGGTATTGCGCGCGCTCGCCGCACCTCCGCCACGATTCTCCTGGTGTATGTACCGAACGCGTGAGTCCNNCGACGCGCTCGGTGTCGTCAGTCGAACCATCGTCGACAACGACGATCTCGAAGTTGGTATAGGTCTGGTCGAGAACGCTGCGAAGGGCGGTGTCAAGAAAGCGACTTCTGTTGTAAGTGGGAATGATCACGCTGATCTTGGGCGCGGTCCCTGAGACATTCCGTCGCTCTGCCGTTTCGGACATTGGATCCATCGGAGTTTATCGGACCTGCGGTAGCGGCTCTCGCTATGCGACTCCAACTGGTTGTCGGGGCGGTGCCGGACCGTCGATCGGTTCGACCTCTCCCCAGCTCGCAGGATTTCGAGGTTTGCGCTGGCGCCGCAAACCAGGAAGGCGTTCGCCCGGAGCTGGGACTGAGGACGATGCCATTTGCTCCCCGACCTTCCCTCCGCGATACGCTCCCTCCCCAAGGAGGGCTGCTCATGGACATCATGGAACTCGGGGCGATCGGGGAACTGGTGGGCGCGAGCTAGCGCACCATCGCGACATGCCTCCGTGATCGACCGTCGCGTCGTAGCTTGCCTTCGCGCATGAGAAGGCCGAGAAGGCTGTATGAGAGGTAGTCTTTCGACCCGCCGCCGGTAGTCACTCCTGAGTCCCAGAGTGCTGGCTGTATCGGCGTTCGTTATGCCCTCGGGGTTCGCTTTCGCAAACTCAAGCACGGACTCTTTGAGCAGTGAGAGCCCGAGCTCTGCTTTCTCTCGGACTCCGTGAGGCACGACCACCTCTCTCCTGCGCGACTTTCGCTTGCCGGACGGTAGGACCGCATTCGTCAGAATCCCGCCGGTCGACTCAGTCCCGAACGCAGAGATCAGCTCAGCTTCGGCCCGCACAGGTTTTGAAGTCCGGGGCCGGCACCAGCCTAGCNNGTGCAACGGACTCACTCGACGCGGCATCCGCGGAGCACGTTCCATTCGATCGGTGTATACACGATGCCGAGCGGGCTCGCGGGCACTTCCCTCTCGCGGCGCCGCGTGGAGTCGTCCCGTGAGGCGCTTTGGCATCGCCGTAGCCGTGGCCGTCATCGCCCTCATTGCGGCGGCCGATCTGATCGTCGAGCGCCTCACCCTCGACCAGCTGCGCCCCCGGGTGGAGGCGCAATTGAGCGAGGCCCTGGGGCTCCCCGTCTCGATCGGCGGCTCGTTGTCGCTGCACCTGTTGCCCCTTCCCGAGATCCGGGCCGAATCGATCCGTGTCGGAAATCTTCCGGGGCGCCCCTCACCGGATCTGCTCCGTGTCGGCGAGCTTCAACTCCGGCTGGAATTGCGTCCGCTCCTGCGACGCGCGGTGGCCATCGAGGCCATCGAGCTCTTCGACACCGAGCTCTGGATCGAGCCCGACGAAAACGGGGATTGGTCACTCCCGGCTGACCCCGACGAATTCGACGAACCCGAATCGACGCAGGACCGGGATCCGGTCGAAATGAGAATCGACCGCCTGACCCTGGAACGCCTCACCGCTTACTACCAGCCGATTGGAGACCCCGAAGCCATTGCGCTCCGAATCTACGAGCTCGAAATCGAGGAAGTCGATCGCGACCACCCGGTCGCACTCACGGTGGACGGCGCTCTCGAGGGCAGTGATTTCTCGTTCGAGGCCCAGACGGCTTCCCTTCGCGAGCTTCTTCGCCCCACCGCACCGTTTCCACTCGAGGCCCAAGGCGAGTTTCTCGACACGACCTTGGCACTGCGGGGAACCATCGCCGAGCCCCTCGACCTCGAGGGGCTCGCGCTCCACTTCGACGCCGCCATCGAAGACCTGGCGTCCTTGAATCGCGACCCCGACCGCGAGCTTCCCGAGCTCGGCCGCGTACACGCCACGGGTGTCCTGGAAGATTCGAGGGGCGTGCTCGGGGTCCGCGACCTGAGCGTGCGAACCCGGGGTGCGGGGCCCGTGGACCTCGTCATCGAGGGCGCCATCGCGAACCTCGGAGCATTCTCGGGGGTCGACCTCGAGATCCGCCTCGACGCCCCGGACGCCGAAGTGTTCGAACCCTTCGTCGGGGTCTCTCTGCCGCGCTCGGCAGTCGCCGCGGAGATCGAAATCAGCGACGAGGATGGAAGCCTGGGGGGGGAGGGCGAAGCGGGGACCGAGGGCCGCTTCGACCTCGACCTGCGCGGCGTGCTCGACGATGTGCGAAGGCTTCAGGAAGTCGACGTCCAGGTTCGCCTGGGGTCCACGACGCTCGCGACGATTCCCGACGCCTTTGGCTTCGACCCCGAGTTCCCCATCCCCACCGTGGGCCCCCTCGTGGCGAGCGGGCGGCTCGTCGACCGCGATCAGGGTTTCGGTGTGGCCGACCTCGACGTCCGCCTCGGCGGCGGCGGGGACATCACTGCCGAGCTCCGCGGCGCCATCGACGACGTGGTCGCGTTTTCCGGGTTGGACCTGCATCTCGAGGTCCGCGCCAAGAGCGCCCGCGAGTTCGCCGCGCTCTTCGACGTCGAGATCCCCGCGCTGGGACCGATGCGGGCCGTGGCCTTCCTGAGTGACGCGGATGGGCAGCTCGGTGTCGAATCCGTCGAGCTTCGCGTCGGAAGCGCGGACCGTCTCGACCTCACGATCGCGGGCGCCTTCGACGACCTGAACGATTTCGACGAGGTCGACCTCGAGATCCTACTCGAGGCTCCGTCGCTCGCCGTGCTCGGGGATCTGCTCGACACCGACCTCCACCCGCTCGGCCCGTTGCGTTTCCGAGGCCAGATCCGCGGATCCGACGAGGCGCTCACCACGCGGGGAGAGGCGCGGATCGGCTCCACGGAGGNNTCCACGGAGTTTCGCGGTGAGGGCTCGGCGAGCTTCGCCGAAGGGCAGAAGCCCGAAGTCCGCGCCTCGCTCCGTTCACGGGAGGTCCGCCTCGAAGACCTCGGCCTCGTCCCCTACCCGGACGACGAACCCGCGGCGGGGGCGGTCGAGGTCGATCTGTCGGAGTGGCTCGACACCCTCGATTTCGACCGGCTCCACGACGTCGACCTGGATCTCCGCTTGATCATCGAGACCGTCACCGGCCGCGAGTTTTTCGAACTCCGAGACCTGCACGCGGCGCTTCGCCTCGACGACGGCAGACTGACCCTCGAGGACGCGTCGGCCGGGTACCAGCGAGGGCGTGTCCGAGCGGACCTCGAGCTCAACGCGCGCACCCTCGAGCCGACGCTGTCTGCGAAGCTCGAAGCCTTCAACGTCGACCTCACACGGGTCGCGTCCCAGCTCCAGGAGGAACCCGAGTACGTCGGGCTGCTGGACCTATCGGTCAACCTCGAGAGTCGCGGCAACACCGCAACGGAGTGGGTCGAGGGCTTGAGTGGGTACGCCGGTCTGATGCTTCGAGACGGTGCGTTGGTGACCGAGTTCTCGCGCGCTTTTTCGGTCGATTTCTTGCGGGTCTCGGTGCCGGGTTTTCGCCCGCGGAACGAGAGCCCGGTCCGCTGTCTCCTCGCCCTCCTCGAAGTGGACGACGGCAATGCCGAGAGGCTCAGAGTATGTATCTCGAGGGAGACAACATCACGGTCACGGGTGTCGGGGTGATCGACCTGGCCCGCGACGAGCTCGACTTGCGGCTCACCCCCCATATCCACAAACCGGGTCTCGTGAGCGTCGCGGCGACCGTCGATGTGTCGGGCTCGCTCACCGCCCCCCGATTTCGTGCGCTGAAGCGCTCTCTCGGCGCGAGCGCCGCGAGAGCGCTCTACAAAAACGCGCTTCGACCGTTCAAGGCGGCTCGAAGCCTCGGGCGGCGCGGTGAGCCCGAAGCGCTCGCGGACGTCGACGACCCCTGCGATGTCGTCGCGCTCAACCGAACGCAGCACATGGCCACGGAGGGCGTAGAAGAGATCGATCTCGAGCAGATGACGGTTCCGGCCGAGAGCGACGCCCGCTTACCGACCGAAGACCCAACGCCGGCGCCGAGCGGGTGATACGCGCAGGCGTGCGTGTGCCCACGCCGGTCCCCGGCACCCGCAAGCTGGACCTCGACCACCATCCACGCCTGCCAGGCCGTCAGCGGAGACTTGGTGCAATCGGAGCGCGCAGCACGTGATGCACGGGGATGGCGCTTCCCACGAGACCGGCGAGAACCGCGATCGCCATCGCGCGCGCCGCGCCGCCGGGTGCGACTTCCAGACGAAACCCCACCGTGGTGAAACCGGAGAAGTCGAGCGTGGCGGCTTCCATTTCGTGAAGCCCCAGCGTCGCGACCGCGACACCGACTCCCCCGGCCGCCGCAAAGAGAACGCAGTGCTCGAGGGTCAGCGCGCACGCGAGGGTCCATCGCGTGAATCCGAGCGCTCGCAGTAGGGCGAGCTCGCGCGCCCGCGCCCCGGAGGCGGCGGCCGCGGCGTCGAGGGTGGCGAGGACGGCTCCAAGCGTCACCAAGACTCCGAGGAGTGAGCCGAGACCCTCGATCACCCTTTCGAGTGCGCCGAACTGACGGGCGTAGTAGTCGCGGTGGCGCGTCACCCGGAGGTTGCGGCGCGGATCGGCGTCGGCGCGCCGAGCGAGGGCCGCTGCCAGGCCGGGGTCACGAAGCCAGACACGGGCTGTTTGAAAGAAGTGGTGGCGCCGGTACGCCGACTGGAGTGCCTGGAGATCTCCCCAGACTTCCGTGTTCGCGCGCCCTGGCTCGTGGAAGCGTCCGACCACGGTCCAAGGCCGCCCGGCGAGTTCGNNCCGAGCCCTGCGAAGCGCCGCGCCGCCCCCGCGCCCGCGATGAGTTCTCTCCTTCCCGCGCGCGGAGCACGCCCTTCGACCACGCGCAACGAGGGCCGAAGGGCGAACGCCTCCGCCTCCACGCCGCGGAGCGTGACCGATCCCGGCCGACCGGTACGGACCCGCGCCATCGATACGACGAGGACGAGCTCGGGCGATACGCGGCGAGCCTCCGGAGCGGCGCGCAGGAACGCCAGGTCTTC
>JABAHO010002337.1_pt2 | contig 31902 bp, 26 predicted proteins | sample 7062071 | NCBI WGS metagenome assembly JABAHO01 (sample SAMN14534356, study PRJNA622989) | marine sediment metagenome | biome: marine biome [ENVO:00000428]; feature: marine pelagic biome [ENVO:01000023]; material: deep marine sediment [ENVO:00002113] | place: India: Gulf of Kutch | collected...
AGGTAGGATTCTTCGGGGAGGTAGCCGATGCGCGCCTTCGCTTTCACGCTTCGCGGCCCCATCCCCAGCACACGGGCGCTGCCTGCAGAAGGCACGAGAAGCCCCAGCAGAATTTTAATCGTGGTACTTTTCCCGGACCCGTTCGGGCCGAGAAGCCCGAACACTTCGCCCCTGGAGACATCAAAACTGATACTGTCCACGGCCCGCACTTTCGGCCGGCGCCAGAAGTCATGAAAAACCTTGGTCAGGCCCGAGACGTCAATAATCCTGTCCTGGTATGTTTGATCCATATTCGGTTCCTAGTTGAGGTCCACAGAGGAAAACGAGAGCATGCCGAGCACAAGCACGGCAAGCGAATAGAGCCCGGCATACGCCGCCGCATGCAGGGTATAGGCCGGTGCAACCGATCCGCCGGCAAGCAGCGCATCCGCCATCCAGAAATGCTGCCAGTTGGGAATCAGGGCGTAGGCGAGTGCCGAAAGCCTGTTCTCATCCGCAAACCGTCCGAATGCATATTCCGAAAGCAATCCGGCAAAGAGCATCATCACGCAAATGGTCATGGTGGGAATCACGCGCAGGCGGGTCGACAGGCTCAGGGCCATGGCGCCGAATACCGCCAGGGCACAGGAGATCAGCAGGCTGGCGGGCAGAATGCGCCACTCAACCCTGAAGTCAAACGGCGCCCAGGCCCCACTGCGGTCAAAGAAGCCGGACAGGACAAAGACCAGGAGGAGAAACAGCGTGACCAGCCCATATGCTGTTAACTCGAACGGTTTTCGCAGGCGGTAATTCAGGCCGGCGGCCACCAGCAGCGCCGCGAAAGGAGCCAGCATAAACAGGATGCCTGTCTGCCAGTCAATCAGGACCACGTGGGCGTGTTCCATGACGACCATCGGCACGTGCTCCGAGACCCGCTCGGCCAGCAGCGTTGCGGCAGACGCACAGACCGTAAAGACGGCGACCACGATCATGAGCCCGGCAAACTTGGCCCAGAAATAAGCCGCACGCGACATCGGCTTGCTCAGGAAAACGGAAGCCGTTCCGGAGCGCACTTCATTTGAGAGGCCGGACCCTGCCGCCCAGCCGACAACCAGCATTCCGAAAATCAGGTGGAAGGCAAGCCCGCTGTCCCGGGCAACTTTTCCGTATTCGCTGAACTGGTACAGCAGCAGCAGGGGCGTGACCGCGGTCAGGCTGACACAGGCAAGCGTCAGCAGGAGACAGATCGGCTGACGCAGCGCATCAACGGCTGACAACAGGGCAAGTGTCCAAAAACGTCTCAGGAAAAGCATGCCAGACTATCCCGCAATTTGACACGTGACGTCAAGCGGCGCCCCGCCCCATGCCCGGAAGCAAAAAAGAACGCCGGCGCTTTTGCGTCCGGCGTTCTTTTCGAATTCAGGTGTTTGGGCTGCGCAGGCGCTTATCAGGCCTGCACTTCCGCATTAGCTTCGTCACGCTCGCGCATCGCCTGCTTGCGGCTGAGTTTGATCCGGCCGCGGTCATCGATACCGATGCATTTCACAAACATCGTATCGCCTACGCGGCAGACATCCTCGACCTTTTCGACCCTGAAGTCGGCGAGTTCGCTGATGTGTACCAGCCCGTCCTTGCCGGGAAGGATCTGCACAAAGGCTCCGAATTCCTTCACGCCCGTTACGACGCCGTCGTAGGTCTGGCCTTCTTCGGCTTCCGCCGCGACCAGCTCCACTTCGCGTTTTGCAATTTCCATTGCCTCGCTGTTCGTAGCGAAGATCTGGACGGTTCCATCTTCTTCGATGTCGATCTGGGCACCGGACAGCTCCGTGATACGGCGAATATTCTTGCCGCCGGGGCCGATAAGTTCTCCGATTTTTTCCGGGTCGATTTGCACCTGCTCAATACGCGGCGCGTACTGCGACATTTCTGAACGGTGTTCAGGAATGACCGATTCGATTTTATCAAGAATCTGGTGACGGGCGATGCGGGCACGCTCAAAGGCACCTTCGACAAGCTCCCAGGTCAATCCGTCAATCTTGAGGTCCACCTGGAAGCCGGTGATGCCGTCACGGGTTCCGGAGACCTTGAAGTCCATATCGCCGCAGTGATCTTCCGAGCCGAGAATATCGGTCAGAAGCTCGGCACGCCCTTCCGGTCCCGTGACGAGACCGACGGAGATACCTGCCACCGGTTTCGTAATCGGAACCCCCGCGTCCATCAGCGCCATGGTGCCGGCACAGACACTCGCCATGGAGGTGGAGCCGTTTGAGCTCATCACGTCCGAGACCAGGCGAACGGTGTACGGATAGTCCTCGGGAATGACTTCCAGCAGGGAGCGCTCGGCCAGTGCACCGTGTCCGATCTCGCGGCGGTTGGTGCTTCCCAGGCGGCCGACTTCGCCTACGCTGTAGGGCGGGAAGTTGTAATGCAGCATGAATCGCTTTTCACGGGCGCCGCCGGTGATGGCATCCATGCTCTGTGAGTCCGACTTGGTGCCCAGGGTGCAGATCGCAAGGGCCTGGGTTTCACCGCGCGCAAAGACGGCTGAACCGTGCGTGCGCGGGAGCACCCCGACCAACCCGGTCAACTCGCGCAGCTCATCCGTTGCGCGCCCGTCAATTCGCTTGCCGTGGTCCAGAAGGTTTGACCGGACAATTTCAATTTCAAGCTCATCAAACATGGCGCGGAACTGCTCATCGGTCATGTCTTCGAATTCCGCCGCCAGCTGCTCTTTGAGCTGGTCTTTGATTTCTCTGACTTTGGCCTGGCGGTCCTGCTTGCCGGGAATCGTCAGGGCTTCGGCGAGGGCGCTGCCCGCCTTGCCGCGGGCAGCCGAGATCAGGGCCTCGTCCGCGGGTTCCTCGGCGACAACTTTCTCGGCCAGTCCCAGCTTGGCCCGCAATTCGAGCTGAGCATCAACAAGCTTCACAACGGCCTCGTGGCCGGCACGCATGGCCGCGAGCAGGTCCGCCTCGGAAATCTGCTGGGCGCCGCCCTCGATCATCATCGGCTTTTCGCGAGTGCCGCAGTAAATCAGATCGAGATCACTTTGTACGCGCTCCTCGTGAGAGGGGTTGATGACGAACTTGCCGTTCACGCGTCCGACGCGGACACCCGCTACCGGCTGCAGCATCGGGATGTCAGACAGCGCAATGGCCGCGCTTGCAGCCAGGATGCTGAGAGCATCAGAATCGTTTTGCCCGTCCGCCGACAGCAGCATGCACTGGATTTGCACGTCGTTGTGATAGGTTTTGGGGAACAGGGGCCGAATGGGGCGGTCTGTAAGCCGTGCGACCAGAATTTCCTTTTCGCTGGGCCGCGCTTCCCGCTTGAAGAAGCCGCCGGGAAATTTGCCGGCTGCATAGAATTTTTCGCGGTATTCGACCTGCAGCGGGAAAAAGTCGATTCCTTCGCGCGGTGTTTCGGTGTTCGTAACTGCCGAAAATAGAACGGTGTCTCCAATACGGACCGTGACAGCTCCCGCAGCCTGCTGCGCGAGAAGGCCCGATTCGAGGGTTATGGTTTTTCCGTCAATTTCTACGGATACGGATGTAGCATTTTGCATTTTTTCTTCTTCTTTCCTACTTACTTGCTTTTTCTTTTCTGTTTGCCTGCCTCTGGGGTCCGTGCCGGGAAAACCCTGCGAGGACCGGGAGAGATCTCTCTCCAGTGACCGGATGCACCCATTTCCTTTCGGGTACTCCAAAACATTACCGGTGATTTAGTCTGTCGACAGGAGGGATTTATCGACGGATGCTCAATTCCTTCAGCAGGCGCTTATAACGCTGCTCGTCTTTGCGCTTGAGGTAATCCAGCAGCTTACGGCGCTGGTTCACCATTTTGATCAAGCCAAAGCGGGAACTGTGATCCTTTTTGTGCGTTTTGAGGTGCTCGGTCAGCGCCTCGATGCGCTTCGAAAGCAGAGCCACCTGGACATCGGAGGATCCGGTGTCTGTATCGTGACGCTGGAACTGCTTTTTTATCGCGGCTTTGTCTATCTGACTCATACTGTGACGGCAATCCGTCCTTTCTTGTGTTTTTCTTTTTCTTAATGCAGGCCGAACTATACGCTCGGCCAATTCATGATGTAAAGCGATTCTTTGTGCTTTTTTAGGTTCAGTCGGCGTTTCGCCTCTGCGCAGTCTTTCGCGATCTGATCGCGCAGGGCATCCAGGGTTTTGAATGCCTGCTCTTCGCGGATGTAGTCGAGGAGGAACACCTCCACCACGTCACCGTACAGGTCACGGCTGAAATCGAACAGGTGCAACTCGAAGACCGGCTCGGCCCCTTCTGCAATCGTGGGGCGCACCCCGTAACTGAGGACGCCGTCATGCAGGATTCCGTCGATACGGGCACGCACCGCATAGATCCCGAACGGCGGAAGGGCGGCATTCTGTACGGCAATATTTGCCGTCGGGTAGCCGAGTTCCCTGCCAATCCGGTTTCCCGGCACCACGTGGCCCCAAAGGCCCGGCGGCCGCCCCAGCATGCGTGCCGCGGGGGCCAGCGCCCCCTCCTTCAACTGTGACCGTATCCGGGAACTGGATATCGGCTCACCCCGGTATATGGCCGAGCGCGCCACGGAGACCGTAAACCCGAGCTGCCTGCCCATGCGGGCCAGCAGGCGGGTATCCCCGCGGCGCTGGCGGCCAAAGCGCCAGTTTCTGCCTACGGATATATGCGCCAGCGCAGGAACGCGGCGCGCAAGCATGGAGACGAACGCCTCCGGCTCCTCCTGCGCAAGCGCATCGGTAAAGGGCATCAGCAGACAGCCGTCGAGCCCCAGGCGTTCTAGGTAAGCCAGCTTCTGGTCGATGGGCATCAGCAGGTCCGGGGCATCTGCAGGACGCAGGACAAGGGCCGGGTGCGGGTCAAACGTGAGCAGCCAGCTCACCCCCTTCTGGGCACGGGCCCGTGTTACCGCCGCCTCCACGACCCGCAGGTGACCGCGGTGCAATCCGTCAAAAAAACCCGCAGCCAGGCAGACGGGTTTCTGCTCGGCGCTCAGGTCTTTGATGTCGCGGGAAACATGCATGGCACAGCCACCCTGCTCAGCGGGCGCCGGGAACGCCGGCCCGAGGGGAAAAGCGGTTTATTGGAATCATGCGGGAGGCAAGCTGCTCCGTACCGAGCTCAACAAGCTCCTTCATGGTGACGGCATCCTCCACCGAAAACTCGCCCGAACGGGTACGCCGCAGGCGGGAGAGGTGGGCGCCGCAGCCCAGGACCTCGCCAAGGTCCGCAGCCACCTTGCGTACATACGTGCCCTTGGTGCAGGCCATCTCAAACTCCGCGCATGGCGGGTCGAACGCACGCAGCACGAAACGGTAAATATGCACCAACCGCGGCCGCACCTCGGTTGTCTGCCCCCTGCGCGCCCGTTTATACATTGGAACGCCGCCTACCTTCACGGCGGATACCTGCGGAGGAGTCTGCATCTGATCNNCATGGCTTTACGAAGATCAGCCTCGGTGACACCGGAGGGGTCTGCTTCGGCCACAATCCGTCCGGCGGCATCGTGTGAATCCGTGGAGACCCCAAACGTAATGGTGCCTTCGTAGGTTTTATCAGATCCGAGGAAATAATTGGAAAGCTTGGTGGCCTTGCCGACCAGCAGCACGAGCACGCCGGTAGCCATGGGATCCAGCGTTCCCCCGTGCCCAATGCGCCGAATACCGAGTACCTTCCGGGCGCGATCGACGATATCGTGAGATGTCGGCCCCGCAGGCTTATCGACCACCAGCACCCCTTCCACGGGTTGGGTCTCCTGCGGGGGCCTCGGGGGCGAAACATCTTTATTTCCAGGGTTCATACCGGGGGGCGGGGCTCCTCATCCTGCGGGGACACATGCCCGTCCAGCCCGGGATCGGGTGTGTCGGGCTCATCCGGCTCCGCGCCGGTAAGCTCATTCAGCAGATCAAGCACATGCGCGCCTTTTTCAATTCCGGAATCAAAAACGAACATCAGCTTCGGGGTATATTTCAAAACCAGGTGCCTGCTGATCTGGTGCTGAATATCAGCACGGTGCCTTTTGAGAACACGCATCATCGCCTCACGGTCATCGTGGTGTTCAAGAATGGAAATGTTGACCCGTGCCTGGCGCAGGTTTGGGCTGGTATCCACCGAGGTCACGGTGACGGCCGCAACATCAAAGCCCTCTTCGCCATCCAGGCGCAGGATCGCATTCCCCACTTCCCTGCGCATCATTTCGTTTACACGTGCGATTCGCTGGCTGCTCATAATTGTTGGCTGTAGTTTGGCTGTATTCCGGCCCGGACCGTTCGTTGTGGCGGGGGGCATTGGGCCGATGCGGCCTGCAGCAACATGCGTCACCGCACCATGGGCCCGCATGCTGCTCATTCAGCGGATTACAGGGTTTGTACCACTTCCTCGACGGCATAAAACTCGAGGGTGTCCCCCTCTTCAAATGCCGAGAAATTATCCAGGCGGATACCGCATTCCTGGGCTTCGCGCACCTCCGCAACGGAGTCCTGGAAATGCTTGAGTGACTCGATTCTTCCCTCGTAAAGCACATCTTCTTTTCTACGCACCCGCACCCGGTCCTTGGCACGCACACTGCCCTTCACGACGCGGCAGCCCGCAACTTTTGCGGTTTTGCCCATGGGGAAAACCTGCAGAATTTCGGCCTTGCCGTTGACAGACTCTTTGTATTGCGGCGCGAGCAGGCCGGTCATGGCTTCACGGACTTCGTCAATCAGTTCATAAATGACCTGGTGAAGACGAATATCCACACCTTCCCGCTTGCAGGCGGCGTTAACCGCGGGTTCCTTGCCGACATGGAAGCCGAGCACCACCGCGTCGGAGGCACTCGCGAGCATAATGTCGTTTTCGGTAATGTTGCCGGTGGCGGAGAGGATGAAGTTCAATGCGACCTTGTCGCTGTTGATTTCGCCGAGCGCATGCTGAATGGCCTCGATGCTGCCCTGCGTATCGGCTTTGAGTACGATTTTAAGCTCTATCTTGCTGCTTTCCTCCAGCTCAGAGAAGAGACTGTCCAGGGATGTTTTCGGCGGCGGGGCCAGCTGTTCGGTCTTGAGCTTCTGCATTTTTTCGGCGGCAATCGCCTTGGCTGCACGCTCGTTTTTGTAGACCCGGAACTCCGCACCGGCGTCCGGCACACCAGAGAGGCCCAGAACCTTGACGGGGGTCGAGGGACCTGCCGACTTGACCGATTCGCCGCGGTCATTCATCAGGGCTCTTACTTTCCCGCAGTGCTCACCGCATAGAATGAAATCTCCGACCTTCAGCGTACCGGTGGTCACCAGGGCGTGTGTCGTTGCGCCCCTTCCGGGCTCCAACTGGGCTTCAATCACGTATCCCGTGGCGCGCTTTTTGGGGTTTGCCTTCAACTCCAGAATTTCGGACTGAAGCAGGATCATTTCCAGCAGGTCATCGATGCCTTCGCCCGACATCGCGCTGACCGGGGCACAAATCAGGTCGCCGCCCCATTCCTCAGGGGTGAGCCCTTCCTGTTGCAACTGTTGCATTGCCTTCTGGGCATCAGCGTTCGGCAGGTCGATTTTATTAATGGCGATCATGAGTGCTACGTTGGCGGCCTGGGCGTGCTGAATGGCCTCGCGGGTCTGGGGCATGATGCCGTCATCGGCGGCAATAATGATTACGGCGATGTCCGTCAGGTTTGCACCCCTGGCGCGCATGGATGTAAAGGCTGCGTGTCCGGGGGTATCCAGAAAGGTAATCGACCTGCCATTGTTGTCGACGGTGTAAGCGCCGATATGCTGCGTGATGCCCCCGCTTTCACCGGCTGCCACGCGCGCACTTCGAATTTTGTCCAGGAGCGACGTTTTGCCATGATCGACGTGGCCAAGAAATGTGACGATGGGCGGCCGGTCCACAAGGTCTTCGGGCCGGTCTTCGGGTTCGGGCTCGTCCTGCACCACCTTGGGGGCAGGCCCCTTGTGTTCGGCAGAACGCTTTTCGAGCACCAGCTCGAACCCGTGCTGCTCTGCAATTTCAGCGGCAACCCCGGGCTCAATTTTCTGTGTAATTGAAGCGAGGATATTGCGCTTCATCAGCTCGGTAATCAGCACATTGGGGCGCACGCCCAGGGTTTCGGCAAATTCCCGAACCACTACGGGTCCCTTGATTTTGATTTCCTTTTTGCCGGAGGCGGTACCGGCAGCCGCCGGGGCCTCGGAAGCAGGCGCCGGCTTTACCGGGGGCTGCTTCTTCGGGGCAGGTTCCGGGGTGACGGGTTTTTCAGGCTCAGCCGGTTTTGCATCCGCCGCTGCGGCGGTTGCGGGTGCCGGCGCGTCTGTAGGTGCCTCTTCTTTTTTAGCAGCCTTTTTTTCGGCCGGGGCAGGCTTGGCGGCCGGTTCGGCGGCCTCGGCGCCGGAGCCCGACTTCAGCTTTGCGACAGCATCGTCTTCGACCGTGCTCATGTGGCTGCCGGCTTCAACGCCGAGCTCTGCAAGCCGGGCAATACAATCTTTGCTCGATATGCCGAGCTCTTTAGCCAGTTCGTAAACTCTCATGGTGCGCCGATCACTCCGGAGCGTGGGTCCTACTCAATTCGGGAAGCCGCGGCTTCATGCACGGCCTCTGCTTCCGCCTCTTCCAGTCCAACAATTTCAACCAGGTCAGAAACCTCGACGGCCAGAATGCCCTCTACGGTCAGGAAGCCGGCCTTGACCAGCATTTCGGCGCTTTCACGCGAAATGCCTTCGATAGAGGCCAGGTTATCAACGGCCATCTTGACCTTTTCTTCAAAGGTGGCGTCGCTTTCGTCTTTCTGAATGTCGATTTTCATCCCGACCAGCTTCGCCGTGAGCCGCACGTTCTGCCCCCGCTTTCCGATCGCAAGCGAAAGCTGGTCCGCATCGGCCACCACATGAACGACGCCATCCTGCTCATCGTCGATGGTCACCTTTTGAAGCTTCGCGGGCGAGAGCGCATTCGTTACGTAAACCTTGGGGTCTTCGCTCCAGCGGATAATGTCAATTTTTTCTCCCGAGAGCTCCCGGACGATGTTTTTAACCCGCATGCCCCTCATGCCTACGCAGGCACCCACCGGGTCAACCTTTTCATCATTCGATACGACCGCGATCTTCGTGCGGTAGCCCGGCTCACGCGCAATACCCTTGATAACAACCACGCCGTCAGGAATCTCGGAAACTTCCAGCTCGAAGAGCTTGAGCACGAATTCCGGGGTGCTGCGGGACAGGATAAGTCCCGGGCCGATTGCATTCTGCTGGACATCCACGATATATCCGCGAATTCGGTCGCCAACCTGGTATTCCTCGGTGGGTACGCGTTCCTTGGAGGGGATGACCGCCTCTGCCCGGCCGAGATCCACGATAATATCACCCCGGTTGAACTGGCGTACCGATCCGCTGACAATATCACCGATGCGGTCCTTGTATTCCTCGAAAACAATATCGCGCTCAGCCTGCCTGATTTTCTGCATGATGGCCTGCTTGGCGGTCTGGGCTGCAATTCTGCCGAAATTCCGCGAGGTAATTTCGCGCTCGACCATCTGGCCCACCTCAATACCCGGCTGCAGCTTCTGCGCATCCTCCAGAGAAATCACGCCTTCTTCATCGGCCTCGCCGCCGACAACCTCAAGCTCTTCATAAGTTTTTATGGCACAGGTTTTTCTGTCGATCTCAACGCGCAACTCGGCATCGCCGCCCGCATTTTTGTTCGCGGCAGACTGCAACGCATACTCAACGGCCTGAATCAGAACTTCGCGATCAATGCCGCGGTCCTTTTCCATATAATTCAGAATCGATTGCAGTTCGTTATTCATTTTTTCGTCCTACACCTGTTTTTGTCTGCCCGCGACCCTTTCGGGTCCTAATAAACAAAAGAGCGGGATAGTCCCGCTCCGCGAGCAAGTCTTCAAATGACCCGTTACTCTATCCCATGCTCAGGGCACGGTCAAGTGCCTTGGGGCAAAAGTCTGGCAACGGCAGAAAATCGGCGCAAAGCCCGACACACNNTGATTTTAAGAACAGTTCGATCACCGGCACATCCACATTCGGAGCCACGACCGGCAGCTGCAGCGTGAGGGCGTTCTCCGGCAGGGGGATACGGAGATTGTCATGGGAAGCCCCATCAGCGTGCCTGTTTTTTTCATGAATGCGAATTTCGCTGGCATCATTCAAAAGCTGCGCGTATGCCACCCGGTCCGAGAGCCCCGCCAGGTGCAGATGCTTAAAGGGCCAGGCAAAGACATGCACATAAAGGCGCCGGGTTTGCGGATTGTAGGTGTAGCGACAGTCAGGAGGGGGCTTTAATCCATCAGGTGCATAGGTGCATCCATAGACCGACCGCTCATGCAGCTTCATCCACGCTCCGATGCCCTTCAGCGCGTCGACAGCCCTGTGGTCAAAATTTCCACGGGCGGTCGGGCCCACATTCAGCAGCAGATTGCCGCCCTTGCTGACATGATCGACCAGCATGCGAATCAGCATCGCGTTGGATTTCCAGGTGGATTCATCGCGGTGGTACCCCCATGACCCGGACAGCGTCTGGCAGCCCTCCCAGACCATGGGCCGGCCTTCCGCATCGAGTGGGCAGGCGTCGGGAACAAACTGTTCGGGTGTCAGGAAATCCGGCCTGCCGGGGAGGTCAAGCCGGTTGTTCACCAGGATCTCGGGCTGCAGCTCCCGTACGAGTTTCATCAGGGCTTCCGACTGCCAGTCTTCCCGCCCCTTGCCGTCTTCCCCGGGGTATGAAAAGTCGTACCAAAGCAGGTCAATTTTGCCGAAGCCGGTCAGCAGCTCCCGGGTCTGGTTGTGAAGGTACTCCGCGTACTTGCGAATATCGCGGCCTGCGGCCTTACTGCGCACGGTCTCATCATTCGCACGCGGGTAGGTTTTATCCACCGTGAACTCGGGGTGATGCCAGTCCAGCAGGGAGTAATACAACCCGACTTTAAGCCCTTCCGCGCGAAAGGCCTCGATCATGGGGCGCAGGACATCTTTGCCGTAGGGTGTTTTGGTTGCCTTGTAGTCGGTGTATTCCGTATCCCACAGGCAGAACCCCTCATGGTGTTTTGCCGTCACCACGAAATATTTCATTCCGGCTTCACGGGCCAGTCGCGCCCACTCCCCGGGGTCGTAAAGATCGGGTTCAAAATGCGAGAAGTATTTATGGTAGGTCTCTTCCGGTATCCCCTCGATTTTACGCACCCATTCATGCCGCGCGGCAAGGGAGTAGGTTCCCCAGTGAATAAACAACCCGAACCGGTCTTTTTCAAACCAGTCCGTATCCGCACCGGCCGCCTGTAAACCTGTCATTCGCATACTCCTTTTGAACTGGATGCATTCATCGATTGCCCGCGATCTTAACGAAACATTTCCGGTAAGCAAGAATCCACAAATTCAAATGATTGTGAAGAGAGAGATTGCCGGGGAACACTGCCGTGGTACCATTCCCTGAACGGACAGAACACTGAATCGCATCATGCGCGCAACGGGAAGCCCATGCGACTGCTCACTTACATCGTGGTCATGATTTCTCTGGCGGCTTTGGCGGGCTGCACGACAGGGCGCAGCCCCGATACCGGACCTGCGCCCGACCGCCCAGACATGCATACGGACTTTCCCTTTATGGGACACCACGAGCAGGCGGGCGGGGATACCGGGGAGCACCGCGACGGTTGACCAACACGAAAGGAATATCATGAAATTACACCTCCTGGCATCGGGCCTGGGCATCGCATTGCTGGGCCAGCCGGCCATCGCAGACTGGTCCCATCTTCAGGGGCCGGATTACAACGGACACTCAACAGAAAAAAACCTCCCCTGCACCACGCTAGACACCCTGTGGACCGCTAACGCCGGCACGGGGTTTTCCGGCATCGCCGTTTCCGGGGGGCGCGCTTTCACCATGGGAAACACCGAAGCCACAGACTCCGTGCTCTGTTTTGATTCCGAGACCGGCAGGGAGTTGTGGCGTCACAGCTACCCGGAAAAACTGGCTCCAAAAATTTATGAAGGCGGCCCGAATGCGATGCCGACAGTTGACGGAGACAGGGTTTACACCATTTCCAAGAACGGTCGCATGCTCTGCCTGAACACGCAGAACGGGACGGTTATCTGGGAGGTGCAGGCCTCCGCTTTCGGGATCGACCCGCCGGACTGGGGGTTCGCCGGGGCACCGACGGTTCTCGGCGACACAATCTTTTATAACGCAGGCGAATCGGGATTGGCCCTCAACAAGCAGTCCGGGGTAACCGTCTGGTCATCTCCCAACGGCCCCGCGGGTTACGGCCCCCTTATTCCCTACTCCTTTCAGGGCAAGACCCTGCTCATGACCTTCACGGGCCTGGAGCTCATGGCGGTTGAGGCTGCAACGGGATCGGTCGCATGGCGGCTGCCCTCCAAGGCCTCCTACGACATTAATGCCGTGGCGCCTATCGTGTTCGGCAGCAAGGTCTACGTTTCCACGGGCTACCGCAAAGGAGGCAGTCTCTACGATTTCTCTTCGGGATCTGCTGAGCAGACCTGGTCCAGCAAGGACCTGAGCACGCAGTTCAGCACCCCCTACCTGATCGACGGTCACATTTACGGAATCCACGGCAACTCCAACCAGCGCGCCAGGCTGGTCTGCCTGAATGCCGCCACCGGCGAAACGGTCTGGGAGAATCCGGCAAAGTTCGGCTCCCTGCGCTACGCCGATTCGAAGCTGTTCATGCTGGAAGACGGCGGCGACCTGGTGGTGGGAACGGTCTCGCCGCAGGGCTTTACCGAAATCAAGCGCCGAAACATTCTCTCCAACCGCTGCTGGACCGCGCCCACCATTTCCAACGGCAGGCTATATGCTCGTGATGCCCAGGGCGTCGTGGTCTGCGTCAACCTGCGCTGAGGAATCGTCTCCGTGCCCGGTTTTTCTCCACCCTCTACACCCCGTGAAAAGGCCATTGCCTACATTGCTGCCTGTGAACACCCCGGTGCCGATGCCCTTGAGATCCGCCTCGTCAGGCTGGCCAGGCACTGGCTGCGGATGATTGACTCCCCCCGAACCACCCAGGCTTCCGTGGACATGCTGCTGGACGAAATTACACGTGACGATCAGCCTGACGGCGGCATGCAGTGGGAGCGCCTCCAGCGGGACATCCTGGCATGGGCCCGGGCAGAAGACTGGCTGGAGGAGGGCGGACCGCCAACGACCTGAACCCGGTACGCCTCCGCACGGCTAGCGCGGCCGGATTGCTCCTTGTCATCCTTCAGTCCGCAGGGCATTATCCTGCTTTTATCATGTGTGGCATTCTTGGATATATCGGTCCGCGCTCTGCGCAGGACATTTGCCTCGAGGGCCTGCGGCGCCTGGAATACCGCGGGTACGACTCCGCGGGAATTGCAGTCATCAACGAGGGCAATCTCGATATCCGGAAAGTCGTCGGCAAGCTGGATGCCCTGTCTGATGCCCTTCACAGCAGTCCGCTTTCCGGCACGGTGGGCATCGGGCATACCCGCTGGGCCACGCATGGCAAACCCTCGGTTGCCAACAGCCATCCGCACACCAGCGAAGCCAATCACATTGCGGTGGTCCATAACGGGATCATTGAAAACTTCCAGGAGATCCGCGATGAGCTCGAAAGCGGGGGAACCCGGTTTGTGAGCCAGACCGATACCGAGGTGATTGCCCACCTTGTCTCCAGGCATTACACCGGAGACCTGCGCGCGGCGGTCTGCAAGGCCGTAGAACAACTGCGCGGCGCTTTTGCGCTGGCCATCATCTGCACGGATCACCCCGACCAGATTGTCGCCATCCGCCGCTTTTCGCCGCTGGTCGTGGGGATTGGTAAAAAAGAGAACTTTATCGCATCAGACATGGGGGCCATACGGGCCGAAACCGACCGCGTATACGTGATTGATGACAACGAGGTTTGCCTCGTTACCGCTGACAGCATTGAAATCACGGATCTTGCCCTCAACCCGATCGACCGTGATGTGTACGAAATTCCCTGGCCGGCCGGGGCGGCAGAAAAGGGCGGCCACAAAAAATTCATGCACAAGGAAATTCACGAGCAGCCCGCCGCGATCCAGGCCTGCCTGGCGGGGAGGCTGCCGTCTCCGGACCGGCCGGTTCGTTTTGAGAATATCGGCCTCACGGAAGAGGATATCCGCAACACGGACCGCATAGTTTTCACCGCCTGCGGCACAGCCTACCACGCAGGCCTCGTCGGGCGCTTTGTGATCGAACGGCTTACGGGCATTCCCGCCGAGGCCGATCTTGCGTCTGAGATCCCGGTTCGGGATCCTGTCGTTCAGGAAAACACCCTGTGCGTTGTGATCAGCCAGTCAGGAGAAACGGCTGACACCCTTGAGGCCATGCGCACCATGAAGAAAAAAGGCGCCAAGGTCCTGGGTATTATCAACGTCGTCGACAGCTCCATTGCCAGGGAAAGTGACGGCGTCGCATACATTCAGGCCGGCCCGGAAATCGGCGTTGCCTCCACGAAGGCGTACACGCTCCAGCTTGTGACGATCATGCTGCTGAGCCTGTACTTCGCGGAAATCCGCGGCACCGCTTCTGCGGACACACTTCGCCGCCTGAAAGCGGCCCTGCTCAAGCTACCCGAACATGCGGAGCACCTGCTGAATCACGAGGACCACATCCTTGAAATTGCCAAGCGTCACAGCCACAAGGTGGATGCCCTTTACATCGCCCGCGGCGTCAACATGCCGTCGGCCATGGAGGGCGCGCTGAAGCTAAAGGAAATCAGTTACATTCATGCGGAAGCCTATTCCGCAGGCGAAATGAAGCACGGGCCGATTGCGCTGGTCGAACCGGCCATGTTCGTGGTCGCCATTGCCCTGCCCGGCCCGACCTATGACGACATGATCGGCAACATCATGGAAATCAAAGCCCGCAGCGGTCCGACCATCGCCGTCGTAGAGGAGGGAGATTCGCGCGTGGCCAATGCGGGTGTCGACCCGGAGAGCCACCCCGACGACGTTTCGGGTCACCCGAACGAGACCATTCACATCCCCAAAACCGAGGAACTGATTTCTCCCGCGCTCGTAGCCATCCCCCTGCAGCTGCTGGCCTATCACATCGCGGACCTGCGCGGCGAAAACATTGACCAGCCCCGCAACCTGGCCAAGACGGTGACGGTGAAGTAAACCTGTGCCGCATCCGGCGCCAAGGACGAACTGATGGACAGGCCAAGCATCCTCAGAATCCTCTCGCGATTTTCGCTTCTCCTCATCCTTGCATGCCCGCAGCCGGGACGGGGTGACGAGAGCGCCCTGGACGCCTTGCTCAACGCTGCTGCGAAGGGCGATGCTTCCGCGCGTACATCGCTGCTTGCATACGGCATGCAGATTCATACCTGGCTTAAGTCCGGTACGCCTGCCACAGCCGAACTGCGTACGGCGCTGCGCCGGGAGTTGCGCGGCGCACGCGACTCGGCCCTGCGCGCGCGCGGGCTGGTTTTACATGAATGGGCCGTCATGATTGGCGGGCATCCCATCCCGCCCCCTGATTTACCCGACTGGGTACAACACTGGGGGACCCTGCCTGTAGAACGGCAGGCGCAGCAGACGCTTACCTCTTTCATGCATTTCTATGCGGAACAACCCGTATCCGTGTCCGTCCTGGTAAGCTCCAGCGAGAATACATTCACGCATTGGTGGCCGCCGTTTTCCCAGGCACGGTCCCAGTTGAAGGGCGAGGCGGTCGGCGGAAATATCGCCTGGCGTGACCTGCTCGTAAATCCGCTTTCGGCCCCCGACCTCAAGCCGGTGCGGGACCGATCCGGATGGCCGGCTGTACGCACGATTGCAGGCGCGCCGGTCACCGCCGGAACGATCAATGAAAAATTTCTTTTTTATCGCGGTGTTTCTGCATCCGAAGCCAAGGTTGACGTCGAAGCCGCCGGGAACAGGGTCCGCATGCGAAACACCGGCCGCCACCTGGTTGAACCGCTCTTTGTCTTTCATGTTACGGACACCGGCGGCCGCTATTATGACGCCGGACCCCTTCCTGCCGGGGCGACCCGGGATCTTGTGCTTTCGGAAGGAAACGCCGAAAACACCGTCACGGAAGATGCGGAAGCCCAGGCCGCCATCCTGCAGGAGACCCTTGAGGAATCAGGCCTTTACCCGGATGAAGCCCGCACGCTGATGCAAATGTGGAACGAGGCGATTTTAATGCGTCCGGGGCTTCGGATTGTCTACCTGCAGCCGCGGGCGGAGACCGAAGCCGCCCTGCCCCTGCGGGTCACGCCGACACCCGTCCACCTGGCCCGCAGCATCCTGGCCGTTATCGACTGTTTCACCATCGATGACGCAGAACGCATCCTGTCCTGCATTGAGCGACTTGGGTCGAGGGCGTTTGAGGTCCGCGAACGCGCCCAGCGCGAACTCGAAGCGCTGGCCCCACTCGGTGAACCCGTGCTTCGCCGGGCCCTGGAATCCGCCGATGACCCGGAGATCCGTGTTCGTCTTGAGCATGTGCTGGACGGCCTGAATTCGACCCGGACTGCCGGCCATTGAGCACATCTGCGCCGCGGCCAGTGCCCACAGGCGATTATGATTCCGCCCGCGGCGATACTTCGATGACGCCGCCCCCCAGGCACTCCTCGCCGTCATAGAACGCGGCAAACTGGCCCGATGCCAGCCCCCGCTCCACGGTCTGCAGCTCAACCTCTACCACATCCCCGTTGCACTGAATGCGGCAGGGTTCAATTCGCGGCCCATGCCGGATTTTAACGCCGAGGGCTTCCGCGGACGGAACTCCGCCCAGCCAGTTTAACCCCGCCACGCGGAATCGCCGCCGGCCGGAATCATCTACCGATCGGCGATGGGATACATAGATCACGTTTTGCCCGACGTCCTTTCCGACCACATACCATGGACCTCCGCCCAGGCCGATGCCTTCGCGCTGGCCGATCGTGTAAAACCAGTAGCCGGGGTGCCCGCCAAGGTCGCGGCCGCTCTCCTGTTCGACAATGCGCCCCGGCTGCTCTCCAAGGTGGGCGCGAATGAATTCACGATACTTAATCTTTCCCAGGAAGCAGATGCCCTGGCTGTCTTTCCTCGACTGGGTCGGCAAACCGTAATCCGCGGCCAACTGGCGGACATCCGCCTTCTCCAGGCTTCCCAATGGAAACAGGATGCGCGACAAGCGGTCCCGGTTCACCATGCAGAGGAAATAGGTCTGGTCCTTAACCCTGTCAGGGGACATGAAGAGCCGCATCCGTCCGCCCACCTCCGCAAGCCGGGCATAATGTCCCGTTGCGACCTTTTCAAAGGATGGATCCATTGCGTCCAGAAAGGCTCCAAACTTGATGCGGCGGTTGCAGTATACGTCCGGGCTGGGCGTGCGTCCGGCCCGCAGCTCCTGCAGGGCGTAAGCGACAATACGGTCGTGATACTCCTGCTGAAGCGCCAGGACCTGGAACGGAACGTCCACGGACTGACAAACGGCCCGGGCAAAATCCACATCCTCCTGCCAGGGGCAGTCGCCCAGCCCGGCGAATTCCTCTTCCAGCCAGACCTTGATATAAAAAGCGGTCAGGTCATGCCCCTCATCCGCCAGCAGGCGCAGGGCCACGGAGCTGTCGACGCCGCCCGAAAGTAAAACCGCAATTTTCATAAAACAGGACACCCTTGATACCGATACCGCGGCTGGCATCATAGGCCCCCCGACAACGGCGAGACAATCCCAATCAGGATCTCCGCCCGCCCCGGGGGCGCTGTAGCAACAGTTGACTTTTACCCGTATGCGCCTAAACTCATTTTTCGTCCGCCTGCTGCGGCACAGACCCTCGAAAGGCAGCGCCATGCCCAAAGGCCAACTGATTCTAATCGTCACGCAAGACCGTCGGCGGGGGGAAAGGCTTGAAAGACACCTCACCGATCACGGCTACCGCTGCGACCAGGCCGCCAGCCTGCAGGACGCAGTCAAGGCTGTAAAGCTGGAGCAGCCCCGCGTGGTGGTAACCGACCTCTGGATCGGTGACAGCCCTGCCCAGCTCGTCGTTACGGGACTCCGCAAATTTTCTCCGGCGAGCGAGTTCATCGGCATCCAGCTCGACGCCACCCAGAACCAGTATGCGCTGAATGCCGTGGAAAGCGGCATGTACCTGGTGGTTTCCGCGCTTCTACCGGAGCAGAACGTTGTGACCGCGGTAGGCCGCGCCATTGAACGCGGACGGTCCCGCACCGACCTGGTAGAAGTGCAGGAGAGGCTTGCGCTGCTATTTAACCGGGTCGAAACGGGGATCCTCGTAGTTGACGCAGAGAACGGACAAATCGTGGATGCGAATCCTGCCGCCACCCGGCAGCTGGGGCTCTCGCGTGAAGCGCTGACCCAGACAGCCTTCGCAGCGGTTCAGAAAAGTTCCCGGACCCCGCCCGCGGTGACAGATCTTGCGGAGGTATCCATGGGGGGACGACGGCTGATCCTGAAGGGCATCACCTCGGATGCCCGGCGGGTACAGCTCGAGCACGCCGTTGCGGCAATGCGCACCCTGAGCGGCGGCCTGATGGCTGCGGGCACCGACCTGCATGTCAGCCTCTATCGTGACGGGGTGATTGCGGAAGTGTTCCAGGGCGGAGCCTATGCCGGCGGCCGGCTCAAGCCGGACCGGCCGGTCCAGGACGTTTTCCCCGAAGCGCATCGCGCCTCCATCCGCGCCGCCATCGGATCTGTTTTTGAAACAGGGGCAACCCGGCACCTCACGGCAAATGCGGCCGGGCAGCTTCCGGTGGATATTACACTCACACCGGTTCGGCATGAGGATGTTGTCATTCTCGCCCTGATGACAGCCAAGGACCCCTCCGCCCGGGGCAGGGATGAGCGAAGGCAGTCCCTGCGGGATGCCGCGACCGAATGCGCTTCTTTCGGGTTTATGCTCGTCGACGAACAGGGCGCCATCCTGGATGTAAACCAGGAACTGTGCGACATGCTGGACCAGTCCCGGTCCGGGCTGGTGGGCAGCCTGTACTGGCAGCTGATTCCGGAGGGCGAGGCGGCGGCCTGGTCCGAGAACTGGGACCAGGTTCAGCTGCAGCTGAACTTTCAAAAAGAGGTGACGCTGCAGAGCGCGCACGGCATACCCGTGCCGGTGAACCTGACAGTCCATGCCCTCTCATGGCAGGGGGACACCTATGCCGCCGTGTTTGCCGAAAACCTCAAAGCGGACCGCGAGCTTGACCGGATTGCGCACGACTTCAAACTCCACGAGCAGGCCCTCCTCAACTTTATCCAGGACTCGGTGGTCACGGTCGACAGGGCCGGGGTGATTCACGAAGCAAATACGGCTGCTCGTAAAATGCTGGGAATCCCCAGGGGGGCGCTTGAGGGTCGAAACCTTTACGACCTGCTGCCCGAAAACGTTCAGCAGGGTCGCCGCACACGCATCATGGATACCTTTATCCAGGGAAAATCTGTTGAGTTTGAAGACAGTGACGACACATACAGCTATGAGCATCACCTGATACCCCTGCGCGATGCGCGCGGAATTGTAAGCGAGGTGATGAGCATCAGCAGGATCATCTGGGTTCCCCAGGACCGGGGAACCGCGCGGGTGGGCGCGCGGGATACCGCACCGCAGCGGGCAGACCTCCGGGCCCGCAGACAACTCCTGCATGATCTGCAGGAGGACCTTTTGCCCCGGGTTGGAGATATCAGGAAGCTGGGCGACAGCATCGCGAACGAGGTCTCAGAGACATCCACTTTCGACCCGGAAAGCCTCTCAGAGCTCCAGGACAGGATCGCACGCTGCTGCGAGGCACTCGAGGGGCTGGTCGATATTTACCGTCCCGCTTCCGCTGCATCAGGCGGGCTGGTGGCCGCAATGACAGACCTCGCGAAAAACGCGCAGAGGCAGTGGTCCGTTGACTGCCAATGCAACCTGAGCACCGGCGGCCTCATTCACGAAGATGAGCGGGTCTCGCACCTTGTGGAGCTGGCGCGGGAAGCACTCCGGCATGCCGTGCTGGACCGGGGCGCAAGCCGGGCCCGGATCGAAGTCAAATCCACGCGCAGGAACCTGCTGTTGAAGATCACGGATAACGGCACACTGGAAACGGAAGGCGCAGTCGGAGGGGTCGCGACCTCAATCATGGCGGCGATCGCGCATGCCATGGGCAGTGCGCTTGAAACATCCGGAAATGCAGAGGGCGGCCTGACCGTGCAATGCACCCTCGATCTCTAGCAGCCCCTTGAGCCGTCTCTGAACGAGCTCCTGCGGCACGATCCGTCGTGGCCGCCCTTGCGCATCAGGGGCGCAATCGCAAGGCCTCGCCCAGTATCCCGCTGGCGGAAGTCTCCACGCGGCCCGTGATGCTGAGATGGTGCCCGCGCCCGGAAACATCCACGCCTGTGCCGCCGTCAAAAGACCAGTAGGCCGCCAGGCCCGGTTCATTGTTTCCAACCACAACGCTCCAGGTGTTCGAGACCACAAACGTGCCGTCGCTTATTTCGATTCGGGCCTCATGCTGGCCGAACAACTGCGGCGAGGTCAAAAACGCCCAGCTGTCCGAGACCTCACCGGGCACGGAAGCGTCGTTAAAAAACCAGGCGTAGGTCAGCGGGTCCCCATCGGGATCTGTCGCCGATACGGAGAGCGTCACCGTATCGTTTGTTGTCGCGAGGGCTTCACCTCCCGCGGGAGTCACGGACTCCACAAGCGGCGGAAGCGCCCCGCTGCCCACCGAGACAGGAATCATGATGGTAGCCTCNNCCACAGAGACAGGAATCATGATGGTAGCCTCGTCGGCATCATCCGATGTCACCGAAATCGTTGCGCTTCCACCGCCTTCGGGCACGGTCTCCCTGTTGATGATGGCCAGCAGCGCACGCGACTCGCCCGGCTCAAGCGTTACACCGGTCGCGGGAGCAACCGTCAACCAGGTCGGCTCGGAGGACGTCACGCCGGAGACATTCAGGACATCATCCCCCCGGTTCGAGATAAGCACCGCGGTGGTAAACATGTTTGTACTGGCGATCGCGGCCGCAGCCGCGGCATCAATGAGTCCGTGACCGTGAAAGTTGTCGCGGCCGGCGGTATCTTCGGAACCTGACCCCACCTGGTCAACCGCTGTTCCTTCCACAATGGCGCGCAGCTGTGCCGCCGTGAGGGACGGGTTGATATGCTTGAGAAAAGCGAAAAGGCCGGCAACATGGGGAGTCGCGGCGCTGGTGCCGTTAAAACCCGTTTTGCAGGCGCCGCTGGAGTCGTCGTCCAGCGTATGGATGCCGACACCCGGTGCGCACACATCCAGGGTGGTGCCGAAATTAGACCCGAAACTCGCACCGTTGGCGGGGTTTACTCTTCGCTTTTGTTCGTCCACGGCACCAACCGAGATGCAGTAAGACATGGCAGCCGGATACACGTTATCACAGGTCGTATTGCTGTTGCCTGCTGCAGCCACAACCACAACATTGCTGGCCTGCGCGTAGTTCATGGCATCAAGCTCCGCCTGGGTGGGCCCGGGCCGAACCCCGCCGAAGCTGCAGCTGATTACCGATGCACCATGATCAACACCCCAGTAAATGCCATCCGCGTAATTCACGATGCTGAGCGATCCGTCCACAATCCTGGATGCATTGACAGGAATAATGGTGACCGGGGCAATTCCCGGTATCAGGAAATTATTGTCGCGGATTGCCGCGATGATACCCGCGCAGGCCGTACCGTGACCGTGCGGATCGTCATTGTTGGGCGACGAGTCTGCATAGGCATCGCCGTCATCCGGGTAAACATCTTTCGGGGCTGCAATTCGGCCGACGAGCTCGAGGTGGTCGAGCCGGACACCGGTATCGATGACGCAGACACGCACGTCGCCCGCAACGTTGGCTCCCGCGTCCCAGGCGGCAGGCATGTTGATTGCAGCCAGGTTCCACATGTCTCCAAAAAAGGGATCATTGGGTGTTGCGAAAGGCCGGCATGCGGGAGCGAACTCGGCATACACTACATCGGGCCGGGCCCGAAGTTGTTCGATGACCGTCCGGGCCGGGGTGTCGGGCTTAACCTTGACCCGGAAAAGCCCGACGGGGCCGCGTTCCCGGTGTACACGCGCCGCTTCGGCGGCAAGATCCGCCCGCTGGCGCGCATCCAGGTTTTCTCCCCGTTCTACGCGGCCGCGCATGTCCGGCTTGTTTGCCATGGCCCGCATCAGCCGGGCGCGCCCTGACTGCAGGCCGGCGACCCCCAGAATTCCCGCCGGGGGCCCATTCAATCCCGACTGCGGATCATCCGCCGCCAAAAACGCCGGAAGCCCGGGCGGGCGTTTGGCCCCGCCGTCAAGCATGCGGGCATGCAGCCGTGAGGCCGTCTGGGAATTAAACCGTACCACCACCTCATCCGAGAGAACTTCACCGCCGCCCGATTTGGTGTCCAGGCCGTCAACCGCGCTGTCCTCTTCCCCGGAGAACAGGCTCTGCGGAATCTGCACCGGCTCGGGGTTTCCTTCCAGGTCCAGAGCCAGCGAAGCGGGGCTGGCATGAATATCCGGGGTTCCTGCACCGGGCACCCGCCAGTGAATATCCAGCTCCACATACTGCAGGAACCCGCGGTCACCCTGCCAGGTGTCCGCCAGAACAACAGACCATTCCTGGTTCGGGTTTTGACCGTTGAAATAGCCGGTAGAACGCCATTCGATCTCGATATCGCGATCCGAGGCAAAATTGCCGTCTGTGTCCGTATCGTCATCATGCCCCTCATCCCGCTTACCTCCCAGCATTTCGTAAACGGTCAGGGCACCGGGTGTCCCCGTTGTTTCGGACTCCAGTCGAATAATGAAATCTTCGTGCCAGATACTGGTCGGGCTGCCGTCATTGTGTATGCGCAGCCTGTACTTCAGGAGTGTCACGACGGCACCGGCCGGAGCTCCGGAGGCGTTCTGCAGCGAGTGGCTCACCACGCCATGGATAGCGGATGACCCGGTACCCGTGCCGTCGGGGATTGCGAGATTAATATTACCGCTGACGACGACAAACCGGCCGGTGGACTGCGCATCCGCCCAAAGGGAGGCCAGGCAAAGCGCTACCACGGCCAACAGCCATTTGCGCATAGCCGATACCCCCCGAACTGTTTTTCTGCGTTGCCTCATACACTGCTCTCCGGCATATGCAAGCCCCTAGGGGGCAAGCCCGACCCCCACCCTGAAAAAACCTCCGGTAAACGAAAGACTGTGCGGAAAATCAACCATGACTGTTCCTTCCACCGTGTTGGTTAAAACCATCACGGTCTGCCAGTTTTCGCTCATGAGGCTGGTATTGAAATCCATCGTGTAAACCCGACCGGGCAGACCGTAAAATTCAACAAACACATTACGTCGGGCCGGGTCGGAAACATGATCATTCGCCCCTACCCTGGAGACAATGAAAGACGATGCAGCGTCCTTCGGATCGGAGCCGGAGATAAATTCCTCCTCATTGGTGAAGCCGTCGAGATCTGCGTCGCCGTCGGGGTCGCCTGCCAGTGAGTTGCCGAAATTCTCGTAGGCCCAGTCATCCGGAATGCCGTCGTTGTTGTCATCCGGGTCATTTCCATCAATGATGCCGTCACTGTCCGAATCCGGCGCGGCGCTGTAGAGTGACTGGGCTCGGGAGAGGGTCATGGCCCTGCGCCAGATCTTGACTTCATCCAGCTCCCCGTTCAGCGCATAGGCCCCGTTCCCCGGCGCTAGATCCCCAAGCGTCACGGGAAGGGAGCCGCCCGTTGGAAGGGCCAGGGTTCCCGATGCCGCCTGTACGCCGTTCACAAACAGCGTGGCGGTACCGTCCGTCTCCCAGGATCCGCCAACGTGAATCCAGGTTCCGGTGGAGATAGCAGACGGACTCGCAATCTCTCCTGCCCCCGTCGTTTGAAGGGTCACCCGCCCGTCCGCCCGCACCCCAAGCATCCATTCCGAGTCTGCACTGTCGGCAGGGTCAAACCTCCCCACCAGGCCAGCAAGGGTCTGTCCGGCCGGCGGGAGGGCATGACAGACAAACCATGCAGAAACAGAGAGGTTTGTTGCCCCTGTAAACGAGAGGAGATCCGATGATGGTGTTTGCACTCGCGGAGGGCCGGGGTCAAAGACGCCTCCCCCTCCGCGCGCACCCAGAATGCGCGTCTCGAGATTGGGGCGCGCAACGGCAGCAGGCTCGAATTTTACAAGGCGCGGGTCGGGAAGTCCCTCCGCCCCCTTCATTCCCGCATGCCGAGAAGACATCGCACAGCCGGAAACAAGGCACAACAGCCCGACAACTCCCAACCTGTGCGTGATCCAGCTTCCTGTCATCGCCATTCCTTAGCCCTTGCTGCCCGCGATTTGCAGGCCATGCATAGCGCCCCTTTCCCTAACTCCTGTCGTTTCTGACGAATCGTTCTTCCCGCAATCCGCTGAACTTGTGATTTTTCCGGAAGACCGTCCAACACGGGCACGCCCGGCACCGCCAGAACAGAGCCAGTCTAGTGCGAAAGGCTCCCCCGGCACAACCCCTAGTCATCCGAAACTGATGCATACTCCATACTTTTTCGTTGCCCACAGAATCATGTTGGTGTTCATTCGGTCCTTACGGAGACAGTGATGTATAAACAGCTCGGATTTCTTTGCCTGGTGCTGCAGTGCCAGGCCCTGCATGCGGATGACATCTACCTGAAATCGGCCTCAACAGGACGCCTGTACGGCCCCTTTCAAATGGCCGAGGGCGAGGTCATCACGCTGGGCCGGTCCGAGTTCACGGTCGAGCGTCAGCCTGCAGCCGACCGCACCGCACCCCAAAGTCCCGAGCAGCGGCTGCGCACCGTTCGGCTGCCGCATGTGATTTTCCGGGCCGCAGCTGCCGAGGACTGCGCGGCCTTTGTACAGGCCAGGCTTGCAGAACTTGAACCGGAACTGGACTTCAAGGTGATTGTCAAGCGCACCAAGGCGTTCCGGCCCATTGATGGGCAGAACATGGATCCCTTCGGAAGAACGGGTAGCGCCAGCCCAACGGAAGCGGGCGTTACGTTAAGTGTTCACGAAGTTCCGGCTTACACGGTGCTGAAGGAAATCGCGGACCAGGCCGGCGGCCGCCTTAAAATAGCAGGCCGAACCGTGATAATCCTGCTTTAGCAGGCCGAACCGCAAAATAAACCCGGGATCGCCTGCCACATACATGAAACACATATCGAAGAACAAACGGCTTCATTCTATATGGGCAATCGGCCTTATGGCATTGCTGCTGAACGGCTGCGCAACTCCGTTTTCGGGCGATCTGTATACCCACGAAGTGACCGGCACCTGGGAATACCGCGCCAGGAAGTCTGGCATGCCCGACCGGCTGGTTCTGCAACCGGACCGCCGTTTCCAGCTAAGTATATTCAGTGCGGATGAGCCGGTCAGGATGTTCGGGTACTGGTCGCTCGCGGAACGGCGCATCCTGCTGCAGCCCACTCGCGTTTATACCCATGACATCCGGCACCGGATTGCACCGCATACCAGGAGGCGGATCCTGAGCGCCAGGGTTCCGACCGTAAACCCCTACATTCGTTTCAACTGGTCCGAATCCGACCAAACCGGCAAATTCCGGAAAGTCAGCGACTCTGCCGAAGGTTATGACTCGACGATGCAGAATTAAACATGGTAGAGGTTGAGGCATGGCACGGCGATTGCTCTGTTAACATGCCTTATGATCATGGATTTACAACGGACTGACGCATTATGAGCCCACATGGACTTCCTTCTTATGCCATTTACCGCAGCGGTGACGGCGCCTCATACGACCAGTTAATCCAGGAGTTCGAGGCCGAGCTGCAACGGCAGGAGAAAATACTGTCGGGGATTACCCTGTTTTACGATGGCGTTTTTCTGCTGCTGGCGCGGCAGAAAGACATCGTGCAGACCTACCGTATGCAATACCGCAACATTGTCCGCAGTGCGCGGCGCGTCATCAACTGGGGCAACATGCTTCTTAGCGATGCCCGCAAAGACGCGTCAAAGGCACCGCTTCTGCACAGTTTCAATTTCACGACAGGCCATGGTCACCCGGACCCGGACACGCTCGTACAACGGGCGCTGCTGCTGGTTGCGGCCCATTCGGAACTTTTTCCGGGGCGCGAGCTCGGCCAGGCCCTGAGTGAGGATGAGATTCTGTCGCTGTTCGAGCGCGCCAGCATCCGCCTTGAAGAACTTCAGTCCTAGGCGTCGCCTTCGTCAGCCTGCCTCGATCCTTCCATCAGCAAAGACATGGTCGAAACGGTAATGCTTTGCTCCGGGAAGTTGCTGATGACCTGGGTTTTAAATTCGCCGCTTTTCCAGCGCATGAGGGCATAGAATGCCTCTTCCCCTGCCTTATCTTCGGCCTCGGCATGCACAACCTGCCCCTCCCGCATCCACACCCGGCCCTCTGCCGCTTCCCGGGTGAGGTGGATCATGATGCTGCGCCGCCCGGCCGAAAAAATCTGGACCATATCGTTAAAGTTCATCTCTGAGAGCAGCCCGGTTACGCCGGATGCCTCGTGGCTCTCCTCTCCTAGACGGGAGCGGAGCTTCAGGAAAAGAAGCTCCAGGTCCGCCGGCCTCGTCAGGAAATCATCCGCACCAACCCGCAGGCATTCCGCCGCCATGCGGTTATCGTTGGGAGAAACCAGGGCCATGACGAGCGCTCCGCCGGATTTTTCCAGCCGTCGAATCCGTTTGCATAGGGACAATCCGGCATCCCGGGGGAAGTCCATGCTCACGATCACGACATTGGGTTCAAAATCCTTGAACACCGACTCTGCGGCGGCGGGGTCGCCGACCGTGACGACCTGGTATCCGCTTTGCGTCAGCGAGGGCCCCATGTTGGCAAACCGGTCCTCATCCGCATCGACGATCAGGATCCTGCGGGCGGTCTCATCCAGGGTGCTCAGGAACTCCTCGTCCATCAACACCTGCAGGAAGGTTTCCAGGATGTGCTCATGCCCCGCTTTGGCCGACCACCTTACACGCATCTCGCGCCGGACAAGGTTGACATCACGGCTCATCTCGGGGTGTATTTTTTCCAGCTCCTGGTAGGACCTGACGAGGGCGAGGACGGCGGCCTCTACTCGCGGGCGCGAGTTGGATTCACCGGGAAATACGATATCCTCGAGATCATAGGGCGACTGAACCGCGCGCACGAGGTCACGATGCGGCCACATGGCCGACATCCATGCCGCCGCAACCAGGGCATTCGATTTGAAGGCGGACAGCTTCAACCGGGCACCGATCAGCTGGCAGTAGCGAATGCGCTCATGAATTGCGGCCATTGCCTCCACATCATCATGAACATGAAGGCGGGCAGCCAGGGCAATGGCACTTATCAGGGCCCGGTTCATTTCTTCAGAGGCTCCCTCCTCCCGGGGGCCGGTCGATGCCGCTTTGCGCCTGGACCGAACAGGGGCAGTTCGCGTGGATTCCGGGTCTTTTCTACGAGCTCCGAGGTTCAAGGACCTTGGTTTATCCGGCTGCACCTCCTCGTCTGCCTGCATCACCGGATCTTCTTCAGATGCGGCGTTGACGGCGGCGAGAATCTCCTCTTCGGGGGCAATGACAAACGCCAGGTCATGCGGCTGAAGCATGAACCGGAAAAGCGCCTGAACGTAGGGCGCCTGGTCCGGGTCACCTATCGCAAGTGTCAAACGCCGGTCCCCCTCCGAAAAGCGCACAGGGCATAAACGCCACCGGCGGGCACAGCGCAGCGAAACCATATCGCGTACAGCTGAATCGATATTGCCGGAGACGTGATCCCAGTAGGGAATCCCCATGAGCTCGGCCTGCAGGCGGCGCAGATGCGGGGCATCAACAAGGTTCAGCGCAAGCAACGCGTTTGCGAGCGACCGTCCGTTTGCCGCCGCGTCCTGTTCGGCACGGGCGAGGCCTGCAGCATCCACCCTTCCAGTGTGGATTAGCGCATCTCTAAGTGAAGCAACAGTACTCATTCCAACGTCCTCCCGGCGTGCGCTTCTCCGCCAACGCGACTCTGTTCATGACCTCCCGGTGCCGGCTGCAGGACTACGCCCCTTGGACTCACCAGCCATTCCAGCTCGCGCAGCACCCTGCCGAGTAGCCGCATAGCGCGGTTGCCGCCCAACTTCGCATCCGAGTGCCACACTGTAAGATAAACCCGGCTGCCTGTCACGATTGTGTAGTTGTGCCGCTCGAGGTGTATGCGGACTGAGCAAATACCCGGCAAAACCGTTTTTAAAGCGGAGCGCTTGACCTGTTTAATCATAGACGGAAGATGTGAGCTCAGAACAGCGCCTCGCTCCGCCATTCCGGATTGTGCCATCATCAGGCCATTGGTTCCGGAGATAACGCAACCGGACAGTTCCGGGAGTTCTGCAACGGCAGCAGCAACAAGGCTCAAATCCGCGGCGTCCGCTTCGGAAAGCTTCAGCAGGCCTGCCAATACCCGGCCGCGATGCCGGCCGGAAGCGTTATATTTCATGCCCGTCACCTGATTGAAAACACGCCGCCCCACTCCCGGGACACGCACCAAATCAAACACGGTCCGAAGCGGACCCGCTGTCCGCCGATACGCCACCAGGGCATTGGCAGCCTCCAGGGTCATACCCGGCAGGGAAAGCAAAGCATCCACCTGGGCAGCGTTCAAATCAACCGTCGGCAGCGGAATGGCACGCCGAATATCCGGCTCGGGCAAAACGTGAATCACCGGCGCCTCTGCCGATTGCCCCTTCTCCGCTTCCGCGGAACCGGGTGCAGTTTTTTTCCCGGCCCATGCAGGATCAAATGGGTCGGCAAAGTGCTCAATCGAATTTTGGGAATCGTCAGCAGCTGTTCTGCTTACAAACGCGTCTGCGCCCAGCGCCGCAACCACGGCGTGAAGCGGAAGAGAGACCAGCGTGTGGTTGCCGGGGTCTGCAGCTGAGCTGATGTGTTCGGCGGGCAGGTGGGCCAGGAGCGTTGACATCGGGACCATGACCTGTCCACCGGCCAACTGCTCAAAGAGGTTTGGCACAGGAATGGAAACGGGGGAAGGCTGCGCGGAAGCCTCTTCCGAGGGAACGACTCGATAACGGGNNTAACGGGGGGGGAGCATTTCCAGGATATCGTCAACCGAAAGTGTGACGCTCGAAGTCTTTGAATTGTCAGACGGCATAACGCCCGCATCCTTTAGTGCATTTCGGGAATGCCGGATATCCGTTTTTCCCGAGGCCCGGGCATTGGCAGCTCGCGTTAAGCGGGCGCCGACGACTTCTCCGGGTTTGTCTGTGGATATAATTACTTCCGGCGGTGCGATCATAGCAGACAAATCTTTAAGCACAATACATGCCACTGGATAAAGCATTGCCGCCAGATGCGCGGCAATGCCGGTGGCATAGTTATCAAATTCCCAGACTTTCGGGGTTATCGCATCCGCAAGTGGCATCGAAATTCAAACCGCCCAGTAATCGACTCCCTCAAACTTGCAAAAATGATCAAAACAAGAGAGGGACTTTTGGCCGAAGCATAAAAAAAGTGGTCTTTTGAATCGGATAAGCAGGCAACAACGCCCATTTTGAAGCGCCCCTATAGAAACAAGACCTATGAAACCTTCAACTGGTACGGCTTATGCTCCTAAAATCAGGCCGTGAAAATGTTACAGAACACATGCAAACCAGGACAAGGATCCGCATGTGCCGCACAGGCAGCGGCAAAAAAACACTTTTGCGATTGAACCAGAGAACCGGGAGGGTTAGCCATGTCATTTGTCAGCTTCGAACGCAAAGAGATCAATTTCAAAATCGTGTACTATGGGCCGCCGCTGGGGGGGAAAACCTCCAACCTGAAGCACCTTCACGAGGTTATGCCCCAGGACACCAAGGGTAAATTAACCATGCTGTCCACGGCACAGGACCGAACCCTGTATTTTGACTTCCTGCCGCTGAAGTCGGATGCCATTAAAGGATTTGTCAGCAGGTTCCAGCTCTACACGGTACCCGGCCAGCCGATTTACGAGAAGACACGCCGCATTGTGTTGACCGGCGTGGACGGTGTTGTCTTTGTTGCGGACTCGCAGTGGAGCAAGATGAAGGAAAACGCGCAAAGCTTCGCCAATCTAAAGGAAAACCTTACGCTGCATGGGCGTTCGATTGATGAAATCCCCTACATCTTCCAGCATAACAAGCGCGACCTGGAGGACATTGCCCCAACCGAATACATGGATTTCCTTCTGAATCATGAGACCCTGAAAGCCCCGTGCTTTGAGGCCGTTGCAAGCGAAGGGCCCGGTGTCACCCAGAGCCTGAATCACATCTGCAAAATGGTTATGGCCCAGTTTATAGAACAGAACAACATGGAAGCCGTATCGGCCTGACGCCAAAGAAGGAGTTACGTAATGAAGCTCGATATCTCAGCAGTTACGAATAATCAGGGACGTGTCATGCAGGAGGCAATTTTAGACCTTATGCTTGAGGCGGAAGCAAGCACCGTGATCCTTTGCAACCGAAACGGCCATGTTCTCTCTCACACCTCCTGGTCGGGCGAGGCCAATGTTGACTCTGTGGCCGCCCTCTCGATCGGCTCTTTTGCAGCAACGCAGGAACTGGCCAGGCTGACGGGCGAAAACGAATTTACGGCCGTGGCGCATGAGGGGGCCAACTCCAGCGTTTACATTCATGCCGTGCAGCGGGACTTTCTGCTGGTTGTTCAGTTTGGCAAATCAACCACGCTGGGCCTGGTAAAACTCTACGCACAGAAAACCGCGCAGAAGCTGGACAACATGCTTTCCGCTCTTGCGGATCAGGCACCTGGCTCCACCCAGACGCGCCTGCAGTTTGAGATGGATGATAAGTCGCCTGTTTTTAAGCTTCCGGCGACGGCGGAAAGCTGAAATTCGTCTTCAGGGCGAAACCGTTTTACGTCACCCGGGGTCGCGTGTTAGCGTTTTTGCATGCACCTGGAGCCATGCATCAACTTCCTCTGGCGGGTTTTCTTTTTCATCGCCTATCGAATCATGCGCGTTTTCTGGGCTGTGCGCGGAAGGCGCCCGCGGGGCGCATTTGTTGCGATCTGGCATGCGGGCCGGGTCCTCGTCATCCGCACCTCCTACCAGAATTACCTGACTTTTCCCGGAGGCATCAGCCGCCGTGCGGAACCGCCCCTCGAAACCGCGCTGCGTGAAGTCCGCGAAGAGGTCGGGGTCACACTTGACCCCGGAGGGCTGCGCCATGTCCAGGATGACGGCATCCTTGCACGGCTTGACCGCGTCGGCGTGACGCTTTACGAGGCACACCTTGACCGGATGCCCACTGTAAAAATTGACCAGCGCGAGATCGTGTTTGCCGATTTTATGGAACCCGGGCCACTCCAGGCAGAGCGACTGTGGCCGTCGTTCAGGTATTACCTTCAGAACTGCCATCCCCAGCCGGGGACAACGTCAGAAGGCGCCCTTGAGCCAGTCCAGTAGGGAGTCGCCCGTCCGTATGTCACGGCGGCTCGGCATGCGTGTCCGTGATACCTTCTGCAGATCCACCAGATCGGAAAGCACCTGCAGGCCCTCCCGCAATACAAGGTCGCGAGTAGCATCTTCGTCCTCGGCAAGCCCCTCTGCTTCAGCTTCCAGCTTGTCCTGGAGCTCTGCCAGCTCCCGCTCGGACTCCGCCAGCTTGCGGCGTGTGTCAATATTCAACGAGAACTCCCGCTGCCGCGTAATGTCCGCAACTTTCTGAATCTGGGCCAGGTAGGACTGGTAATTTTCGCTGCTTTTACACCGTTGTATGGACAGCGTTCGTGCCCGCTCAACCACCGGCCCGAGATCATGATACACTGAAAACCGGGCCGGCTCGAGGCTGCGCCACGGCAAGGGATTCCGCAGGTATTCTTCCCCGGTTTCGGTGTATTCCCAAAGAGACGGGACCACGATATCAGCCTCGATCCCGCGCAGCTGCGTTGAACCGCCGGTAATGCGGTGATAGCTCGCCGTGGTGACCTTCAACTGGCCCAACTTGAGATCCCGCCCCAGGTCCAGCACCGTCTGCAC
>JABAHO010004002.1_pt2 | contig 31745 bp, 24 predicted proteins | sample 7062071 | NCBI WGS metagenome assembly JABAHO01 (sample SAMN14534356, study PRJNA622989) | marine sediment metagenome | biome: marine biome [ENVO:00000428]; feature: marine pelagic biome [ENVO:01000023]; material: deep marine sediment [ENVO:00002113] | place: India: Gulf of Kutch | collected...
TTCATCCGCTATTTAGCGGCCTGGTCAAGGTGTTGTACGATACCTACCGCGTTGACTGGAGTCTGCTGCCAGCTCTCCCGCTTTACGCGGCAGCGCTTCTTCTGCTCGCCTGGCGGCGAATGCCCGCAGGTTACCAGGTTGCGGCCCTGGTGCTGCCTGCCATTGCCTGCCTGCTGTCCGTGCAGCCCAAAAAATCCGAACCGGCCCGCTACACGCCCGGGGCTGCCGCACGGTTCCTGGAGTCTGTGAACCTGGAAACCGCGTGGGTGTTTGCCCTCAATGCGCCGGACGCAGCTCAAAATGTCCAGGGAGAAGAGCAGCCCTTTTTTGAGAGCTTTAATCTTTACGCGAAGGGCGTTCCCGGCGGGTTGATGAGTGTCACTTCGAAGGACCTTGGCCGTATCACGCGTGACGGTCGCATTTCCCTGCCGCGGGTGGAGACGAATGACTGGGAGGGCCGCGGCTACCGGTGGGCCACCCTGATTCCTCCGTTTCCGCTGGGAGAGGGCCGCCGCGCGCTGCGCCTTCAGGCGCGGGTTGCCGGGCCTTCGGTCGCCGAACTTTGTCTTCGCGAGGGAGCCGTCACTCACGTCCTCAAAACCTACCCGCCCGGCTCAGACATTGATGAAGTCTTTCATTTTGAGGCGAGGGGACGCGGAGCACTCTATCTTCTGCTCAGGCTGGTGGACGGCCCGGGGGATGTCGATGCGGAGTTTGTAGCCTATTCTCCCTACAGTGAAGCCCTGCTGCATAAGGGGTCGCTGCGCCTGGCCGGCAGCACCAGAATGGCCGGCCGCTGAGGATGCGACTTACGCTGCCGGGTTACCGCTCCGGGTCAGCCTGAGACACCTGCCTGAGGTGCCTGCCTGCCTGGATTCCGAAAATTACGACAACGGTCAGCGGCAGGAACAAGAGCTGCTCCGTCACGAACCCCAGCAAAAAGGCCAGGGGGGATCCGTAGCCGTCGCTTCTTTCCATGCCGCCGTGCTCAACCATGAAGAGAATGCGCCGCACCGTCTGGAAAAAAAGGCCGGTCCACATGACGACGGCAATACTGAATGACAGCAAAAACCCGGACCTGCTGCCCCGCTTCAGGGAAACGACCTGGCCCCACCATAAAATCAGCCACAGCAAACAGAAAGCGTATCCCTCTAACAGGAATACCCGATTGAATATCCAGACAAACAACACGAGCAGTGCCGGGATGGAGGCCAGCAGGGCTGTCACGAAAAGCGCCCGGTGATATCTTCGAAGCGGCATTTTCAATCGGGAGGTCTCTGTCGTTTCAGTCACTGGCATGGCCTTCTAAAATTATTCGAATCCGGTTCGATGCCCAGTATCCGAAAACATGGCCTGTCATTCAAGGTTTGCCGACGTCCCTGCCCCGCGCTCCATGGAGCCTGACCTTTACTATGAATTTTTTGATCGGATGCCCCGATCACGGCCGGGCCTACATGAAAAGTCTGAGCGATGGAATACTTGGAGACCAGCCCGTTAGTCCTGTATCATTTCAAACATGCCGGGCCCGCAGGATATCAACGAAACCGTCCACAGGAGCGCGCGGGCATTGTGTTCATTGGCGCCGGCGCTCCCGACCCGGGCGCAGCTCGCGCGGGAGATTGAGGATGTAACCCGGGCGGCTGAACGGGGATACTTTCTTGCCGATGAGGACGAACGGGTGAGAGGTGCATTTGCCCGGTATCTCGGGGTCAGGGCGGCCCTGCATGAAACGATCCAGGAGCTGGAGCCGGTATTTCAAGCAGATGAACTGCCGGAGGAGCAGCGTTTGCGGGTGTTTGCCGTCGCTTTTTGCGCGGCCTGCATGCTCATGCGTTCGGCCAGATTCATCGTAGCGAATTTTTCAGCATCGAGGGTGATCTGGCGCAAACTGGATGAAGCCGAGCCCCGCTACGGAATTCCCCGCAAACAGTTCTCTTCCGTCTACTCGTCGATGACCCGGCCGTCGAACGTGTGGCGCTTTCATCATGCCGTGGGATTTGCCCATACCCACTGGGAATCAATCCTGGAGCTGGTTTCGTGCCCGGTCGTGGGCAAAGCGGTGGCGTTGCTGGCGGAGGAACACCCCGAAGCCATTTGCCTGAGCATACGCGGGGAAACCAGGGATCGCCTGCGCTACTGGCTGCACAGCCTGGGCCGCCGTCGGAAATCAACCTTGAACCAGATCACGTTTGCACTATTCGAGGCTTCCGGACGCATTATCTCCGAGTTGCGAAACCCGCTGCACCAGAAGCGGGTAACTCCGGGAACTATTCGATCGGTTAGAAGAATCCTTCGTCCCGGAGATGCCCTTGTGACCAGGCATGACGATGCGATGAGCAACCTGTTCCTTCCCGGTTACTGGCCGCACGGGGCGCTTTACATTGGCTCCAACCGCGAACGCTACGAACTGAAAGTACAGATGACCGGTGAACGGCGGGAGCGAAGCGGTGCTTCCGTCAGGGTGTTGGAAGCACGCAAGGATGGCGTGCGGTTCCGGCCGTTAAGCGAAACGCTCCGGGTTGATGCCTTCGCCATCGTCCGCCCCAGGTTGTCGCCGGAGGCGGTGGCTGAAGCGCTGGGTCGCGCCATTGAACATGAGGGGAAATACTACGACTTCGAATTTGATTTCAACCGGTCTGACCGGCTGGTCTGCACCGAGGTCATCTACCGCGGGTTTCATGCGGTTGGAAACCTGCAGTTCCCCCTGACCCCCAGGGCCGGCCGGCCGACTTTTTCCGCGGAAGACCTGCTTGACCTCGCAATCAAAAATCGGGGCTACGACGTTATTGCCGTTTACGGGGAAAACGGTCACGACCGGTTGTTGGAGGGGCCGGCTGCGCATGAGGCATTAGCCGGTACTTATCGTGGCGAAGGGCCGGGCCGGAGTGCCTGAGTCCTGCCTGCCGCCGGAATGAGGATCCCATCGGAAAAATGAACTGGTCGGGGTGGTGGGATTCGAACCCACGACGCTGAGCCCCCAAAGCTCAGGCTCTGCCAGGCTGAGCTACACCCCGCAAAGGGATAAAATTCGAATGGGGACACTACTTCGATCGCACTCGCGGCTCAAGTGTAAAGGGCGGCCTGCGACGGCCGGGTGCACCCGGGGCTAGAGGCCTGCTTTCTTGAGCATGTCAGTCATGTCCATCACGTTTGCGCCCTCCGGCGGCGTGTAGATGAAGAGTGCGTCCGGCAGGGGCATATCGAATTTGATGTTCCTGATTTCCGTGGTGATGACCGGAGTTTCTCCATCGGGGGCGAACATTTCCAGCCTGTGCATGAACACATCTTTCTTTCCGAGATAGAGCAGCATCTTCCCGAAAGTCTCGGCCATCTTCTTTAATTGGGGGTCGTTGGTATCGGACTTGATCGAGGCCTCGATCACGTAGACGGGGGTTCCATCCAGGTCCTGGTTGTCCCTGAGTTTCATGTCCCATCCGCCAAGCATGCTGTCCAGTTTCTTCCGGTCGAGCATGACGCCGGCACTGCCCTGCATGTTCATTGCCGCGGGGAGAGCATTGATGTCAAATTTCATTATCTGTTTCTGGCCGAGAATGTTGTTTTCCTGCCACAGGATTCCGTCCTTTCCGAGTACGGACAGGCTCTGCTGCTCACCTACCGGGGTGGAGGTGCGGATATCGCTGCGCATTTCGCCGGAGCGGCGGCCGAGGACCCGTCCCTCGCTGCTAACTTTGACGCCCATCATCTCCATGGTCTGCACGTAATCCGCGGAGTAGGCATTGTGCGGAACGTTTTCGAGAGCCTTGTACAGCACCTCCAGCGAGGACTCTTCGGCACGGACGGAGCCCAGGAACAGGGCCATGAGCAAAGCGGGAACGAGAACTAAAGCCGGCATGTAGGACTCTCTATGTTTGAGGTGTGATTGAGGTGATTTCTGTGAGCGCTGTCTGTTATTGATGCACTTTGATTATTGATTGTCAACTTTCGCTGTGGTCAGCTACTGGAAGTTTATGTGAGACGCATGGTTACAGGGGCCGTTGAGAGTCCCTGAAATGGTTAAGGAGAGGTGATGATGCCCAGCCGAACAAGCCGCAGAACGTTTCTGAAAACATCCGCCCTGTTTGCCGGATGGAGCATTCTTCCCTCCGGGGCCCGGGCCAATTCTCCTAACAGCCGGTTCTGCACGGCCCACATCGGGATTGGCGGAATGGGGGGGCAGGACCTCAGGGCTCTTGGCCGCCATCCGATGGTCCAGGTGTGCGGCATGGCTGATGTAAACCGCGCAGCCTTTAATTCCGACCGAGTGACGCCTTTTGCCTCCGCCGAGAAATTCTCTGATTACCGCGAGATGCTCGACACGATGGGTGACAAGATCGACGGCGTGGTGATTTCCACACCGGATCATACCCATTTTCCGGCCGCGCGCCTGGCCCTGGAGCTTGGCAAACCGGTATATCTCCAGAAGCCGCTGACCCATGAAATCGCCGAGGCTTATGAACTGCAAAAGCTGGCTAAGAAAATGAACGTTGCGACCCAGATGGGTATCCAGTGCCACTCGATGGATGGCTACCGCATCGCGGTCAGTTTTCTGCAGCAGGGGATTATCGGCAAGGTGAGCCGGATCTATGTCTGGTCAAACAAGACCTGGGGGTATGACGGGCCTCCCTACGAGGGAGAGGATCCGGTGCCCGAAACCCTGGATTGGAACCTCTGGCTGGGCACCGCGCCGAAGCGGCCGTACCTGGATCGCAAATATCACCCCGGCCAGTGGCGTAAGGTTCTGGACTTCGGCTGCGGAACCCTTGGAGACATGGGCATCCACATTTTTGATACGCCTTTTACGGCACTGAAGCTTGGGCACCCAAGATCCGTTAAAGTGACCTGCCGGGAACCCAACGGGTTTTCGCACCCGACGAAAAATATCATCGAGTACGAATTCCCGGGTACTGAGTACACGGAACCGACCCTGTCCATGACCTGGTATGACGGAGAGTACGGCGTGTTTGAAAACGCGGGAGACAACCCGGATCTTCAGCTCGAGGAGGGTCAGAACCTTCCCAAGCAGGGGGCAATGTTTATCGGCGAAAACGGCAGGCGCCTCCTGCTGCCGCATTATGCGGCTCCGCAGCCTTTGCCAAGAAGCCTGTTGCAGGAGATTACCAAGCCGGACCTTCCCCGGGCCGATCACTACCACGAGTGGGTAGATGCGGCGATGGGCAAGGGCTCNNGCCGCTGACAGTTGCCACCCTGGTCGGGGTGGTGGGTGCCCGGTTCCCCGGGCAGGCCCTGCAATGGGACGGCGCAAACATGCGCTTCACCAACCGGGAAGAGGCCAATGCGCTGCTGAGTCGCAGCTACCGCACGGATTACTAGGCCCGGTTGCATACAGGAGGAATGGTACGATGGCAGATACTGTGCGCGTTTTGTGTGCAGGCGCCGGCCATATGGGGCGTTCACATGCGCTGGCCTATCATCAGCTCGACGGGGTCGAAATTGCGGGTATCGTCACCCGCTCACCGGAGTCCCGTGCGGCGTTGAACCGGGAGCTCGGCGCCGACTATCCCGGCTATTCCGATTTTGAGACCGCCCTGGCGGACAGCCGTCCGGATGCGGTCAGCATTTCGACCTACCCTGACACGCATGCCCCCTATGCGCGCGCCGCGCTGGAAGCCGGGTGCCACGTGTTTACCGAGAAACCCATCGCCGACAGCGTACAGGCCGCCGAGGCGCTGGTTGCCCTCGCGCGGGAAAAGAACCGCAAGCTGGTGGCTGGATATATTCTCCGCTATCACCCCTCCTGGATTGCGTTCATTGCGGAAGCGCGCAAGCTCGGCAAGCCGCTGGTGATGCGGATGAACCTGAACCAGCAGTCCGCCGGGGCCGAGTGGGAAACGCACAAGAACCTGATGTCCTCGATTTCGCCGGTGGTCGATTGCGGTGTGCACTACGTGGATGTCATGTGCCAGATGACCGGTGCCCGGCCGCTGCGCGTCTCCGGGCTTGGGGCGCGCCTGACGGATGAGTTGCCGGAGGGCAAAATTAATTACGGGCACCTGCAGGTTACCTTCGAGGACGGATCAGTCGGGTGGTACGAGGCCGGCTGGGGGCCGATGATGAGCGAGGTGGCCTTTTTCGTGAAGGACGTGGTCGGCCCGAAGGGCTGCGTGTCGATCGTGGCGGACAAGGCTGCGGCGGAGGGGCAGAGCGCGAATGTCAATGCCCACACGCAGACCCAGAGCCTGCGGGTCCATCACGGGGAACTCGGCCCGGACGGCGGGTTTGTCCGAAAGGATGACACCATTCACCTCGAGGACGAACCGGATCATGATGCCCTGTGCCGCCGGGAACAGGAATTTTTTCTGCGGGCAATCCGGGAGGACCTGGATATCAATGACCAGCTGGATGCAGCCTTGAACTCCATGCGGATCGTCGCCGCGGCCGACGAGAGTTTCCGAACCGGAAAGACCATCGAATTATGAAACAGTTTCTATATTTCGCCATCGCGTTGATGCTCGCGCTGCCGCTCCATGCGGAGGAACCACCCGCAGGATTCATCTCGTTGTTCAACGGGGTCGACCTGAGCGGTTGGCATGGCGACAACCCGCACGAGACGGACAAGCACAAGGACCGGCAGGCCGCTTTGCAGGCCCAGGTGGAACCTTTTGCCGCCTCGTGGTCGGTGGAGGACGGCGTCCTGGTCAACACCGGCGAGGGGCCGTATGCCACGACCGAAAAGGTGTATGGCGATTACGAGCTGCTGATTGATTTCAAGCTGGTTAAGGGAGCCGACAGCGGGATTTACCTGCGCGGGAATCCGCAGGTGCAGATCTGGGATACGACGGACGAGAAAAAGTTCAGGTTCGGGGCGGATAAGGGCTCCGGCGGACTCTGGAACAACCCCCGCCAGGGGCCGGGCCGCATGCCGCTGGTTCATGCGGATCGGCCGGTTGGCGAATGGAACCGGATGCGCATCCGTCAGCTGGGCAGCCGTACCTGGGTCTGGCTCAACGACCAGCTGGTGGTGGACGGGGTGATCATGGCCAATTACTTTGACCGCAAGGCGCCGTTGCCCGCACGCGGACCGATTCACCTGCAGACCCACGGCGGAGAAATGCGCTGGCGCAATATTTTCATCCGCGAGATTCCGGCCGAGGAGGCAAACCGCCTGCTTGCCGGCATCGATAACGAAGGCTTTACGCCGATGTTTAACGGACATGATTTTACCGGGTGGCGTGGCAGCCTGGCGGAATACACGGCGGAGGACGGTAGGATTACCTGCCTGAAAGGCGGCAACATCTTCACCGAACGAACCTACACCAATTTCAGCTGGAAGCTGGAATTCAAGTTGCCCCCCGGCGGTAACAACGGCCTTGCGATTCGCTACCCGGGAACGGGGAACCCGGCCCATGCCGGCATGTGCGAACTCCAGGTGCTGGACAACGCCGCTCCGAATTTTGCAACGCTGGATCCGCGGCAGTACCACGGAAGTGCCTACGGAATGGTTGCGGCGGTGCGCGGATACCAGCGTCCGGCAGGCGAATGGAACTACCAGGTCGTTCGCGTCAGCGGCACCCGCATCGCGGTCGAGCTGAACGGGACCCCGATTCTCGATGCGGATCTGTCAAAAGTAACCGAGTTCATGAAGGGGGCCTTCACGAGCGAAATTCCGGAGGCCGGTCACCTGGGATTTGCCGGGCACGGGGCCGGCGTTACGTTTCGCAACCTGTTCGTCAGGGATGAGGCCCTGCGCTGAAGCCTGTTACCTGCCTGCTGCAGCTCAGGCGGTCTGGTCCAGCACCGACCGCACGCGCTTCAGCAGTTCATGACTGGTGAAAGGTTTGCGGATCAGGTCTTTGTCGGAAACGGGCGCGTCCAGTTGCATCAGCGTCAGGGCTTCGTAACCCGACATAAAGAGATACTTCTGCCCGGGCCGTTTATGGCGCAGCGCTTCAACCAGTTCGGGACCGTTCATCTCCGGCATCATGACGTCGGTCAGTACAAGGTCGGCCGCATCCGGCCGGGATTCTGCAATGTCGAGGGCTTCCCGGGCGGAATGGGCGGTGCGAACCGTGTAGCCGTAGGTCGCCAGCGTACGCTCAATCAGGGACAGCATTTCCGAATCGTCATCCACGAGCAGGATGGTTTCCGAACCGGAGGGAGTGGCATGCACCGAACCGCCCGGTTGCGCATGCGGTACGCCGTCGCCGTCCGCTACATGGAAATAGAGAGTGATGGCCGTGCCCTCGCCGGGGGTGGATGAAACGCGTATCTCTCCCCGCAGTCCGCTCACGATGCCGTAAACCGTCGCCAGGCCGAGGCCTTTACCCCTGCTCTTTTGCCGGGTGCTGAACAGCGGCTCAAAAACATGGGCGAGGGTTTCCTCGTCCATGCCGCATCCGGTGTCCCGCAGGCAGAGCACGACATAATGCCCCGGGGGGACGTTGTCGTGGTTTCCTTCGGTTGCGGGGTCTACGACATCCGCGCGCGTCTCGATCGTGAGTGTGCCGCCTTCATCATCCATGGCATCGGCTGCATTCTGCGCGATATTGGTAATGACCTGCTCAATCCGGCCGGGGTCCGCTTCGATCAGGGGCAGTTCCGGGTCCAGGGTTGTTTCCAGCCAGATCTGGCTGCCGAGCAGGCGTGATAATTCCGGCCGTAGCGCAAGCACGGTATCGTTCAGCTGCAGGAACTGGTGGCCGACGGAGGCCTTGCTGGGATCAAAAACCAGGAGCCGGCTTGTCAGTTCCGCCGCCCGCTCCGCCGCATCCATGATATGCGAGAGGTCCGTCCGGGCATTGTCCTCCGGTCCGAGATTGTGCATGGCCAGTTCACAGTTTCCGAGAATGATCGTCAGGAGGTTGTTGAAATCATGGGCGAGCCCGCCTGCGAGCCGGCCCACGGCCTCCATTTTCTGCGCCTGGGCCAGTTGCCCCTGCAGCTGCTGCATTTCCTGCAGCTGATGCTCGATCTGGTGCACGCGGGCCTGCAGCCTTTCCTGGCCGGACGCGATAGCATCCATCATGGCGTTCAGCGCCTCGGACAGCTTCCTGATTTCAACCGGCCCCTCCGACTCGGCTCTCAGGTGAATGTCTCCCTGCCGGATCCGGTCTGTAATGCGGGCCAGCGTCTGCACCGGACGCGAGACGAGGCCGGCAATCCAGAACGAGCCGAGGATGGTGAGGGCAATGCTCGCCAGCCCGATCACGGCAATGTTTTTCAGGATGGCGTTAAAAGGGCTGGCGACAAGGTTGCGGTCCAGTGCCAGCCGGAACCAGAATCCGTTGCCTGCATGCACCACCACGGCCCCGGGGTCGGCGGGCTGGTTCAGTGCCGAGTGGTTTGTATCCAGAAGTGTCAGGGAAACTTGGGGATCGACGGCATAGGTCTCGAGCAGCAGGTTGTTAACCGGTATCGCCGCCAGCAGGTAGCCGCGCACTCCGGATTCGGTGCGGAGGGGGGTAACCATGATCTCCAGCGGCCGGCCGTCGATGTGCATCAGCCGCAGGCTCGACATGGCCGGGTTGAGCAGCAGGGCATTGGGCCGTGCAAAGGCATCGGGGCCGGCCGAAATCGTATCCAGGGCCCTGAGACTGCCCTTGAGATCAAGCACGCCCAGCAGCTGAAAGTTCTGTGCCGCGCGCAGCCCGGCTGTGAGACGTGTTAACGCTTCTCGGTCCTCCATCTGTTCCGCCAGGGCGAGGAACTGCGGCTGCATGGCGAGGGACTGCAGGTGCATCATGCGCCGGGATGCATGCTTTTCATGCAGGTGCTTTACTGCTGCGGATGCCGAATTCAGCCTGCGGTCGAGCTCCGTGTCAATGCGCAGGCTGATGAAATGATGCATAAACCCGTATATCAACCCGCAGCAAACCGTCATGACACCGGCAAAGCAGAGAATCAGGCGATGATGGAGAGAAAGTGCCAACCTAAAAACCTTTCAAAATAAAACCGCTTCTGCAGCGGCTTAAATTCGGGTGCACTATACCGCATGCACCTGTGATTTCCAGCAGCGAATCGGATTTGCCGATTGGCCGGTGTGCGCCGGGCCCGAGCCCGGAATTGCTAACGCGGTTTTTTTGCTGGTCAAAATTCGGCATTGCCGGTAGTCTCAGATGCCATATGAGGCTGTCCACACGAGTCAAAGCGGTGCATGGCGGACAGGCGTCTGCCTCCTTGCGAAAATCCAACACCGCCCTCATTGCCAGCTCGCACAGCTGCGCTACCTTTTCTTCTCATGACGACAGGCGGGTGCACACGGCGGGTGCAGGGGAAGAATTCGGCAGATTAATCAGGCGGGGTTCACTCGTCCCGGCGGGAAAACCGGGACCTCATGATAGGGGACTGCTATGGTTACACTGAACAGTACATGGGAACTGGACGGAAGCCTTCTGAAAACAATAGTGGATGAATTGCACAATTGCTCCGCGATCAGCCGGTTTTCGCTGATTGACCGGTGCATGGGAGACCGTGCGGGCATGGACCGCATTCTCAGTGCATTGCTGGCGGCGGGAGAAATTGAGGTGCTCAGGCCGGTCGATGCGGCATCCTCCGCCTCCGCCCGGGCAGCCTGTGCCATGCGTGACCAGACCGAGTACTACCGCCTCGTGCGGGCGACGGATAAGCATTTCCTCTGGCAGCAGCGGGTGGTCAAAGTGCTGCCTCAAGGGCGCATGCATGACATCGCCCAGATTGAACGGCCGGGAGGCCTGGAGATGCACTGGGCGATGTGAGCCCCGGGCCGCCCTCGGCGGCCGTTGCGGCACAAACCGGTTCCTGCCCCATGCGGGGCAGGTGATCCCTTGCTTGAATGCACCGCCGGACGGCAGTATGTTGCCTGTCCAGCTTATGAGTGCAGAATCAGAAAATACGGTGGGCCTGGTCGAAACCACGTTGCTCACGCTCGAGCTCCCCGAGGGCGGCCTGACGCTTGATAGCGGCGCGGTCCTTCCGGAGGTCGTCGTGGCGTACGAGACCTACGGCGAGCGTGCCCCGGACGACTCGAACGTGGTTTTCGTGTGCCATGCCCTGTCGGGGGATGCCCATGCGGCCGGACGGCATGCGGACGAGCATCCGGATGACCCGGGCCCCTGGTGGGAAGGAATGATCGGACCCGGCAAGGGTATTGATACCCGCCACTACCACGTGATCTGTGCCAACGTGCTTGGCGGCTGCAAGGGAACCACCGGGCCAATGTCAATCGACCCGCGTACCGGCAGACCGTATGCCGCCTCGTTCCCGGAAATCACCGTGGGCGATATCGTGACCGTGCACCACCTCCTGATCCGCCAGCTTGGCATCTCGAAACTGGCGGCAGTCATTGGCGGCTCTTTCGGCGGCATGCAGGCTCTGGAATGGGCCGTGCGTTTTCCTGACTCCGTTGAGCACTGCATCTGCATTGCCTCCGCGGCAAGCCTTTCTGCGCAGGCGCTGGCGTTTGACGTGGTGGCCCGCAAGGCCATCCAGTTCGACCCGGACTGGCAGGAGGGTAACTATTACGACACGGGCCGCAAGCCGGACCGCGGCCTCTCGCTTGCCCGCAAGGTCGGCCACATCACCTACCTGTCCCCTGAAATCATGACCCGCAAGTTCGGCCGCGTGCGCTGGGACAAGGGCGCCCTGAACACCGGATCGATCGAAATCAATACCGAGGACGGACCGGACGGGCGCGCCAAGTTTCATGTGCAGACCTACCTGGAGTACCAGGGAGAGAAATTTACGCGCCGCTTTGATGCCAATTCCTACCTGCACATCTCCCGCGCCATGGATGAGTACGACCTGGTGGCCTCCTACGGAAGCCTCGAAGAAGCCTTCAAACGGGTCAGGGCGAGGATGACGGTGATTGCACTCAGCTCGGACTGGCTGTTTCCCCCGGAGCAGTCACGGGATGTCGCCAACGGCCTGCTGCATGCCGGCCGGCAGGTGACCTACTGCGAGTTGCAGGCGCCGCATGGACATGATGCGTTCCTGGTGGATATCGATCCCCTGTCGCACGTGATCCGGGCGGTTCTGCCCTGGGTCGGGCGGGAGCGGGAACCTGCCCGAACACCGCCCGCCAGCCGTCCTGACTTCGGCGTTATTGCCGGGATGGTCAAACCCGGCTCACGGGTCCTTGACCTGGGTGCCGGCAACGGCGATCTGCTGTCCGTGCTTGCCGCGGAAAACGAGGTTCGCGGCCTGGGCATCGACATTGAGCTGGATCACCTGATCGAAATGATTGATCGGGGGCATGACGTATTCCAGGCCGATCTTGATGCCGGCCTGGCCATGATTCCGGATGCGATGTACGACTATGCGGTTCTGGGCGAGACCCTGCAGATTATCCGGCGTCCCGGGTTTGTGCTTCGGGAAATGCTGCGCGTGGCTCGGGAGGGGATTGTGTCCTTCCCCAACCTCGGGTACTGGCGGCACCGGGCGCGGCTTGCGATCAGCGGCAGAATCGCCAAGCAGGGCAGCCCCTCGCTGGCACCGGGGCTGAATGAAACCCTGCACAGCTTTACCCTGCGCGATGTCGCTGCACTCTGCGAGGAGTCCGGCATCCGGATTGTCCGGCAGGTCGGGCTTTCCTCCGACCCGCTGGGGCGGCTGCTCGTGAAAATGGGTTTTCTCAACCTGGGTGCAGCGCATATAGTGATCAAAACAGAACGCCTGCGGCCGGATGCCACGGGAAAATAACGGGACGGAGCACGTAGCAGGATGGCAGAGGACGCTCTCAGCAAAGATGAACTTAAGGCCGTGACGGAGGCCCTTACGGAGGGCTGGGTTCAGGCCGAGGGAAGCGGTGCACAGAACGGTGCGGGTGTGGGGGGGCAGCGCTCCGTACACCAGGTGCTTGACGACCTGATTGCCATGCTCTACCCGGGATGTCACGGGACGTCCCCGGCCGTGGCAAACGGGGTTGCCGACTACGTGGGCGAACGGCTGAGCCGCACCGCCCGCCAGCTGGCGGTGCAGATCGAAGGCGCGCTGGCTTTCCGGTGCAGTGCCGCCGGGTGCGAAGGATGCGAACGCTGCCGGGACTGCGGCGGATCAGCCCGCGATACGGTACAGCGTTTCGTAAAGGCGCTTCCGGACATTCAGCAGGTCCTGTGGACTGATATCATTGCGGCTTACGAGGGCGATCCGGCGGCGAAATCCTACATGGAGGTTATCCTCAGTTACCCCGGCCTGTATGCCATTGCCGTGCAGCGGCTGGCGCATTTTCTGTATCGGGAGGAGGTCCCGCTGATTCCGCGCATCATGACCGAGCGAGCGCATTCGCTGACGGGCGTTGATATTCACCCCGGCGCCCGGATCGGCCATTCCTTTTTTATCGATCACGGCACCGGGGTCGTGGTTGGGGAAACCTGCGAGATCGGTGAACACGTAAAGCTCTACCAGGGCGTCACGCTGGGCGCATTGAGTTTTGAAAAGGATGATCAGGGCCGGCTTGTAAAAGGCATTAAACGCCATCCGAACGTGGGGGACCATGTGATCATTTACGCGGGAGCCACGATTCTCGGAGGCGAAACCACGATCGGGGCGCATTCGGTCATCGGGGGCAATGTCTGGCTGACGCATTCCGTGCCGCCGAACTCAAAGGTTTATAATGCGCAGCCGAATCCTGTCATCCGCCTGCCGCATGAAGAACCCTCCCCCGACAGCGGGGCCTGAACGAGCGCGCTCTTTGCGGCTGTTCGGACGGCACGGAGCGCCACATTAGTCTGGACTTTTACCCCCCGAAAACCCAGTCTTAGGCCCTTTTCCCCCAGCGCAGTGAGAAAACATGGACAGCAATAACGAAAACGAATACCGCAGCCAGCGGCTGGAAAACATGAACAGCCTGCAGGAAATGGGCCATGCCCCGTTCGGCAGGGCTTTTGAGCGGACAGGATCCCTGGCAGAGATCCGCGAGGGATTTGAAGAAGGCAGGGCGGTAACCGCTGCCGGCCGGTTGATGACCATTCGGGACATGGGCAAGAGCATCTTTGCCGATATTCGTGACGGATCCGACCGCTTCCAGGTCTACGTGCAGAAAAAAGAAGTGGGGGAAGAGGCCTTTGATGCCTTCAAGCTGCTTGACCTTGGCGACCACATCGGGGTGGAGGGCGAGCTGTTCGTGACCCGCACCGAGGAGCTGACCATCAAGATTTCCGGCTGGACGCTATTGTCCAAGGCGCTGCTTCCGCCGCCTGAAAAGTGGCATGGTCTGCAGGATACCGAGGCCTGCTATCGCCAGCGATACCTCGACCTGATGACGAATCCCGATTCGCGGGAACGCTTTTACCTGCGAAGCCGCATGATCCGGGAGGTCAGGGCCTACCTGTCCGGCCGCGGATTCCTCGAGGTGGAGACTCCGATGATGCAGCCGCAGGCCGGCGGCGCGGCCGCCAGGCCCTTCGTGACCCACTTTGATGCCCTTGGGATGGACATGTTTCTGCGAATTGCTCCGGAACTCTACCTAAAGCGCCTGCTTGTGGGCGGGATGGACCGGGTGTTTGAACTGAACCGCAATTTCCGAAACGAGGGACTTTCCCGGACGCATAATCCTGAATTCACGATGCTGGAGGTGTACGAATCCTATACCGATGCCCGCGGAATGCAGCGGCTGATCGAGGGAATGATCAGCCACCTCGCGGAGACCGTGTTCGGATCGCTGCAGGCGGGATCACCGGAAGCGCCGCTTGACCTGACGCCCCCGTTTCGCGAGGTGACCTACCGCGAGCTGATCCTCGAAAAGATGGGTGATGACTGGTACGACCTGGAGCTCGGGGAGGCCGTGCAGCGTGCCGAGGCGGCGGGGCTGGAAATCGAGCCCGGCTGGGACATGCTCATGGTGACTCACGAGGTGTATGAAAAACTCGTCGAGAAAAACCTGCTTAACCCGACTTTCGTGACGCGGCTGCCGGCGGCCCTGATCCCGCTGGCCAAGGCCTGCGAGGACGACCCCGACTGCGCGGACGTTTTCGAGCTGGTTATCAACGGGGCCGAAATCGCGCCGGGCTATACCGAAATGAATGACCCGCTTGAGCAGCGCAACCGGCTGAGCCACCAGGCCGGAGAGCACCGTGAAAAGCTGGACGAGGATTTCCTGACCGCGCTTGAACACGGTATGCCGCCTGCAGGCGGCATGGGCGTCGGCATTGACCGCCTTTTCATGGTATTCACGGGTGCCGATGCCATCCGGGATGTGATCCTGTTTCCGCAGTTGAAGAAAAAGTAAGGGGCCGGAACCGGCAAAGCCGTCTCCGGCAAAATCAGTATGCCGTTTTCGCTCCTGCTGGCGCTTAAATACCTCCGGCCGCGGCGCTCATTCGTGTCCGTGGTTACGCTCATTTCCGTGCTGGGCGTCCTGCTCGGGGTGGCCATCCTTCTGATCGTGCTTTCCGTCATGACCGGCTTTGACCACATGTGGAAGGACAAGATTCTCAGTTTCAAGCCGCACCTCACTGTCTCCGCGACCCTGGGGGGAGTGCTGGACGAAAACGAGGTGTACCAGCGCCTCGATGATGTGCCCGGCATTACCGGTGTCGCGGCCGCGATCGAAACGCGGGTCATGATGCAGGCCCGCGGCAATATCACTACGCCGGTGCTGCTGGGCGTTGATCCCGACCGGGCCCACAGTGTCAGCCGAATTCCGAACAGCCTCGTCGAGGGCGAATTTGACCTTTCCGGGGAGGGGTTGCTGCTGGGCAACGACCTCGCGGCCGGCCTGGGAGTTGGCGTCGGAGACGTAATCCTCGTGTATTCCCCCCTGAATGTTGTCCGCAAGGATGAACTTTACCTGCCCCTCGAGCTGGAAGTCAGGGGCGTCTTTGACATGGGGATGCGGGATTTTGACAAGTCATTCGTGTTGACCTCCCTGGAAGTCGGCCGGGAGCTGGTGGGGCAGGATGCAGGGGCTTTTACGGCCTACGTCATGACGGCCGATGCCTTCAAATTCCTGGACTATCGCCAGCAGGCCTCGACGGCCCTGGGCCCGCATTACACGGTCAGGTCCTGGGATGAAATCGACAGCGTCCTCTTTCAGGCCCTGAGCCATGAGAAAACGATGATGTTCCTGCTGCTGGTCTTCATCACGATCGTGGCGATATTCTGTGTGACGAACACCCTGATTGTCATCACCGTGCAAAAGACAAACGAGATCGGCCTGATGAAGGCGCTGGGTTTTTCGGCCGGCCGGATCATGGCGACTTTTGTCTGGTCGGGCTGGCTGCAGTGCCTGGTAGGCACGGTGGCGGGTATCGCGGCCGGGTTGCTGGTGCTCTTCAACCTCAACAACATTGCCAACATGCTGCACCGGGTGTTCAACGTGGAGGTTTTCCCCAAGGACATTTACGGCCTGAGTGAGATCCCGTGGAGCACGACCCCGGCGGAGGTGTTGCAGATTGCCGGGTTTGTGCTCGTGTTCTGTACGCTGGCCAGCATCATTCCCGCGCTGCGTGCGGCGCGCCTGGATCCCGTGGAGGCCCTCCGTCATGAGTAGCGAGAATACGGCGCAGAGACGCGAAGTGCTTTCGGTAAGGGATGTCCGCAAGACCTACCGCACGGGCACGGACACGGTAGACGTCTTGAAGGGGGTTTCGCTTTCCGTCGTTGAAAATGAACGCCTGGCGATTGTGGGCCGCAGCGGGGCCGGTAAAAGCACGCTGCTGCACATCCTCGGCGTGCTGGACCGGCCGGATGCCGGGCAGGTCACCCTCAACGGCCGCTCGGTTTATGCCCTGCCTGCCGCGGGCCGTACGCGCGTGCGGGCCGAGGAAATCGGGTTTATCTTCCAGTCCTACCAGCTGCTGCCGGATATGGACATCGTGGAAAACGTGATGCTGCCGGCCATCGCTGCGCGGATGCGTCCGGGAGAGGCGCGTGCCCGCGCCCGGGAACTGTTGTGCCGCGTGGGCCTTGAGGCCCGGTTGCGGCATTACCCGCTGGAGCTTTCCGGCGGTGAGCAGCAGCGTGTTGCCTGCGCGCGGGCCCTGATGAACACCCCGTGCGTCGTGCTGGCGGATGAGCCGACCGGCAACCTGGATGAGGACACCGGGCGCACGGTGATGGAGACAATTTTTGAGCTGACCCGTGAGCGCGGCCATGCGCTGGTGCTGGTGACGCACAGCCACGCGACAGCCGGGCTCTGCGACCGGGTGGTGCATCTNNCGCCATTGACCATTGCGCCCAGTCCGCCCCGCAGTGCGGCTTCCTCGTCAAAGGTTTGCACGGCATCAGGAGTAAGCCCCTCCATCCTTACGGCCACCGGCGGCGGCGTGCGCGTATGTTTGCCGATCGAGATCGGCACCGGGTGATCGGGAAGCACGGCCACATTTACGCTGTCACCCACGGCATTCATGACAGGCGCCACGATCCTGGAATCGAAATCCTCGATTGCGCCGAGTTTAAGGTCAAGCCGCTGTTCATGCGAGACTTCATCGATGGCTTCGACATGGAGGTAAACGAAGTCATGGTCATGAATCGCCCGGATGGCGGCCTCGGCCTTGCCCTCGTAATTCGTGTCGATATACCCGGTTGCGCCGGGGACGCGGATCACATCCATGCCCAGGCAGCGGCCGAGGCCCATGATGACATCCACGGCCGATATCACGGCGCTGCGCCGGATCCCGTACTTCTCATGCAGGCTGCGGAGGTTTGCCGCCCGGCCGCCGAGGCAGGGCCAGACGCCGTTGGTCTTGAGGGGGGTTCCGGCTTCCGCCAGCTTTTGGTTTACCGTGCTGCGCGCCATGACGGCAGGGGCTTCATGAATCAGGCTGAGCAGGACATCCAGCGTGGCCCGGGCCGCAGGGGCTTCGCTTCGGGGCAGATGCTCCAGCACCGGGTTGCCCTGGTTGTCGTCGGGTTTTTCGGTGATGACGTCCGGTGAAAATTCATCGCCGGAAAGTACGAGCAGGTTTCGATAACTGACGCCGGATTGAATGCGCACGCGGTCGCTTCCGAAATGCTCATTCAGCAGGCTGATGAGCTCGTCGGCATGGGCCTGGTCCACGTGGCCTCCGGAATAATCCTTCAGAATACCGTTTTCAACCGTTGTCAGGTTGAGGCGGAAGGCGATTTCATCCGGTGCGAGTTCAATTTCACGGCCGGCAGCCTCCAGCGGACCGCGGCCGCAGTAATCGGTGGGAATATGGCAGCCGAGAACAGACATGTTGGCTACGTCGCTGCTGGTTGGAAAACCCTCGGGAAGCGTCAGCAGCGTTCCGCTGGTTCCTTCGCGGGCAATGGCATCCATGGCGGGCGTCCGAGCCGCCTGGAGCGGCGTTTTGCCCCCCAGTTCGGGGATGGGCTCATCGGCCATCCCGTCTCCAAGAAAGATGATTGTTTTGCGTGACTGCATACCGACAGACTGTTTCAAAATCATGCCGGGTGTCAACGCGCTTTAAGCGGCGGGAGGCGGAAGGAGGGTTTCGGCGGTAATGAATTCGCGCGTCTCGTGCGGCTGCAGGGTGGCCCCGATCAGCTCCGGGTCGTGATCAAAGAGGAGCAGGTCACCGCGGCGTGCCATGTCGGGCAGCCACTCGCGCTTCCAGCGCCGCACATCCAGCGGGTAGGTGTCATAGGCCATCTGGTAGACGAGGCGCAGGTGATGCTGCGTGGGAACCATGTCGGCCGCGTACACGGTGCGTGCGCCGTCGGCGGGAGCGAAAGCGCCCGGGCAGTTGATCTCGCAGCTGCCGGGAGCAAACACCACGATGCAGTGCCCCGCCGTATGGCCGCCGCTGCGCAGCATCTGTATGCCGGGCAGGACTTCGTTGACATCCCCTTCAACCAGGCGGAGCCGTTCGCGCCCGAGAGCCTGCAGGGGTGCGATGACGTCCCCGGGGTAGGCCTTGAAGAGCAGGGGATCACCGGAGCCGGCCAGGGCGTATTCATCGGCATGCACGATGTGCACCGCGTTGGGAAAGGTAATCTCCGTCGTACCGTCCTCGTGACGGTGGCCGACGCCTCCGGCATGGTCCCAGTGCAGGTGGGACAGGATTACGAAATCAATTTGGTCGTGCGCGATACCGCGGGCGGCGAGCCCGTCCTCCAAATCCCAGGTGTCGGGCATTCCCGAGATGCGCCGGGCTTTTTCTGTTTTCCACAGCGGGTTGCCGCAGCCCAGGTCCAGCAGACCGAACCGCCCGTCATCCGTTTCTATCAGCCAGGTGTTCAGTGTTTGCGGAATCAGGTTCTGGGCATTGGGTTCAACCAGTTTCTGCCACAGCGTGCGGGGGACCAGTCCGAACATGGCGCCGCCGTCCGCCTCAAACCGGGAGGCCCTGATAGGGGTCAATTTCATGGTGTTGCCTTTCACTGTAAATGTGTGTCCCCCGGCAGCTGCCAGGTGTCCCTGAAGACTAGCGCACCGGGGCGTACAATCAAGGACTTGTATGCCCGCTTTCCGGGTACTTCTTTTCCCATTCACCGGGGATGCCGCAGGACGCCCGCGTCTTGGCGCTGAACCGCGATTTTAATGCGGGGTTGAAATCGGCGCAACTGCCTCATTTACACAGGTTTCTGAAAAAACGCTGGGGCGTTATATGGCATAGATATGCGAAAAATCGAAAATAAAATACAATATGTTGTGTCTTTCTGTTGACCTGCCTGTTTCGGGCTGATATACACCAAATCTGCCTTGCCGCCGGGTTCTCTACCTGCGCCGACAGGGCTTTTCACGAGCGGAATATCCAGGGACTCATAGATTGAAGGAAGGTGTCATTCGTGCAGAAAACATTCAACGTCGGCGGGCGCACATTTGTCCTGGACCAGGACAAGGCTGAACAGGCCTATGCAGAGAAAAAAGTAATCGGAGGCAGGCAATCGGAATACTTCAATCTGCTGCCCCTCAAATACGCCTGGGCTTACGACCTGTATCGCAACATGAAAGCGAACCATTGGGAGCCGGAAGACATCCCGATGCAGAAGGACGTAGAGCAGTGGCAGAGTGCGACCGAACTGAGCGATGTAGAGCGCTGGATCATCCGCATGGGCATCGGCTACTTCTCGGCCGCCGAAGGTATCGTGGGTGACAACATCATTCATGTCGTGCGTGAACTCGTGACCGCGCCCGAACTGAAACTGGTGCTCGGCCGTCATGCCCACGAGGAGAACATTCATGCGGACAGCCTGCTGTACATGATCAGCTCGTTGGGAATCAACCCGCACGAGTGCGAAGCCATGTTCGAGGACGTGGCCACCATCCGTGCCAAGAATGAATTTGTGGTGAGCACCTCCCGGGCGCTGCGGCGTGACATCGACCTGACGACCATTCAGGACAAGCAGTTACTGGCCAAGAATATTTTCGTCTACGGCCAGTGCATGGAGGGGACGCAGTTCTACGGGCTCTTCGGCATGATCCTGGCCCTGTACCGCCAGAACAAGTTTCCGGGTATCGGGCAGATGTTCCGCTACACCCTGCGGGATGAATCCAACCACATTGAGCTTTTCCGGAACCTGCTGATGGACCTGATTGATGAAAATCCAGACATCTGGACCCCGGAGTTCCGCGAGGAGCTGCGCGCTCTCATGAAAGAGGCCATCACGCTGGAGAAAGCCTTTATCGAAGACTGCCTGCCGGTCAATGCCGTCGGGCTGAGCGTGGCGGAGTTCTCGCAGTACATTGAATACGTCGCCGACCGCCGACTGGACAGCTGCGGGCTGGAACCCTTCCACAAGGAAATTCAGAACCCGTTCCCCTGGCTGGCGGAGATGATGGATATCAAGAAAGAGCAGAACTTCTTTGAAGGGCGGGTTACGGAGTATCAGAAGTCATCGGCCCTCGCTGCGGTGAGCGACGACGAGCTGTAAGGATTGGCGCAACGCACTGCGGCGTGCCCGGCCGACACCCTGTGCCGGGCAGGCCGTATTGATTTAGGAAACAGGAAGGCGAAGAGAAAGGATAAGGGTTGCCATGAGACATCACGTGTATGAGGAGGATCAGGCCCTCAAGCGATTCACCGCTACACCCAAGGAAGAGCGTCCTAAGTTTGACTGGAGCTCAGACCTGTCCGGTGAAGATGTGCCGGTAGACGGCATTACGCTGTCGGGGGAAAATGAATCCGAGGATTTCAGCCTGAATGAAGTTGCCGACACCATCGGCGGAGCGCTGACGGACCTGTTGATGTCGCGCCGCGAAGAACAGAATATTTTCAGCGCCCGCAACCGGCGCTTTGTCACCATCCTCACCAAGAAAGTGGGGGACAACCTGCACAGCCGTGCACTGCTTTCCAAGGACCGGCACGTGACCCCGGGCGATGTCCACCTTGCCATTGAAAAAACGCTTGTTGAACACGGTGCCTTTGACGTGGCGCGCAGCCTGGTGACCAAGCGCGCGCACCGCCTGCGCGAAAACCGGGAAGCCCCTCCCTCAATCCGCCTGATCCGCCGCAACGGGCAGGTGGTGCCCTGGCTGCAAAGCAAGGTCGAGATTGCCATCCGCCGCGCATTTCTCTCGCTCTACCTTGACTCGGAGCCGGCCATCGAGGTGGCCGATAATGTGACCTCCCGCGTGGAATCGCTGAACCAGACCTTCGTGCATATCGAGGATGTGCAGGACATGGTCCAGGAAGAGTTGATGAAAGCCGGCCATTTCAAGGTGGCCGAGGCCTACATTCTTTACCGGGCGCGACGCAACCACGAGCGCCTGACGACAGATACGGGTGAGATCTCCGAAGATACCGTGCAGGACACCCTGATTTCGGTGGAGCGCGCGGACGGAACCTCGTACCTGTGGGACGGCGTCGATCTCAAAAGCCGAATCGAGTTTGCAACCATCGGACTCGAGCTCGACATGGATGCGACCGAGATTGAAGCCGAGTTGCGACGCTCCCTGTTTGACACCATGACCGAGGCCGACCTGAAAAAGACAGTGCTGCTGAATGCGAAGGCGATGATCGAGCGGGATGCCGATTTTGCCAAGTTCGCCGGGCGCATCCTGTTGACCTATATCTACGAGGAAGTGCTCGAGTGGGACATCGTGCGTGACGGCATCGCGCACCTCAAGCAGGCCCACCGCGGCGGATTCCGCTCCTACCTGCAGCGCGGCGTCGAAATTGAGCGCCTGTCACCGCGCCTCCTGGAATTCGACCTGAGCCGTCTCGGCGATGCGCTGGATCCCCTTGCGGATCTTGATTTTGATTACCTGGGCGTGCAGACGCTCTACGACCGCTACCTGATCGTGGACAAGACCGACGGCGCCCCGCGCCGGCTGGAGACCCCGCAGTTCTTCTGGATGCGGGTGGCCATGGGGCTCTTCCTGGATGAAGAAGAGGATCGCGACGGATGGGTTCTGCGCCTGTATGATCTCTACAAGAGCCGCCGCTTCTGTTCGTCGACACCGACGCTCTTCAACAGCGGAACCCTGCACAGTCAGCTCTCCTCCTGCTACCTCTACAAGGTGGATGACAGCATCGAAAGTATCATGCTGCGCGGTATTGCCGAGAATGCTTTCCTGAGCAAGTGGGCAGGGGGACTGGGCGGTTCCTGGACGGCTGTGCGCGGCACCGGCAGCCACATCAAGGGCACCAACGGCGAAAGCCAGGGCGTGATTCCCTTCCTGAAACTGCACAACGATCAGCTCGTGGCGGTCAACCAGGGCGGCAAGCGCAGGGGCTCCGGATGTGCCTACCTCGAGACCTGGCACAATGACCTGACCGATTTCCTGGAACTGCGGCGCAACACGGGTGACGAAAGGCGCCGGACCCATGACCTCAATACGGCGAACTGGATTCCCGACCTTTTCATGAAGCGCATGGAGAACCGGGAGGACTGGACGCTATTCCGTTCCAGTGACGTGCCTGAGCTGCATGATTCGTACGGCCGTGACTTCGAGGAAAAATACATCGCCTACGAGCAGCGCGTGCAGGAGGGAACCCTGTTCGGGAAAACGGTGCCGGCCATTGAAATCTGGAAGACCATGCTCAAGATGCTCTTCGAGACCGGCCACCCCTGGATTACCTTCAAGGATGCCTGCAACGTGCGCAGTCCCCAGGACCACGCCGGCGTTATTCACAGCTCAAACCTCTGCACGGAAATTACCCTCAATACCTCCAAGGATGAGACCGCTGTCTGCAACCTGGGGTCTGTCGTGCTCGACAACCATGTCGACGATGCCGGAAACCTGCAGGTCGAGAAACTTCGGGATACCATCCGGACGGCCGTGCGTGCGCTGGATAACGTGATCGACATTAACTTCTATCCGACCGAGGCGGCCCGTACCTCCAACCTGCGGCATCGCCCGATCGGCCTTGGGGTGATGGGGCTCCAGAACGCGCTGTACAAGCGCAACCAGAGCTTCGCCTCGGACGAGGCGGTTGCGTTCAACGACGAGTTCATGGAGACGATCGCCTACTACGCCTACGAAGCGTCGACCGACCTGGCGGCGGAGCGCGGTGTGTACAGCAGTTACAAAGGGTCCAAGTGGGACCGTGGAATTCTGCCGCACGATACACTCGCTCTGCTGGACGAGCAGCGCGGGGTCGAAGTGGATGTGCCGCGGGATGTTCGGCTGGACTGGGCGCCGCTGCGCGAAAAAATTGCGAAGCAGGGCATGCGTAACTCCAATGTGATTGCCATCGCACCCACGGCGACAATCTCGAACATCATGGGAACCACGCCGTGCATTGAGCCGACCTACAAGAACCTGTTCGTGAAAAGCAACCTGTCCGGAGATTTCATTGTCCTGAATTCCCACCTGGTGCGCGACTTGAAGGCGCAGGGGCTGTGGAACCGGGACATGATCGATAATCTCAAGTACTTCGACGGGGAACTGAAGGACATGGAGGATGTGCCGGAAGCGATTAAGCAGAAGTACCTGACGGCTTTCTGCGTGGATCACTCCTACATCATCCGGGCTGCAGCCCGCCGCCAGAAATGGATCGACCAGGCGCAGAGCACCAACCTGTTCCTGGGCGCGCCTGACATGAAAACGCTGTCGCACATGTACCGGGCCGCCTGGCGGCAGGGGCTCAAGACGACGTATTACCTGCGGACCCTGGGGGCTTCGAATATCGAGAAGGCCACGGTGAAGATCAAAAAAGAGCGCCGCGGGATCATTGCTGCGGAAGGCGATCCCGCTGCGCAGGCCGCTCCGGTATACACGGAGGAAGAGAAAAAGGCCTGCAGCCTGGAGGCCATGCTCAACGGGGGTGAATGCGAGGCGTGCCAGTAAGCGGCGCCTCCGGCCTGTACGGATGCCGGCCGCGTTGCTGACATGGGCCGGCTCACCCGACCTCGGAGACCACGTACATGACTCAGCCCACAACCGCTAAGCGACCAGCCCATGAACGCGGCACCGCCGACCATGGATGGCTCCAGGCCCGTTTCTCTTTCTCATTCGGTGATTACCAGGACCCGGCCCATATGGGCTTCCGCAGCCTGCGTGTCATTAACAACGACACCATTCAGCCGGGAGGCGGTTTCCCGCGGCATCCCCATCGCGACATGGAAATCTTCACCTACGTGATCGAAGGCAGCCTTGAGCACCAGGACAGCATGGGCAACGGGGCCGTGATCGAGCCCGGCAACCTCCAGTACATGAGTGCGGGGAGCGGCGTTTTTCACAGCGAATTCAACCCTTCCCCGGATGCGGTCACCACGCTCTACCAGGTCTGGATCGAACCGCACGAAAGCGGGGGCGAACCGCGCTATGCCGAGAAACCGCTGCGGGATCACGTGGTCCCGAACCGTCCCATCCTGCTGTTCTCTGCCGACGGGCGGGAGGGATCCACGGCCATCCGGCAGACTGCTGATATCTATTACCTGGAAATGGACGCGGGAGCAGAAACAGAGATTCCGGCATCTGCCGAGGCCCCGCATGCCTGGGTGCAGATGATTTCAGGCGATGTGGAAATACTCGATAACAGCCTGTCGGAATGTGACGGCCTGGCCATTAAAGACGCAGGGGACCCGGTGGCGGTCCGGGCCGGCGAGGCCGCCGCCATGCTGGTATTTCGCCTCGCATAATTTCGGCCGGGCAGCCGGGAGTGATGATGAGCATGCTAAAAGATCATTATCCGCTCTACCTCGCCGGAAATCCGGAGCAGCCCAACACCGACCTTCATGTAACGGACAAGTTTTCGGGCGAGGTGGTGACGCGGGTTGCACTGGCCGATGCGGACACCGTCGACCGTGCCATTGCCGCGGCTGCCGCAGCCGCGCCAGGCATGGCGGCAATGCGCCCCTATGAGCGGCAGGCGGTCCTGGAACACTGTGCGGAGCGGTTCAGTTCGCGGGCCGAGGAGCTGGCGCTGTCCCTGTGCGTCGAAGCCGGCAAGCCCATTCGTGACAGCCGCGGTGAAGTGACCCGCCTGATCGATACGTTCCGGATCGCGGCCGGGGAGGCGGTGCGCATGGGAGGGGAAATTCAGAACCTTGAAATTTCGCCGCGTGCCAGGGGCTACCGCGGCATGTTCAGGCGCGTTCCGATCGGTCCGTGCTCCTTCATCTCTCCGTTCAACTTCCCGCTGAACCTGGCCGCGCACAAGATCGCGCCGGCGATTGCGGTGGGATGCCCGTTCGTGCTGAAGCCGGCCAGCCTCACTCCGGTTGGTGCTCTGCTGATTGCCGAAACCCTGGCTGAGACCGACCTGCCTGCGGGCGCATTTTCGGTGCTGCCCTGCCGCCGCGAGGATGCCGACCTGCTCGTCACGGATGACCGCCTGAAGCTGCTGAGTTTTACCGGTTCACCCGAAGCCGGCTGGCCGATGAAATCCCGGGCCGGAAAAAAGAAGGTGGTACTCGAGCTGGGGGGGAATGCCGCCTGTGTTGTGGATGAGGGCGCCGATCTTGATGATGCTGTCGAGCGCATCGTGTTCGGAGCTTTTTATCAAAGCGGCCAGAGTTGTATCGGGGTCCAGAGAATCCTGGTGCATGCCTCCCTTTACGAGACCTTTCGCAGCAGGCTGGTAGAGCGCACAAGATCCCTGCGTGCCGGCAATCCCGCGGATGAGTCGGTCTTCATCGGTCCCATGATTTCCGAGGCGGAAGCGGTTCGTGTAGAGAGCTGGATTCAGTCAGCGGTGGCGGCCGGGGGACGGTTGCTGTGCGGCGGGGGGCGGGACGGCGTGCTGATGGAAGCCTCGTTGCTTGAAGACGTTCCTCCCGAAGAGCCGCTCTGCGCGAAGGAGGTGTTCGGGCCGGTGGCGGTTCTCAGCGCATTCACGGACTTTGAGGCCGCGCTCGAAACCGTTAACGCGAGTGTTTACGGGCTGCAGGCGGGAATTTTCACCCGGGACCTGCCCCGGGCGCTTTCGGCATGGGATTCCCTTGACGTCGGAGGCGTAGTGATTGGCGATGTGCCGTCATGGCGGGTTGACAACATGCCCTACGGCGGCGTGAAAGACAGTGGCACGGGGCGAGAGGGGATTCGGTTCGCAATGGAGGAAATGACCGAAATCCGTAATTTGATCATTCGCACGCGCTAGCGGCTTGCGGCAGACGGAGGCGTCTGGTAGCCTCACAGGCAGAGCGAAAGAATGCTGCGGCGGGCATCCGGATACCCGCACAGGCAGGAGGTTTGACGAAGGTGGAATTTGAAGAAGTTGCAAGGGCACTGGGTCTTGGCCTGAGCCAGATGACCCTTTACGGGCCTGACCATGCGGTCACCCGCGACGCGTTAACACAAACCTACAGTCGACTGGATGCGGCAACTGCCTCCCTCGGCGAGGTGGTTCTCTCGTGGCCTGAACAGGACCTGATCCTGAACGGTAAGATTGTGCCTCAGCGGAACGCCCTTGTGCAGGGGCTCGTATCCCGCCTTCGGGAACTGGATATTTCCGCCCTCAGTTTTCAGCCCGGCATTACGGCGGGGGAACTGGAAAAGGTACTGCAAATCATCGGTCGGAACGTGGACGCCACGGAATCCTATTCCAGCCTGGAGCAGGCGTTTCAGTCGCATGGAATTTCACATGTGGTCATTCGGGAAATTCGTTACGAGGCGGTTGAGGCCGGCCAGGTGGTGACCGATGCCGACCGGGCGGGCGACGCCGGCGATCACCAGGCCGAACATGATATTGCCGTCGCCTGGCTGAATGACGAACCCGGACAGGATGATTCAGTCGCGGCCATGGCAATGTCCGCGGCCATGTCTGATCCCGGGCGCATGTCCGACATCATTGTCGACTCGGCCCGCTCGGGTGAAGACCCCCAGAGCGTGGAGTCGGTTGCAGCCCGGATTCTGAGCAACATCCGCCGGGCCTACGATGCCCTGCGTACGGGCGATTTTTACCAGGGGTCGAAAGGCCGCAAGGAGCTGGCGCGCAACCTGGATGCCCTGGGGGCGGAACTGGTGAACCGCACGGGGGATGACGTTCCCGCCGAATGCGGCCCGGATATTGCCAACCTGATCGGCGGCATGATGGATTCGCTGATGGTGGAATCCATGGCGGCAGATGTGGCACGCCAGAGGCGGGTTCTCGGTGAGAACGAGAAGCGTATTGTCAGGTTCCTCAAGTCGAAGGAAGAGAGCGAAGTCGACCTGGAGATGCTGTCCTCGCAGATGGAGGAGGCGGGGCTGTCCGCCATGGACCTGAAACGGTTTTTACGTGAGGGCGGAATGTCCGGGGGGGGAGGCGGAAGCGGAACTGCACAGGGCGGTCTCTCGGATGCCGTGTCGAGTATGCAGGGACTGGCGGCCGGCGGGGCATCCGGGATCGATGAAAACCGGATGATGAAGATTCTCGGAGAGGTCGAAAGCCAGATCGGGCTCTTCATGGCGGCGACGGAAGACAAGGTGCGCGGCCTCGAGGAAAAAATCAAAACGATGCGGGAGGACGGGGAAGGAAAAGCAGGCGCAAATTCTGCGGAGGAGCAGAAAGAAATGATGCGTATTCTGGCCGAGATCACGCAGGAGATCTGCCAGCCGCTTTCCGTCGTGAACTGCTCCATCGATATGGTTCGGGAGCAGAAGCTCGGGGATTTGCAGAAATCACAGATCGACATGCTGGATCTGGCTGCTACCAGCGGACAGCGCCTTTCGACGCTTGTTGACCGCTTGTCGGAAATTACCGGCATGCCGACTACGCTCAGCCCCGAGAGCGATATTATCGACAACCTTTACCAGTAACGTCTGCCGGTCGGGGTAAACGGCGGGGTGTGAAGGACGACCATGGACCAAACGGGCTCCCGGCATTTGCTGCTTGTTGATGACGAGGAGAGTCTGCGTATCGCCCTGGGTGAGTTTCTCGAGTACGAGCACTTCCGCGTGACGGCGGTGGACAGCGGGGAAGCGGCCCTGGAGGCAATCGCCGCCTGCCGTCCGGACCTGGTGATTCTCGATGTGTCGATGCCCGGGATGGGCGGGCTTGGATTCCTCGAGGCGATTACACGCCCGGACGGTACGACCGACCTTCCGGTGCTCCTTCTGACAGCCCACGGCTATACCCGGGAGCTGCTGGCGCATACGGAAGTCAGCGGATTTCTCTCCAAGGCCTGCTCGCCCAATGAACTCAAGGCGGAGGTGGAGAGAATCCTCAAAAATCGGCCGGAATGAGCTTTTTCCCGACGGCAGGAAAAAAATCGGCATCGAAACGCAGTATGTTGTGGTCTATGCTTGAGTTGCTGATTTAAACACGCTATATGGATGACATTTGCGGGTCAGGCAGCGGAGTGGCTCTTAAAACTCCTTGCCCGGTCTGCCTATCGAGGTGAGGAGACTGCGCGTGCGTTGCCCGAAGTGCACAAATCTTGAAGACAAAGTTATCGACAGCCGCTCGGCAAATGCAGGGGCGGTCATTCGCAGACGCCGGGTATGCCTTGCCTGCGGTCATCGCTTTACGACCTACGAGGAAATCATCAAGGCCAAATTGCGGGTGATGAAAAGCGACGGGCGGCACGAGGAATTAAACCGCCAGAAACTGACTCACGGCATTGCGAAGGCCTGCGAAAAACGTCCGGTCAGCCCGGAGACCATCGAGAAAATTGCAATCGAGATTATCGAAGAACTGGAAAACGAAAATGAGCGCGAAGTCCCCAGCCGCGCCATCGGCAGGAAGGTGATGGATAAACTCGAAAAGCTCGACCAGATTGCCTATGTCCGTTTTGCGTCGGTTTACCGGCAGTTCAAAGATGTTAACCAGTTCCTCAGCGAAATCCAGGGGCTCGTGGACCGTAAATGATTTTTGACCCGGACTCGATGACAATGTCGGCAGTCTCGCCGGTGATGGACGAGGTGCTGTCGCAAATTTATGACATCTGCGGCGGGCTGTTTGCGGCCGACCAGTTTGCGCTGGAAGATATTGCGCTTGCGATCGAGGATGCAGTTTCACTGGTAGAGGATTTTGACTGCAATGATCCTGTTGCCGTAATCGGCCTGGCCTCTCACGCGCTTTCCGCGGTGGGTGAACGGCAGGCCGCCCGGCGTCTCTTCCTGCTCGGCACCCGTGTCGTCCGCTCCGGCGAGTGGATGTCGGCCGGAGAAAAACCCTCCTGGATCCTGGATTTCAGGCAATTGGCAGAATCCTCGCCGGTTGGGCTGGAATTGACCCTTTTTCCGGCCTTGAAAACCATACTCGAAAGTGTTGCGGACCTGTGGGATGAGGTGTCGGGCGAAGGCGTGCTGGGGCTTACGAACCTGGACTGTGTCTACGCGACGGGGCCCCGCTCGACTGTCGGGCTTCTTGGTGCCTGCAGGGACCGGTTGGAGCGAATCGCCCGCGCGCGGGGATGGGACACCTGCCCGCGCGTGATAGACCTTGATCTGGTCCATCGCAGCCAGCCGCGAGGCAGAGGATTAAACCCTGCCGCAGGGCGAACCAAGTTGGCTGTTTAGCAGACTGATTGTATTGAATAATCACTATGGCAGTATAAACGAAAGGATAAAGTCATGGCGGGTGTAGAAACGGCCGAAGCGCTGTTNNGAACGCGGCAAAGTGCGTGACAGTTACAAGCAGGGGTCGCGCCGCGTGATCGTTGTGACAGACCGCATCTCCGCATTTGACCGGGTTCTGGGAACCGTGCCGCTCAAGGGCCAGGTGCTGAACCAGCTCGCGGCATTCTGGTTCGAGCACACGAAGGATATTGTTCCCAACCACGTCATTTCCGTGCCGGATCCGAATGTCATGATTGTGGAGGAATGTGAGCAGCTGCCGCTTGAATTTGTTGTGCGGGGCTACATTACCGGGGTCACCAAGACATCCGCCTGGACAAACTACAAGAACGGCGCACGGAATATATGCGGCAACATCCTGCCCGAGGGACTGCGGAAGGACCAGAAGCTGGATACCCCGATCATTACGCCGACGACCAAGCTTGAGGAACACGACCGGAACATCTCCCGCGATGAAGCCATCGCGGAGGGACTCATTGACGGCCCCACGTTTGACAAGGCGGCGGAAATCTGCCTGAAGCTGTACGACCGGGCTGTTGAACACGCAGCCTCCAGGGGGCTGATCTTCGTGGACACGAAGTATGAACTCGGCCGGCTGAACGGCGAACTGGTTGTCAGTGATGAAATCAATACCCCCGACTCATCGCGGTACTGGTTTGCGGACACCTACGAATCCCTTTTTGCGTCCGGAGACGAACAACGCAAGCTGGACAAGGAATATGTGCGCCAGTGGCTCGCCGAGCAGGGCTTCACCGGGGACGGCCAACCGCCGGCCCTGACGGACGAAGTGCGGCTTGAGGCCTCGCGGCGCTACGTCGAGGCGTATGAGCTGGTGACCGGGGAATCGTTCCAGGTGCACGATGAGCCGGTCATGGAGCGCATTGCGCGGGCCCTCGGCGCCTAGGGGGGCGGGCGGCTTCTCGGTGGCGGCACCCTGCGCACCGGGGAGCTACAAGCCCTGCCGGCCGAGAATGCTTCCGATTCCCGGTGGGTCAAGGTCGAACAGGTTTCTGAGTGGAAGGAACGCCACTCAGAAAGGACCGTTTCTGAGTCCGGTCACCGGGCTCTCATAAGTGAGCCGGCCAGCTTGATCGTGCGATGGAGCAATAGGGCGGGCCCCGCAAGAACTGGACAATCCGCCTGCAACTCACGATTGCAAATGGCGAGTACCGGGTCTACAATGCCGCGACCTTTTTGGGAAGCTTGGCATGGCGCAAGACAACAATGATTCGAAAAAGTGGTTCCTGAGAACCGGTCCGAATGCGGTGCATGGCGAGCTTGATTTGAGCGTGCTCATTCACTGGGCCGAGCAGGGCCGGATCCTGGCATCCAATGCGGTGTCCCGCGACGGACAGGAATGGATCTCGGCCAGCGAACTTCCGGAACTCAAGATGGACTGGAATGTGACCCTCAAGAGCGGGGTGTCTCACGGTCCCCTCAATCTCCTGTGTATTCCCGCCCTGTACCGCCGCGGAATCGTGAATGAAGAAGCCGTTCTCGAAAACCGGAAAACGGGCAAAAAAATGGATGCGGCCCTGCTCCTGAGAGGCCTGCATAACAAGGAGGACGATTCCCCCCGCTCTGTGAAAACCGGGAAAATCGGGCCGCGCCTTCCCCATGGTGTCGCGGCCCGGCCGATATCCGCCAAGCTGGCTGTTCCGGCCGGAGTTGATGCCAAAGGCCTTAAAGAATTTTCCGCCGCGTTGCCAGAGATTTGCAACGATCTTGCAGACCTGTCCCGTGAAGTCAGCGAATTGCGCACACTTGCGGTGCCTGCCGAGGATGAATCGATCGAAGCGGCCGAGGTTCCCCGGGAGGATGCGCCGTCGGTTATCGCTGCGCTTATTCAGCAGGATCTTGCGGCCTGGGCGAACGATGCAGCCAGCCGCGTTTTGTCGGCCGGGCAGGGGCGATCCGCGGATGAGGCAGACAAGACGGAGGCACTGCGGCTTCGCATCCGGGAGTTGGAATCAGAACTGGCTTCCGGTGAGGCAAA
>JABAHO010001617.1_pt1 | contig 31525 bp, 29 predicted proteins | sample 7062071 | NCBI WGS metagenome assembly JABAHO01 (sample SAMN14534356, study PRJNA622989) | marine sediment metagenome | biome: marine biome [ENVO:00000428]; feature: marine pelagic biome [ENVO:01000023]; material: deep marine sediment [ENVO:00002113] | place: India: Gulf of Kutch | collected...
GGGCACGCCCGCGTCCATCAGCGACATGCTCGTGCCGCAAACGCTCGCCATGGAGCTCGACCCGTTGGACTCGGTAATTTCCGAGACCACCCGCACGACGTAGGGAAACTCCTCGGCCAGGTCCGGCATGACCGCCACGATACCGCGCTTGGCGAGACGGCCATGGCCGATCTCGCGCCGCTTCGGCGATCCGACGCGGCCGGTCTCGCCGACGCAGAAAGGCGGGAAGTTGTAATGCATCNNCCGCGCGTGAACAGCGCCGAGCCGTGGGTGCGTGGCAGCACGCCGACGCGGGTGGTGATGTCACGCACCGAGGCCGTATCGCGGCCGTCGATGCGTCGCTCGCCGGCGAGTATCCAGCCGCGCACGATCTTCTTCTCCAGACCCGCGAAGGCCGCGACGACCTCGCTCTCCTGCCACTGGCTGTCCTCGCCACCGGCGAGGTCCTCGATGACCTTGCTGCGCACATCGAAGATCTGTTTCTGCCGCTTGAGCTTCTCCGGCACACGGTACGCTTCGCTGATCGGGTGGGTGGCTACCTCGGCAACGCGATCGGCCAGCGCCGCGTCGTCCGGCTCCGGCGACCAGCCCCATTCGGGATGCCCCGCTTGCGCCTTGAGCTCGCGAATGAGACCGATGACGGCCTGCATCTGCTCGTGGCCGTAAAGCACGGCGTCGAGCATGACGCCCTCGGTGAGTCCATTGGCTTCCGACTCGACCATCAGCACCGCGTTCTCGGTGCCGGCGACAACCAGATTGAGCGCCGACTCCTCGAGCTGCGTGAAGGTGGGATTCAAGACGAACTCGCCGTCGATGTAGCCGACCCGCGCCGCACCGATGGGCCCGTTGAAAGGCATGCCCGAGAGCGACACCGCCGCCGAGGCGCCGATCATGGCCGGGACGTCCGGGTCGACCTCGGGATCCAATGACAGCACGTTGGCGATAACCTGCACCTCGTGCCGGAAGCCCTTGGGAAAGGAGGGCCTCAGCGGCCGGTCGATGAGCCGGCAGGTCAGCGTCTCTTTCTCGCTCGGGCGCCCCTCGCGCTTGAAAAAACCGCCGGGAATCTTGCCGGCGGCGTAGGTCTTCTCCTGATAGTCGACGGTGAGCGGGAAAAAACCGCGATTGGGATCGGAGTTGATGTCACCGACGGCCGTGACCAGCACGACCGTGTCACCGAGACTGGCGAGCACGGCACCGGATGCCTGTCGGGCAATCTCGCCGGTCTCGAGAACCAGCTCGTGGGCGCCGTAACGCACGGACTTCTTGATGGAACTCATATCTTGCCTTTGGAATGTACGCTCGATGCGTCCTGAATCGCTCGACCCCTGGCCGGCGACGGAATCATTGACGGAATGTTGGCTTGCCGGATGTCACCATCGGTGATGACATCACCGGCGGAGACCCAGACGCGTGATGAGATCGCGATAGCGATCGACGTCTTTCTTTTTCAGGTAATCGAGGAGCTTGCGTCGCTGGCTGACCATCTTGAGCAAGCCCCGGCGGGAATGGTGATCGTGAATGTGCGATTTGAAGTGATCGGTCAGATTCTGGATGCGTGCCGACAGCAGCGCCACTTGAACCTCCGGGGATCCGGTGTCGCCGGCGGTGCGCTGGTACTCGCTGACGACTTCCTGCTTCTGCGTGACGCTAATCGACATCGCTCAATCTTTCCTTTGCTCCAATTTTAGCCCGCGTATTCTACTCTCACGCTGGTGCCCGAACAAGGCCGAGGGGGACATCGCACCCGGCCATAAATACATGATTCCGAATCGCTTTCAGCCCGCGCTCATGAGCCGCCGTGGCGCCACGCGGCCGTCGTCGAGGACCTCGCCGACACCGACGAAGCGATCCCCGCCGGTGAATATCCGCACCCAGCCTTGCGTGGGGGCGTGAGGCACGAGCACCGGCTGGCCGCGGCGCAGGTAATACGCGACCCCTTCGGGCAGGCTGACCCCGGGCCAGTGCGCCACCGCCGACTCGATCGGCAGCAGGACCTCGTCGAGGCATGCGAGCCCTTTCTCGGCGCGCGCCTCGAGCTCGCTGAGCGGCACCATGTCTTCGGCGTCGAAAGGCCCGGCGCCGAGACGATGCAGCGTCTCGACGCTCGCGCCGCAGCCGATGCGCTTGCCGACATCCTCGGCGAGAGTCCGGATGTAGGTGCCCTTGGAGCAATCCACCTCCACCCGAAGCCATCCTTCGCCGTGCCCGAGAAGCTCGAGGCGGTGGATGGTCACGCGGCGCGGCTCTCGCTCCACGGTGAGCCCCTGGTGGGCGAGCTTGTAAAGACGCTGTCCCTGGTGCTTGATGGCCGAGTGCATGGGCGGCACCTGCTCGATCTCGCCGGTAAACTCGGAGAGCACCTCCAGGATGGCTTCCCGATCGAGCTGCGGCGGCGGGCGCTCCTCGAGCACCTCGCCTTCGGCGTCCCCGGTGCTCGTGACTACGCCGAGGCGGAAAGTCGAGCGATACCGCTTGTCGGCCTCGAGCAGAAAGCCGGAAATCTTCGTCGCCTCGCCGAAGCAAAGCGGCAGCAAGCCGCTCGCGAGCCGATCCAGGCTGCCGGTATGGCCGGCCTTGCGTGCCTGGAAGAGATTCTTGACCCGCTGGAGCACCTCCGTCGAGCCCACGCCGACCGGCTTGTCCAGCAGCACGATACCCGTCAGGTCACGCCCGTGCCTGCGTCGCCGGCCCACCGCTAGGAATCCTCGCCGGCGGCGTCACCGGTCTCCCGGTCGCCGCGCTTGGCCGCATCGATGAGCTCACCGACACGGGTCGCCCGCTCCAGGGTGACGTCGTGGCTGAAACGAAGCCGCGGGACGTAACGCATGTGCACCCGCTGGCCCAATCGCCGCCTGACGAACCCGCAGGCGCGATTGAGGCCTTCGAGGGCTCGCTCGACGTCAGCGTCGGCGGGCAGGGTCACGTAGAGGGTCGCGTTTGAAAGGTCTTTCGAGACCGAGGCACCGGATACGGTCACCCGCTGCACGCGCGGATCTTCGAGCTCCTGCGCGATGATCTCCGCCACTTCACGCTGAATCTGATCGGCGACACGCTCTGAGCGGCTGTACTCTTTGATGCCCATTAATGGCCCATGGCCCGGCTGCAAGCCCCTTCGGCCGGATGCGCGACGCTCAGACGCTGCGCTGGATGACGGTTCGCTCGTAGACCTCGATCTGGTCTCCGACTTTCACGTCGTTGTAGTTCTTTACGCCGATTCCGCACTCTGTCCCGGCCTTGACCTCGCTCACGTCGTCTTTGAATCGACGCAGCGATTCCAGCTCACCCTCGTAGATGACCACATTGTCGCGCAGCACGCGAATGGGATTGCTGCGCCGAACGGTGCCCTCGGACACGATGCAGCCGGCAATCGCCCCCATGCGCTTGGAGCGGAATACGTCGCGCACCTCGGCGATACCGATGATCTCCTCGCGCACCTCCGGCGAGAGCATGCCGCTGATGGCCTGCTTGACGGTATCGATCACGTCGTAGATGACGCTGAAGTAGTGCAGATCGACGCCTTCGTTCTCGATGACCTTGCGCGCCGCGGCGTCTGCGCGAACGTTGAATCCGATGATGATCGCTTTCGACGCGATGGCGAGATTGACATCGGTCTCGCTGATGCCGCCCGTCGCGGCGGTCACGACGTTGACTTTCACCTCGTCGATGGAAAGCTCGGAGAGCGCGTCACGAAGCGCCTCGACCGATCCCTGCACGTCCGCCTTGATGACGATATTGAGCGCATTGACCTCGCCCTCGGTCATCTGATCGAAGACGTTGTCGAGCTTCGCGGCCTGCTGGCGCGCGAGGCGCACCTCACGGTCCTTGCCCTGACGGAATTCAGCGATCTCGCGCGCCTTGCGCTCGTCGGGCACCACCATGGCATCGTCGCCCGCGTTGGGCGTTCCGGAAAGGCCCAGCACCTCGACCGGGATCGACGGTCCGGCCTGCTCGGTCTCCTGGCCGGATTGATCGAACAGTCCACGCACGCGGCCGAACTCCTGCCCGGCGAGAATGATGTCGCCCTTCTTGAGAAGACCGGATTGCACCAGCACTGAAGCGACCGGCCCGCGACCCTTGTCCAGACGCGACTCGATGACGACACCGCGCGCCGGCCCGGTGCGCGGCGCCCGCAGCTCGAGCACCTCCGACTGCAGGAGGATGGACTCGAGCAGCTCGTCCACGCCCTCGCCGGTCTTTGCCGACACGTTCACGAAGATCGTGTCGCCGCCCCAGGCTTCCGGGATCACCTCGTGATTGGCCAGATCCTGCTTGATGCGCTCCGCATCGGCGTCAGGCCTGTCGATCTTGTTGACCGCGACGATGATGGGCACNNGGCATGACACCGTCATCGGCGGCCACCACCAGCACGACGATGTCGGTCACCTTGGCGCCGCGGGCACGCATGGCGGTGAACGCGGCGTGACCCGGCGTGTCGAGAAAGCTGAGGGCACCCTTGTCGGTCTCGACGTGATAGGCGCCGATGTGCTGAGTGATACCGCCCGCCTCGCCAGCGGCCACCTTGGTGCGGCGGATGTAATCGAGCAGCGACGTCTTTCCGTGATCCACGTGCCCCATGATCGTCACCACCGGTGAGCGCGACTGCAGCTCCCTCTCCTCCTCGCGCTCCTGCAGCAGGTCGTCCTCCACGGACTCTTCTCTGAGCATCACCGGCTTGTGGCCGAGCTCTTCGACGACGATCGCAGCGGTTTCCTGATCGATGACCTGATTGATGGTCACCATGGAGCCCAGGGTCATCATGGCCTTGATGAGCTCCGAGGACTTGATGGACATTCGCTGAGCGAGATCCGATACCGAGATGGTTTCGGGAATGGCAACCTCGCGCACGACCGGCGCGGTCGGCAGCTCGAAACCGTGCCGAGTCGGTGACGCCTTGATGACGGGGCGCGCCTTGGGCTTCTTGCGACGTCGACCGCTTTTCTCGCTCGCCACGTGGAGCTCGGCGCGCGCATGCTTGGGACGCTCCCACTTTTTCGCCCCGCGCTCGGGCCTGCGCACCTCGCCCCTCTTCGCCGAGACGGCCGCGGCCTGCTCGGCGGCGATCTTCGCCTCGACGTCGGCGCGCCTCGTCTCCCCGGTGCCGGCTGCGCGTGGGCGCTCTGGAGCTGCCGGGCGGGCGCCGGTTTGCGGCTCCTCATCCCTCTCGAGCTCCTTCGCGCGGGCGCGCTCCTCGGCCGCGGTCTTGCGCCTTTCCTGCTCCTGGCGCTGTCGCTCGGTCTGCTCTCTTTCGCGTACCTCTTCCTCGGCACGCAGCTGCTCGTCGAGCTCCTGGTGGCGGCGCTTCGCCTCGTCGTGCAATGCGCGCTTGGCGGCCTCCATGCGCTCGGACTCGTCCGCCGCGGCCGGCGGCGCGGCCTCGGCCGCGGGCTTCTCGGGAGTGCGCACGTAGGTGCGGCGCTTGCGCACCTCCACTGTCACGGTCTTTTTGCGACCCTGGGACGACACTTTCAGCTCATTGACGGATTTCCGCTTGAGCGTGATCTTGCGCGGCGCCGCCGAGTCGGATTCGCCCGACCCGTGCAGCTGCCTCAGGTGACCGAGGAGCTGGGCCTTGTCCTGCTCGTTGAGTCGCTGATCGGCATCGGTATGCGGCAACCCGGACTTGCCGAGTTGCACGAGCAGGCGATCCACGGGGATTCCCACCACCTCCGCCAGCTCTCGAACCGTGACTTCCGACATCGACTTACCTCTAGCTACCCGAGCTGGTCGTTGCTTTGATTTCAGGCGCGCTCGCGCTCTCGTCCTGGAACCAGATCTCGCGCGCCTTCATGATCAGTTCTCCGGCCCGTTGTTCGCCGATGTCGGCGATATCGAGGACATCGCCGATCGACTGCTCGGCCAGATCTTCGCGAGTGATGACACCGCGATGGGCAAGCGTCGCGGCAAGGTCGCTGTCCATGCCTTCGAGCGCCAGCAGATCCTCGGCGGGCGGCGCGTCGGAAATGCCCTCCTCGCTCGCAATCTCGCTCGCCAGCAGCGCATCGCGTGCACGCGACTGCAGCTCTTTGACCATGTCCGCGTCGAATTCCTCGATGGCGAGCATCTCCGCCTCGGGCACATAGGCAACCTCGTCGATGCCGGCAAACCCCTCCTGCATCAGAATCGTCGCCACTTCCTCGTCCACCGCGAGCTTCTCCATGAACAGCTTCAATACGCGGTCGCTCTCTGCCTCGCTCTTCTCCTGCGCCTGCAGCTCGGTCATCACGTTGAGCTCCCAGCCGGTCAGCTGGCTCGCAAGCCGCACATTCTGCCCGCCACGCCCGATCGCCTGGGAGAGCTGCTCCTCGTGCACGGCCACGTCCATCGATCGGGAGTCCTCGTCGACGACGATGGAAACCACCTCGGCAGGCGACATGGCATTGATCACGTATTTGGCCGGGTTCTCGTCCCACAGGATGATGTCCACGCGCTCGCCGGCGAGCTCGTTGGACACCGCCTGCACGCGCGATCCGCGCATGCCGACGCAGGCGCCGACCGGGTCGATGCGCGGCACCAGAGAGCGCACGCCGATCTTGGCCCGTGAGCCCGGATCGCGCGCGCAGCCCATGATCTCGATGAGCCCCTCGCCGATCTCCGGAACCTCGAGGGTGAACAGCTGGATCATGAGCTCCGGAGCGGTGCGGCTGACGAAAAGCTGCGGCCCGCGCGTCTCGGAGCGCACCTCGCGCAGATAGCCGCGCAGGCGATCGCCGGGGCGCACCAGCTCGCGCGGTATCAGCTCGTCGCGGCCGATCAGCGCCTCGGCGTTGGCGCCGAGATCGATGATGACGTTGCCACGGTCGACGCGCTTCACGATACCCATGACCAGCTCGCCTTCGCGATCCTGGTAGGCCTCGACAACCTGCGCGCGCTCGGCCTCGCGCACCTTCTGCACGATGACCTGCTTCGCGGTCTGGGCGGCGATGCGCCCGAAATCCACCGATTCGATCGGCTCCTCGATGAACTCGCCGCTGGTGATACCCGGGTTTGCCTTGACGGCCTCGCTAAGCAGTATCTGCGTCTTCGCCGAGAACAGGCGCGGGCCCTCCGGCTCCTCGTCCTCCTCGCCGCTCTCGGACTCCGCCTCGCTGCTGACCACGGGCTCGGGCAGCTCGTCGACCGACATGACCACGGCATCGTCGTCGACCACTTCCCAGCGGCGAAACGTGTCGTATTCGCCGGTCTCCCGGTCGATGGCGACACGCACGTCGATCTCTTCCGGATGACGCTTGCGAGTGGCGCTGGCGAGCGCGGCCTCCAGAGCCTCGAAGATGATCTCCTTGGCCACGCCTTTCTCGTTCGACACTGCGTCAACGACCGCTAAAATTTCTTTAGTCATTTCTCACCGAAGCACGTTCATACATCGGGAATCAGCCTGGCAGAGCCGATGTCCTCGAGCGGCAAGGCAAACTCCTCGCCGTCCTGCAACAGAATCACGGCGCCGTCCCGGCAGCCTTCCAGCGTGCCCTTGAAATTGCGCCGCCCGGCGACGGGCACCGCCATCTTCACGCGGACCCGCGCACCCCGATAGCGATCGAAGTGGCGCTCGAAAAACAGCGGCCGGTCGAGCCCCGGGGACGAGACCTCCAGGCTGTAGGACCCCGCGATGGGATCCTCCACGTCCAGAATCCCGCTCAGCTGATCGCTGACCCGCGCGCAGTCGTCGAGCGATATGCCCGTCTCGTTGTCGATATACACGCGCAGCAGCGACTGCCGTCGCCGCGGCATGTACTCGGCGCCGACGAACTCGTAGCCGAGCCCCTCGACGGCGGGACCGATGAGGTCGTTCAATCGATGGCCCGTATCGCGCATGACTGACCCACAAAACAAAAGTGGGCGCGCGGCCCACTTACACATCCTCTCTCCTCGTAGACAACTGATAATTGTAGCGTTTTCACCAACACTAGCCAATATCAGGGCCAAAAAAAGCCCCGCAACCGGGGCTTCGTGACAGTGGTAGCGGGGGCAGGATTTGAACCTGCGACCTTCGGGTTATGAGCCCGACGAGCTGCCAGACTGCTCCACCCCGCACCGGTTGCGGCACATACTAGCTTCGGGCCGTTGGCTTGACAACCCGCGCGCCCCCATCGGAGGGGCAACGCCTCAGCTCGCCAGCGACACCGGCAGCCGGCGCGCGCCCCAGTCGCCGGGGGCAGCCTCGAAGACGCCGTCGCACGCCGTCCCGCACTGGGTGCAGCGACCCTCGGCGTCCAGGTTCCAGGCGTGCAGCACGTACCAGTCACGCACGATGAGCGGCGCCGCGCAGTGATGACAGTAGGTGGTGCCGCCGGCGCGGTCGTGAACGTTACCCGTGTAGACGTAACGCAGGCCGTTGGCGAGACCGATGCTGCGCGCCCGCGTCAGGGTCTCAGGCGGTGTCGCCGGAATATCGCGCATCTTCCAATCCGGATGAAAGGCCGTGAAGTGCAGGGGCACGTCGTTACCGAGCTCGCCGGCCACCCATTGCGTGAGCGCGTGCAGCTCGGCCTCGGAGTCGTTCTCGCCCGGGATCAGCAGCGTCGTGATCTCGAGCCACACGTCGGTCTCGTGCTTCAGATAGCGCAGCGTGTCGAGCACCGGCTCGAGATGAGCGCCGGTCAGCTTGTAGTAGAAGTCCTCGGTGAAGGCCTTCAGGTCCACGTTGGCGGCGTCCATGTGCCGGAAGAACTCCTCGCGTGGCTTCTCGCAGATGTAACCGGCGGTCACGGCCACCGAACGCACGCCCGCCTCGCGGCAGGCCTCGGCGGCGTCCAGCGCATATTCCATGAAAATGACGGGATCGTTGTAGGTGAACGCGATGCTGCGGCAGCCGAGTCGCCGTGCCGCTGCCGCCAGGGTCGCCGGGCTCGCGCGATCGGCCAGGGTGTCCATCTCGCGCGACTTGCTGATGTCCCAGTTCTGGCAGAACTTGCAGGCCAGGTTGCAGCCGGCGGTGCCGAACGAGAGCACCGGCGTGCCCGGCAGGAAGTGGTTGAGCGGCTTCTTCTCGATGGGATCGACGCAGAAGCCGCTCGAGCGCCCGTAGGTCGTCAGCACCACCGCATCGCCTTCGCGGGCGCGCACGAAACAAAGCCCTCGCTGACCCTCGCGCAGCTTGCATGCGCGCGGGCACAGATCGCACTGGATGCGCCCGTCGTCGAGGATGTGCCAGTAGTCCGTGGGCACGGTATCGGTCATGAAATTCGCGGCTTGCTTCACGATCGGAGCCAGGGGTTCAGCGGCTATAATTCATTAGATAGGTTCGATCCCAGCGGAATTCAAGCGTGCCCAGAGTCCGGCCAGCGGCCGTCGCCGGCTATTTCTATCCAGGTGAATCAGGCGAGCTCGCGCACATGGTGCAGTCGCTGCTGGCGGCGGCGCCGGCCGCGCGCACCGAGCCGCGGGCCCTGATCGCACCCCATGCCGGCTACGTGTACTCCGGGCCCATCGCGGCCACCGCCTACAACCAGCTCGCCGCCCGGCGCGCCACCACGCGCAAGGTGCTGCTGCTCGGCCCGAGCCACCGGGTCGCCTTCCGGGGTCTGGCGCTTTCCAGCGCCGCGCGCTTCGCGACGCCGCTCGGTGACGTCGACGTGGACATCGACGCGTGCCGCCGGCTGCTGGCGCTGCCCCAGGTGGGCGTCCTCGACGAGGCTCACGCCCAGGAACACAGCCTCGAGGTCCATCTTCCTTTCCTGCGCGCCGCCCTCGATGACTTTCGGCTCATTCCGTTGGTGGTCGGCGACGCGGGCCCCGCGGATGTCGCGCAGGTCATCGAGACATTCTGGGATCGGGATGACACGCTGGTGGTGGCGAGCTCGGATCTGAGCCACTTCCTCGACTACGAGACGGCCAATCGCGTCGATCGCGAGACGACGCTCGCCATCGAGCGCTGTGCACAGGACATCGGGCCTGAGCAGGCGTGCGGTTGCCGCGTCATCAACGGCCTGCTGCGGGTAGCGGATGGGCGCGGCCACGACGTGACGACGCTGGATCTGCGCAACTCCGGCGACACCGCCGGCGATCGTTCACGGGTGGTCGGCTACGGCGCCTACGCCCTGACATGAGCATAGACCCGGGCGGCCAGAGGACGCTGCTCGAGGTGGCGCGCGAGGCCATCGCACACGGCGCCGCGCATGCCCGGGCACCGGTGCTGGCGCCGGAGCACTACCCCGAGGCGCTGCGCGCCATCGCCTGCTCCTTCGTCACCCTCCACCTCGGCGGCGCGCTGCGCGGCTGCATCGGCAGCCTGCACGCGCACCAGCCCCTGGTCAGCGACGTGGCCTCGCACGCGTTCGGGGCGGCGTTCTCCGACGCGCGCTTCATCCCCGTCGGCCGCCACGAGGTGGCGGCCCTGCACATTCACATCTCGATACTCTCCGCGCTGCAGCCGGTGGCCTTCGAGACCGAATCGCAGCTTCTGGCCGCCCTCGAGCCGGGCACCCACGGGCTGCTCATCGCGCTCGGGCAGCAGCGCGCGACCTTTCTACCGGCGGTGTGGTCGTCGATTTCCGAGCCGCGGGACTTTCTCGCTGCGTTGAAAAGCAAGGCCGGCATGCCTGCCGCCGGCGAAGGCTACGGCGCCTGGCGCTACACGACCCAGGACTTCGAGGAGCCCCGCGACTGACGATTCACTGGGCGAGCCGGCGCGCCTCGGCCTTGGCCGCGGCGGCGCCGTCCGCGTCGCCCTGACGGCGACGCACCTCGGCGATGATCCGCCAGTTGTCGGCCTGAAGGCCGCGATCCGCGCCCGGCAGGGCGTTCGACTTCGCCGCCAGGCCGGCGGCCTGATCCAGGCGGCCTTCGGCGAGCCGCGTAACGGCCAGGCGATGCCACAGCCAGGCGTTGTCCGGCTCGATGGCGATGGCGCGCTCGAGGCTGGCTGCGGCCCGTGGGTGGTCGCCGTTCCGGGAGTGCGCATTGGCGGCATTCAAAAGACTCACGACCGCCGGATTGACGCGCCTCGAGGAGCCGCCCGAAGCGCTGCTCTGCGCGACACTCTGCGCGGCCGGCGCGGCGCCGCCTTGACCGGCAAGCGCGCGGGCGGTGCTCTCGTCCGGCTCGCCGAGCGGGCGAACCGTCGCCGTCCAGTCGCTCTCGCCGACCTCCGAGCCGGCGCTCACCCTGGCGGTGCCGGAGGGCGCCGCGCCGCCGGCATGCACCGATCCCGCCGTGCTGCGCGCCGCTGTCGGAGCCGGCGTGCCGCCGCCCGTGCACGCCACCAGCGAGACCACGCCAGCGAGCGCCGCAAGCCGCGACCGCCGTTGGCTGCTGCCCTTGCCCTTTGCGCCCATGCCACTCGAATCGGCGGGCGTCAGCCGGGGACCGCCCCGACCCGCTCGGCTCGCCACTCGCCGCACTGGCCGACCGGCGGCTGCGAGCCACGCACGTAGGGAAAGCGCACGCTTCCGGGGCACTCGCTGCGCGTGGTGCGTCCCTGGCGCAGGTCCGTCCACGCCCATTCCACGTCACTCGGCGCCCGCGCCGCCAGCGAGCGCGGCTTGAGCGATTTCATCATGTCGATCCAAACCTGAAGCGCGCCGTCGGCACCACTCAGCCCGGCGGGTGTGTTGTCGTCGTGGCCGAGCCACACCACCGCGAGCCGATCTTCGGTGAAACCCGCAAACCAGCTGTCGCGCAGGCCGTCGGTCGTGCCGGTCTTGCCGGCGGCGGCGACGCCGGCGCCGAGACGCGCCCGCGACGATCGTCCGGTGCCTTCGCTCATGACGCCGCGCATGGCCTCGACCAGCACGAACACCGGTGCCGGCTCGAAGGCCTGCCGCACCGACAGCGGGTAGCGCGACAACGGCTCACCGCGCGCCGAAGTCACCTCGCGAATGGCGCGCACCGGCACGCGAAAACCGCCGCCTGCCAGCGTCTGATACATCTGCGTGACCTCCACCGGCGAGAGCTCCGCAGCACCGAGTAGCAACGAGGGAAACGGCTGCAACGGCCGCTCGATGCCGAGCCTGCGCAGACTCTCCGTGACCTCGTCGAGCCCGACCTCCATGCCGAGTCTGACGGTGGCGAGGTTGTAGGATTTCACCAGCGCCTCGTAGAGCGAGGTGCGCCCGTGGGCCGTGTCGTCGTAATTCTTCGGCCGCCACACCGATCCCGTGGAGGCGCGCACGGCGACCGGCTCGTCGAGCAACGGGCTCGCCAGGGTATAGCGGCGCGGCTGCTCGAGCGCGGCCAGATAAACCGCCGGCTTGATCAGGGAGCCGACCGGGCGCACCGCGTCGATGGCGCGATTGAAGCCCGCGCGCTGCTCGTCGCGCCCACCGACCACCGCGAGCACCTCGCCGCTTTGCGGTGATGTGACGATGACGGCACCCTGCAGAGCGCCGCTGCGCCGCCCGCCGGCGTGCTCGAGTCGCGCGATGCGCCGCTCGAGGGCGCGCTCGGCCATGCGCTGCGTGTGCACATCCAGCGTCGTGAAGATGCGCAGGCCGTCCCCGCGCAGATCCTCGTCCCGGTAGTCGCGGCGCAGCTGACGGCGCACCAGATCGATGAAAGCCGGGTAACGGAAGCGCGCGCGCGTCGTTTCGATTACGCCAAGGGGTGCCGCGCGGGCGCGCTCGAGGCGCGCGGCGCTGATGATGCCGAGCGCACGCATCTGCTCGAGAACCAGGTTGCGCCGTGCCAGGGCGCGGCGCGGATGACGGCGCGGATTGTAGTACGACGGGCCGCGCACCAGCGCCACCAGCAGCGCGAGCTCGGGCAGCCGCAGCGCATCCAGGTCGCGCCCGAAATAGAAATGCGCCGCCAGCCCGAAGCCGTGTATCGCGCGCTCGCCGTCCTGTCCGAGATACACCTCGTTCAGGTACGCCTCGAGGATCTCCGCCTTGTCGTAGCGTGCCTCGAGGATGAGCGCGATGACCGCGTCATTGAGCTTGCGCCCCCAGGTGCGCTGCCCGTTGAGAAAGTACTCCTTGGCAAGCTGCTGGGTGATGGTGCTGCCGCCCTGCACCAGCGCCCCGGCGCGCAGGTTGGCGAAAAGCGCACGCGCAATCGCGCGCGGAGAGATGCCGTAGTGGTGCTCGAAGTCGCGGTCCTCGACGCTGAGAAGCGCTGCCACCAGCCCCGACGGCACCTCGTCGAGGCGCACCAGCAGGCGGTCCTCGTGGTGGCCCGGGTAGATGCGGCCGATGAGCGCCGGATCGAGCCGCACCAGGGGCCGCTCGCGACCGTCGACCTGCACGCCGCTCACCTGCCCGGCGCCAAATCGCACGCGCACGCGCAGCGCCGGCTGCCGGGCGTCCCAGAAGGGAAACGGGCGGGTGTGCACGTCGAAGGTCTCGCCGCGGCGCGCATAGGTAGCGCGGCGGCCGCTGTCGGCGCGCGCCTGGTAGCCGGCCGCGCGCAGCGTCTCCTCGAGCGCCGCCGGCGTCAGGCGCATTCCGGCGTAGAGCTCCAGCGGACGCGCGTACAGGCGCGCCGGCACCGAAAACCGCCGGCCTTCGAACTGGGAGCGGACGTGCAGATCGAGCCAGGCTACGTAAGCCCCGGTCAGGATCAGGGCGATGACCATGACGCGGCCGAGCACGCCGCCGACGGACCGTCCATGGCGTCGGCGGCGGGTCTTGCGGGAGCGGGAAGCGGCGCTACGTCGCCGGGTCTTGCTCGGCATCGACGGACAAACCCTGCGGCTGCATCGCTCTTAGCTTATGGGAAGTGCCCGTCAGAATCAAGAATTCAATTTAGATATAAGCTGTAATCGGTTGTTTTTAATTGTCTTTATTAATTCGACTCGAATCTCTGTCAGGCGCTGCGGGCCTGCTCCTCGCGCCGGCCCGCGTCGTGGCGCCGGATGCCCAGCTTGCGCATCTTCTCCACCAGCGTGGTGCGCCCCAGACGCAGGCGCCGCGCCGCATGGGCGACGATGCCGTCCGCCTCGTCGAGGGCCTGAATGATGAGCATGCTCTCGAGCTTGTTCAGGTGCTCCTTGAGATCCAGACCCTCGCTGGGCAAACGCTGGGCGGCCATGCTGGCGCCGCCGATGGCTTCCTCGAGTGCGCCCGTCGCGCCGTGCGAGGCGGCGCGCACGCGGTACTTTTCCGGCAGATCGTCGGCGTCCACGTGGGCGTCGGGATAGAGGATCGCGAGCCGCTCGATGAGATTGGCGAGCTCGCGCACGTTGCCCGGCCACGGATAGCGGCACAGGCAGTCCATGGCCGCCGGCGTCAGGCGTATCGAGCCACGCTTCTCGTGCTCGGTGCGGTTGACCAGGTCGTTGACCAGCAGCGGCAGATCCTCGACCCGCGAGCGCAGGGTCGGCATCTCGATGGGAAACACGTTGAGACGGTAGTAGAGATCCTCGCGGAACGTGCCCGCGGCGATGGCATCCTCCAGGTCGCTGTGGGTCGCGGCGACGGCATGTCGCCGATCTCGTCGAGAAACAGCGTGCCGCCGTCGGCCAGCTCGAAGCGTCCGCGCCGCGCGCTGATGGCGCCCGTGAAGGCGCCCTTCTCGTGCCCGAAGAGCTCGCTTTCGAGCAAATCCGGCGGAATGGCGCCGCAATTGACCGGCACGAAGGGCTTGTAGCGGCGCTGGGAGTGGTAATGAATATTACGCGCCACCACCTCTTTACCGGTGCCGGACTCACCGAGCAGCAACACCGTCGCGTCGGTCTTGCCGACCTGCTCGATGAGGCGGCGCACGCGGCGCACACCGGCGCTGCTGCCGACCAGATTACGAAACAGCTCCGGCGAGCGCGGCGCGCCGGAGTGCTCGCGCCCGTCGCCCTGGATGAGCGCCTGCTGCAGCGCGAACTGGAGATCCGGTTGGCGCACCGGCAGGGTGATGGTGGCAATCGTGTCGGCATCGATCTCGCGCCCGGCGGGGCTGTCGCTGTGCGGATCGCGCAGGTAGATGATGGGCAGCGCCGGATCGTAGTCGCGCAGCGCCCGGTACGCCTCCAGCAGGCCGTCGTCACCCGTGCACGGCGCCATCAGCACCACCTCGATGGCGTGTCCTTCGGAGAATGCCGCCTGCCAGTCGCCCGGGTCCGACACCACCACGGTCTCGTACTCGAGGAACTCCAGGATGCGGCGCAGATCGCCGCCCCGCTCCGCGAGGGGGTCCATGATCATCACGGTACTCATGGCTGCATGCCCGCCGTTCTCGAAGTGAAAGCCGTCCACGCGCTGCGCCCGCCGCTGGCGCGGCCGGGGCAAGGTCATCGGACAGAAGGACGAAAAAAGTTAAGCACGCGCCCCGGGGCATGTCAAAAAATTGGCGCTTCGCCGGCCGCTCAGAAGACCAGCAGGTCGCGCAGCGCAGCAAGGTCGTCGGGGCGGTCCACGTCGCAGCGCGTGGCGAGCTCGTGCCAGCGCCAGCCGAGGGCGCGCAACCGGTCCCGGGCGGCTTCGAGCACCCGCTCCGATCCCCAGGCGATGTCGGAGAAGATCCGTGGGTCGCTGATGCGCACGCCGAGCAGATAAAAGCCGCCGTCCTGCGCCGGTCCGAGCACCGCGTCCGCGCCCCCGGCGAGCGCGTTTGCCGCTTCCTGCAGGTCGGACGTCTCGAGAAACGGGCAGTCGCTGCCGATCAGCAGGGCGCCGCGCCCACCGTGGCACGCCGACGCCAGCGCCCGCTGCATGCGCTCGCCGAGATCTTCTCCGCTCTGCTGGTGCAGCGTGACCCCCAGCTGGTCGCGGAGCTGCTCCAGATACGGATGCGCGATGCTGGGCCAGCACCACAGCTCGACCGGCCCGAGTCCTGCTGCGCCGGCGGTGTCCGCCGCCCGCCACAGCATGGCGCGGTGCAGATTGGCGGCCCGCTCGACGCCGATGGCGGGTATCAGGCGGGTTTTCACCTTGCCGGGCACCGGCGTGCGCGCGAACACCAGGATGGGCGGCGCCTCCGGCGACCCCGCCACCACCGCTCAGCCGCGCTCGTAGCGGCGTGCGAGCCGGCGGGGATCCGCGCCGAGCGCAAACGCGAGGCGCAGTCGCCACATGAGCACCACCGTGCGCGCGATGCCGTTGCTGCGCCAGCGGCGCGTCGAGGTGATCACGCGCTGCCTGAGGCACGCCGGACGCGCGATGGCGCGCAGCCGCCGGCTGAGCGCCACGTCCTCCATGAGCGCGATATCCGGGTAGCCGCCGACGCTGGCGAAGGTCTCGCGCTCGACGAAAATCGCCTGGTCGCCGGTGGCAATACCGGTCACACGCGAACGCAGGTTCATGAGCATCTCGATGATGCGGAACGACCATTCGCGGCCCCAGAGACGCACATCGAAGCGGCCCCAGCAGCTTTCCCGGAGCGCGCCCGCGATGGCCAGATCGGCATCCGCCGGCAGCAGGCTGTCGGCATGCAGAAACAGCAGCACGTCGCCGGTGGCGGCGGCAGCGCCGGCGTTCATCTGCTCGGCGCGCCCGCGGCCGGTGACCAGCACCCGGTCGGCCAGCGGGCGCGCGCATTCCCGGGTGTCGTCGTCACTGCCACCGTCGACGACCACGACCTCGTGGCCGGCATGACGCAGGCCGGCCAGCGCCGGCAACGTCCTGGCGAGGCTGTCCGCCTCGTTGACGGCCGGGATGATGATGGAAACTCGTGGAACGGAGGCTGCCACGGCGCTTCGATGCGCGTCACTCAGGCAAGGGCGCCGCCGCAGCTGCTGCCCTGACCAGCGGTGCATGCGTAGCAGTGCGCCCGAACGGCGATGGGGCGGCCCTCCAGATCCGCGTCCATGAGCTGCGCCAGGTGCACGCGGGACGCGCCGTTGATGCGCATGGGCAAACCGAGCATCTGATTGAAATCGCAATCGTAGACGTAGCCCTGCCAGTCGATGGACAGCAGGCTGCGGCACATGACGCTGTCGAGATTCTCATCCTGGTGGGCGTCGCGCAGCATCGCCAGGTACTCGTGCATCGCGCCGCGGGAAATCAGGCTGCTGCCGAACCGGCCGACCGGCATGTTGGCGAGCGTCAGCAGCCGATTGAAGCGGATGCCGTAGTGGGCACCGAGAATCCGGCGGTAGTCCGCTTCGAGCGCCTGCTGGGCCGGCGGCAGCGTTGCACCCTGGGGGTTGTAGACCAGATCCAGGGCGAGGCTGCTGTCGGGATCGCCGTAGCCCAGCGCATTCAGCCGGCGCAAGCCGCGAATGCTGGCGTCGAATACCCCCTTGCCGCGCTGCCCGTTGACGTTTTCCTCGAGGTAGCACGGCATGGAGGCCACCACGGTGACGCCGTGCCCGGCGAGGAACGCGGCGAGGTCTTCCTGGTCGGGCTCCTCGAGAATCGTCAGATTGCAGCGGTCGATGACCTGCAGGCCACGCGCGCGGGCCTCGCGCACGAGAAAACGGAACTCCGGGTTGAGCTCCGGCGCACCGCCGGTGATGTCGAGCGTCGAAACCTCCGAGGCATCCAGGTAGCGCACCACCAGCGCCGCCACCTCGGCCGACATCGCCTCCTCGCGCTTCGGACCGGCATTCACGTGACAGTGCACGCAGCTCTGGTTGCAGCGGTAGCCGACATTGACCTGCAGGGTGTGAAGACGTCCGCGGCGAAGCGGCGGGAAGTCGCTGTCGGCGAGCAAGGGAAGAGGATCGCGCATGAAGGTGTCCCGGAACCCAGCCGGCATGCTACCCGCCGTGGCAGTCGCCGGCAACCGCAGCGCCCGCTCGAGCCGCCCGCCTCGGATGACAGCGCCCCGGCCAGACGCTACACTCCGCCCGTCATCGTCCGGGGCCGTAGCTCAGTTGGGAGAGCGTCGCGTTCGCAATGCGAAGGTCGGGAGTTCGATCCTCCTCGGCTCCACCATCAAAGGGCGCCGGGTCTCGCACCACCGTATCGGCGCCCGCGTCGCGAAGCGATGGTGCGAGACCCGGCGCCACGTCCTCGCCCCGGTAGCTCAGTTGGATAGAGCGTCCGCCTCCTAAGCGGAAGGTCCCACGTTCGAGTCGTGGTCGGGGCGCCACCTCCCCTGCGGCCCGGACACCCGTGAAGAGCGTCGCTTCATCGTCGTATCAGCTTTACGTCCTCCGCGTAAGACGCGGATTTAAAGCGTTTTTCAATGCCGCCACGGGCCGCTCAGCGGGTGCCGTATAATGCCCCGCGTCATGACGGCTGAGCCACGACATTCGAGCGCCGCCGGCGACCGCCTGTACGGCGTGCTCCAGCATCTGCTGCCCCAGCGTCTGCTCACCGCCATCGCTTACCACGTCACGCGGGTGCGTGCGCGCCCCTGGAAAGACTGGTTAATCCGCTGGTTCATAGGCCGGTTCGGCGTCGACATGTCCGAGGCCCTGGATCCCGATCCGGGCGCCTACACGGATTTCAACGCATTCTTCACGCGCGCGCTGCACCCCGGCAGCCGGCCTCTCGCGGGCGACGACGACACCGTGGTGTGTCCTGCCGACGGCACCGTGAGCGCCATCGGCAGCGTCCGTGCGGATACCCTGCTGCAGGCCAAGGGACGCCATTATTCTCTGCGCGCCCTGCTCGGCAGTGACGACGCACGCGCACGACCGTTTTTGGACGGGCACTTTGCCACCGTTTACCTGTCACCAAGGGATTACCACCGGGTGCACATGCCGGCGTCGGGTCGGCTGCGCGAGATGATCTACGTGCCGGGTCGCCTGTTCAGCGTCAATTTCACCACCGCGCGGGCCATCGACGCGCTGTTCGCGCGCAACGAGCGCCTGGTGTGCCTGTTCGACAGCGAGCTCGGTCCCATGGCGCTGGTCCTCGTCGGCGCTCTGAACGTGGCCGGCATGGAGACCGTGTGGTCCGGGCCGGTGACGCCGCCCCACGGCCGGCGCGTCCGAGAGTGGCGTTACGACGACGATTCGAGCGCCGTGAGGCTTGCGCGCGGCGCGGAGATGGGACGATTCAACATGGGCTCGACGGTGGTGGTCGTCTTTGCAAACGGCCGCGTTGCCTGGCGCGACGATCTCACCGCGGCAAGCGCCGTGCGCATGGGCGAGGCGCTCGGTCGCGTCCCCGCCACCCGCCGAACCGGCTCAGCCAGCGAGGGCTGAAACGCACAGCGCGAGCAGACCGCTCGGATAAACGCCAAGCGCCAGAATCGCGAGCGCGTTGGCGCTGACCATGATACGCATATCCGCGCCCACGCTGAGCGGCGCGGGCTGCTCGACTTTCTCGAAGTACATCATGCGGATAACACGAAGGTAGTAAAAGAGCCCGATGATGGAAAAAATCACCGCGACCACCGCGAGCCAGGTCATGCCCGATGCCACCACCTCGCGCAGCACCGACCACTTGGCCCAGAAGCCGAGAAAGGGCGGCACGCCGGCCATCGACAGCATGAGGATGAGCATGAGAAACGCGTACCACGGGTTGCGGTCATTGAGGCCCTTGAAATCCACGATGCGATCGGCTTCCGACTCCGCGCCACCCAGCACCACGATCATCGCGAAACCGCCCATGCTCATGAACGCGTAAACGATGATATAGAACATCGACGCCGAGTAGCCCGCCTCGCTGCCGGCGATGATCCCAAGGAAGAGAAACCCCACGTGTGCGATGGTCGAATACGCGAGCATGCGTTTCAGATTCGTCTGGGCGATGGCGATGATGTTGCCGACACCCATGGACAGCACCGACAGGATGATCAGCATTCCCGTCCAATCGCCGTGCAGACCGGGCAGTCCGTCCACCAGCAGCCGCATGAGCATACCGAAGGCCGCGATCTTGGGCGCGCTGCCGATGAACAGCGTCACCGACGTGGGTGCGCCCTCGTAGACGTCGGGCACCCACATGTGAAACGGAACCGCACCGAGCTTGAAGGCGATGCCGACGATGACGAAGACGAGGCCGAGAATCAGAACCATGTTGCGCCCATCGAGGCCCGCCACGTGGCCGCGGATGGCGGCAAGATCGAGCGTCCCCGTGGCCCCGTAAATCATCGACATGCCGTAGAGCAGCACACCGGAGGCCAGCGCGCCCAGGACGAAGTACTTCATCGCGGCCTCGGACGCCGTGATGGAGGTGCGGTTCATCGCCACCATGGCGTAGAGGGAAAGCGACAGCAGCTCGAGCCCGAGATACACCGTCAAGAGGCTCCCGGCCGACACCAGCACCATCATGCCGAGAACCGCGAACAGTCCGAGCACGAAATATTCGCCTTTGAACAGTCCGCGGGCGCGCAGATAAATCTTGGAGTAGAAAAACGCGAAATAAGTCGCCAGCAGAATGAATACCTTGAGCAGCGCTCCCATGGCATCGGCCACGAAGGTACCGTTGAAGGTGACCTGCGGCGTCTCCGGAAGCAGCGCGAGGCACAGCCCCGCCGCTATCACGAGCGAGAACTGGGCCAGATGGTAAGTGAGCATCCGCAGGCGTTGCGGCACATAGACGTCTGCGACCAGCACCGCGCACGCCGCTGCGAGCAGGAACAGCTCGGGCGTCGCAGGCGCCATGTCGGGAGTGGTGAAGCTCATAGCTTGCTCGTCGTCATTTGAGCAAGAAGATGCTCGACCGTCGCGCCCATGACCTCGAGAAGCGGCGCCGGCCAGACACCGAGCAGCAGCACGGCCGCCGCCAATGCCCCCAACACGAAGGTTTCGCGCATGCCGATGTCATCGAGCGCGGCCACCTGCTCGTTGGCAACGGAACCGTAGATGACACGCTTGTACATCCACAGCGAGTAGGCGGCGCCGAGAACGAGCGTTGTGGCAGCGAGAAAGGCGATCCAGAAATTGGTCTTGAAGCTGCTCAGGATCACCATGAACTCACCGACAAAGCCCGATGTGCCGGGAAGTCCCGAGTTGGCGAGAGCAAAAAGCATCATGAAAGCGGCGAAAACCGGCATGCGGTTCACCACACCGCCGTAATCCGCAATCATGCGGCTGTGCATGCGATCGTACATGACGCCGACACAGAGAAAGAGCGCTCCCGAGATGAATCCGTGCGAGACCAGCTGCACGATGCCGCCCTCCACGCCGAGAATCGCGCCATCGAGATCGCCCGCCGCCATGATGCGAAAGGCGATGAAAAAGCCGAGCGTCGCGAAGCCCATGTGCGCGATGGACGAATAGGCAATCAGCTTTTTCATGTCCGGCTGCACCAGCGCGACGAAACCGATGTAGACAATTGCGATGAGCGACAACGCAATCATCAGCCAGTCGAGCGCATGGCTCGCATCCGGCGTGATTGGCAGGCTGAATCGCAGAAAGCCGTAAGCGCCCAGCTTCAGCATCACGGCCGCCAGGATCACCGAGCCGCCGGTCGGCGCCTCCACGTGGGCGTCCGGCAGCCAGGTGTGCACCGGCCACATGGGCACCTTGACGGCGAAGGCCACCAGGAAGGCGAAGAAGATCAGCACCTGGGCGTGGAGCCCGATGGGCAGGTCGTGCATGGCGAGAATCGAGAAGGTGCCGGCCTGCCGATAGAGATAAATGAGCGCCACCAGCATGAACACCGAGCCGAAGAAGGTGTAGAGAAAGAACTTGATGGTCGCGTAGATGCGCCGCGGGCCGCCCCAGACCCCGATGATCAGGAACATCGGGATCAGCATCGCCTCCCAGAACACGTAGAACAGCATCGCATCGAGCGCCGAGAAAGCGCCTATCATCAGCCCCTCGAGCACGAGAAAGGCGGCCATGTACTGGTCGGGCTTGTATTGAATGACCTCCCAGCCGGCCAGCACCACGAGCACGGTGGTGAACGTGGTGAGGATAATGAGCGGCATCGAGATGCCGTCTACACCCAGGTGATAGTAAATCGCGAACGCGTCGATCCACAGGCTCTTTTCCTGAAACTGCATCGCGTGGGTGCCGGTTTCGAACTGGCTCCACAGCGGCAGCGAGAGCGCGAAGGTCACCAGCGATACGAGCAGCGCGATGCTGCGAGACGACGGCGCGTTTCGCGCGCCGCTCGCCAGCAGAATCCAGACACCGCCGAGGATCGGCGTCCAGATGACCAGGCTGAGAAAAGGGAGCTCCTGCATTTTTCGCTGACCTTCCCGCTATCAGCCGTAGAGGTAAAGCGCAAGAGACATCAGCACCAGAAGGCCGATGATCATGGCGAATGCGTAATCGTAGAGAAATCCGCTCTGCACCCGACGCGCGATGCTCGAAAACCAGCCGACGGCCTTTGCCGTGCCGTTCACCATCAGCCCGTCGATGATGGTGCGATCCCCGAAGCGCCACAGCACTCCTCCGACCTCCCGGGCGCCTCCCGCGAACAGGAACTGGTAGAGCTCGTCGAACCCGTACTTGCGTACCAGGACGTCGTAGACGATGCGCGTGCGCGCAGCGATCATCTCGGGCAGCTCCGGGCGCCTGATATAGAGGTACCAGGCGATCACGAAACCGGCCAGGCCGAGGAAAAACGGCCAGTGCACGAAGCCTTGCACGAAAAAGCTCGCAGGCCCCGGCCAGCTCGCCGCCATCTCGCCGAGCACGTCGTGCTCGGCGGCGACGAAAATGGCCGAGCCGAAGTAGTCGCCGAAAAGCACCGCATCGACGAACAGCCAGCCTATGACAATCGACGGAATGGCGAGCACCATGAGCGGCACGGTGACGACCGCCGGGGTTTCGTGCAGGTGCTCGCGGGTGTGCTCGTCCATGCGCTCCTTGCCGTGGAAAGTGAGGAAGAACAGCCGGAAGCTGTAAAGCGATGTGACAAGCACGCTGCCGAGAACCATGACATGCACGATACCGGCGCCCGGAAGATGTGAATGATGCGTCGCCTCGATGATCGCGTCTTTGGAAAAGAAGCCCGAGAACCCCGGAAATCCCACCAGCGCGAGACTGCCGACGAGCGAGGTGATCCAGGTGATCGGCATGTAACGCCACAGGCCGCCCATCTTGCGCATGTCCTGCTCGTGGTGCATCGCGATGATCACCGAGCCGGCGGCGAGGAACAGCAGCGCCTTGAAAAAGGCGTGGGTGGCGAGATGAAAGATGCCTGCGGCGTAGGCCGATACACCGAGCGCCACGGTCATGTAGCCGAGCTGCGACAGCGTCGAATAGGCGACGACGCGCTTGATGTCGTTCTGCACGAGCCCCAGCAGCCCCATGAACAGGCACGTGATGGCGCCGATCCACATCACCACCATGAGCGCCGTCTCCGAGAGCTCGAACAGCGGTGACATCCTCGCCACCATGAAGATCCCGGCCGTGACCATGGTGGCCGCGTGGATCAGCGCCGAGATCGGCGTCGGGCCCTCCATGGAATCCGGCAGCCACACGTGCAGCGGCACCTGCGCCGACTTGCCCATCGCGCCGATGAACAGCAGGATGCAGATGAGCGTCATGACCGACCACTCGGAGCCGGGCAGAACCTCGATGGTCGTGCCGGCGACCTGCGGCGCCTGCGCGAAAACACTGGCGTAGTCCAGGGTATCGAAATAGAAAAGCACCGCCGCGATGCCGAGGATGAAGCCGAAGTCGCCGACGCGGTTGACGATGAACGCCTTCAGATTGGCGAAGATCGCCGACTCGCGCTTGTACCAGAAGCCGATCAGCAGATACGAGACCAGGCCGACCGCCTCCCAGCCGAAGAACAGCTGCAGGAAGTTGTTCGACATGACCAGCATCAGCATCGAGAACGTGAACAGCGAGATGTAGCTGAAGAAGCGCTGGTAGCCCGGATCGTCGTGCATGTAGCCGATGGTGTAGATGTGCACCATCAGCGACACGAAGCTCACGACCAGCATCATGGTGGCGCTCAGCCTGTCGATGAGAAAACCGACCTCGATCTGCAGCTCGCCGACGACACCCCACACGTAGACCGTCCCGTTGAAAGCAGGCGCACCGTCCCAGACGATGTGCTTGAAGGCGAGAAACGACAGAACCGTCGCGACGGCAACGCCTATGATCGTCACCCAGTGAGCTCCCGCCCGGCCGATGACCCGACCGAAGAGCCCGGCGATAATCGCGCCGATGAGCGGCGCGAGCACCGTCCAGAGATAAATGCCGTACATGCTCTCGTCCATGCTCAACCCTTCATGGTGTCAAGCTCCGCGACATTAATAGTCTGTCGGGTGCGGAAGACGACAACGATGATCGCGAGACCGATGGCGGACTCCGCGGCCGCCACCGTGAGGATAAAGAACACGAATACCTGTCCGGCCAGATCTCCCAGGTGATAGGAAAACGCGACGAAGTTCAGGTTCACCGACAGCAGCATCAGCTCGATCGACATCAGCAGGATGATGACGTTCTTACGATTGATGAAAATGCCCGCCATGCTGATGCAGAACATCACTGCGCCGAGGACGAGAAGCTGGGAAATCTCGATCATGGCCCTGACCGCGCTCCTACTGCTTCTTTTCCGCAGGCATGCTGACGATCCTTATGCGATCTTCGCGACGGACCGCTACCTGCTCGGAGGGACGCTGATGTTTCGTATCGGGCCGGCGACGCATGGTCAGCGCGATCGCCGCGACAATGGCCACCAGCAGCACCGCGGCGGCGATCTCGAAGGGGTACACGTAGTCGGTGTACAGAATCCTGCCGAGCGCCTCGGTGTTGCTGTAATCCGCGCCGTGGCGGGCAGGCGGCACCGCGTCCACCAGACCCGACTGCTTGGCGCTGAAAACGAAAAACAGCTGCACGACGATGAAGAACGCGACTCCCACGCCGACCCACACGTAGCGGATGAATCCCGCACGCAGTCGTGCGATATTGATATCGAGCATCATCACCACGAACAGGAACAACACCATGACAGCGCCCACATAGACGAGCACGAGCACGATAGCGAGGAATTCCTCCTCGAGCAGCAGCCAGATACAGGCCATGGAAAAAAACGCCAGCACCAGGAACAGGGCCGCGTGCACGGGATTGCGTACCGTGATTACGCACAGCCCGGAGGCCACGAGGACGGTCGCAAAGAAATAGAAAAGGATATCTATCATCATGATTATCGGTACAGCGCGTCCTCGCGCCGATCCGCTGCAATCTGCTTCTCCCAGCGATCGCCCACCGCCAGCAGATCCTTCTTCGTCATGAGCAGATCGCCCCGCTTCTCGCCGTGGTATTCGAAAATCCGCGTCTCGACGATGGAATCCACCGGGCAGGACTCCTCGCAGAATCCGCAGTAGATGCACTTGGTCAGATCGATGTCGTAGCGCGTCGTGCGCCGGGTGCCGTCCTCGCGCGGCTCGGCCTCGATGGTGATCGCCAGCGCCGGACAGACCGCCTCGCAAAGCTTGCAGGCGATGCAGCGTTCCTCGCCGTTGGGATAACGTCTGAGGGCGTGCAGGCCCCGGAATCGAAAGCCCTGCGGCGTCTTCTCCTCAGGGTAGCGAATCGTAAACTTCGGCCGAAAAAGGTAGCGCAGGGTGAGCGACAGCCCCTTCAGCAGCTCCAGCAGCAGCAGACTTTTGAAATATTGCCTGACCTTGTTCATCCGGCTATCCCTTGTCGAACCACGGGGGCACCTCGGCCATGATCGCGGCTCCGACGACCACGATCCAGACGATGGTGAGCGGGATGAACACCTTCCAGCCGAGCCGCATGATCTGGTCGTAGCGGTAGCGCGGGAAGGTCGCGCGCAGCCACAGAAAGACGAACATGAAGAACGCCACCTTGAACACGAACCAGTGAAAGCCCGAGGCCCAGAAGGCCCCACCGAGCCAGGCAACGTCGGCCAGTCCCGGCGCCGGCGACAGCCATCCGCCGAGAAACATCACCGCGCTCAGCACGCAGATGAGCACCATGTTGGCGTACTCGGCGAGGAAGAACACCGCGAACGCCATGCCGGAATACTCGACGTGGAAGCCGGCGACGATCTCCGACTCGCCCTCGGCCACGTCGAACGGCGCGCGGTTGGTCTCCGCCACCCCGGCAATGACGTAGACGACGAACATCGGGGCCAACGGCAGCCAGAACCAGGTGAGCACGCTGCCCTCCTGGGCGCGGACGATTTCACTCAGGTTGAGGCTGCCCGCGGCCATCAGCACGCCCACCAGGGCGAAACCCATGGCGATCTCGTAGGCGACGATCTGCGCCGCCGAGCGCATCGCGCCGAGCAGCGCGTACTTCGAGTTCGACGCCCAGCCGGCGATGATGACGCCGTACACGCCGAGCGAGGTCATCGCCAGTATGTAGAGCAGGCCCGCATTGACGTCGGCAAGCACCCAGCCGTCGTTGAACGGCACCACCGCCCACGCCGCGATGGCCGCGCCCATCGACACGATGGGTGCGAGGATGAACAACACCTTGTTGGCACCGCCGGGGATCGTGATCTCCTTGAAGGCGAGCTTCGCAGCATCGGCGATGGGTTGCAGCCAGCCGCGCGGCCCGACCCGGTTCGGACCCATGCGCACCTGGATGTAGCCGATGATCTTGCGCTCGGCGTAGGTGTACCAGGCGACGACCACCAGCAACGGCACGATGACCAGGAGGGATTTACCCAGCATCCAGGCGAGCTCGATGAGTGTCTCGCTCACTGCACTCATTCCCTCTCGATGGTCATGGGCCCGAAGCAGGGTCCGAGAGCGGCGGTCTCGACGACGCCGGCGGCGAGCTCGGCGCAGCCGTCCGGAACACGCTCGTCGAGCACGACCGGAAAACTCCTGCGCGTGCCGTTTTGCCGAACCGCGGCGCTGTCGCCATCGGCAAGCCCCAGCTCTGCGGCGAGCCGTTGGTTGATGCGCACGCCCCGGAAAATTCCATCGGCGGTTCTTTGCAGGGCGCGGGCCCGGCGCACCAGGGGATCGACCGCGTACACGGGCACCGAGCCGACGCGGAAGATGACCGACTCACCGCCGGCGGCTTCGGCGTGCTCGAGCGCGCCATGCGGCGGCGCCGATGGCGCGACATTGGCGACCCGCTCGCGCAGCTCGCCGAGCACGGATGAGCAATCCTGGTAATCGAAGCCGTCGAGCTCGAACAGGTTTCCGAGCACCCGCAGCACCTTCCACGCCGGGCGGGCCTCCCCCGGCGGCACGACCGCGCCGCTCATGCTCTGCCATGCCCCCTCGAGGTTCACGTACGTGCCCGACGTCTCGGCATGCAACGCGATCGGCAGCAGCACATCGGCGTACTCCATCATGGTCTCGGTACGATACGCGGTGAGACTCACGACGCACTCGGCGGCGCGAAGCGCCGCGAGCGCGCGCGCTCCGTCAGCGCAGTCGAGCTCCGGCTCGATGCCGAGCAGCAGATAACCCGCGAGCTCATCGTTCAGCATGTCCGCCGCTGCCAGACCCTCGCGCGGGGCCGGCTTCGCGCCAGGCCCGCGATGCGGAAGCGCGCCCGCCAGCCAAGCCCCCGCGGCATTGGCGCCGAGGCTCAGAACGCCGTAGCTCGCAGCGCTGGCGTTGGCGACGTAGGCGGCCAGCGCGCGCAGCCGGCTCGCCTGCGGATGCATGGCGATCATCGGCCCCACCAGCACCGCGGCCCGCTCGCTGCCCAGCAGGCGCTCGGCGATGCGCCGCTCGGCCTCGCCCGCGACCATGCCGGAGGAAGGCGATGGATCGCCCCTGCTGGTGGCGAGCGCCGCGGCGATCCCCGCCAGCGCGTTCTGCATACTGAGCGGGCTCGCATCGAGCTGCTCGGCGACGCGGTAATTGGAGGCCTCCCGGGTCGCCCCCAGCATCATGACGTCGGCACCGGCCAGACTGGCCTTGCGCAGGCGGTGGTTGATAATGGGATGTTCCTTGCGCGGATCGGCCCCCACCAGAAGCACGCTGGTCAGGCGCTCCACCGCGGCAATCGTCAGACCCAGCCAGGGGAAGGAGGGTGCGTCGGCCTGGTCGCGAAAGTCGATCTCGCGAAGGCGGTGATCGATATTCGGGCAGCCCATGCCGCGAAACAGCTTCTGGCCGAGGTAAAGCTCCTCCGCGGTGGCGCTCGCCGACAGCAAAGCGCCCAGTCGCTCCGCACCATGGCGCACGCGCACGGCGTCGAGCCCCTCGACCGCGCGGGCAAGTGCCGTTTCCCAGTCGACGACCCGCCATTCACCGTCATTTTTTACCATGGGCTCGAGCAGGCGGTCGTCGTGATAGAGACCCTCGTATGAGAAGCGATCCCGGTCGGATAGCCAGACCTCGTTGATCGCTTCGTTCTCGCGCGGAACGACACGCATGACGCGATTGCCGGAAACGTGCACGTGGATATTGGACCCGACCCCGTCATGCGGTGCGATGGCATCGCGCTGCTGCATCTCCCAGGCGCGTGCGCGAAAGCGAAACGGCTTGGAGGTGAGCGCGCCGACGGGACACAGATCGATGATGTTTCCTGACATCTCGGAGGATAAGGCACGCTCGACGAAAGTGCCGATCTCCATGTGCTCGCCGCGGCCCGTGGCGCCGAGCTCCGGCATGCCGCCGATCTCCTCGCCGAAGCGCACGCAGCGCGTGCAGTGGATGCAGCGCGTCATGTCGGTCGAGACGAGCGGCCCGATGTCCTTGTCCGCAACCACGCGCTTTCGCTCGACGAAGCGCGAAATGCTCTTTCCATAGCCCATGGCGAGATCCTGCAGCTCGCATTCGCCGCCCTGGTCGCAGATCGGGCAGTCGAGCGGATGGTTGATGAGCAGGAACTCCATCACCGATCGCTGCGCCTCCAGAGCGAGCGGCGAACGGGTGAAAACCTTCATTCCGTCCATCACCGGTGTCGCGCATGCCGGAAGCGGCTTCGGCGCCTTTTCGACCTCGACCAGACACATGCGGCAGTTGGCCGCCACCGAGAGCTTCTTGTGGTAGCAGAAACGGGGAATGGCGATGCCCGCCTCGTCGGCCACCTGGATCACCATGGCGCCCCTCGGCGCCTCGAACGCTTGGCCGTTAATCTCTATTGTGACCCGGTCGTCGCTCATCACGCCGCCACCCGCGATGGCGCCACACCCGGCGGGAATTTTCCGTTGTCGATGTGGTACTGGAACTCGTCGCGGAAGTGCTTGAGGAAGCTCTGCACGGGCCAGGCCGCCGCGTCGCCGAGTGCGCAGATGGTGCGGCCCTCGATGTTGTCGGCGACGTCGACGAGCAGGTCCAGATCCTCCGGGCGGCCCTCGCCGTTCTCGATGCGCACCAGCATTCGATAGAGCCAGCCGGTGCCTTCGCGACACGGCGTGCACTGTCCGCAGGATTCTGCGTAGTAGAAGCGCGCAATGCGCCTGAGCATGCTGACCATCGAGGTCGTCTCGTCCATGACGACCACCGCTCCGGAGCCGAGCATCGAGCCGACGCCGGCAAGCGAGTCGAAATCCATGTTGACGGTCATCATCACCTCGCCCGGCACGACCGGCACCGAGGAGCCCCCCGGGATCACCGCCTTGAGCTTGCGACCGCCGAGCACGCCGCCCGCCATCTCGAGCAGCTCCGCGAACGGGATGCCGAGAGGAACTTCGAAGTTACCGGGTCGGTTGACGTGCCCGGAAACGGAGAAGCACTTCGTGCCGCCGTTGTTGGGCGGTCCGAGGTCGGCGAACCAGTCGCAGCCCTGGCGCATGATGGTGGGAACGGAAGCGAAGGTCTCGGTGTTGTTGACGGTGGTGGGTGCACCGTAGAGGCCGAAGTTCGCCGGGAACGGCGGCTTGAAACGCGGCTGGCCCTTCTTGCCTTCGAGCGACTCGAGCAGCGCGGTCTCCTCGCCGCAGATATAGGCGCCGGCACCGAGATGGGCATGGAGATCGAAGTCGACGCCGGAGCCGAGGATATTCCTGCCGAGCAGACCCTGCTCGTAAGCTTCCGCGAGGGCGTTCTCGAAGCGCCTGTAGGGCTCGTCCATGAACTCGCCGCGCAGGTAGTTGTAGGCAACGGTAGCGCCCATGGCGTAGCCGGCGATGGCCATGCCCTCGATCAGGGCGTGCGGATTGAAGCGCAGGATGTCGCGATCCTTGCAGGTACCGGGCTCGCTCTCGTCGGAGTTGCAGACGACGTACTTCTGGCCGGCGTAGTCCTTCGGCATGAAGCTCCACTTGAGCCCGGCGGGAAAGCCGGCACCGCCGCGCCCGCGCAGACCGGACTTCTTGACTTCCTCGATGATCTCCGCCGCCGGTGTCTTCTCTGCGAGGATCTTCTTCCACGCCACGTAGCCATCGAGGGCCAGATAGTTCTCCAGCGTCCACGGCTGGTCGAACTGGCGCGTCGCATAACAGGTCTGGTTGAGAAGCATCTGCACTCACTCCAGCCCGTCGAGAATCTCGTCGACCCGTTCCGGGGTGAGATTCTCGTGGTATACGTGATCGACCATCATCATCGGCGCTCCGCAGCACGCGGCCAGGCATTCCTCCTCGCGTTTGAGGAAAATTCTGCCGTCGCTGGTGGACTCGCCCGTCTTTATTCCGAGCTTGTTCTCGATATGCGCGACGATCTCGTCGGCACCGCGAAGCATGCACGAGATGTTCGTGCACACGGACACGCTGTGTCGGCCTACGGGTCGGGTCTCGAACATCGAGTAAAAGCTCGCTGCCTCGTAGACGTAGATGCTCGGCAGCTCGAGGTATGCCGCAACGGCGTCCATCAGCTCGGGGGTCAGATAGCCCTGATTCTGGTGCTGCGCCTCGCGCAGCGCGGCGAGCACCGCCGAGCGGCGGCGCTCGGCCGGATACTTGGCGCGCCAGCGATCGATCTCGTGGCGGGTGTGCTCGCTCAATATCTCCGTGGCCGTCTCCCGCGACATGGGCTCGCGGATGTCGAGCGATCCGATGGGGGCATCATAGGGCATCAGCGATCCACCTCGCCGAAGACGATGTCCTGGGTTCCGATGATGGCTACCACGTCGGCGAGCATGTGCCCGCGCACCATCTCGTCGAACGAGGACAGATGTGCGAAACCCGGCGCGCGGATTTTCAGCCGATAGGGCTTGTTGGCGCCATCGGAGACGAGATAGATGCCGAATTCCCCCTTGGGCGCCTCGACCGCTGCGTAGGCCTCGCCCTCGGGGATGCAGAAACCCTCGGTGAACAGCTTGAAGTGATGAATCAGCGACTCCATGTCGTCTTTCATCTCTTCGCGCCGCGGCGGCACCAGCTTGTGGTCGTCGACAATCACGGGCCCGGGGTTCGCGCGCAGCCAGTCGATGCACTGCCTGATGATGCGATTCGACTGGCGCATCTCCTCCACGCGCACCAGGTAGCGGTCGTAGCAGTCGCCGTTGACACCCACGGGAATGTCGAATTCGACCCGGTCGTACACCTCGTAGGGTTGCTTCTTACGCAAATCCCACTCCACACCCGAGCCGCGCAGCATCGGGCCCGAGAATCCGAGCTGCAGGGCCCGCTCCGGAGAGACGACACCGATACCGACGGTGCGCTGCTTCCAGATCCGATTGTCGGTGAGCAGCGTCTCGTACTCGTCGACGCGCTCCGGAAAGCGCTCCGTGAACGCTTCGATGAAATCGAGCAACGAGCCCTGGCGATCGGCATTGAGCCTGTCGACTTCCTTGTTGCTCCTCCATCGCGACGCCTCGTACTGGGGCATGCTCTGCGGCAGATCCCGATAGACGCCGCCCGGCCGATAGTAGGTGGCATGCATGCGGGTGCCCGAGACCGCCTCGTAGCAGTCCATGAGATCCTCGCGCTCACGAAAGCAGTACAGGAACACCGTCATGGCGCCGATGTCGAGACCGTGGGCGCCGAGCCACATCAGGTGGTTCAGGATGCGCGTGATCTCGTCGAACATG